>Ga0187849_1000062_pt1 | contig 152743 bp, 181 predicted proteins | sample June2016WEW_4_10_2_FD_132412 | JGI IMG/M metagenome (GOLD analysis project Ga0187849, IMG submission 132412) | Peatland microbial communities from SPRUCE experiment site at the Marcell Experimental Forest, Minnesota, USA - June2016WEW_4_100 | ecosystem: Environmental > Terrestrial > Soil >... | reverse complement strand
CATCCTGCTGGCGGTCATACCTCCAATCGTTTACCTGGCGAGGAGGAAACCCCCCCAGAAGAAGCAGCCGCCCCAGCAGCCATTCACCATGTCTGTCCTGAGGAAAGAGGACCTCCTCTCCCTCCAGTTTGACTTCCATAATTTCAAGCTCGAAAAGAGCGCACCGCCAGCAAAGCTTGTGAAGGTAAATCCGGCGGAACCGGGCTATATGTCCGTCACGTTCCAGGGGCAGAACATCGCTGAGAGGGCTTTCTTCGAAGAGAGCGCCAACGTAAGCCCGCCTGCCAACGACCCTGACAAATCCACTGGGAACAGTGACCAGCCCACCCTCCCTCCGGTTCCCGCCATTATTGCTGGTCCTAGCAGGCTAGTCTTCACGATTCCCCCGTCCGTCCTTGCCATGACCTACTCACTGGGCGAGCTCCTCAACTGGGCAAAGTATGAGATGAGTGTCGCCCCCACCGCCCAGGAACTCCTGTTTATGCGACCGCAGATAAGGAAGCCCGAGGCGACGGAGACCTCCATCGAGTCGCCCTACAGGCTTATCATATCCCCGAACCAGCTGGAGGGGTGGGCGAATTCGCCTGAGCTGGTGACCCATGGAGGCTGGACTGAGCTCTGGCACACCCGCCTCGGCATGCGGAAGCAGGGCACTGCCTCCCAGTGGGTCATTGACGAGACGGACAGTTCGGGCAGGACGGTGCGTGCCATCTGGTCCCCCGACTACTCCGCCACCTCGCCTCCCGACACAAACCTAAAGGGACCCTTCAGGATGCCACTGACCCCAAGGGATAGGTATGAGATTGTGCGGTTGACCTCGGACTTCAGCCATGCGCCTCCTCCAAAGATCTTGCAGAAAACGCCAGCCGCCCTGCCGAGCCAGGAAGCAGGATTGGAACAGGTCCAGAAGGCCCCGTTGGGGAAGGGCCAACCGCCGACCGAAGCCATGGATTCCCTCCAGGTCTCTCCCATCGCAGAGGCACCATCTTCTATCGATACCGACCATACTGTCGCCATGTCCTTCGCTCGGCAAGCCACTTACGTGCCCAGCCCGGTGCAGGTGAACCGACTGATGCTGAGCACCCTAGGGTCATGGATGGACGTCAGAGGGGCATGGGAGCCTCCAACCGGCCTATCGGTGCAGGAGTGGGTCCACAGGAGCACCATGGCAAGGGATCATTACGTCAAGGTGGTCTACAAAGGCTATCTCTTCCCCCTGGGCCACCGCGCCTCCCTAGTGAAGGTGACCGAGAGAAAGTTCAAGAGAACTGCCGTTGCCGCCCCCCCGCGACTGGGAGCGGAGTTAGTGTCATTGAACCTTGGCCAAGACGAGCCATTTGTGGCATACCTGCGCCAGCGCATGTACATCGTGGTGCTGGAGCACGAGAAGTCCTACAGCGGTGACGGAAGGAATAACAGCGGCAGGGACTGGCCTTTCGGCTCCGTGAACATAATAACCAAGGTTACCCCCGACATCGATGACCCATCCCTCTCCGGGGTAGGGCAGCTGGGCATAAAGGCGTTCTGGCCCCGGGTGGGCAACCAGGACTTCATGTTCCACATGCAGGTGAAGGATTCCGAAGGTCAGCAGTCCGAGTTCACCGCCCCCCTGATCTTCATCATGAACGAGATTGCCACCGACAGGAGTTCCCTGGATACGGTCTACAAGGCCTACCCTAAGGAGGAGAAGAGGAGGGCCTGCGACATGGCAGGGCAGAGGGTGGCCTACGCCCTAAGCACCAAGCCAGGCGACACGACCCTGGAGACCACCACCCTCCACCTGGGTCACGAGGATCCCGCGGCCGATCCGCCCCAGGGTCAGCCGTTCTTCTACCCCACGGTGGCCCAGTTCGATGTGGATATCCCCTCCCTGAACGCCATACTGGGCAGCGGCGCCTCCATCCAGCTGAAGTACGACGAGGACACCTTCCTCCCGAGTGGGTTTGATGGCCAGAAGAATGCGGGGGAGGTCTTCGCTGGCATAGTACCGAACACGAACCTGAAGCTCAACTTCCCCGCCGACAAGGTGGGTGGCCTGGCAAACCCGAACATGAGCATTGTGGGCCTTTCCCGGATGTTGGGTCCCATAGGGGGTGATCTGGGATCCATCAAACAGGGCAGCTTCGACCCGACCGAGTACTTTAAGGATGCCCTCAATGAAGCGAAGATACTGGGGATCTCGCTCCTTAATGTGATCGATAAGGCATCGCTGGACCAGGTCCCCAGGTTCGTGATGGAGACCCTGGGCAGCGAGCAGCAGGGTTCCGCCCCGAAGCAGGTCAAAACAACCATGACCTGGAACCCCACCCTCAAGAACGATCCCACCAACACCTTCGTGGCTCACATCGACAGGGACGGGGGTACCTCAGAGACCGCCTCCATGAGCCTCTCGGCGACCATCGTGAAGAACCAGGACAACTCACCCCCCGCCGTGGACGTGGTGGGCTACCTCAAGAACTTCGAGATCCACCTCATACCTGCCACCGAGGAGTTCCTGGTGATAAGGTTCGACATGGTCAGCTTCGAGTCCCACAGCGGGCAGAAGATGACCTTTGGCGCCAAAGTCAACGGCGTCAAGTTTGCCGGGGACCTCGCCTTCGTCAACTCCCTCCAGAGTTATATACCCGGGAACGGGTTTGACGGTGCGAGCCTCACCGTCACCCCCACCGGGGTACAGGCAGGCTTCGACCTGGGCATACCCTCGGTGGGCTTCGGTGTCTTTAGCCTCCAGAACATTAACCTCTCGGCCTCGATCAGCCTCCCCTTCACCGGCGACCCCCTCAGGGTGCGTTTCGCCTTCTGCGAGAGGCAGCGCCCGTTCCTCCTCTCGGTCGCCATCTTTGGCGGGGGTGGCTTCCTGGCCATGACCCTGGGGCCGGACAAGGTGGAGCTGATCGAGGGGTCGCTGGAGTTCGGCGGCAACATCTCCATAGACATCGGAGTCGCCAGTGGTGGCGTCTACGTGATGGCAGGCATATACTTCGCCCTCCAGGACGTGCCGAACGTGGGGGAGAAGTGCCAGCTCTCGGGCTACCTCCGCTGCGGGGGCTCCCTGGACGTGCTGGGCATCGTCAGCGTCTCGGTAGAGTTCTACATGTCCCTGAACTACGAGGACAGCCCGAGCAGGGTCTGGGGCGAGGCGAGCCTTACAGTGGAGGTCTCGGTGGCCTTCTTCAGCGAGAGCGTCAGCCTCACGGTCCAGAGGACTTTTGCGGGCTCACCGCCACCAAGCTTCGAGGACCTGGTCCCGAGGCTCCAGGACTGGTCCGATTACTGTGATGCGTTTGGCTAATGAGGATGGTTGATGGACATGGCTAACCTCAGTAAAATAATTGGCATTGTCAACCCCAGCATAGTAACCAATATGGCTAACCCTAGCAGGATAATGTGGACCGCTCTGCCCAAGGGCATCGACACCAAGAATGGTGGCAGGACCCTCCTTCTCTCCGCCTTTGTCTCACTCCGGCTCCAGTCCGAGGGGGAGGATGTGCTAGGCTCATTCCCCCAGTTCAAGGACTGGCCCAAGAGGCTCCAGGGCATGGAGTTCTCGGTGAACTTCGGGAGCTTCAAGGCGGCAGCCAGGGTCAAGGATCCGAAGTTCTCATCGGACCTCTGGACGAAGCTGTTCAAGGAGTCCACATTCCTGAAGCCCTACCATTTCAACGACCATGCGGCAAAAATCATCCGATCCTATCCCGTCCAGACGATCCATTCTGCCATCAAAGATAACTATGTTCACATAGCCGCTAACTCCCCCATCAACCATCCTCCGACCGAGGCTCTGCTCCACCCCCAGGCGCTGGGAGGGCTCGTCTACTCAAAGGAGGAGGAGCCTATCATGAAAAAGCAGTTCTCGATCCACTTGGCCAGCAACAAGGCCATCAGCACCAAGGACCTCGGCACCCTCGCCGGCGCGAACACGACCAAGGCCGCCTTCCTCCAACTGAAGGCCTTCCACGAGCCCGTCACTGCCAAGCCCATCCCCCTGCCCCGCTACCCAGCGGACAGCAGCCAGTTTGAACACATGCTCGACTTCCACCAGATGCTCTCGGCCCTGGCCAACTTTCCCGAGATGATGCGGTTGCTGGGTCTCCTCATCGACCTGGAGGTGGAATCTAGCGGGGTTCCCTTCTCCTATCCATCCCAGCCCCTCTTCATTCAGCTCCAGTCACCCGGATTCGACCCGGCCACGGACTATGCGCCCATGACGGCCTATCTCTTCGACGCTGAAGGTTTCTCTGCCTGCCCCAACCCCACGGGACCCGAGTTCCAGGGCGGCATGCTGCCCCTCCAGGATGCCAATGCCTATGAGCTCGTCCAGATCGACACCGACGGAGCAGCCCTCAAAGCCATGAACCTGGCCAACAGCCTAGGCAAAGGCCAGGGGCCCAATATCACGGTTGGGGCCGCTGTGGCACCCCAGAGCCACGGGCTCCCATCCCTCCGGTCGGCAGGATTCTCGGTGGCCCAGGTGGACAAGGGCGCAAAGCTCTCGGCCCATTTCCTGCGGGCCCGAGTGCACAACGACCTGCTCACAAAGAACACCCCAACCCTCCTCTACGCCGAAGACGTGACAAGGGGCTACCGAATAGACGTCTGGGATTCATTCACGAAGCAATGGCACTCCCTGAACCTCCGCAGTGGGACCTACAACTATGTGGGTGACTCCAACGCCGAGCAGCTCATCGTCGATAACCTGGTGGACGAGGGCTGGGTCCAGACGGGTGTCACCCAATCTGCCGATCCCAGCGTGCCGGATCAGAACAAGGAGCTCAATGTCCATGAATCACTCTTCAGCTGGAGGGGGTGGAGTCTGAGCGTGACCAGGCCGGGGCAGACCATCGACCCCTCCGATTTAGCAAACTCTGTTGATCCGATCACTGCAACCCAACTGAAGCTGAAGGCCACATTCAAGCCGGTGAAGGACAGCCTTCCAGCCCTGCGCTTAGGCCGGAGCTACAGGCTCCGGGCCCGGGTCGTGGACCTGGGTGGGCACAGCCTCACCATTGACGAGGCAGACCCCTCCAAATCTACGCCTGAAACGCCCTACCTGCGGTTCGAGCCCGTCCTCCCCCCGGTCTTGGTGCTGAAGAGTCCACTGGATCCTGACGTAACCTCAGGCGAGACCTTGGAGAAGCTGGTGATAAGGAGCTACAACGACGACGTCAGCAAGGATAAAGTCGCCACGAACGAGAAGAGCGAGCGCCATGTGGCGCCACCCAAGACCAGCCAGTTGGACGCTGAGTACCACGGCATGTTCGACGATCCCAGTGGTAGGATCAAGCGCGATGCCAAAACCTACAGCATGATCGCCTCCAAGGACAAGGGATCTTTCACGGCGACCAAGAGGGGAGACCCCATCGCTATGGCTGACACACTGGAGCTCCCCTACCTGCCCGATCCCATGGCCAAGGGCGCATCGATGGTGGGGTTACCCCACAAACCCACCCTGTTGATTAAGCAGCTCCAACCCGAGGTGCTGCCTGGTGGATCCCCCCAGGCCAAGGAGACCACGCCCACACCCGCGGCCCACTATGAATTCGCCATTCCCCCATCCTCTGAGGAAGCGCCCGTGACCCAGGTCGACTACGGGAAGCCCTCGGAGTGGCCCGAGTTCCACCCCTTCCGGATCAGGCTTGCTGAAGGTTCGGCCGATCCGGGCTGGGATGCCTCCAGCCGGGTATTGACGGTCTACCTACCTAAGGCGGGCGTTGCCCAGTTCCGCATCAGCTCCTACATGCCCGAGGAGAAGATCGATATCCTGGGCCTCTGGAATTGGATAGGCGAGGCCCAGAGAAAGGGTATTGTGGATCCGATCCTCCTCAACCGCCTGAAGAATTTCGTTCTGCAGGGGAGGCATTGGATGCTCACACCATTCAGGGAGATCCTGCTGATCCATGCGGTCCAGCAGCCACTTGGCACCCCCGAGTTCACCGCCCTCGAGCCGGTTAAGTACCTTGGTGGGACCTTCGCCAACCTGAGCGGGGTGGTTACCCTGGATGGGAAAAGCACCGTAAAGATGGACATGATGGCCTGCTGGGACGAGAGGAGGGACAACCCCCGGGACTCCTCCAACGACCCGGTCAAGGACAGGGTTCACTGCACAGCCCAGGCCTTCGAGATACCGATTAACCCCCAGGACCAAGCTGCAAACTTCTGGGGGGACTATGCCAGGCGCCACAACTTCGGCGATACCAAGTACCGCCATGTGGTCTACCAGGCTGTCACCACGAGCCGGTTCATGGAGTACATGCCCAAGAGTATTAGGGCGGATACACCGCCCAAGGTCACCCGAGCCAGCAAGGAACAGGAACTTGACATCCCCAGCTCGGCAAGGCCCGCCGTCCCAGGTCTTCTCTATATTATACCAATATTTGGCTGGTCGCAGGGGGCACAGACCTCGGCCGGGGGCACGAGCACCCGAAAAGGGAAGGCCCTCAGGGTGTACCTAACGAGACCCTGGTTCTCCTCGGGGGACGGCGAGAAGCTCGGCGTTGTGCTTCTGCCAGGAAAGCTGCCCTCCGATGATGAGCTGGAGCGGCTCAAGCACTGCATAACCATGTTCGGCATGGACCCCATCTGGGGTTCTGCCCCTACGCCATCCAACCTGGCCATCGGCAACTTCAAGAACAATCTACCCAGCAGCCGCTCAGGGCTGACGCTGGAGGAGATGCCAGGCACTGAGTTCGACGTGGCAGCCCACGATGTGAACTTCGACTACGACAGGAAGCTATGGTACTCAGACATCGTCATAGACGCGGGTGACTCTTACTTCCCCTTTGTGCGCCTCGCCCTCGCCAGGTTCCAGCCTGTATCAGTAGATGGTACGCACCTCTCCCACGTTGTACTGGCAGATTTCGCCCAGCTTGCGCCGGACAGGACTATGAGCCTCATAAGGGTAGCGCCAGGCGTGGTCAGGGTGACGGTCTCGGGCACCTCTTATGCTTCCAGGGCGGAGAGAAGTGGCGATGTGGTCGGAGGAAGAAGCGAGGTCGAGGTGGCAGTGGAGCGCTACGACCCTGCCATAGGGACCGACTTGGGCTGGGTATCTGAGCCGAATGCGACCGTCACCAAGGATGTGACCATGCCTTCTTTATCAACCCTCTTCAGCGCTACCGTCACCATCCAACAAATAGCAGAGAAGCCCCAGCAGCCACAGCAGCAGATCCTCCAGAGGAAGCGCCTTGTGGTAAGGGAATATGAGATACTGAGCATGGACAGGCCAATGGCGGAGCTGGTGGATTTGGCAGTGGCAGACGTTGGAGGAAGGCCCACTCCTAGCAGTACTCCTAGCTCAGCCCCTAGTACGGCACGCCGCTTGGTCTACGCTGACTACATCGAATTCTGAACTTCTGCAATCAGAATAAGCTGCCATAACCACATCAGGTTGTCAAGTCAAAGGCAAGCTTCCGTTCCTCTCTTCTCTCTGACGGTTGTCTCGATCAGGGGTTCTGAAGCAGAACCAGACTTGCTTTGCATTCCAACACCTACCTTACCTGCACAATTCCTGTTTTGTGAACAGAGGCCGATGCTAATCTAATGCGTGTTTTGTATTTGATAGTTTAGGCGAAAAAGTGTTACGTTTGGGATTAAATTAATTCAGCAGCCTTCTATCCAATGGCTCACATTCGCAAAAAAAAGTTTATATATAACACAAGCACCATATATGAGTGTACATTTGTCCAAATTAAATAATGAAGGGTGTACAATTGTCAAGACTTTGCCTCCTTATTATGAAACCACCACATACTGATGACGACATGGATCGAATGTGTGGTCTACTAAACAGCGCGAAGGAACGCGGTTGGGATGTAGTAATCTATCTGTTAGGCGATGGTGTCTATTGCGCAAAGAAAGGGCAAAGGGGCCATCTGGGGAACAGCATGATGACTGCGCTTGGCAAAGGTGCAGAGATCAACGCTAACTTGAAGGATCTATTGGCTAGAGCTATACCCCCTGAAAATGTCATGCCTGGTGTGAAAGTGCTAGAAGATCTCGAAGGCGCTTTCATTGAAGATGTAATGGAAAAAGCATCGAGGGTCGTATCATGGTAAATGAAAAAGGAAAAATGCTTACGCTAATGCTCTTTTCAGGACCATACGCCAGCCAGTACGCTGATCATATGTGTAGGATCGCGAAGAAAGCATTGGACAAGGGCTACCGTGTAGAGATATTTTTGTACGGCGATGGAGTCCATTCGCAGCTGAAAGGGCAGAACCCAAAGATGTTCTTCAACATTGGTGAGGCTCTTACTGAGTTGACAGCAAAAGGCGCGATTATAAAGAGTTGCCAAAGGTGCTCTGGTGCAAGAGGGTACATTGAAGGCGAGTTCGATGAGAAGCTGGATCGATACCCGTCGTCGAAGGCAATTGACGCGGTGAAGATCTATAGCCTATACAGCTTTGTCGATATGATTGACCGGACGGATCACCTACTAACATTTGGGAGTGCATGACAATTATGCCAATAATTGTGCAAATCACAAAACCTCCCTTTGGGCACGAAAATACATTCGCGGGATTGTATGTAGCCTCAGCCTCGCTGTCAAAGGGATTGGATGTAATCGTCATTCTTATGGGCGATGGTGTTTATGTGGCAGAGAAAGGACAGATCGACCCCCAAAAGAACATCTTTTTACCCCCCACCGAGACCCAACTAAATGACATCGTGGACTTGGGTGGCAGAGTTATCGTTGACAAGAACGCACTATATGAGCGCGGAATAGAATACGAGAAGTTGATCGCGGGTGTCGAGGTCAAAGAAATGAAAGAAATCCAGAATGTGATATTGGACCATGGCGACAAGGTCGTGGCCTTTTGATGGTAAAGGTGATTGAATATGGCAGATGAAACAATTGACGTAAAAGGGCTAAGTTGCCCGCAACCATTGGTTGAGACAACAAAGAAACTAAGGAAAATGGAAATTGGAAAAACACTAGAAATAATAGGCGACCACGGACCATCCAAAAAAGAAATCCCTGATTCGATGGCTAAACAAGGTCAGCAAGTGCTTTCGGTTGAAGACAAAGATGGAATCTGGCAAATTGTGGTTAGGAAAGTGAGGTGATAAACATGTCAAAGCTAACTATAGTAATGTTCTCGGGCGATTTGGATAAGTCAATGGCAGCTATGATCATTGCCAATGGCGCAGCTGCTTCAGGATGGGACGTAACAATCTTCTACACCATGTGGGGGACGCCATTGCTGAGGGATCCCAACAAGAAGGCCCCGAAGCCAAAAGATACTATGGGCAGGATGTTTGGCATGATGCTTCCAAATGGTCCGGACAACCTAAAACTCTCAAAGATGAACATGCTTGGCCTCGGTACATCCATGATGAAAGGCAGAATGAGCGCAAAGAACGTCAAGACCATCCGTGGAATGATGGAGGATGCAAAGGAACTGGGGGTGAAGTTTCTCATCTGTGATCTTACCATGAACATAATGGGACTGCAGAAGGAGGAGTTCAGCGACATCGTCGATGACTTCGTGGGAGTCGGCACCTACCTGGACGCGGCCGAGAAAGCCGAGGTCAACCTGTTCATCTAGGGTATGTGATGGGTGTAGCTCATGGCAGCAAAAGACAGACTTGCAGAGAAGACGCTCTTCCTCCTGATGGAGAACTCGAGGATATCCTTTCGAGAGATAGCCAAAAAGCTCAAGGTCAGCACAACTACCATAAGCAGAGTTGTAAAGGATCTTGAGGACAGGGGGATCATCCAGGGTTACACTTTGCATATAGACTGGAAGAAAATCGGCTTCGACTCCGTTCTTTGCGTTCAAATAATTACTAAATCCGATGCTGAAGTCGACAGTGTAGGCAAAGACCTGCGAAAGATCAACCAGGTGAAAGAAATATTCTACACTACCGGAGACGCAAGTTTCTCGGCGTATGTAGTGTGTAAAAACACGGATGACGCAGCGTCAATACTTGAAAAACTAAGCAACATCCATGGCGTAGAACGTGTGGTCTCGCATATGGTCTTGAAAGCATACTAGCCAGCACCACCAGCGTCTCTTTTTTTCAGTTTAACCGTGTGAAAATTTACAATAATTTAATCAGTGGGTTGAGTCAAAAAGATTTATTATTTGCGAGATAACCGCCCCCGTTTACTAGGAATGTGCTTTTTGTGTCCTCAAAGAAAGAAGAAATGCTCTTGAATGAGTTGTCTGAACGAATTAAAAAAATGAATTCGCTGGATTACCATCCTTCGACCTACAGGGGGATGGGGATAACCAAAGAGTTGCTCTATTTTGCAATATTCATAATCGTTCCAACACTGATTCTCCTTTGGGGCTTTCTGGGATGAGCAAAAAAACGACTTTGGACGAAGATCTGCAGAAGGAAGTGAATGAGGGTAGAATGCCCGCACTTCACCACGAACGGGCTTTTGGGACTGTCGGTTTGACAATGACGATTTTTGCCTGGTCGCTGGCAACATATGCCTTTGTCCAAGGAGGTACAGTGAGCACTTTACTAAATGTGAGGGATGGCTTTGCTGCCACCTGTTTCGGTTGTGTTATTGGCTTTGCCTTAGTTTATTATGCAATAATCCCTAGGACTTGCAAATACGGAATAACAACGATCGATGCGGTAAAACCAGCCTTTGGCCAATATGGCTCCATTCTAATATCCGCCGTATTGCTGTTCGCAATGGAAGCATGGAGTTTGTATCTTCTCAGCATGAGCAGCTTATCCATATTCGATGCGGTTCAGGCTACAAGTGTGTACACCCCAGCTTCGAGCCCCACGTTCCTTCAACTCATATTCTTAATCTCCGTTATTTTTTGTTCATTGATAGCAGTCAAAGGCATCAATATACTCAATAAAGTCTACACAATCCTTGCGCCTGGGTTATTGGTTCTAGGGCTTCTGCTGCTATTTTTGATATTTTCAAAATGGGATTTTTCGCAAATTATGGCCTTCAAGCCCCAATCGCCCTATCCCCTCAATCAAATAAACTTTTCATTAGTTGCCGAATGGGGCCTCAGTTACAGCCTTTCTTTTTTCATAGCGATAGGAACTGTTACAAGGCACGCAAAAAGCCAATCAGCGGCTGCCTTCATTCCATCACTAGGGATTGGCTGGCTTTCGATTTTGTATATCACCATAGGCCTAATAGTCGGATTGGCACTCGGGAGTTTCGATTTTAACGTATGGGCTTTGCAGCTGGGTGGCCAATTCTATGGCACAATAATTCTCTTGTATATCGCAATAGCAAACATCACTCTTTATTCAGTACTCATTATTTCATTGGAGCAAACGCTCCGTCAATATTTAAAGAGAATAAAATTCTCCCTCCTGATATTGATAGTCTCAATACCTGTAATAATTTTTGGAATAGTGCCTGGCGCGATCACGTTCTATTATTCCCATTACAGCATCGTGATAGGCTATGCGGGTGCCATCTGGGCCCCCTTTTGTGGTGTGCTAGTGGCTGATGAAATCATGCGAAGGAGGAAAATTGACCTGGCGCATGTCTTCGACAATTCAACGAGGAGCAAATATTGGTATTTGAGGGGTTTCAATATCTATTCATTGCTTAGCCTTGCCATCGGCCTCATAGTCTACTTCTTATTGTACGACCCTATTTCCTCAAATCCACTGCAGCCAGGCATCTTCATGTGGACAACCGCAACTTTACCGTCATTTGGCATTTCACTCATGCTTGAATTACTCTTTATCAAAACCATCCTCCTTCCAAAGAAGAAAGGTGGCTACGAGTTAAAAGATGATAAAGGGTTGCCCGCTTTCATAGAAAAGCCTAACCTGTAATTTTGGACAAGAATATACCCCTTGAAAACCCACCCGCAAGAGCTTATGCGGGTCTAGCTCACTTTTGTGGTTCCCACTCTTCAAGCGGGCTCTTCCAGAGAGCTTCCTCACGTGCCTCAACCGTCTCAACAGGTACAGGTCCGAACCTTCTCACTTTCCGGATGACCTTTTTGACCTGCACTAAGGACATCACAGTCACTAAATAATAGATAACTGTCGAAGCATATAATGTTAATGCTCGGCGATTATCGTTATTAAATTCGACTTCTGTCTAACTCCTTTCCCCTTTTAACCTTCTGAAGGCTTCGGCAGCTATCTGGTATGTCCGATCGTTCCTCCCCGCAGAAGGGGCGCCAGCTGTATAGACGTCGAATTCCATGAAGTCGATGCCTGCCAACATGGATGAGGATAGGGACTGCCTTACCGCGCCCAGCAGCCCGTAAAGGTCGCTGTTGCTCAACCCGTGGTAGTCCAGGAACCTAGCGCCCTTAAGAGGGGCGTTGGCGCACACATCTATATCCACTGAGACATAGGTGTACTGCTTGTCAGTTTTTGAAAGGAGCCTCTTGACCCCGCTGAGATCGGCGTGCACATTCTCCTTCCTGATTACGTGGACCCCAGATGACTCAAAACCCTTGTAGAACTCGATGTAACGCTTCACCCTCTCGTCATTTATCTCCTCTGCTACCCTAGGAGGGTAGTCGGAGACGCCCACAACATAAATGTTCTCGGGGGGAACTTTCTTGACCAAGAAGCTGAGAAAGGAATCGGCGTTGTAGCTGTCGCTCCTGTTGAATATATACGGGTCGTTTGGCGTGAATTTGGTCGCAGCGTTCGTCTCAAGGTCGTACTGAATTAGCCCACACCTAATCGAGGGCAGTATAAAGTCGAAATGGCTGTCGAAGACAACTAGCCGGACGTTCTCTCCTCCATACTCGCTTGCGACCGCATTGATTGCGCCACCAGAAAGGGAGTGATCCACCCCAAACATCACTGGAACTTGCGGAAGGATGCTTGACCGGATTTTTTCATTGATCTGGTTTGAGTAGTCTAGGCACCCATTGGAGTCAAGGAAAGTTACGATGTTCTCCACGGTCATCATGAAGAGCATCTCAGCTGGTGGAGTGGGAATCAGCCACTGCTCCACGTCAAGGCTTTCGATATTGTTGCTCAACCCCAATTCCCTGATTATAGCCTGGCACGGATCCCTCCACGGAACCTTGGCATATCCCTGAAGGCAGGCCTCAACCTTCTTCGTGATGCTCTGCTCTCTCTCGTCGGGATCCAATAGCCCGTTGAGGATCTTGAAATCCATAAGTTCGGTGGAGTCGCAGGCGCTAATAAACTTTGCAAGAAAGTCTATAAAAAAAGAAGGATGATAGAGGCTGTTTCTACTTGGTACTCGGCTTAAGGATCTCGACTATCGTATACCTCTAGATGTCTGCTGAGATAGCCGCGACTCAACTCTCTGGAGTAAAAAAATCGTCATGCTTCAATTCTCAAAGCTTATAGAGCTAAGATGCTGTAATTGCTTCATGCGTTGCAAGAATATTCTAGCACTTGCAATAGCAATTCTCCTGTGGGGAACCTCTTACACACTAGTAAAAATGATCCTAGAAGTCCCGCCAATTACCATAGCTCTTTTTCGTGTCGCGATCTCATTAACGCTACTAATCCCGCTTGCTCTTTACAAAAATAGGGGGCTGAGAAGGGTATTTTCTAATTGGAAACCTCTCCTAGCTCTCGGCATCACGGGAATAGTTGGGTATCAAGTCCTCCAGAACTATGGGCTCGTGATGACATCGGCATCAGATTCGGGGGTTCTCCTCAACACGGATCCCATATTCATAGCCATACTCAGCTCATATTTTCTGAAGGAGAAAATAAGCAAATACAAAGCAATTGGAATTGCAGTTGCATTCGCAGGCGTATCAATCATAGTGTTGCGTGGCGGAATCAACCTTAGCTCGAATATCGCTTCAATTGTGGGAGACCTTCTAGCATTGTCTGCAGCGCTCAGTTGGGCTATATATTCCGTCCATGGGAAGAAGGTGCTTGAAAGAATTAACCCATATGACATTGCTGCCTATTCAGCACTTTTTGGATTGCTTGCCCTTATCCCGCTCGCAGTTGGGTTCGAACACATAACCTTAGCTTTATCAACAACAACTTGGCTCATCCTTCTCTGCCTTGGCTTAGGTGCTTCTGGAGCAGCTTACCTTCTGTGGTTTGTCGTTCTTGAAGAAAGCAATGCATCCGATGCGGGCATTGCGATATTCTTCACACCGTTACTCGCAGTGGCTGTTGCTTCATTGTTTCTTAGGGAGCAAATTAGTGCACTCTTCGTAATCGGAACTGTGCTCGTCCTCGTTGGCGTTGGTCTTGCTACTCGAAAGTGATTTATGGGATCTTGCTGCGCAAACTTCGCGCTTTAGGTATCCTTCTCGAGGACCGAGTTGCAGAGAGCTTTTACGTTTTCAATTGGTGATCCAATTGGAATGTCGCATGCTGCCCCAAGCGCAAAACCACGCATCCCTGCAGACTTCATGCAAGATTTGGAGGCGGCTCTTATATCATCGGGTTTCCCTAGAAATAGGTCAGTAGTGCTCACATTTCCCATGATTGGCACGCGACCGTAAAGTGCCTTCATGGCCTTAGTTAGATCTACGGCACAATCTAAGCTCATGAGATCTGGCGATATTTCCAGAATGGCATCAAGGCGATCTGAGGTGTTACCGCATATGTGGAGAAGTGCTTTCAGGTCAGCCTCTCTCGTTTTCTGAAGCAGACTCTTTTCGTAAGGCATAGTGAAGCTCCGGAATTGCTTCGGAGATATGAGGCCTGCAGAGGCCACTGGGTCGCACCAGAATATGCCATCCACGCCAGTATCGTTAGCAAACTTCAAGTATTCTTCCAGAACCTTTTGCGAGTATTCGATCAATGGGTGAAGCTCAGCTGGTTTCTTGAGAATGTCCAGCATCATCTTCTCTACCCCCCTCAGTTCGCCTGCCAAGGTGAACGGAAGGACAAGAGTGATGTAGGTGAACCTGTCCATACAAAGCCTCTTGTTGAGATGGGTAGCCAAATTAAGATCGTCCATGGATCTGGCATGCCGCCTGATGTCCGGCACTTCCAACTTATCAACCTCGCTGAGCGATTTTATTGCAGTATCCATGGTCGCTGGATTGCCTTCTTCAGGAAACACGACCTTGCACCCGCAAGCTTCGGCTGGCGTAAGCCAATCCCAGAAGACCTCCAACCCATCAAACGGAGCCATCTCCAGCATTCGAATCTGAGACTCTGCTGCCTTTGATGGGACTGCAAACGCCTCTGTAACCTTCAGCCCTGAAGCTACGATCGCCCAGAATCCTTGGAAGGGGGAAATGACGGGTATGCGATCCGGTTGTGTGAAATTTAGAACTGCCTCAACTCGTTCTCTCGGTCTCATTAAGGATAATCTCCTTTAATTTAATAATAAAATAAAAAAAAGATTTGTGGAATGGTTAGCACTAAAGTGCTCTCTCAACCAGTTCCATGATGTCGAGTACTTCCATCCCTGCACCAAGTGTCTGTGAGGAGTCGTCGAGGTTTCTCTGGCAGAATGGGCAAGCGCTGACCAGCGTTTTTGCGCCTGTCGCTAAAGCTTCTGCTACTCTCTCCTCGCCTGTCCAGAGGGCGAAATCAGGGAAGGCTCCTTTCACGCCGCCACCTGATCCACAGCACCATGCTACCTCCTTGTTGCGCTCCATCTCGACCAGCTTCACTCCTGGGATAGCCCTCAACAGTTCTCTTGGAGGCTCATAGACCGCATTTTCGCCTAGATTTCTACCCATGTGACATGGGTCATGGTAAGTGACCGTGGCATTAGGAACACTCTTGAACTTGAGCACGCCTTTCTTGAGCAAGTCCGCCAGCAGCTGTGTAGTATGGTATACCTTGAAGTTGTGTTCGATCCCGAGAAGGCTGCCATAATTGTCCTTGGAGTAGTCATGGATCCATACCTTGTAGCAGCCAGGGCAAGAGGCGACAATAGTCGATGCGCCGCTGTTTTGAACAGCCTCGATGTTGTGCTTCGCCAGTTCTTTGACTGGATCCCACTGCCCAGTCCTCAGCATTGGCGAGCCGCAGCAGTATTCGTCCTCAAGGATCGTGAAATTCAGTCCGAGTTTCTTGAATGCCTTGACCGTGGATATGGCAATGTTCTTCTGCCTGTAGGAAGCTGTGCATCCGACGAAGTATACAAAATCGGGCTTATTCGACAGCTGTGTCGTGCCAACAGCCTCTTTGAGCCAAGCGGTCCTGTTCTCATGGGCCTCATTATAGGGGTTGTACTTAGTGGCGATCGCCTCACCGAATTTCCTGTGCTCCTCTGGGCCCAGTCCCTTGGACACGGCGTCTGCCCTGACAGCCTCAAGCAAAGGGATTGCCAGATCGTATATGGGCTTGTAGCCATTTGTTTCAATAACATGGCACTGCTCCGAGCAGTTGCCGCACAACGTGCATTCAAAGAATGGCCTCGCGATCTCGCTGGACCAGCTGATCCTGCCCTTCAGCAGGGCTTGGGCCAGTTGCATCTTGCCGCTCAGGTAGTAAGGGTCGAAGCCCTTCCATTCTCCGCTGGGGCAAACGGGGTTCCAGTACTTTGACTGGTACCAATTTCTGCAGGTGCCGCAGTGGACGCATTGGGTCGGCACGGCTGCTGTTTCGAGTTTTGCTTCAAGATGTTTAAACGACTTTGGGTAATGCATAGTTTTCACACCTAAAAGTCCAAGTTCCCCGGATTCATTATGCGGTTCGGGTCAATCATCTTCTTTATGTTCTTAAGCAGGTTCACTGCTACAGGGTCCGAGCCAAGCCAGTTCAGCCGCGAGAAGTACGCAGGTGCCTTGTAGAGCACTGTTCCATGTGCCCTCATTGTAGCTCCTATATCCCTGAGGCATGCCCTGTGCCCCTCGATATCCTTAGGCGTATCGTGGGGCTGGCCAAAGACGTTGTATCTTACGATCCCTTCGTGGCCATGGTCCATGAGCCTGTTGTAAGACTGAATCCAGTGCCCAGCTTTGTTATAGCCATGTCTCTCCATGACCTGCTCGACAGCCCTGTATATCTCGGCGTTCTTGGATGGTGGGCAATATCCTCCAACCCACTGGGCTCTACCACCCCTGCCTCCTGTAATGTCGTTCGAGAGCTGCACGGGAAGATACTTGAAGTAGTGAATCTGGTCACCCTTGGTATAGGTCGATACCGCGTCCTCAAAACGCGTCAGCTTTGCTCCTCCATCTGCTGTGGCCTTCTGGACTATCTCATCCTTGGCATCCAGTTCCTTCTCGGTGTTGGCGGTAAATGAAACCCAAGAGCTGAGTTCAGCCTCACCTGGCTTTATCCCTTCGCTGAATGGTATCTTCTCCCCCGCCTCGACCCTCCCCCAGGCCCAGTTGTTGGATGCAACGTCATCAACGATCCCTTTATGGGCAATCATGCGCTGTACCTTGAATCCGCGCTCAACGGTGTCCGCATCCATTATGTAGTCTCTCCTGAAGGGGCGCTTCGGGAAGAGCTTCAGGCTGGCTTTTGTTATTACGCCGCTAGTACCATTCCAGCCAATGAAAAGGCCAATAAGCCCATTGTCCGGAAGTCCCGCATGGTGGTTCCAGTGGGGGGAGGACATCGCCGAGCCTGTGCGTATCATCTCGCCTGTAGGAAGGACGGCCTCCAAGGCATTTAGGAAGTAGCTGCCATCGCCGTAGGCCATTGACAAGTCAGTCATGCCATACATTATGCATGCAGCAATCCAGCCGGATGTGCAAGGTGCGTATGTCACTGGTATCCTCAGGTCTGGGTGATGCTTGTTCATATAGCCGACGATTTCAGCGTAGGTGATTCCAGCCTCAACCAGTGCGTATTGATCTTCCTCGTTTATCTCAATGACCCTGTTCATGCGCCTCATGTCCAGCACTATGCCGCCTTCGCGGGGCGTCGCTATTGAGCCAATGCTCGAGTTTGCAACCATGGGTGTCACGGGTACTTTTTCCCGGTTTGCAAGACGGATGATAGCCTGCACTTCCTCAGCACTCTTCGGCATTGCTACGTAGTCCGCTTTACCAGGCAACTCGAAGGTCATGAAGTCTTCGGAGTAGGTGAAAAGAACATCCTCGCTCATGCTTGCATTTCTTGAGCCAACGATCGAAACTAGTTGTTCATAGACTCTAGATGTAGTCCCTTGTGCTTTTTCCATAGAAATTACCATATATTCACCTCAAATCTGTTAAAAAAACTGCTCTGATATCTTATTTATGCATATCCCTTTTTGCAATGATTAATATTCATTTTTTGTAAGCAAACGAATGAAACATGTCATTTTTTTTTAAAAAATGCTGTTTTCGATCAAATATTCGTTAATTGCGATTTTTCTCTAGTAAATCTGTGATAATATGGTTGAGCCCTGAATGTTGCCTCTATTTTCAGCCACCAATCACTGGGAAAAGAATGTCCACAATATCCTCAGGGCCTATTTTTGTTTTCAACCCCTCGAGAAACATGCAATGTCTCCCGTTGATCAGGATATTTATATCTGTCCTGAAGCCGCCTCCCTTCATTAAGAGGTCCTTATAGCGATTATCCTTATCTGCTATCATTGAAAGCAGGTCGTCGAGATCGGGTAAGCTAGAGCCAATTTTTATTTCAACCAGCTCTTCAGGCAAATCGCGGCCATGTAGCCTTATCTTTGCCAAGGGTAGCACCGCCGATCTACTTTTCCAATCCGAGCCTCTTCAAAGTTTCGTCCATCGGAACTCCGTTTTTCCCCCATCCCCGCAACTCGTAGTAGGCATCTAGCATCTTTTCGAAATCATCCTTGGCGATGCTCCAACCAGTGTCTGATCGGCTATCATGCATCCTCTTTGGTAGGGAGTCATCCTTGCGAGAAACACCCTCCCTGACGTTGAACAGCCGTGTGAGGTTGTTGATGCGCTCTCCAACCTTTAAAAACTCTTCTTTCCCAATGGTTATTCCCACGATCTTCAGCATATCAAGACAGATGTCCACCCATCCCTCTGGGTCCCCCAATGAGTTTGACGGTATATTGTCGCAGCTGATCAAAGTCCATAGCGCCGCATTCCTGTCCTGCAGGTACTTTGTAAGGTGCGCCTTCCCCTTGATTGTGAAGGGCTCCTTCAGCTCAGATGTTATGGTCCAGGCCCTGAGGTGATCCGCACCTCTGTCGGCGGTGGCATAGGCCAACGCCATGCCTACAACCCCCCTTGGATCGTAGCCCGGAAATTCCAACCCTTTGATCTCGAGCGCCATATCCTTCGCTCCTAGCTTTTCAGAAGCCGCTTTCACCCCGTCGGCTAGAATATCTCCCTCCCCATCCCTCTTCGCTATCTTGCCCAAGAGTTCGATGTGACCGTTAATGTCGCCAAACCTTACACCAAAATCATGCACCTTCCTTTCCGTACATTCCATGGCGAAAGATACAGCCACACCGGCGCTCATGGTGTCCATCCCCAACTCGTTGCACCTCCTGCATATGCGCGCCACACTACCCAGACTTTTATGGTCGCAGTTGAAGCCATTCAGCGCCACGGTCTCGTACTCCAGCCTCTCAACTTCATCTTCGCCAACCTTCACATGAACGCCGCAGGCCAATGGGCACAAGGGACATGTGTGTTTCTTAATCGTGTACTTCCTGATCTCAGGTACCGCGAGCTTCTCCCATCCGTCCGCGTAGCCAGCCGTGAAGTTCCTGACTGGCAAAACCTTTGCGCCAGCACTCATCTCAACTGCGGGCAGGTTCCCGCCCAAGTCAATACCCTTAACGACATAATTACGGATGTACTCCATCGCTCTGAGGTAAATTCTCCTAACTTCTTCTGCCTTGCCAGAGGGTACGAGCTCCCTGTCAGTTAGTCTTCCCCGAACTGCGATTGCCTCGATATTCTTGGATCCCATGACCGCTCCCATTCCGCCTCGTCCGATTACGCCAGCCCTACCGGGACCCGTAAGGTCATTCAGGATGCATGCGTACTTGACCATGTTCCTTCCGGCTTCTCCGATAACCATTGCCGAGAATGGTTTCAGCGACTCGCATTTCTCATAGGTATTCTTCCCTTCAAGGGAGCTGGCATCCTCAATGGACGGCCGATCTCCATCGATTTTAACATAGGCCCTTAACGAAGCCTTCCCCTCAATTATTAATCCCAAAAAGCCAGTCTTTGCCAGTTCGTTGCTGAAACGGCCGCCTGCATATGAATCGCAGAAGATGCCTGTTGCGGGTGATTTTGATGCCACAACGTAACGTGTAAAACCGGGGAACAAACCTGACAAGGTTCCATTGAATATCAGTAATTTATTGCCAGATGCAAGAGGGGAAATATCCTTGCTGATCTCTTTATAAGCATAATAAGCGGCAAACCCCTTCCCTCCTACGAATTTGCTCATAACATCTTCTGGAATCTCTTCAACCCCAAATGCACGTTCCGTGAGGTTTACTCTGAGCAACTTTGGGGAAATCTGGTTCAAAAAAGCCCCTCCCACTTTAATGAGTTTCCTTGTATTAATTTTTTTCTTTGGATTTTATCATAAAAATCCCAAATTACCCATTGTTATGCTCTCGGGTGGATTATTGAAAAAATATCATTTATCGTTTATTTAATTATAAAAATGATCGAAAATGGGTTAGGAATCCATATTTCCTGATCAATTGAATGGATAATGGCTTTTAATAAAAAGAGAAATCCAGTTGACAGGTTTAAAGAAATTTACCATAAGCTAGATAGAGAAAAATAGCGCTGTTGCAGGAAAAATTTAGGAATTTATATATATCCATTAGTTACAACGGTGTTGTAAGGTGCTACACAGTGGATAATGATTCACCCTCAACTCCGCAAACGGGCGTGCAACAGCCCCAATTACGCAAAGCAATGTCCCTCCCCCTCCTTTGGGCCCTGGCAGCTGCCACAATACTCGGACCCTGGCTGGTGATGGCCAATTGGTGGTTCTCACTGACAGGTCCATCCCTATCGCTTGCTTTCTTTGTCACCATGCTTTTTATGATCCCCGTCGGATTCTGCTATTCTGAATTGGCTTCAACGTTGCCCTACGCAGGTGGATCCTATAATTACATAGGCCATGCCTTCAACCATGCGACCGCATTTCTTTTCAGCTGGTCCCAGACCATCTCCTACTTCGCTGTAACTGCCTTCAATATTCTTGCAACCATATGGATACTACAGTATGCAGGAATCATTCCCTACGGAACGACGATCGTTTTTGCCGGCATAACGATGGGCGATCCATATCTCATAGCCGCAGGTATAGCATTTGCAGCATTCTATGCCGCATTGAATTGGTTCAAAGTTGAACTGAGTGCCATGGTCCAATTTGGTCTGTTCTGGCTTCTATTCATCACTGGTATTGTATGGAATGGCTTTGATCTCTTCTTGTCTCCAAACTTCTCACTTGGCTACTTCAGCAACCTCTTTCCCTATGGGGCAACTGGATTCCTAGTTGCTACCGGAGTCATGGTCACAATGTACTTCGGATTCGAAGTCGTTGCGAACATGGCCGAGGAGGCGAATTACCCACCTAAACAGATGCCACTCGTTGTCGTAGGGGCCATTGTTACCGCTGGGATTGTCTACATTATTACCCTTACGGCCATGGCAGGAACCGCCCCATTAGATTACCTTGTAGGTACCGCTAATGTACCGGGCGAGATCGTCTACCTCGTGCATGGGCACATCCCCTGGGCAACAATAGGTTGGATAGGGATCGTCCTAGGCGGCATTGCCTGTGCGCTCACGTGCGTAGATGGATTCTGGCTGGCATTGAGTAGGCTTTGGTACGCACTCGGCCGCGCGAACCTCTTTCCCAAACAATTCGAAAACCTCAACAAGCATAAGGTACCAGGCATTGCCACTCTAGTGATTTTCATAGGGCTCATTCCGCTGATCGCTTTTTCTGGAACATCGTGGATCGCAATGCTCTTCGTATTAATGGGGATTACAATAGCCATCGTTTATCTCGGAACCACACTCTCGTTCATACAGCTTAGAAGGAAGCACCCAGAATGGGTGAGACCATACAAAGCCCCGGGTGGTGTGCTCATGGGAGTACTTGGACTCATCGGAGCAGGTTTCTGCGTAATCATGACTGCAGTTGCTCTTACCCCTGTCTCGGTTGGAGGCCAATATGCAGGCGGTTGGGAAGGCTGGATCTTCCTTGTCGTCTACATGATTGTCGGCACTTTGGTGTATCTTTACATGGGTCAGTACCGCAAGAGTAGGAATTTGCAGCCAGTGTTATGCAAGGAGCCCGCGTGCGTGGCAGAAGGACTGGAACACAAGACAGGACCGATGAAATCCTAGTCGTGGCAAACTGATAACTTGCCACTTTTTTTCCTTTTTTAAGATCCGAAAATACTATCTTGTTGTACCCTCACGGAGGGCAAGCTGAATTCCCTTGGCGGGGGGTCATATGCAGGTGGCTGGGAGGGTTGGAGCTTGCTCATCGGCTATATGATTATCGGTGCAGTCGTCTATTAGAACTATTCACAATGCCATCTGGCCTCACGACGACTTTATAGAACATGAATTTCTCGAGCTATACCTTCAGATTAATTTTTGAAAAATAGAGATAGCGTGCGTTACCACCACCGGAAGCGAGTTAAAATCCCCCCCATGCCACTATCAACCAGCGAAAGAGACACGATTTCCTAGGTATCTCCAACATAATAGAATCTACATTGCATTTGCCTGCTCATTTGTGAAAAATATTTATACTTTAGACGGAAGAAAGGTTCAAGAGCAAAGCGAAGTGCAATCCTATGGGGATTAGCGATTTTATATTTCTCGAGAAGAAAGCCTTGGAACTAGGAGCAGTAGAAGCTAAAGTTATTCCAGCAAATGATGTGGTCGTGGAGGACAGAGTTGTCCTAAAATGCAAAACAGGGTGTGATGACTACGGATCGAAACTCTGCTGTCCACCCTATGCACCTTCGGTTGATGAATTCAGGAAGATGTTGAAAGACTACCATTACGCACTATTCATGAAATTTAGGTCTGAATCTAAGACTGACGACGATGTATCCCAGAACCTCCTAAGGTACCTCTATGATCCTGAGATAAGCAGTGAGTTGAAAGAGAAGGCGCAAAAGTTCTATGCTGACTGGTCAGAAGACGCTAAAAGAATCCTTCTTGCAGTACTGAAGTTAGAGCAGACAGCATTTAACAGTGGATACCCATTTGCCGTAGGTTTCATGGCTGGCTCTTGCATTCTCTGCCCCAAATGCAACATGTCAACGAAGGTATGTACTCATCCAACAATGATGCGCTTTCCGGAACACGCGGTAGGCATTAACATGATAAAAACAGCTGAAAAGGCTGGCAGCTCAGTAAAGTTTCCGATAAAAGGGAGACCTGAACCCACAGGATTACTTTTAATCGATTAACTCGATAACTTTGACAATCGATGGTGAGTCAACGATAAAGGTCTTTGGCAAGGTCTTTGCCCCGTCGCAACAACAATTCGCAGACTACACCTAAATGTCGAAATCAACTGCCCGATTTCCAATTCAATTTTTCCAACATAATCGTAAGATATAAAATGGCATTGAAAGAAGTAATGACGAAGATAACTATGAATCTTATTTGGAGTCTAGTAATAGGTCTTGTTATCTATTCAATACTAATCTTCTTGCTCCCTATTGACTGGGTGAGCGCGCTGATCACCTTGGGTATTTTTGTGGTCCTTAGGAGCAGAATGAATTTTAATGCACGGGGTTACTGGATCGGCGAGCTGATCTCGTTCCTGGCATTTGATATTGCGGGCCTTTACATTGCAGCAACTGAGCAGCTTCCATTTTTTACAGGTAATCCTGCATATGCCATAGGGCAGCTGATCCCAGGCTTATTGCTAAGCCTAGGCGCTCTCATATTTTTTGGAAGAAACACAACTTTTTCTCGCAAGTATTCTCCACCAAATGTTAACAAATGATAAGACAAGATGTAGGTAAAATTACTGGTCAACTATACGATAAAGGTCTTTGGGGAATGTCTTTTTCGAAAAAAATGGAAAGTGTAAAGCCCATTAACTTTTTACAACATAAACAATATTCTATTGAGTTTGGGAATAAAATCATGTCTCCAAACCTAATTGGGCCAATATACTCTCATAAACCGCCTGGGATGGCAACTCTTTGTAATCTCTTATGGCTTCCGTGAGCGGTTCCCTCTCTAAGCTGAAATATTGGCCAAGATGCGCTGAGATCGAACCCTTGAAAAATAGGTAGTTGAGCATTGCTGCAAAATTCCTGCACCTCCTCCTGACGCTGGCAGTCTCAAAATCCAATAGGTGCGGATTACCTGCGTCGTCCACAAGTATGTGCTTCTTCGCGTCCGAAAGCTCTCCATGGTCAAGCCCAGCCTTGTCGAGGGCGTAGCACTGCTTCAGGAGCTCGCCGAGAACGTGCCTGATCTCTTCGTTCGTGTGGGGCTCCTCAAGCCATTGCCTAAAGTATTTCCCACTGATATACTCCATGGCCAAGACGCTCTCGGTGCATTGGACTAATTTGGGCCCAACCCCGCACCCGTTGGCAATGGCCAGATATCCCCCCTCCACTTTGAGGCTTCTTCTGTTCGCATCCGACCTCAGGACCTTCAGCGCTACCTCCTTGCCTCTCGCAGAGCCGAGCAGCACAATGCCAACGCATCCCTTGCCCAGCACGAGGATTTCCCCAATCTCCAGCCTTCCCTCAGAACATATACCGTCAACTCCCATGGCTTCAAGATCGCTCAGGACCTTAGAATAATGGATGCCAGAGAAGCGCGGGTAGGAAAAGACACTCCTGAGGCGATAGTCATCAAGCCGTACTATGACAGCCATCGAGGCCTCTTCTCCACGAATTTGAGCAGAAAGATCTGCAGGAGCCCTTCCCTGCCTTTCAGCAGGTCATAGAGCTCCTTCTCTGCGAGGACTTTGAATCCCTTTTTGGCCTCCGCCTCGATATCCTTGCTGAGCTTCAACTTTGCAAAATGCTTCTCGAGGAGGTTCTTTGCGTCCCTCTCCTCCCTTCTGAGCTCGACGCACCAGCGGCCGTCCTTCACGTAGGGACCCGCCAGAACCCTTCTGTCTTTGACGTACTTTCCTACAAACCTCTCCGCTTCTGCAGAAAAAGTGACCTTCGGTCCCTCATGGATCCGTGCGGGGCCGATTGTCCTCCCTAGGACCTCGACGAAGAATATCACTGTCTTCTTTTCGTCGCTCCAGGTAGCTGACTCGTTCACTCTGAACCCGCTTTCCTCCAGCAGCCCAACGATCCTGAGCAGGCTCCTATTCAGCTCTCCCCACAGTACATCTGATGCAAGAGGTGGGCACCCGAGCACGACCCCGATGACCGAGGCGCCCCTAGCCTCGAGTGATTTGCTGATCGCATTAAAGCCTAGGTGCTTTGGCGACGGGAAGAAGAACTCTGTGCTAGGCTTCTTGAGGAAGAACTTTGCAGCAACAATCAGGTTTGAGTAGGATTTCTGTGAAACTGCTGCAGCAGCATTCCTCCTCCTGTCCACCGGATCGATCACGACAAGCTGCGTGTCGAAGACCTCGCCAGCTTTGCCCTTATAATGCTTCGAATAATCAATGGCTGTCTTCTCACCCCACTCCGAGATCGCCTTAACAGCCTTCTCGAAGCCGCTGTAATTCAGAATTAGCAGCTCGCAGAGGTAACCCGAGAAGCCTCCGACCTTCAGCTCTGCCCCGTACACCCCTATCCCCTTCATGAATTGCTTAAGGACCCTCACATCTTTCTTCAGCATTGAATCCAGATTCTTATTGATGAAGGTAGTATGGAGTGGGGTCCTGTCCACCGATGTGAGTGGCTTCTCCCCCTCCTTCATCATGACACTTGGCACTATGTCCAAGGTATAACCGTCAACTTCAGCCTCCACATAGGGGTGCTCGGCGTAGCCTAGCCTCCACGAACTGCCACTGGCAGCCTTGGCCACTTCCAGGCCTTGCTCCTTTGCCTTCTCTTTCTCCGTGCCATCGGCAAATATTATGAATATGTCGATATCCTTGTCTGATCGTATCCAAGTGTCCTTCGCGATCGACCCAACAGCCTCGACTTTTATTTTCAGCCCGCGCGCCTCTGCCTCCTTCCTGATCCTGGCAGATACCTTCCTCAGCACCTTCCTCATTTCGGTATAGTCCTCGCTTTTGGGGGAGACCCTGCTCGAGACTTTCTCTACTACCTGCCGGACGCGTGCGGTCATGGAGGGAGCTCTGCCTCCCTGATGCTGGAATATATGGGGCCGCTGGACGTCAACTGGCTCCTCTTCAGCACTATCCTGTCGACAACTGTGGCCCCGAACGGCTTCTCCTTGAAACCGTCGAGCGCCCTCAGCAGCTCATCACGCCCCGCTGGGGATCTCACCCTGCCTATGGTTATATGGGGAGTGAAGTCTCTCTCCGTGCGGAAGCCGAGCTTCGCGATCTCCGTGTCCAGGTGCCTGAAAACTGCCACAACCCTATCCCCGCCTTTCCCCACGCCGACCCATACCACCCTGGGGATCCTCGGGTTGGGAAAGACGCCCGTGCCTCTGACTTCCATAGGAAACCTGCTCTCCTTCACAGACTCCATGACACCAACTACCTTCTCTATGGTGTCAGGGGCAACATCGCCAAGAAACTTCATCGTCACGTGGAGGTTCTCTTTCTCAACAAGCTTCACATCTGCTCCGCTCCTCCCGACGCTCGCCTCTACTTCCATTATCTTCTCCTTGATCTCGTCCGGGATCTCAAGCGCGAGAAAAGCCCTAACGATCTCCACCGAAACCACCAGATAAACCGTTATATGCAGAGTACTAATTAATCTCTTTTCGGGATGATCTTGATACTCTGCATTACTGGCATGCCCGGATCCGGGAAATCCATAGTATCGGATACTGCAAAATCGCTCGGCTTCAGGATAGTCTCCATGGGCGATGTCATAAGGAAGGAAGCAGAGGCAAGAAGGATGGAGATGACCCCTGCTTCCATAGGCGCTTTGATGCTGGAGCTGAGGGAGAATGAGGGCCCGGATGCCGTCGCTAAGAGGTGCCTCGCTGACATTAGAAAGGGGAAGGCTCCCGCTGTTGTCGAGGGCGTGAGGAACCCCGAGGAGCTCGACTACTTCAAGCATTGCACCGACCTTATCGTAATCGCCGTCCACGCCTCTCCCGCCACGCGGTTAAGCAGGCTCCTGAAGCGGGGCAGGCCAGACGACCCGAAGGACCTTGCAACCTTCAGGGAGCGTGATCTGAGGGAGCTGAGGGTGGGCCTCGGATCCGTAATCGCCCAAGCCGACAAGGTGTTCATAAATGAGGGGACTCTCGAGGAGCTCCAGGAAACCGCCAAGAAATATTTCGAAGGGGTTAAGAGTGGCAACAAAGGTGCTGGTCGAGGCTGACCTTTTTCCGACTGAGGCTGAGGACAAGGTCAGGGAAGCCCTCTTCAACGTGACCGGCTCCAGAAACTTCAAGAGATGGTCCCAAGGCAAGAGATCCTATCTCACCCAGGAGGGTGACGAGTCACTCCTTCTTAGGCTCCGCACTCTCATTAGGATGGAGAGGATCCTCGATGCCTCCAGGAAGATCATGCGAAGGGGAATCCAAGGTTCAAGCATCAAGTTCTACGTGAACAAGCAGGTAGCCTCTGTGGGGCATCTCTCCTTCTGCCAGGCAAATGGCGAGTCCCCCCTGGGACCCATCTCCTTCTACATCTCCACAGACGATCCAAATTCATTAATAGAATGGCTCGCCACAAGGACAATAGACGGCGTGCCCGTCGATGAGCTATGCCAATCGGGATCTCGACGCTTTGCACCTTCGGTAAGACCTATTCGGTCCTGAACGAGATTCTAGAGAACGATATCCAGGTCCTCGAGATCCTCGATGACTGGAACGAGGGGCTCAACAAGAGCAGGATGAAAAAGCTGCAGGAGATCAGAGCCTCAAGGCGCTTGAAGCTCACGGTGCACTCCCCAATCCTCGACATGAACATAGCATCTTCCAACAACAGCTTCAGGAGCATCTCCATCCGGCTGGTGATGAAATCCATAGAACACGCAGCCGAGATGGGCGCTGAACTTGTCGTTGTGCACCCGGGCAAGCACTCACCGCTGGAGTATATTGCGCCGCGCTTGCACTGGGACCACAACAGGGAGGCCTTGAGAGAGATCATCCTTAATGGAGAGAAGCTGGGCGTTAAGGTGGCTGTCGAGAACATGCCTGGCAACACCCCATGCCTGCTGATTGACGCATCTGAGTTCCAATGCCTTATCGATGAAGGCCTGCCTTTATACATGACCCTTGACGTCGGCCACGCCAACACCTCCTCGCAACTCAAGCCATTCCTAGACACTTTGTCTGGAAGGATAATCCATGTCCATCTTCACGACAACAATGGCTTGAATGACGATCACATGGTTGTCGGGAAGGGAACTATAGACTGGAATCTGGTCCGTTCAAAGATCGATCCTAAAAAGATCACTTGCGTCATAGAGAACAACACGCTGAGCGACGCCCAGGAATCCCTGCGTAAAGTCCGTCAGCTCTTCAGCACGTAGACGCCAAAGTCCTTCGCGATCTCTGTTTTAGGAAATATCGCCCTCGCCTCTTTCAGAAGGGGCGCAGTATCTTGGTACCTCGCGCTTATGTGCGTGAGTATCAGCTTCTTTACCTTCGCCTCGGCAGCTAGCCTTGCAGCGCCTTCCACGGTGGAATGACCGTCCCGCTCAGCAAACTCGAGGAGATCCGCCAAGAGCGTAGCCTCGTGGATGAGGAGATCTGCCCCAGATGCAAGCTTTGCAACGCTGGGCGAGGGTTTTGTGTCGCCGCTGTAGACAATGACCCGGCCCGGCACTGGCTTTCCAAGGACCTCCTCTGGACTAACAACCCTCCCGTTCCTGAGTGTTATGCTTCTCCCCGACTTCAGCTCGCTTCGCATTGGCCCCTCGGGAACCCCCAACGCCCTCGCCTTGTCAGGGTTGAACCTCCCGCCGCTCTCGCCGACGATCATCTTGTATGCCATGCTTGGCCGCGAGTGATCCCCCCATACCCCCTCAACCCTGTAGTTCTTTCCGCGGTAGATCTCTCCCTCGGCGACCTCGCCCACAAAGAGGAGAAAACTTGGCTGGGACATGGTGGAAAGGGTGGTCTCCTCAATGAACTCGGATAGGCCAGGCGGACCATAAACCTCTAGGGGGTGCACTCTGTTTAGCAGGTTCATAGTCTGTATCATGCCGGGGAGCCCGAATATGTGATCCCCGTGGAGATGGGTTATGAAGATCCTCATCCTCCTGCAGAGGCTTGCACCAGCCTTCATCATCTGCCTCTGGGTGCCCTCGCCGCAATCGAATAGCACAAGCTCGCCCTCGACCTCGACCAGGATCGCTGGGAGCCCTCTCTCCGGCGTTGGCAGCCCCGCCCCGGTGCCCAGTATGGTTATCTTCATCTCACGTCCTCTCTGCAACTATTATAGACCTCGTAAGTGACTTATGAACCCTCATCCGGTGCTCCTCGCGCACAGTGAAGCCTGCCTCCTTTGCCAGCACCGCTGGGTTGATCTCCAGAGGAGCAGCAGTGCACAGGTAGCCACCCTTGTCCAATGCACGGTGGCCCTCCCTGAAGAATTCGGAGAGTATCCCCTTTGTGTTTTCCCCCATGGTCGACGAGCCCCTGCCATAGGGCGGATCCGTCGCTATTCCGTCTGCTCGTTCCAGGGGGAGGTCCCTGGCGTCCCCGTGGATGAGATCTGCCTCCAGTCCGTAGTGCGCTAGGTTCTGCCGACCGCCCTTGATCATCCTCATGTCAAGGTCTATACCACAGACTTGGCAACCCAGCAATGCACCCTCGATCAGGAACCCCCCAGTGCCACAGAAGGGATCGAGGAAAACCTCCCCCCTCTTGACCTGCGCGAGGTTCACAAATGCCCTTGCAATCTTCGGGTCAAGCACGCCAGGGTGGAAGTAGGGCCTGCTCCTTGGTCTCCTAGCTGAGAATGCCTTCCTATCCGTAGTGAAATCCAACGAAAACGCGAAGAAGCCTCCGTCGGTCAGCACTCCTCTTATCCAAAAATCGGGTGCGCGCAGGTTCACGGAAGAGCCTGTCTGCTTCTTGATCGAGTAGCCCATCTCCCCCTGGACTTTCTGCGTGTCCACCCCCATGAAGTAATCCCTGACCCTCGTAACCTTGACGCCGAAGCTCCTTCCTTCCAGAAAGCTCCAATCCGCCATGCTGCACCTCAGCTCCACATCCTCCACCGACGGCTTTGCAGAGAAAAGGAACCTGCCGCCCTCCATGGTGAATGCTGCTCTCCCCCCTATGGCATCGCCAGCGCCCTTCCCTGAGTCGAGGATGAGAACTTGGTTGCTTCTGGCTACAGTCTCAAATTCAACCCCCTCAGTCCGCAGCACCGCAAGCGCTTCGGAGCAGGGGATAGTCGGATGCTCGCCGGAGAGCAGGAGGAGGATCCTCTGCGCACCCTTCCCTGAAACCAATCTACCTGAACTCCTTGGCAATGAGGGGCGCCACCGGTATCTTCCCTATATCGCTGTCAACGCTGTCCGTCCCCAGAACCTCATCGAGGCCCGCCCCTCTCATCCTCTCATAGGCGCCCGCCACAAGCAGCGGGTGGGAGCAGACCGCAATGACGCGCTTCGCACCCCCTTCCTTGACAATCCTGCAGGCGTTGGCTATGGTGCCCCCGGTGCTTATGAGGTCGTCTGTTATAACCACATCCCTCCCTCTGGCATCGACCTTTTCACCCTTGACTGTAATCGCACCGGTGACCCTGTCCCTTGTCTTCTCAAAGTTGCCGTACTCGGCACCCAATGACTCTCCTACCCTCCTAGCGATGCTCAGGGCACCCCTATCCGGGGAGAGGATGTACGGATTCTCCAGCCCCATGCCTCTGAGGTAGCTGGATATGACCTCAGATGCGTAGAGGTTCTTTGCCTTGATCGTGAAAGTGTCCAGGGTGCCCTCCTTGTGTAGGTCTATTGTGTAGAACTCATCACACCCCGCCTTCTCAATCAGCTTGAAGAGTGCCCGGATGCTGACTGCCTCCCCGTCCCTGAACCTGGTGTCCTGCCTCGCGTAGGCCATGTACGGTACCACTGCCCTCACCGTTGAAGCTCCAAGGTCCTTGAGCGTGTCTACCAGAAGGAGGAGCTCGAGGAGCCTCTTGTCTGGCTGTGGATAGGTTGTATGGACTAAAACAACATCCTCGCCAGCTACGCTGTCGGCTAACCTGATGTAGGACTCCCCATCGGGGAAGTTCTTGTATTCAACCATCACCTTCTTCGCGCCCATGAGATCGGCAACGGACTGGCCGACCTTGGGCGATGCTGGCCCAGGAACTACAATCATCTGCAAAACCCTCGAAAACTCTTATCTTAAGCCTTTTCTTAAGAGTTTATTGGTGACTGCGAATGGAGGCTATGCTCTGGGAGAAGCTCAAACCCCCGACCGTTAGGTGCAACCTCTGCGGTTGGAGGTGCACCATAATCCAAGGGCAGAGGGGGAGATGCGGCGTCCGCGAGAACGTCGATGGCACCCTCTTCACGCTTGTGTACGGGAAGGCAATTTCCTACGCCGTGGATCCCATAGAGAAGAAGCCGCTCTACCACTTCCATCCAGGAACCCGGGCCTTTTCCATAGCAACCGCCGGCTGCAACTTCAGGTGTAACTTCTGCGACAACTGGAGCATCAGCCAGACAAAGGAGATCGAGGGAGAGGACATGCCGCCCACAAAGGTTGTAGAAATGGCAAAGAGTGCTGGCTGCGCCTCGGTGAGCTATACCTATACAGAGCCCACAATATTCTTCGAGTACGCCTACGACACGGCACGCGTTGCGCACAGGGAGGGCCTCTTCAACACTTTCGTGACCAATGGCTATATGACGCCTGAGGCTGTTGACGAGATTGATGGGTACCTTGATGCAGCCACCGTCGATTTCAAGGGTAGCGGCGACCCCGACTTCTACAAAAAGTTCTGCGGGATAGTCGACGTGAAACCCGTCTTCCAGTCGCTTGCAGAGATGAAGCGCAAGAAGATCTTCATCGAGATAACAAATCTCATAGTCCCGGGAGGCGGCGATGCAAAGGAGCCTTTCATGAAACTCGTTGAGTGGATACGTGACGAGCTCGGCGAGGATACCCCGTTCCACATCCTGAGGTTCTTTGCAAGCTACAATTATGACGGACCCGAAACAACCCCGTCGCCATACCTGGAGGAGCTTTGGCGGCTTTCCAAGGAGGCAGGCCTGAAGTATGTCTACCTCGGCAATGTCATGAATCCGAAATACGAGAACACCTACTGCCCCCAATGCGGAAAGGTGATCATAGACCGCCTTGGCTTCGAGGTGGCATCGATCCACCTCAAGGGCAAAAACTGCGCCTTCTGCGGAAAGGAAATAAATGTATTGGTATGATCCGTTCAAAGAACGGGGTCAGTTTTTCAAAACCCGAAACATACGTATTAATAGAAGAATGAAAATTACCATTTGAGGTATCACCATGAGCGCTTGCCCAGAATGCGGCGGGAACTTGAAGTTTGATCCAAAACAAAAGAGGCACGTATGCCAAAGCTGCGGGCTTGCCGTCACCAGGGAAGAGATCGACGAAATTCGCTCCAAGAACACATCCCTCAATACCAATACAGAAGATGAGAAGGAGCGTCGCAGGAAGGACTACCTGAAGTGGTGGTCTACAAAGAAGTAGCATCGGGTGTTGTGCATTAACGCCGAGATAATCACCTTCGGCAGAGAGTTGCTCATAGGCAACACCATCAACACCAATGGGGCTTGGATTGCCAAGCAGCTAACTTCACTCGGAATAACTGTCACGAGGATTACTGTGGCTGGGGACACCGTTAGCGAGATATCCCTGGCTGTAGCCGAGTCTGTTGCCAGGAACCCGTCATTGATCATAACCACTGGCGGGCTCGGCTCCACCTACGACGATCTGACTTTTGATGGCCTGGCATCCGCCCTATCAATACCGAAGGAGACGAATGCCGAGGCGCTGGATCAGGTAAGAGCAAGATACCGATCGCTGAAGCTCGAGATGAGCCCCTGGCGGAAGAAGATGGCGGTAATGCCATCTGGGGCAAAGCCCATGACGAATCGGCTGGGATCCGCCCCGGGCATGTTCTTGGAGCACAAGGAAATTATGATCTTCTCTCTCCCCGGAGTGCCCAAGGAGATGATGGGCATGTTCACTGACCAGGTACTCAGGATAATTAAGGCGAGGACTTCGCCGCAGACCTTCAGGGAAAAGACATTCATCATAGAAGGCGTACCAGAGTCCTCCCTGGCCCCAATTATTGAGAAGTGGCTAGGAACTAGCAAAGACGTCTATCTCAAATCCCACCCCAGCGGCTCGGAGGGCAAACCGACAATAACCATCCATCTCTCTGCAATGGGTCCTGACGCTGGCGCCCTCGATGAAGCTATCTTGAATGCTGAGTCTACCTTCTCAAAATTGGTCGAGTCTGCTGGAGGAAAAATACGGAGGGGAAGATCCTGAATTTCGTGTACATTATGGGGACTGCCGGATCCGGGAAGTCTACGCTAGCCCTATCCCTTTTTGAGAGGCTGCAGACAGCCGAGGTGGACTCTGCAATCCTGAACCTCGACCCAGGCGTTCAGTGGCTACCCTATAGCCCGGACGTGGACATCAGGGACTATATCAACTATGGCAGACTTGTAGAAGAGTACAAGCTCGGGCCAAACGGAGGCCTGGTCGCGAGTGTGGACGCTGCAGTGAGCCACATAGGCGAGATGAAAGAGGAGCTGGAGAAGCTTGACCCTGAGTACGTCATCGTGGACACACCGGGCCAGATGGAGTTATTCGCCTACAGGAACTCCGGCATGTTCATAGCCTCATCCCTCGCCGAAAACAATTTCTCCACCATATTCCTGGCGGACTCGATCTTTCTCAACAAGCCATCGGACTTCGTCTCCATACTCCTCCTCTCCTACTCGGTAAATGTCCGTTTCAAGGCACCCCAGATTAACTGTGTCTCCAAAGTGGACCTCCTGCCCAAAGACGTCTACGACCGAGGTGTCCTGTGGTCCAGTGATCCCGAGATGCTGAAAGAGGCCTTTTTGGGTGAGAGTGTGGACCTGAAGACCGAGATATCCGAGAGAATGCTCGAAGCTCTGACCGACGTTGGTGCCCTCGGAGAGTTTATATTTACCTCCTCAAATACTGGAGAAGGATTGGACGATCTCTATGCCCAGCTTCAACGCATACACACTAGTAGCGAAGACCGTTAGCTAACCATGGTGAAGAATTAATGGACAATCCTCAGTCTGAACTTGGTGACGTTTCGCGTCAGATGAGATCAATCCAAGACCAGATTGACGACGATTACCGGAAACTCGACAAGCTGAGGGACCGGCGCAGTGAGATTTTCAACAAACTCGAGGAGTTCCGGAGTAGCGTCGCAACGCACAAGGCGCTGAGGGACGAGAAGAACCGGATAATAGCCGAGAAGAAAGCCCAGCGCGACCAGCTCCACAAGCAGAAGGCTGAAGTCTCCGATAAGATCAAGGAGCTCCTGGAAAAGAAGAAGTTCATCCTCTCGAATATAGACTACGATCAGAACGACCTTCTCACCCAACTCAAGGAGATCAGTTGGAAGTATCAGACTACCTCCCTATCGATTGGTGAGGATCGCAAGGCGGTGGAGAGGATATCCGACCTCGAGAGGAAGCTCGTTGTCTTCAAGAAGACCAAGGATGTTGATCAGGAGATAAGCCGCCTTAGGGCGCAGTTCAACGATCTCAAAGATAAGGCAAATGCGACCCACAGCGAGATAATCGCCCTTGCAGACGAGTCGAAAACCCACCATGAAGCCCTCCTCAAGACCTTTGGTGAGCGCGATGCCGTCGTTGCTGAGCTGGAGCAGATAAGGACGAACATGGCCTCCCTGATGGAGGGTATTGCGAAGTCCAAGGACGAGCTCTTCGTTACCGATGCGCATTTCAGGGTGGCGCGGAACACTGCCATGCAGCAGAAGGCCGATGTTCTCAACAAGCAGGCCGAGCTGCTATTCAATAAGAAATCAGCACTTGCGGAAAAGGCAAGCGAGAAACTGAAGAACGGCGGGCGCATGACGTTCGAAGAGTTTGCCGCCATGGTAGAGACGAAGGGCATCCCGACCTGATTTTGCATATTTAAAGTTTTCTGTTTTCAAAGGAATATTTTAAATCCATAAAAAACTTGTATCTTTATCAGTGTAGATAATGAGCCTGGAGAGCAAAAAGGTTCTCGTACTGAGCGTGGATAAGGACGACGACATCGGTCGCGCCACTGGCGTGTCTACCCCCCTTATCGGGCGGGAGAAGGTGCTGTCCGTCGCCTCACTCTTTGCCATAAAGACCCCGGAGGACTCGGACACAAACTCCATGTTCGCCTCAATAAACACCTACGACTCTCTGATCGACCAGGGCTTCAACTGCGAGGTGGCAGCCATCGCCGGCTCAGAGAGCGGGGGCTTCGAGGCTGACCTGAAGCTCGCGTCGGAGCTGGAGTATGTCCTCAATAACTTCAAGGCTGATGGCGTAATCTTTGTCAGCGACGGAGCCGCCGACGAGTCGGTCATACCCACAATCCAGGCAAAGGTCCCGGTCATTTCTGTGAGGAAGGTCTTCGTCCAGCAGCAGAAGAGCGTCGAGGAGACCTACGTTCTATTCAGCCGTTATCTCAGGAAATTGGCGGATCCCGAGTATTCCAAGTTGGCTCTAGGTGTTCCGGGCCTCATAATACTCGCACTCATCGCCCTCTACTTCTTGAACCTGATCAGCTATGCGCTCATCTCAGTGGGCATAATCATCGGGGCCGTCCTGCTCATAAAGGGCTTCAATATTGACTCTCTGCTTAAGTCCGAATGGGAAGAGTCCCCTATCGTGCTAATCACGGCCGTGGTAGGCTTCATAATCTGCGCCGTCTCGATCTACAGGGGGATCGGCATCGCCCTAGCGGAAGCCCCCCTCCCAGCTCAAACAGCGCTCTTCTTCAGCATTCTACTCGTAAATACAATAGATCTCTTCATCGTAGGCATAGCGGTCTACATCGCCGGCATTCTTGTCGTCAAGTACCTGCAGAAGTCCCCCAAGATCTGGCGCCAGGCTGTAGCTCTTGTTGCCCTTGTCTTCATAAGGCAGATGGTTGTGGAGATCGCTCCAATCATAATCAACCCGCAGTCCAGTCTGCTGCCGTTCCTCGTCACAGCAGGCATTGGCGTATTTATCTGCGCGCTGCTCGTGATAGTATTTACCGTGACCCCAAGGGTCACGAAAGGCCGCACGAAGCAAAAAGCCGAATCTCCCGATCTAGCAGAAGGAGCTGGCTCTCCCTAGCTTCCGGGCTACTTCCCGTATCTCCTCTTCCTTCTCTGGTATGTCCTCACAGCCCTCAGAAGGTCAATCTTCCTTAAATCTGGCCAGTAGACATCCATGAAGTAGAACTCTGAGTACGCGCTCTGCCACAGTAGGAACCCACTAAGCCGCTCCTCCCCAGAGGTTCTTATTATCAGATCGGGGTCCTGATCACCCGCTGTGTAGAGGTACTTGGAGAAGGTGTCTTCGGTGATCTCTTCCGGCTTGAGCTTACCCTCCATTACCGAAGATAGCATCTTCTTCGTGGCGTCAACGATCTCCGCCCGCCCACCGTATGCAACACAGACGTAGATCCTCCTTCCCCTGTAGTCCTTCGTCTTCTCCTCAGCGTTTTCGATGACCTTCCTTAGCCCTTCGTCGAGGATATCGAGCCTGCCGATCGCTTTGATCTGGACCTTGTTATCGTGGATCTCTTGGTTCTCGAGCACCTCTGTGAACCCCTTCTCCAGAAGGTCCATCAGGTCCTTGACCTCACCAGAGTCCCTGTTGAGGTTCTCAGTGGAGAGGGCGTAAACAGTGACTGTATTTATTCCGAGCTGCCAGCACCACCTGAGGACATCCTTCAGCTTCTCAAAGCCCTGCCTGTGCCCCGAGGAGATATCCAGACCCACTTCGGAGGCCCACCTTCTGTTGCCGTCGAGTATGAGCCCGACGTGGGTCGGCATATCCCCTTTCTTTACCTGGGAGAGGAGCCTAGCCTCGTAATAACTGTAAACCCTCTTGCTGACGCTTCCCCTCAAATAATCTAACATTTATGGCTCCCCCTCGGCAGCGACCTTTGCCTTTTGGCTAAGACTTTTAACAGATTAGGAGATAAGAGCTTGGTTAATATTTTTTCCCTCGGGCTCATGCCCCAGCGGGTCTCAGAAAACCATGAGCTCCTTGCTGAACCCTGTCAGGTCCCTGCTGCCTTTCTCGGTGATGAGGATCATATCCTCTATCCTAACCCCACCAAGCTTCGGGATGTATATGCCAGGCTCTATGGTCACGACATTCCATGGAACAAGTTTCTCCTCGGCGCTGGGTCTCACTCCCGGTTCCTCGTGGACGGCGATGCCTACTCCGTGCCCCAGCCCATGGCCAAAATACTGCCCATAACCCTTTCCTTCTATTATCCGGCGTGCTACCGCATCCAGCTCCTTGCCTTTCATGCCAGGTTTTGCTGCCCTAAGGGCGGCCTCCTGAGATTCAAGAACCACCTGGTAGATCTTTACCATCTCCTCCTTTGGTTTGCCAAAGAAGATGGTTCTTGTCATATCCGAGCAGTAGCCGCTGACCTTGACGCCAAAGTCCATCACCACTTGCTCGCCACCTCCAACCTTCTTCTTGGTGGGCATTCCGTGCGTGTAGGTACCCCTGTAGCCCGATGCCACAAGGCACTCGAAGGCATAGGACTCAGCACCCTCGCGCCTCAAGTTGTACTCCAGTTCAGACGCGATCTCGAGCTCGCTCATACCTTCCTTGAAGACCTTCGAAGCCTTCTCAAGGGCCCTATCCGCAGCCTTCTGCGACTCCTCTATCTTTGCTACCTCGCCAGCGTCCTTTACAGCCCTCATCTTCTCCAGCGTCCCCTTGAGTGGCTTAAGCTCGTAGTCCTTCCTGAGCGAATCCTTAAGGCTGGAGCTCACGAAATTCTCTTCAAAACCCAGCCTCTTCCCTGCCACCTTCTTGAGGCGTTCAAAAAGCTTCTCCCCCCACGCGATCTTGACAAGCTCAACATCCTTCACTTTGTCGTGTGCCTCGTCGTAGTCGAGCCCAGTCACAATCAGCGAGTCCGCACCTTCCTTTGAAACGTACAGGAGCTTCCCGCCCGAACTCCCAATGACGAAAGGCGATCCGGTAAGGTAGTAGATATTCTCTGAATTTATTACAAGGGCTCCGTCGAAACCGTTTCTCTCAACGTAACCCCGAAACGCATCGAGCCTTTTTCTGTACAAGCCAATCATCCTCAATATCGGATACTCTTTATCTCCCCTCATTATTATTAATGTTGAGTGTCTCGAATGCTTGTGGCTGTAGGAACTTCAAATCCTGTGAAAGTGAGAGCAGTCGAGCGGGTGCTCTCTAGATTCTACGAGGTCTCAATGTTGATGATGGAGGTCGCGTCAGAGGTACCGCCCCAGCCCGTGGGCTTGGAAGTCACCATACGGGGCGCGGTATCCCGTGCCAAAAATGCACTAAGGACCGCAAAGGAAGCAGAGCTTGGCGTGGGCATTGAAGCGGGCCTGATACCCGTCCCGTGGACCATCTCAGGATACATGGATCAGCAATTCGCTGCCATAGCCGACCAGAAAGGAAGGGTTACCATAGGGGGTGGGCCTTCCTTTGAATACCCTCGCTCGCTCGTGGCTCGCGTGCTTGGCGAAGGCATTGAAGTAGGAACTGCGATGGACCAGCTAACTGGAATTTCTGAACTGGGACAAAAGCAGGGCGCCATAGGTTACTTCTCCAAGGGTCAACTCAACAGGACCGAGCTTACCGAATATGCGGTTCTGATGGCGCTGCTCCCGTGGCTCAACGAACGCCTTTACTTCCCAGAGGGCACCAAATGACCTTCTGCTGGGCTCACCCACTTTAAATACAATCTCTGCATAGGTCTCTCAGTGATCTCACAATGATCATGTTGCCTTGCACCTATTTTGACGAGCCAGGTCCGGCCAATACGGAACGGGTCATCGAGGCTGTGTCTGAGCGGCTGAAGTCTGCGGGTTCGCCCTGCGAAGCGATCGTTGTAGCAAGCACCTCGGGCCTTACCGCACTGAAATTCGCGCGCGCCATCAAAGGGATCAAGATCATATGCGTCTCCGAGCCTCCTTCCTACGCGGAAGTCTCGGGCAAGTGGCCTACCCTCCAAGAGCGGTACATCGAGGGCCTGAAGAGCTTCCATGTGGAGATCGTAAACACTGCGCCCTACGTCTTCCATAGCTACGTCGGGGGCGAGGATTCGCCCGTACCCACACCTGAGAAAGCGCTCAGGGAGTTCATGATAACCGTCCTTGGCAATGGTTTCAAGGTTGCGGTCGAGTCTGTGCTCATGGCCACATCAGTCGGCGCGGTAGCTCCTTACAAAACTGTAATTGGAGTCGGTGGTCTCTCCCGCGGGGCAGATACCGCCATAGTTGCAAGGTCAACTTTCCCCAACAGGGTCCTCTCTCCTGACCTTGAGAAATCCTTCAGCGTAAAGGAAATAATTGCCATGCCGCTGACCAAATCAGCAGATCCGAGGCGTAGGCTCCCCTAACGGCGGGCCAACGACGCGTTTTCCTCCAACCGACGTCTCCATTATGACGTAGCCCTCCCTCTCCGCTTTTACCTCGCCGATAATCCTGGCTCCCTTCCCCTCCGGTGTGCCTTTAATGGCATTGAGGATACTCTTTGCGCCACCCCTTACTCCCAGCACCGCCCTCCCCTCACAGGTAAGCTCAAGCGGGTCCATGCCAAGCATCTCGCATGCTCCCATTACCTCATCTCTTACAGGGATCTCCTCCTCCCTGAGCCAGATACTGACGCCCGACATCTCTGCCATCTCGTTCAATGCCATGGCCACTCCTCCCCTAGTCGGGTCTTTGGCAGCCGTTACCTCGCCCGCTCCCATGGCAGCCTCCATAAGGCCCCAGAGAGGCGCGACGTCGGAGATGAGTGATGTTCTGAAGCTAATGCCCTCCCTCACCGAGGCAATGGCTATCCCGTGATCTCCCACTGGCCCGGTAACGATTATCTTGTCCCCCGCCCTGAGGCCCGAATCCAGTATGGGCTTCCTGCCCCTAAGGAACCCTATCCCAGCCGTGGAAATGACTATCCTGTCGAGCTTGCCCTTGGGCATTACCTTCAAGTCGCCATGAACCAGAGCCATCCCAACGCTCTCGATGGCAGCATTCATGGACGCCACGATCTTCTTCAGGTCATCGACCAAGAACCCCTCCTCAACGACGATCGTGTCTGTGAGCGCCACGGGCTCTGCCCCCATCATCGCAAGGTCGTTTATCGCACCGCAAACCGAGAGCTTTCCTATATCCCCGCCTGGGAAAAATATGGGGTCCACTATGTGCGCGTCTGACGATACAACGATCTCCCTGCCGTCGACGGGGATGGTCGCTCCGTCATCGAATTCGTCTAATCCTGCCCCACCGGCAACCCTCCTGCGACCGATGCCTGCAATAATTACTGACTTGATCAGATCGTTCATTACCGTCCCGCCCGCTCCGTGGCTCAGTTGAATTTTATCCTGCACAGGACCCACTTCCATGATTACCGTGAGCAATCAGCCTTACGGCGTCCCATTCTCTCAAAAACCTTATATTTGTATTTATTTTAGGTAGGGTGCTGAATTGAGGGATAACGATGAGTTACTTCCAGGGTCGCGACAAGAAGAAACCAACGGGCGGCAGGCTCCGCGCAAGTAGGGGGAAGAGGAGATTCGAGCTGGGCTCCCCGCCAACGGAGACCACAATGTCTGCCAAAAAGGACAGCAAGAAGGCTGCGAGGGTCTACGGTGGCAATTTGAAGACGAGGCTGGACGAGGCTGCTTATGTCAACGTCACGAACCCTAAGACCAACGCTGCGAAGAAGGTCAAGCTCCTGAAGGTCAAGGACAATCCGTCTAACGTCGACTACGCCAGAAGAGGGGTTATTACTAAGGGTGCCCTGGTTGAGACCGAGCTCGGAGTTGCTAAGGTTACATCGAGGCCAGGTCAGGATGGCGTCCTCAACGCAACCCTCCTGAAGAAATAGACACTTACAAAATTGCAATTAGCAATTCTTCACTTTTCGAAGAATTCCTTCCTTTTGTTATCTTTATTTTGAACCCTTCACTCTTTTGAGCAGGAGCTCCCTTCCCTTATCGATCTCCACATCCGTGCTTCCGCAGAAGGAGCACTTCAAACTATAATCGGTTATCGTATCCTTCAGCTCTATTTTGTTCTCCCTGCCGCACTTTGTGCACTTTAGGCAGACCAACCTCCTCTTGACATATACTTTGCTCCCCTCAGCCACCGTCCCTTGGCTGGCTATCTTGAAGGACTCCCTCAGCTGCCGTGGATCCACATGCGTCAGCTCCCCAACTTCCAGGAATACCGCATCTATCCTCTTCATCCCCTGTTCCTTTGCAAGATTCTGCAGATATTCCACAACGCTCATGGCAAGCGAGAGTTCATGCATAGGGGCTTTTTCCTTCACTTAACGAAAATTAAGCAGCCTAATAATAGTTGCCATCAATCTTCTCTATGGCTGTTTCAGTTTCTACGTTCATTTTTTCCCAAAAAAAGCTATATCCAGCATCATAAACCCATGTGGCCCATCATTTTCCATTCTTGCCTGCCCTGTTCGTTGCGATCAGCCACTCGACTGTGAAAAATGCAATCAACGAATAGGCAATTCCCCCCATCAGGTCGAGCACATAATGCTGCCCAAGATAGATCGTTGAGAATAGCACACCAAAGAGAATAGGGGCAGATACGAGACCCCACTTCGGGTTCAGCTTAATTGTATAGACTGCAAAAAGTGTTGCATAAGCCGCGTGCAAACTTGGAAAAGCCGCCAGCTTATTTGCCACTGAGAGAAGTTCCTGCTGAAGTGTGTTAATGAAACCTGGCAACATGTTATATCCACCTATGACGAGGTTGTTGGCAACTCCTGAAATCCATGGAGGATCGGTTGGAAATATTGCGAATGTAGCTAGTGCAAGATACGATACCAGAATAATTGAGTAGGTATATCCCCTGTAAATTTTCTTATTAACAAACCAGAATATTATCATCGCAGCTATGACCAAAAAAATATGTAAGCTGTAAAATGCTATTGATATCAGTGTCATAAAGGACGAGTAAAAAGCATTCTGGACTGCTGCTGTGAAGTTAAAACCAAACATTGCCCTATCGAGAGCATCGAGAGCTATTGCATTGCCAGCATTGATGATAGCAATTACATTCTGGAGCGCTTCATAGGAAAGGAGCATGATGATGATAAGTATTGAATTTCTCAAGAACTCCCTTGACCTGCTTAGGTAGGCCACTATGGGAATTGCAATTATAGCAATAATGCCCAGAGCGGCATTCAGAATTATTCCGTAGCGGAAATAGACTATGAGGACTATAATAGAGTAAAGGAGAGGCAAAATCCAAATCAATGCATCTTTCGTACCCAGCAACCTGACGAGCTGAGAAAGCCTATGATTTGGTGCTGTTGTTACGGCTTCATGAGAACCATCCTTTGAAAGCTCATCATCCTTGGACTCTTCCATCGCAGTCGCATCTCTTTCCCAGTCATCTCTCTTCATTAGGCGTGTTGTTTACAGAAGCTGGAGATATATTTTAACAATTGCCCAGGAAATATATCAGCTTCTGGCTCCAAGGGTGACTGGAATTGTCAGAGTAACGCCCCCTCTGACGATGGCTAGGTTGACCGTCTGCCCAGGAACCGTGTTCCCATCAATGTATGATGTCAGGTCGTCCATGGTCCTTACGGGCTGGTTGTTCACCTGTATTATTAGGTCTCCACCAACGCTGACAGTCTCGCCCGTAAAAACGGTTACGGTCTGGGTTCCACCCCTGAGACCGGCACTGGCGGCGGGGCCTCCTGAGCTCACCGTCTGGATGAGCACACCATAGGTAATATTCAAGCCAGCTGCCTGGGCAGTGAGGTAGTCGAGATCATAGCCGTTCACGCCTAGGTACGGATGGCTGTAAGTCCCTGTGGTAACAAGGTCCTGTATCTCCCGGATAATTGCATCAGAGGGAACGGCAAAGCCGACACTCTGGGAGCCTGAGACTATATCAGCGGTTATGCCTACAACCCTCCCCTGATCATCTAAGAGGGGCCCTCCCGAGTTTCCGGGGTTAATGGGGGTGCTGATCTGGATCATGCCAGAGATCAGGTAGTTGCCAGAAATGTCTGTCTGGATGGCCCTGTTCAACTGGCTTACAATGCCTGAAGTCATAGTACTCTGAAGGCCGTAGGGGTTGCCTATGGCAATCACTACATCCCCAACATTCAGCGTCCCGGAGGAGACAACGGTAAGTGGCTTAAGAAGATCAGCAGGAGCCTGAACTTGAAGCACTGCGAGGTCGCTATACTTGTCTTCGCCAAGAACCTTGAAAGTGTAGGCTTCACCATTGGTGAATGTTACTGAACCATTGATCATGCCATCGACAACGTGGAAGTTGGTGATGATCAATGGCTGCCCAGTGAGGTTTACCACGAAGCCCGAGCCTAGGACCTCGCTGTAGGTCGTGCTGAAAAACCCTTGCTCTGCTACGAGGCCTTCAATGGTTACAATTGACCCCTTCACAGATTCATAAAGCGGGTTCAGGCTATCAACTGAGAGGACTGTATAGTTGCCCCCAGACTGAATGCTTGCGATCTGCAACTGTACCGACGACAATTGGCTCTCCAGACCAGCTATGTTCGAGTCAAGCTTAGCAATCTGGGTCTGGCTGCTGTAGGAACTCAGTGCGTATCCTGCGAAAAGTCCGACAGCGAGAACGGCAAGGACTAATGCCAATATTTTCAGTCTTTGTGAAGAATGTGTTTCCGCCATGGGGTGCACCTCATTGCCCATCGATAGGTTAACGATATTGAAAAATAAGCGATGGTGAGTAATAACGACGCCATCCCTCCAACAAAAAATGTGATGTTGTTGAGCGTTGGAAACAAAATTGGGATAAACTCCATAAATTGCCCCATTTCTGCCATCTCTAATCCCCGATCGTTTCGTGCTTATTAAATTTTATTTCAGAATTATACCCAATTGTCTTCCTAATCTAATTAAATTTTTCAGAGGTCGATCCTAAAGAACATAAGGGACAATGTTTTATCAATAGGCTCAGCAAAATCTTTTCGTACGCGCGGAGTGATGTAAATGTATTCCGATACCCGTTCGATCCAGTATCTGCTTGGCTGGCTAATCGCAGGTACTAGAGGAGGCATCAGCCGCGCTAAAATAATTCAGATCCTAAGGGTAACACCGCAGAATGCAAACCAACTAGCAAATCAGCTCGGAATGGACTATAGGACCATAAGGCACCATCTCAACGTGCTTGAGAAGAATAAAATAATTACTTCCATGGGGGAGGGATATGGTGTGACGTACTTTCTATCTCCAACCATGGAGGCCAACTATGCCGTATTCGAGGAGATTCTGAAGAAAATCTGGAAAAAGTAGAAAAGGGGGATATGAATGGGGACTCATATGGACAAAGGCGCAAGAACTTGGCTGCTGCTGTTAGTGCTGTTGGTTGTAGCGGTTCTGGCAGCATTATGGGCTACAGCGACATTTTGGTTCCCCATTGGTCCTTGGGGACGCCAACTACCCCCGTACTTAATCCCCGGAGACCTTGAGTTCTTCTATACTGTAAAGGCAGTACTCTCCACAGTGAACATCGCGATCTTGATCTTCCTGCTCGCCTCTTATGTCAACATATACCGAAAGACACGATCAGAGTTCACCATCGGTTTGATCATATTTTCGGTCGTTTTCCTAATGTATGTACTCGTCTCCAATCCCTTCGTAATTAGGGCTTTCGGCTTTGAGCCATTTGGCCTGGGGCCATTCGCCTTCTTGCCTGAACTTTTCACACTCGGAGCGCTGGCTGTGCTCCTGTATCTGAACCTTAAATACTGAAGGGATTAGTCAAAAAATAGAAAATAATTATTCTTGGCTAGATGACCGGTGAGGGCAGACCTCGGAAGCGGAACGCTGGCACTGATCGCCAGTCGCCCAGAACCTGGCAGGATTAGGAATAGAAATGGGTCTAATTCTGAAAAATGATTTAATAACTCACAGCATTTGTGAGCATCGGAGATGGCGGCTGTGAGGCGGTTCAAACCGCAGTCCCTCTGATTTAACCACCAAACCACTCCTTCTCTGTAGAGGAATGCTCATGGTGTCTGCCATCCCCGCCTCTATCTCTTAATTTCCCCCCCAAGTGTCAGCTATAAGTCACATTTGAATATCGTATAAATGGTCTTCCGCTACAATTGATTTTATTTACTACCGCTCCATAAACCATTAATGAATAATAGCAACTGTGAGCGTGCTTCCCCACGAGCAAGAATAATAGCATGATCGTAATCTGGCCTGCGTATATTGACTCTCAGAAGAGCAGGGCTGAGGGCAGAATGGTGCCTAAAAGCATCGCAGTTGAGTCTCCCACTGCAGACGAGATTTTTGAAGCTTGCAAGGAGCTTGAGATGGCGCCCGTGCTCGAGGCCACAAAGAAGATGCCTTCAGCGACCTGGGAAAAGCCGGGGCGCGTGCTCATCAACAAGAAGGACAAGAAGCTAAAGCTTCTCAGGGAGATCTCATTGGTACTCCAGAGGAAGAGGGCTCTCCGCAAAAAAACCTAGGCAAATTAACCGAATTTACAATCGAGTAATATTATAAGCAAAGGATATAATTACGGACGGCATTTCTTATCGTGGTTTCCGTTCGGAGATGGTTCTTTGCAGCTTCTGGGGACTACACTACACCTATCAAAAAGTGGTCTTTTAACAGTCAGAGCGAAGAACCCCCCGACAATCGGTTCAATGGCATTCATCAGAGGCAGGGATCCGATAGGCACCATAATAGATGTCTTCGGTCCCATCTCTGCACCCTATGCATCAATAAAACTGCGGTACGGTCTCGACGCCTCCCAGTATCAGAACGCAGAGGTTTGGTGGGAAGAGAGAAGGTTCCGCAAGGGAAGAAGACATTATGCAAAGAGACATTTCTGAGAGTCATGAACGTCTGGACGAGAGCTGTCCAGAGTGTGGCAGCAAGTCCCTGGTCAGGGATTATGAGCGCGCCGAGGTTACCTGCACGGGTTGCGGGCTGGTCATAAGGGAAAAGCTTCTCGATCCCGGGCCTGAGTGGCGTGCGTTCGACAATGACCAGAGAGACAAGAGGTCAAGGGCTGGAGCTCCTGTCACCCTCACGATCCACGACAAGGGACTGTCCACAATGATCGACTGGAGGGACAAGGACAGCTATGGCAAGTCCCTCACATCCAAGAAGCGGGCGCAGATCTACCGCTTGAGGAAATGGCAGAGGCGCATAAGGGTATCTGATGCCTCAGAGCGGAACCTTGCATTTGCCCTGTCTGAACTTGAGCGGATGTCCTCCCAGCTTGGACTTTCCAGAAACATAAGGGAAGCCTCGGCGCTGCTGTACCGCAAGGCGGTGGAGAGCCAGCTCATAAGAGGTAGATCCATCGAGAGCATGACCGGCGCCGCACTCTACGCAGCGTGCCGCAAGTACAATGTTCCGCTGACCCTCGACGAGGTCGCATCGGTTTCGAGGGCGAACAAGAAGGAGATAGCTAGGAGTTACCGCTTCATATCCAGTGAGCTCACGATCAAGGTATCGCCAACCGACCCTGTGAATTACGTCCCCCGCCTCATATCAAAACTGACCCTTGACGGCACGGTCCAGCGCAAGTCAGTGGAGGTAATCAAGTTCGCCAGCAGCGAAGGCCTTACCTCGGGCCGCGGGCCGACGGGCGTTGCCGCAGCGGCCGTGTATATCGCAAGCGTGCTGCTGGAGCGCAAGAGGACCCAGCGGGACATTGCGAATGCTGCAGGCGTCACCGAAGTAACTGTGCGAAACCGCTACAAGGAACTGCTTGAGAAGCTCGATTTGGAGATATATTTATAGTATATGCTCCAATGATTATCTGAGAGTGCCCCTTTTTTGTCCGAGTCGCTAGAAGAAAAGATCTTCTCACTATTGCAGAAAAGCGACGACGGCTCAATGAGCCAGAGCGACCTCGGAAAGGCCCTCAAGATGAACAGCAGGGAGATCGCTAGGACCCTCTCAAAGCTGGAGAAGAGGGGCTTGATAAAGAGGGCTCAGACAAAGGAGAAGGGAAGAAACGCGTACAGGGTTACCATGCTGAAAATGCACCAGAAGATCGACCTGAACGATGTGATATGGTGCGCATGCCTGACATGCCCTGATTTGGAGAGGTGCGGGAAGGGACAGCCGGTGTCGCCGGAAGGGTGCACAAAGCTTACCGCTTCAATAAAGGCAGAGCAGAGCAGGCTCTCTGTGCTCGGAGAGGGCAAACATGCCCAATAAACGCCAGATCTTGGGTGATTTTTACTACAAAGAGGCCAAGAGGGAGGGCTACAGGTCGAGATCCGCCCTCAAGCTAAAGGAGATTGCCTCTAATTTTAAGGTCATAAAGCCAGGCGATTTCATTGTCGATCTCGGTGCAGCGCCGGGCGGCTGGCTTCAGGTGGAGAGAGAGACGGTCGGCGATGGTGGCATAGTTGTTGGCATTGACCTCAGTTTCATAAGGCCGCTGCCATATGACAATGTCAAGCTCATCCGTGGGGATGTGGAAGACCCTAAAGTAATGGAGGAGGCGTTCAAGTTTTCCAACAAACCCTTCGACGTGATTGTATCCGATCTAGCGCCAAAGTTCTCAGGTGTCCGCGACCTCGACCACGCAAGGCAGATTGGCTTGGCAATGCTCGCTGTTAAGAGCGCGCCAAAGTACCTGAGGAAGGGGGGCGCCATGGTCATCAAGGTTTTGATGGGGCCAGAATTCGAGAGCTTTTGCCGGGACGTGCGAAGAAGCTTCATTCAGGTCAGAATATTCAAGCCCAAGGCCTCAAGGGACAGTAGTTCCGAGACATACCTGGTTTGCAAAGGGTTTATTGGCTAACACAGCGCGGGCCCAAGGTGGTCTTGCACGTGGACTGCATGAACATCCGCCCCCATTCCCCAAATATCCACTATTTATAAGTAAGACTCAAAGATAGAAATGGTTAGGTGTTGGTCTTGAAGTGTTATGTTGTTGACAGCTTCATCGGTTTTTTTGCGTATAACGAAGATCTTAAGCTTGTCAGTGCGAAGACTTTCGAGAATCCAGAAGAAGCGATCAGCCAGCTTTATGATCTTGAAAAGCTGGGTACATGCTCCATCCTCAAAGATTTTGTCTCTGATCTTTTGAAGATGGGCTATGACAGTTTCATCTTTGAGGAAGAGCTTGAGGCGAAATCATTTAAAGGTAAGTTCAGTGCCGAGTCCACAGTCATCGCCCCCAGCGAGGGGGGCCGCGTTTTCAGGTCGTCCACTGCCGAAGCATGCGAAGCTGCCGGAGTTAGCCCCAAGCAGATGGAGAAGATGCTAAAGGCTGTTTCAGAGTCCCTCCTCAAGAACAGGGTCAGAACGGCGTCAGAGAAGCGAGACAGGCTCGTAGCGCAGGCGGTGGCTGCCCAGGACGAGATCGACAAGAGTGTCAACATAGGCGTCTCGCGCATCAGGGAATGGTACGGTCTCCACTTCCCCGAACTAGATACCCTGGTACCTGATCACAAGCAATACCTCAAAATAATCACGAAGTTCGGCACGAGGTCCAACCTCGATGAGGCTGAGGTGAACAAGATCGTGCAGAGCGACAACAAGGCGAAGGCGATCTGTGACATCGCCAAGCAGTCGATGGGCGCAGACATCGGCGGCATAGACCTCGATCGGATTAAGGAGCTCGCAGAGGTGAACCTCAAATTCTATGTCGCCAGGGACGAACTTGAGAAGTATATCGACGACACTATGAAGGAAGTCGCCCCCAACCTAAGGGAGCTCATAGGCGCCCCCTTGGGCGGGAGGCTCATTCAGCTCATGGGCAGCTTGGAGAACCTAGCCAAGAAACCCGCCAGCACCATACAAGTGCTTGGCGCGGAGAAGGCACTCTTCAGGTCCCTTAAGACAGGGGCAAGGCCTCCAAAGCACGGGATTATCTTCCAGCACTTGGCCATCCACAACGCGCCCAGGTGGCAGAGGGGTAAGATAGCAAGGGCGCTTGCGGGTAAGATAGCAATTGTTGCCCGCGTGGACGCTTTTGGGGACGAGTTCGTTGCGGACACGATCAAGGCCGATCTCGATAGGCGCATTGCCGACATACAGAAGAAGTACGCGAAGCCACCCGTCAGGGAAGGCAGACCTGAGAGGCAGTTCAGGAACGAGAGGTGGGGAAGAAGGGATAGGTGGAGGGGCAGTAACCGAGGCGGAAGCGGCGGAAGCCACGAGAGGTGGGAAGGTCGCACCGGAGGCCAAGACAGTGGTCGGGGCACCGGGGGGAGGAACAATAAATGGCGACGCTGAGGGATCACCCCAAGTTCAAGGGTGTCTACATCCTAGAGGACCACGAAGGCAAGAGACTGGCGACGGAGAACTTCGCGCCTGGCAAAAAGGTTTACGGCGAGGATCTTTTGACGATCAAGAAAGTTGAGTACAGGGCATGGAACTCTTTCAGAAGCAAGCTCGCTGCCTCGATAGAGAAAGGCATCGCAGAGGTGCCGATCAAGGAAGGATCAAAGGTGCTGTATCTTGGGGCAGCCAGCGGGACCACGCCCAGCCATGTCTCAGACATCATCGGACCCAAGGGCAAGGTCTTCTGCGTGGAATTTGCGCCCCGGGTCATCCGCGAGCTGATAGAGATTACTTCTGTGAGGAGCAACATGATTCCGATCTTGGGCGATGCGCGAACCCCCGCGTCCTATAGGCACTTCGTTGAAGTCGTGGACGTAATATACTGCGACGTCGCCCAGCCCGAACAGGCAAAGATTCTTGCCGACAATGCCGACATGTACCTCAGGAAGGGCGGCAAAGTTATGATAGCGATCAAGGCAAGGAGCGTCGATGTGACCAAGGATCCGAGGGAAGTCTTCAAGCACGAGATCGGAGTCCTGGAGGGAAGAGGTTTCAGGATCATAGATGTCAAGACCCTTGATCCCTTCGACAAGGACCATGCCATGATAGTTGCAGAGCGGGTCTAGGTAATGCAAGATGACACCGAGCGCCTGAGCAAGACCTTCTGGGATGTCGAACTCAAGAGCCTGAACGATGGCCTGCCAAAAGCCAGGAAGTCGCTCAGTGAGCTCCTGAATGAAGACCGTCCTTCTTACAGGAACGTAAAGGACGAGGAGATCTTCCTTGGCAAGAAGGAGTTGCAGGAACTGGCAAAGCTCGTCCCCCAGGGAAAGTTACCAGATGTCAGCCTCCCTATTGTGGTGCTGAAAGAGGGGGGCTCCTCGAAGGGAGCCTTTCAGATACAGGGCAGCGAATTGGACGTAAAAATAGTCAACAATGCCCTCAAAAAGTCTTCAGATGACCGCACTTTCTACAAACCAGAGATCCTTGAGCTGGTGAAAGAATTCCCGTCGCTAATCGTATTCGGATACCGCTTCTGATCCATCGCCATGAATTGGCGAATGCCCCCATTAACTAGGGTTTATATCTATCTTGACCAACCGTTAATTTAGAATAGAAAATGAGAGACGGATCCAAAGGCACTCTCGTCAGAATACTTCGGATTCTGCAGGATGCAGGCTTTTCTCTATCAGAAGTCGACTCCGAGGATTGCTGCCTCGAAGTTGTCGCAAAGAAGGGTGGCACCAAGCTTCTCATAAAGACAATCGACAACGCTGACAACGAGCGCAAGGAGGCTGCGGAAGACCTCCGCTCCCTGGCGAGCGCATTTTCAGCATCACCAATAATTGTCGGCCAGAGGGTCCAGAGTGGACCCATAGAGGAGAGCACCCTCTACGAGAGGTACGGCGTGAACGTTATCAGCGCCGAGACCTTCAGGGATGTGGCGGTCAGCGGCAAACTGCCAATTGTCTATTCGAAAAGGGGCGGCCTGTACTTCAAGGTTGACGGCAGCGCCCTCCAGCGCCTCCGCGAAGAGAAGGGCATGTCAAGGGGGGAGCTTGCAAAGAAAGTAGGGGTAAGTGCCAAGTCAGTCTACGAGTACGAGAAGGGGGAGATGGGCGCTGTCCTTGACACCGTCGCAAGGCTAGAGGAGATACTGAATGCCGGAGTCACCGAAGGGATAGATGTATTCGAGTGGCGGTGTAGCTCTGAGCCCTCCGACAGGAGCCCTTCGGGACCGATTGCGAGGCAGCTCCACACAAAGCTCCACCAGATAGGCTGCAAGGCAATAGGTTTCAACTACGCCCCCATCGACGTGCATGCGGGCAATGTTGGGGTAAGCTTTCTGGCCAATGACAGGGAGTCCGGAGAAGGTGCGCTGGACAAGAGGGTTGAGACGGCCACGGAATTGGGGAAGCTCATGGAAGTCGAACCAGTCCTTGTGACAGGCGACACCCGACCTAGGGACCTGGACATAGTGGTAATCAGGATCGACGAGGTAAGGCAGCTCCGAAACCTGAATGACCTCGAGCACCTTCTCGACTCGGATAAACTGAGTTGCTGAAGCTATCTTTTCAAAAAAATTAGTCGCTGCCCAGATTCTCTATTGTCTTCCAGCTCCTCCTCACTATTGGTGGGAGTTCTTTGCCGCCTGCAAGGTATTCTGAGATGAAATTTCTTGACTTTTGATCGCTGGGATACCCGGATCCAAAATCGCCGAACTCCTCACGAAGCGATGCAACCAGCCTGTCCCTGGTTGTCTTTGCGATTATCGAAGCTGCCGCTACGGCTGGATACACATCCTCCGCATGGTGAATGCACTCAATTGCCTGATCACGTCCCATCTCCTCGATTACCATCCTTTTGAATCTCGAGGGCAGGACATCTACGCTCCCTATCTGCGCGAGATCCGGCCTGAGGGCATTCAAGATCCTTGCCATACCTCCCGCCTCGATCCAGTTCAAGTTCTTTATGGGACGAGTTATGTCTATTGCGCTGGCAGGGATCACATCCACATGATACTTCACGGCTATCTCCATTATGGGCCCGAGAAGTGCCTCCCTCCTCTTAGGAGCCAGCTTCTTGGAATCCTTCACTCCAGCTTTCGAGAGCTCGTGGACCCTACCCTCATCAACGAGGACCCCCGCTATAACCATCGGTCCTATAACCGGGCCCCTTCCTGCCTCGTCAATGCCTGCGATGAACTTCATAGGCTTCATTTATATGCTCTGCCCAGGCTTTAAAAAAGCAGTGATCCAGGTGCTAGCTTGCAATCCCTGTTCCAGAGAGTATGCCATTACTATGGTTGCGAAAGGCGACAACAGGGAAGGCATCTTAAATAAAGCCATGGAATTATATGATCGGGGTGCCAGAGCTTGATCTTCTCCAAAGCAAAAGAGGGAAAGACCGATCTGGTTGTTCCCGATCCCGCATCCTACACATTCCAGGGCAGGTACGAGCCCACAAAAGCCCCTGTCTTCTACAACCCCAGGATGGAGTTCAGCAGGGACATGGCTGTCCTCGCTCTAGCTGTCTTCTCAAAGACCAGGGACCGCCCCCTGGACATTTGCGATCCGCTCGCTGGACTTGGCGCCAGGGGAGTAAGGTTCGCCAAAGAGGTTGGCCTGATAAACAAATCTGTAATTGGCGATCTGAACGACGATGCGATACCGGTGATCTCGGAGAACGTCCGCTTCAACAAGCTGGAGGGCATTGTTGAGATCTTCCACAAGGATGCCTGCCTACTGCTCACCGAGCACGCCGAGCCAGGCAAGAGGTTTGACTACATCGACGTGGACCCCTTTGGGACGCCCTCGCCCTTCCTAGACTGCGCGGTCAGGGCGCTGAAGAATGGCGGCTTGCTGGCCATCACAGCCACAGACACTGCCCCGCTCTGCGGAATCTACAGCAAAGCGTGCATCAGGAAGTACGGGGGCACGCCACTCCGATCGGAATTCTGCCACGAGGTGGGCTTGAGGATAATGATCGGAACCGCAGTCAGAGAGGCACTGAAATACGATTTCGGCACAGAGGTTCTGCTATCCTACAGCGCGGACCACTACCTGCGCGCTTACCTCAGGTGCTCTTTGGGGGCGAAGAGGGGCGATTCATCTGCCTCGTCCATGGGTTACATCTTCCACTGCCCTTCCTGCGGTTGGAGGTGCGCTCTCCAGCTGAACGATCCTTGGCCTTGCAGCTGTGCAGCATGCGGAAAGCCCATTAAAAGGGGAGGACCCCTCTGGTGTGGCAGGTTGTGCGAGAGGGAATTTATGGAGAGAATGCTGGCCGAGGATCGCTCTTTCCTCAACACAGGCAAGCGTATCGAAAAGCTTCTCAACCTTCTCATCTCCGAGAGCGATAAGCCACCAACTTACTACGTGCTTGACAATATCTGCAGCAGGCTGAAGCGGGACGTGCCCCCAATATCCAAGATTATCGAAACCCTGACCTCCATGGGATACGAGAGCTCGCTGACCCACTTCCATCCAAAGGCAATCAAGACCTCCGCCCCATTGGATGTGCTCACAAAGGTTGTCAAGGATGCTGGTAGGCATCCTGAATAAATTGGGCAAGAACTTGCAAAAACTCTTGGACAGATGGTCATGCAAAGCTTTTTATTCTACAATGTAATGGATAACCCCGAGTGCGAAATATATGCCATCACATGGCTCGCTTACAAAGGCGGGAAAAGTAAGGTCCCAGACCCCCAAAGTGCTGGGAAAAGAAAGGGTTGGCCTGACCCCGCGCCACAGGAACAAGAAGAACTTCCTGAAGCGGATGGTCTACGCTCCGCCAGAAGACCACACAAGGAGAAGGCGCAGAAGGTAATTCGTACCTTCTAATTTTAATCTATTTTCTCGAATTTTTTCACTGCAGAATATTTATATACAACTTTCAGTTCTGTGCAAATTTGTTAACTCAACTGCCAATTTGCGAGGAGGATCTCGACTCTAAAGTGATGGAATCTTCAGAACAGAGGGATTCGATAGTTGGCAAGCACGTTTATGGCAACCTCTATGGATGCGACGCTTCGTACATCAATAACGAATCAGCCCTGAAGAGCTTGGTCATTGATGCTGCCAAGGTAGCAAAGATGACGATCTGGGACACGAAGGTCTGGAAATTCGGCGGAGAGAAAGGTGGCGTTTCCGCATTGGCTCTGATACTGGAGAGCCACATAGCCATCCACACTTGGAACGAGTTTCAGTTTGCCACTGTGGATGTCTTCACCTGCGGCGAGAAGAGTGATCCCCTCCTGGCATTCGAGTATATTGTTTCCAAGATGAAGCCAAAGTCAGTGACTAAACACTTCGCTGACAGATCGGCTCAGGTATCGGCTCAATAAGAACGGGCTATTCTGATGCGCTTTTCCGCCTTCTTATCGCAGTTGATGCACTTCCCAAGCTCGCCTTCTGCCCCCTCGTTGTAAGGTATCCCAAGAATTCTCGCATCGACCTTGACCTCTAATCCCTCGCCGCACTCCCTGCTTCCGCACCAGGGCGCTTCGAGTATTCCCCCCTGCCCGTCCAGCTTCTTCCTTACTTCCTCTAGGCTGTTGACCTGGGTGATCCTCTCCGCCATCCATGCCCTGCTCCTCTCCTCCAGGTTGGAATCGACAGCGGCAAACAGCTTCGTGATCTCCTCGTAGATAGTGTCTGCCTTGGCCACTAGCTTCTCCAAGGTGTCCCTCCTGACCAAAACCACTGTGCCTGCCTCCAGGTCCCTCGGCCCAATCTCGACCCTGACCGGCGCCCCCCTCTGCTCCCAGGTGAAGTACTTGTTGCCAGGGGTGAGCTCCTTCCTATCGTCCAAGATCGCCCGGATCCCCTTGCTCTCCAACCCATCCCTAACCTCGCGGCACTTCTTCATCACTTCCTCCTCCTTACCTTTGTAGACTATGGGAACAATCGCCACCTGGACCGGCGCCACGGAGCTCGGGAAGACAAGTCCGTGATCGTCGCCGTGGATGGACAGGAGGGCGGCTATCAGCCTCTCTGATATGCCGTAGCAGTTCTGCCACACGTAACCGTACTCGCCGTCCGCCTTCATGAACTTGATATCAAAAGCCTTCGCGAAGCCTTGTCCGAGGAAGTGGACGGTCCCCATCTGCAGAACCTTGCCGTCAGGAAGTATGGTGTCGAATGCTATGGAGTACACTGCGCCAGGGAATTTGTCCCAGTCCGGCCTGACGGACTTGGCAAAGGGCAGCTTCAGCCTCGAGAATATCCTGCTGTATATCTCTACCCCTTGTGCAACCTGCGCCTCTGCCTCCTCCCTCGTGGCGTGCGCTGTGTGCGCCTCATTGAACGTACTGACCTCGCGGACCCTTATCATGGGCCTTGTCGCCTTGGTTTCGTACCTGAAGACGTTGACTATCTGGAAGATCTTCAGAGGAAGATCCGTGTACGCGCTAATCCAGAGCTTGAACATAGGGTAGATCGCGGTCTCGCTGGTAGGCCTGAGTGCCAGCTTCACATCGAGAGGAGTTGTGCCTCCGTGCGTCACCCAGAAGACCTCGCTCTCGAAGCTCTTTATGTGCTCGCCTTCCTTGTTCAGCATGTAGTCTGGGATAAGAAGCGGGAAGAGCACTTCTTCGTGGCCCGTCTTCTCCAGCTCGTCCCTCATTATCTGCGTTACTGCCTTCCTGATCTTGAAGCCAAAGGGGGTCCATACGGCGGTCCCCTTGACTGGATACCTCGTATCGTAGACTGGGATGTCAGCTATGATCTTACGAAACCATTCGCTGTAATTCTCAGACCAGACCTTCCTTTCAGGACTCTTGTGCATCTGAATCTACCCGCCAGTCTCGATATAATCATCTAGGTTCCGTGCCTTTCTTAAAAATCTCTCTTTTCTTTCTATCTTGTTCTTGCCCGTCTCTGATCCTGAACCTCCAACCTTCAGCTCAGGCTTTCCGTAGACGCCATCGTAGCCGGGGGCTATTATGAGCTTGTTCTCCCTGTTCATGAGGATGACGTCTGCAATCTCGCGGCCACAGGACTTTACAAGCCTGTCGTAGGGGGAATGAATGAGGACTTCAATCTCGTTCTTGAAATCCTTGACGATTTCCCAGTACTTCCTCTGCACCTCCGCCGAGAAGATGTCCTTGCCGACCACGAGGGCTAGGACCTCGCTTAGTGGCAGGATCTCGATGAATTTCTGAGCCCCCTCCGGAACCACTCCCTCAGCCCTGTCCGCCAGCTCCTCAACACGCTCCGCCACCCCCTTCGTCATCTTCTTGCCGCAGACCGGGCAGATGCCCTTCAGCCTTATTGCCTCGCTTGGAGGTACCGAGACCCCGCAGTTCCTGTGGCCCGTCCAGTGGTACTTGCCATACGACGGCTCGACCTCTATGGTGGCTACATTCCCCTTGCGGTGCATGATTGTCTCGACAATTTCGCCGTAGGTGAGGTGCGCCACTTCAATGACGTTAGCTTCCCTGCCTATCCTCCAAGGGCTGGGGCTATGGCTGTCGCTGTTCGATAAAAGCGTGAACCTGTCTAGGGCGCTCACCCTCCAGTTCATTGGCGGGTCGGAGGAGAGCCCAGTCTCGAGGGCGTAGATGTGAGGTGTCTGGTCCTCGTAGCACTCTTCGATTCTGTCGACCCCTCCCTTGTCGCCGAACAGGGAGAACCATGGGGTCCATATGTGCGCTGGTACGACCATGCACTCCTCCCCGAGCTCAGCCACTGCGTCCACGAGCTCTGCCCCAGTCATGGAGAGCGTTGGCCTGCCGTCGCTCTCAAGGTTGCCCCTCTTGCCAAGGGTGACGCAGAGGTTCTCCGCTAGTTGTAGGGATGGAAGGAGTATTAGGTGGTGTATCCTCTTTGACCTGCCGCCCACGTTAAATACTGTGCAGACCTCCCCGCTCACAACGAACTTGACCTCTCCTGCGTCCTTGATGTTATAGAGTCCCTCCTCTTCCGAAAGCTTCCTTATCTCCTCCCTCCACTTTGGATGGGTGAAATCACCTGTGCCTAGGACGTCCAGGCCCTTCACAACCCCCCCGCGCTCGAGGTTCCGGAAGCTCATTTCCTTGCTCACCGCCATGCTGTACGGACTGTGCAGGTGGAGATCAGCTATAATATTCATGGGGATTCGCACCAAATAATCGCTCGATTTTTCCTTATATAGATCATGCTACCGACCTGCTAATATCTGAAGTGACGGCTGCAGCGGATCGAGATGACCTTCTTAATAGGAATATGCCAGAAGATGCAATCTACAGTTTGAAAAGTGTTATTAATCCCAACATTTTTAATGGCTACCATTGAGAGGGCTATGTAGCTATATGGCGCCAACGCTATTTGCGCACTTCTATACAAATGGTCCCTCCCTCTATGAGAAAGCAAAGGACGTGGCGACTGCCCTGAACTATTCCATTTCTCTGGACGATCCTTCCAAAGGGGTGATGCACCTTCACAAGAAGATCTCCGGAAGAATGGTGCACCTCAATATCTCAGTTGGGAGCGGAAGGGAACGCACCATAGCGATAGAAGTCATGCCAGGTGGCGAGGGCTACTATATGGATTGTGGGCGGCATTTCATCCTCGAACTGAAAAAAGTTGTAAGGTGAATCCAGCATGGGTTTTGTGTGGGGAGTAAGGTACTGGCTGAGGTTGGTAAGGGAGATAATAGGTTCCATTATAGACGTCAGCAAGAGATGCATGAATGGGGACATTGACCCGTGCCTCATCACAATAGACATGGGATTTGAGCATACAGCATCCCAAATAATGCTGGCAAACAGCATCACCTATACTCCAGGAACCGTTGTCATTGACATGGACTCGCAAGCCAAGACGATCCTCCTTGGCTCAATCAATCCGAGAACCAAGGGCGAAATCATACCCATGGAGCCTCATGTGGAGGGGTGGCTCGGAAAATGATCGCCCCTAACATATTGAACGACTTCGCGGAGACTGCCTTCTTCTGGGCAGCCTTGGTCTTCATGGTTGCAGTCTCGATCGCAGGTCTCGGAGCCTTGAGGTTGTCCCTGAAGGGAGAGGCTGTGACTGCGCTGATGGGGGTCAGTTCCTTCACAACCGTAGCGGGGGTCGGTCTCTATCTCATCTCCCTCCCAGAGCTCTTCAATGTTGGATTCGCGAGAGACACCGCGATAGCCCTGCTTGTGCTTGGCACTGTGGGGACGATAATCTTCGCTAGGCTGTTCAGGACGGAGGGCTAGGAATGTACGAGGAGATATTCACCCTGATTTATGCTGCGATAGTGATGGCCTTTGTTGCTTGGACCATAAGGAAGGGATCTTTCATAGTGGATCCCAGCAGGCTCGCCATATATGCAGCATTTATATTCGCTGCGCTTCTTGCCATTCTGATCCTTCTGGGCGTAGACATAGGAATTGCAGCATCCGCTCTGATGAAGCTGGGGGCGGCAGGGATACTCTTCGCTGGCACGATCCCGATAATCGCCGCCACCGTAGGCTTCTTCAGGTTCGGAGAAGAGTACGGCCCGAACATATTCTATGCGAGAAACCACATAGCCGGGGTCATAGACACTGACTGCTCCCTGGTGATGATCTTCGTCGGAATCCTGATCTTCCGGTTTGACCTCGTCGCCGTAGGATTCTTCTTCTTCCTGCTCCTCCCGTTCTCGGGGAACGCGCTCGCCAACGCTTATTATTATAGTTATCAGAGGAGGCTGAACAAATGATAGACGCCGTGATGACTGTCGCCTATATCATGGTAATAGGCGTAGCTGTGGGTGCTGTCGCAGCCCTGCTGCAGAAAGACCTTCTAAGAGCGGTTTTCCTGAGCGGGGCAGAGAGCATAGCCCTCGCCTTCATATTCCAGGCGCTGCTTGCACCCGACTTGGGTCTGACGCAGGCAATCGTCGGCACTGTCCTGCTCCCGGGGATTATTATCCTAGGGATATTCAAGACCAGGAGGAAAGATGAAGATGATTGAGCTCACGCTCCAGTTCCTCAGCTTCATGGCATCAGCATTGCTGATCCTTATTGGCATAGCAGGAATGCTCTTCCTTGACAACCTGATCAAGAAGATCATCGCCTTCACGCTCCTATCGGACGGCGTCAACCTCGCCCTGGTGTCGCTCGGCTATTTCGAGGGCGGCGTTGTGGCAATACTCACGCCAGGGACTTCCGTAGCTGAATTTCCCCAGAATGCTGTACTCATCTTCGGGCCTGGCATAGTCCTAACCAACATTGTCATAGGAGTCAGCACCACGGCAGTGCTCGTTGCCCTCACGATGGTCCTCTACAAGCGCTACGGCACCCTCAAGGCGTCCAAGGTCCTCAAGGGTGAACGCAAATGAGTGCTGTTGCAACGAACCTCTGGACAATCCCCCTTTTTGTGATAATACCGATTATCACTGCGATCCTACTGAACCTCCTCTACAACAAGAGCCGCACCATCAAAGTGATAGCGATCGCTTCCTCCATCGTCCTCTTCGTCCTAGCCCTGATCTCACCCTACGGTTTCCAGTGGTTCACGGGCCAGCCCGGAGTCACGCCCGGGGGGACCTATACCTTCGACGCAAGCATATTCTCCTATCGGCTTTCACTGGAGTATTACTTCGGAGGCCTTCAGCAGATACTCATAACAATAATGTCCCTCCTACTGGTCTTCGTCGTATTCCTGTCGGCTAGCTCGCTCAGGAAGAATATCGGTCCATACATAGCGTTGATATTCCTCCTCTTCATGTCATCCGCCATAATAATAATGGTTAACGACTTCTACCACCTCTGGATCGGCGTTGAGATGGGCAGCCTCCTGCTGGCCGGTGTCGTTGCAGCGTCTGGCGAGAGCATCAGCCAGAAGGCAGCGCTGAAATACACCTTCTTCTCGGCCTTGAGCGGTGCGGGGATGGCAATAGCACTGGCGATGATACTTGGTGTGACCGGCTACTCCAACATTACGAACGCCATACAGTACATCATGAGCGACAACCTGTCTTCGCTGTCTGGGGTTCTTTACATAGCCTTCGGCTTCTTTGTCCTCTCCTGGATATACGCTGGTGGGCTCGCGCCCATTCACCCGCTGAAATCCGACGTCTACGGCTCGGCTTTCCCGCACGCCACCGTAATGCTCCAGACCCAGTCTAAGCTCATGATAGTTGCCATGGGCCTCATAATCCTGCGTCTCTTTGGCACGCTCCCATTTGCCAGGGAAGTGATGCTTTCGGTCAGCGTCCTCACCATGATCATGGGCGTCACTATGGCGTTGATCCAGACCGATCTGAGATGGACGCTGGCATACCTCGTTGTGGCCCACAGCGGGTTGGTCACCCTGGGCATTTCACTCGGAACCGTCCAAGGCATCACGGGAGGCCTCTTCCAGGCAGTCAACGACATCGTTTACATGAGCGTTCTGCTCATCTGCTGCGAGGCAGTCATGTACTTCGGAAAGGGAACTTCCATAAAGACTGTCGGCGGAATCGCTAAGCGCGCCCCATGGCTGGCTCTCGCAGTAGTCATCGGTGCGTTCGCTGCATCGGGTGTCCCACCATTCAACGGTTTCCAGAGCGAGATCATTCTGATACAGGCATCGCTGTCCAGTGGACTCCCGGAGGTTGCGGCGATTGTGCTGATGGTAAGCGTCACAACCTTCATCGCCCTTTTCAAGCCCATCTACAACATCTTCCTGAAGCCTGACAACAGCCCGATCGCAATGGAGGGTGATGCTGGAGCTGGCATCGCAACCATGGCCATGGTCCAACCAACCAGCCCTGTGCCCAAATCAATATACCTCTTCTTGGCGATCCTCATCGCCATTATCATAGTCCTGGGCGTATATCCGCAACTAGCCCTGGGCTTCGTGCAGGATACTGCTATCAAAGTGGTGTACTTCCCATGGGTTCCATAGAATCCCTCTACGACAAGATAAAGAACTTCACCGCCCAGTTCTTCGGCGGCAAAGGCTTCAGCAGCACGATGACTGGATACACGACAGCTGAACTGCAGGCATCCGTTTTCCTCCTTGTTCTTGCATCCCTCTTCAGGATCTTCTCGGTCCCACTGGGGATAATCCTCGTAATTGCTGCAATTGCAGGCGTAATTGTCTTCGCGCCACTTATCGTGACCTTGGAGCGGGAGAATGAGAGTGACCTCAACCGGGTGCTATTCTGGGTAGTGATCTACTTCGCAATAATAATTGCAGTGACGATGTGGGGGCGGTAAGTCATGGAAATGAAGGAACTGAGAGGTAGCAGAGGTGTTCTCGCGGCAGTCGCGCTTCTTATAATATTCATCGGAGTGACCGTTGCTTTCGTCCAGCTGAATGGCAACGTTGCGCGGGGGATAAGCCCCGAGTACAACAGGCTTGCACATCTGCAGCAGCCAAACAGCCTCTCTGCTTGGGTCTATGACTGGCGTGGCTTTGATACTCTGATCGAGACCGGCGTGATCTACGTTGGGGCGGTCGTGTCAGTCCTTGTGATAGGCAGAGGTCTCGTGAGGATGAAACAGGTCGAGGGCGAGGAACCCGTCCCGCAGACCAGCCTCGACCTCAAGATCGGTTCGGTCAACGCTATCCTGAAGTATTTCATCTTCCCCTTGGTAATCCTGTTGGCAGCGTACGGTATTCTCATAGTGACAGGCGCTGCAACTTCGGGCGGAGGCGGCTTTCAGTGCGGTGTCGTTGTCGCCTCGGCTTACCTGATAGGTGCAGTCTTCTTTGGAAAGAAGAACCCGCTGAACTTCCGGCGGAAATTCTTAATTGCCATAGGCAGTTTCGGGTGGGCTCTCTACGCCTTGCTAGGCCTGCCAGGCTACCTTGTGACTGGCTACTGGCAGTATAATGTGGGCACCGACCTGTGGTCCTCTATAGCTGGCTTCCCTGCGCAAATACCTAGCATACTCCACACAATCTTTGGGGACCCCTACCGGCTCGCCTTGGTTCTGAAAGGGGGAACATTCTATTCCACGGCTGGCATCGTGCCCCTTATCAACATAGGCGAGGCATTCAACGTCATCGGCGCGATCTGCCTGATCTTCCTTGTCTTCATTTATGGATGGTCTGACACCGAGGAGGCGAAAGCCTGATGGTAATGCTGTTCCCAATGATGGGAGGGGAGATAACCCCCATTGTTGTTGGTTTCGCCATTGGCTTCCTCTTCGGCACCCAGGTCTATAGCAATGTCAGTCGGAGGACTGTTGTGATGATAATCTGCCTCTGCATTGTGGGCGCCTCCCTTTTTCAGGCCCCTGTTTTCACATGGAGCCTCATCGGCGGCTACATCACAGATGGCTTGAGCTTTGCGGCTCCGTTCATAAGCGCCACCATCGGCATACTACTTGGATGGGCTGTTAGGGGAGGGAAGTGAGATGTATATCACGACAACGGACTGCAACAAGTGCGGCAAATGCTGGGAAGTCTGCCCGACGGACTGCATCAAGCACCCTGAGGGCCTGCCCTTCAGCTGCACGACCTGCGGCGTATGCGCCTCGGTCTGCCCGACAACCGCCATAAGGAAGAACAAGTTTGGCGGCTACTACGTTGACCGCACGCGCTGCACCCTTTGTGGTCTCTGCGTCTTGCACTGCCCCTTCGATTTTGCAAAGATCGTCGACGACCCCGTTTTGAAGATGAATAGGGTAAGGGGGATATGCGTCAGGTGCGGTCAATGCGTCAAGGTGTGCCCCAAGAACGCCCGCATAGACGTGCTCGGTCATATGGAGGTGCCAATGGACTACGCAAGGGTCCTCGAGATAGCGTCCCCAGAGAAGCTGAAAGAGATCTTAGAGGGAAAGAAGGCTGAAGCCAAGGCGGTGACTGCAAAATGACAGCTCAGGCAGCAACTCAGGCACCAGACTCAGCGCTTCTCTCACCTGCAAAGGTGGTGAAGCGCAAGATCTTCAGGGACATGTCGAGGTGCATTCTTTGCGGCAAGTGCAGGAACGCGTGCCCCACAGGTTCGATAAAGTTCACCGTCGAGACCAGGGGCTTCTGCACCAACTGCAACCTCTGCGCCGAGGTCTGCCCCGTAAAAGCGATAGACACAAGCGAGGGAAAGTTCAAACCAGAAGAGTACGGGAAGCTCTATCTCAACACCCAGTCCTACCAGGAGAGAGTGATCAAGTTCAACTGCGTCATGTGCATGCAATGCTTTGAGAAGTGCCCGGTGGGCGCAATCGTGGAGGACAACGGGGGTCTCAGGATCAGGAAGGGCAATGCTGGACCTTCCATAATAAACTGTAGCCTCTGCTCGCTCTGTTGCGTAGCATGCCCGACCAATGCCCTGAAATTCGAGATGGGAAGTGTCAAGCTCAAACCTGGACTTTGCGTACTCTGCGGCGAGTGCGTGAGGGTCTGCCCGCCAAAGACCATGTATCTCAAGAACATTTATCCAGGAGGGTGCTGCGTCCTTTGCGAAAGGTGCGTCAAGTCCTGCCCTGTCGGTGCGCTGTCTATCAAGCCGCTTTCATGGGAGGGTGAGATACAGTGAAGTGCATCAGATGCAGCACCTGCGTCAAGGTCTGCCCTACCTCTGCAATTGGATTCAACCCAATAACTGAAGAGAAACCTTCGGTGGACGTGTCCAAGTGCATCCTGTGCGAACTTTGCGGTTCCCACTGCCCGACGGGCGCCATAGCAGTGCTCTGCAACCTGCCGATAAGGAGGCTTGAGAGGCACACCATCAATGTCAACCGCGATATGTGCATTGGGTGCAGCCTGTGCGTGGAGGCCTGCAAGGTTGCGCTGAAGGGTGATCACGCTCCATACATCAAAGACGGGCTGGCTTACATCAATGAGACCAAGTGCATCGGATGCGGGGCGTGCGCCGCGACCTGCCCCGCAGAGTGCATAAAGGTGATCAAATTCTACAGCCCCAAAGTTGTTGCGGGCAGGGCCGAGGAGGTAGTGGTGATTCCATGATAGCCTTCATTAGGCTGATGATCGAAGGCGCCTACAAGAACTTCGTCAGGGTAGCTGCCAGAAGGGACAGGATAACAAGCATCGAGATACGCGAGAGCGTTGCATCGCAGAGCGTGCCAATGCAGGAGACCGTGCTTGACGAGACGTGCATAGGATGCAGCGGCTGCTTCCATGTCTGCCCCACGCAGGCAATAACGATGGTCCAGCTGGAAAAGCCCGTGGAGATCATTGAGGGCTACAGCCGCACCCAAGTCCCGCGCATAGACTTTTTGAAATGCATCTACTGCCTCAATTGCCATGACATTTGCCCGATCTATTCGGTCTTCGGTGAGGCAGCGCCGATCCACGCCAGGGACGTGGGTGCTCCGCGCCTGACGCTTCAGGAGATACTAAAGAAGCCGGTTAGGGCGCCGCCGGATAAGATATTGGAGCTGAGCAAGCTCATTCCAGCAGAGAGCATCGCGCTGATCAGCAGGAGAGAAAACAATTGAGCCTAAAAGCTAGATCGAGAAGGAACGCAATCCACGCAATGCTGTTCTATAGTGGGGGCTGCAACGGGTGCGACATAGAGGTGGCGAACGCCCTCCTCTCGCCGCGCTACGACCTAGAGCAGTATAAAGTACTCTTTACCTGGAACCCCAGGGAGGCTGATGTCCTGATAGTGTCGGGGATAATCGCCTGGCAGTTGCTGGAACCGCTCAAGAAGATCTACTCAATGATACCCAATCCTAAGGCGGTGGTCGCCATAGGGTCCTGCCCCATAAATGGCAATGTTTACAAGAATCTTGTAGGCGACATCGGAGTGAATGAGGACATATTCGCGCCCCTAGACAACATCATCCCCGTCGACGTTAAAGTGCCTGGATGCCCGCCAAGGCCTGAGGACATCCTTGAGGGCGTAGTCAAGGGCGTGCCAAAACTAGTGGAGGCCCCATAGCATGGCAAGCCAGAACCCAGTGAAGCAGAAAGAAGTGGTCGAAATAGAGAAGGAGCTTTCCTTCGGTCCGATCCATCCAGCGCTTCTCGAACCGTACAGGATAAGGCTGTTTGTCAACGACGAGTATGTCGAGGACTGCGAGCTGACCGTCAATGTGGCTTACAGGGGCATAGAAAAGCTCTTCGAGGGACTGCCGATTGAAAGGGCCCTGGTCATTGCGGAGAAGGTCTGCGGCATATGCTCCAATGTCCACGCCTTCAATGCTGTCAGGGTAATTGAGGGTGGCCTGAACATAGAAGTGCCTACGAGGGCGAGCTACATCAGGGTTTTAGTCCACGAGATCCAGCGAATGACTAGCCACCTCCTCTTCTTTGGTCACGCCTTCGAGGTGCTTGGCCACGAGACATTCGCCATGCGTTCCTTCCTGCTAAGGGAGACATTCATGGACCTGATGGCTTACATAGGCGGTAACAGGGTCATGGCGTCCGTCCCGATCATAGGCGGCATCAGGCCCAGGGCGGATCTAACCGAGCCGCTGAAGAAGACCATTCTCAGCAGGCTCGACGAGTTCGAGGACAAATACACGGATTATGTCAATAGGATCATGGCTGACCCCATGGTGATGTCAAGGCTGACTGGCGTCGGGCTGCTCTCAAAAGACGAAGCCATTAAGTGGTATGCCACAGGGCCAACTGGCAGGGCTTCCGGGTGGGACTTCGACCTGAGGAGAGATATGAAGGAGTACAAACCATTCGACTTCAAGGTCATAGTCCTCAACGAGGGCGACAACAAGGCTAGAGTAGTAGCAAGAGCCCTGGAGATATTCGAGAGTATCAAGATCATGAGGCAGGTTGTGAAGAACCTCCCTGAGGGTCCGGTGGTTAACAGGCAGTGGATTGCAGGCAAGATGGACTACACAATTGCCTATATCGAGACCTACCGAGGCGAGCTCATGCACTCCTATGGTCTGGACGAGCATGGCCTGATCCGCAATTACAAGATAAGGACCCCGACCATAACCAACCTGGCAGCCATGGAGCAGGCCTGCATCGGGGACCATGTGACCGACGCTATGGTCACGATCGCCAGCTGCGACCCATGCCTCACGTGCTGCACGAGAGCCGAGGTCGTGGAGAAGGGGAGGAGCAGGGTGATGACCGATCAGGAGGTTGTTAGGAATTACGGTTGGAGGCATTGAAAAATGGACACAATCTCGTTCACCCTCCTGTTAATTGCGTCTTCAGTTATCGCAATAGTCATTGCAACTCTTTACAGCCTGGTACTCCCAGGGATAGAGAGGAAGGTGCAGGCTAGGATCCAGCAGCGGATCGGCCCGCCGATCCTGACCCCAGGCTTTTGGTCAGTAATCAAGTTCACCTACAAGGAGAAGGTGGAGCCAATAGCCCAGATGCCGCGGCTGTACAAATGTTCTGTATACCTTGGCGTCGTCGTGGTGGCGTTCCTCCTCCTATTCAGCACGCCCTATTGGTGGGCAGTGCTCAGTTGGGGGAGCATACTGGGGATAGTGGGGCTCCTCAAGATCGAGGAGGTCATATACGTCTTCATGGGCTCCCAATCCCAGTCCATCCTCTCCACATCCATGCCGATGCCTGACCTTGCCAAAGGCTCAAAACACATAGGTACCAGGAGGGAGTTTGTGGAACAGCACTCAGCCGAGAGGGCCATCAAGATGATGGCCATCGGATCGTTGCCCATCTATCTTGCTCTCATTGTGCCTTTCGTGGTTGGAAAGAGCATACTGATCTCCGATGTCGTATCCTTCCAGAACCCCGCATTCTTCTCCGCGCCTTGGTATGGCCTGCCGCTGCCGAGCCACCCAATCCTCTTCACAGTTCCGGGCTTCCTCGCCACTATCCCCTTCTTCCTCGGGTACACAATCCTCCTTAACGAGAAGCCCTTCAGCATCCTCAAGGCGAAGATCGACGTCATCGAAGGAGGGGTTCTTGAGTATGCCTCAACCCTGAGGGCAGCTTACTACGTGATGCGGAACTTGCTCCTCTTCGCCCTCTCCAGCATATTCGTGACCCTTTTCATCGGCATACCCTTTGATCCGTTCACTCCATTCGTCTTCCTGCTCAACATGCTCCTCAGCATCATTCTGCCTGTCTGCCTGGCTGTGCTTGTTGCCTTCTCTCCCATACTCACCTTCAGGCAGATCTATCCGGTAGCCATAGGCCTATCCGCAATAGGGGTACTTGCAATGATTCTGGCAGTCAGTATATAGAGGTGTAAAAAAATGCCCAAGATAGCCATACGTGAGCGACACGTAATCACCCTCGGGGGATGGGTAGTAGAGCATAGAGCAAACCTCCCCTACAGGGACTACGTTGTTGGGAACCCCTTCGACGAACCTGTCAAGATCGAGGCGCCGATCTACTCACAAGAGGGGATCAAGGCCCTCCAAGACATGGGGCTTATAGTCGAGCCAGTTGCCAGCTACGACCTGCTGATAGAAAAGCTAAAGAAAGTGAAAGCTCTCATAGAGTCTCAACCTTCAACAGCGAACAGGTAAGGGTTTTGGATGAAAGTTTTTTTCATCGGTGATCCGCTACTGGTAAATGGGTACAAGACTTCAGGGGTAGACGCAGTCCCCGTGACCTCTGGGGAGGAACTTCTAAAGTCCCTGGAGGATGTCCTCAAGACGGGCAACCTTGGCATTGTGCTAGTTGATCACGATTACTCTTCGCAGGTAAAGGATAAAATAGAGCAGATTAAGATGAAGTCAGTCGTTCCGGTGATTGTGGAGGTTCCTGGAAGGAAGACCTCTGCAGACATCGATCTCAAATCAACCATAAGCAGGATAATGGGTGTTAAAATGTGAGCTCGACTCCGTCCGTGTCTGTCGGCGCGCAGGCAGAGGCTTTCAAGAAGCTTGTCGACGCCGTCTTCGAAGAGGCAATGAACAAAGCACAAGCTGCCATTGCCGAGGCGTCGCAAAAGTCCAGCGCGATACTCGAAGAATCTGAAAAGTACTCGCAAAAGCGGAGCGCTGAGATCCTCTCCTCCTACAGGGAGATGGCCGAGATCGAGGCCCGCAAGGAGGTCTCCAAGGCCGAGATAGACTTCCGGATGTCCATGCTCAAACTGAAAGAATCCTATGTGGATGCGGTCCTGGAGGAGACGCGAAAGAAACTCCAGGCATTTGTTGCTACGCCCGAGTACAAGTCGCTTGTTCTCGATAGCTTGAAGTCTGTCTCCAAATCAGTCCCAGTCGGTCAGGTGCTTATCAATGACGCTGACGTTACACGCCTCGGGAAAGAGAACCTGAAGAAAGCCGTAGGCCACGACGTCAAGATCGAGGAGCACGACCTGGGCACGGGCGGCTTCATAGTCATAACCAAGGACTCCAAGGCATCGGTGGACCGCTCGATTGATAGCATACTGGAGTCTGAGAAACAGTCGCTAAGGGGTAGGATAGCAGAATCATTGTTTAGGTGATATCAAGATGAGCATCATCAGCGGAAAGATAATAAAAATTAGCGGACCGGTCGTCCAGGCCGAGGGAGTGTCCGGCTTAAAGATGCACGAGCTTACAATGGTAGGCGACATGGAGCTCATAGGCGAGGTAGTGAGGATTGAAGGAGACATCGCCACGGTACAAGTATATGAGGATACGGGTGGTCTCAAGCCGGGGGAGAAAGTGACAGGGTCCGGTCTGCCTCTGGCTGTTGAACTTGGCCCAGGTCTCCTGGAGGGCATATTCGACGGCATCCAGCGCCCCCTCAATGTCATTAAGGAGATGACAGGAGACTTCATCCCTAGGGGCGTCAAAGCCAACTCACTGAACAGGGAGAAGAAATGGCACTTTGTCCCTACAAAGGCTAGGGGCGAGATGGTGACTGGCGGGGAGATTTTGGGCACGGTCAAGGAGACCCCACTCATAGAGCACAGGATACTCGTCCCGCCAAATGTCAGTGGCGTCTTAGATTACATCATTAAAGAGGGCGACTACACCATAGAGGAGATCGTCGCCAAGGTCACTAAGGATGGCACCACAAAAGACCTCAAGATGTACCACCGGTGGCCCGTCAGGGAACCCCGTCCCTATCTGGAGAGGCTCGAACCTTACGAACCCCTCATCACGGGCCAGAGAATCATTGATATGTTCTTCCCTGTCGCAAAGGGCGGCGCCATAGCAATCCCCGGGGGCTTTGGCACGGGTAAGACCATAACCTCGCACCAGCTTGCCGCATGGTCCGACTCTGAGATAATTGTCTATATCGGTTGCGGGGAGCGGGGCAACGAGATGACCGAGGTTCTCCTCACCTTCCCAGAATGGAGGGATCCCAAATCAGGCAGGCCACTGATGGAGAGGACAGTCCTCATTGCAAACACAAGCAACATGCCTGTCTCGGCAAGGGAGGCCAGCGTTTATACTGGCATCACCATAGCGGAGTACTTCAGGGACATGGGATACAACGTAGCGCTGATGGCTGATTCGACCAGCAGGTGGGCAGAGGCCCTGCGAGAGATATCTGGAAGGCTGGAGGAGATGCCCGCTGAGGAAGGTTACCCATCCTACCTATCGTCAAGGCTCGGTGAGTTCTATGAGAGAGCAGGCAGGGCGAAGACGCTCAATGGGAAGTATGGATCGGCCACAATCATAGGGGCAGTCTCGCCACCAGGGGGCGACTTCTCGGAGCCTGTCACGGTACACACCAAGAGGTTCGTTAGGGGTTTCTGGGCGCTGGATAGTAACTTAGCAAGCATGCGACATTATCCCGCGATCAACTGGCTCACCAGCTATTCGGATTATGTGGACTATGTGGAGAAATGGTGGAACAGCCACACCGAGGGCAAGTGGAAGGAGATGCGGATAAGAGCGCTGGACATACTCAAGAAGGAGGACGAGCTCAAGGAGATCATCCGGCTCATTGGCCCAGAGGCGCTGCCAGAGCCGGAGAAGCTGATCATGGAGGTCGCAAGGCTGCTAAGGGAGGGATTCCTGCAGCAGAACGCTTACGACCCCATCGACACCTATTCCTCGCCTGAGAAGCAGTTCAAGCTGTTGACTGCAATGTTGACCTTCTACGATGAAGCCTCGAAGGCCGTGTCGAAGGGCATAACTGCATCGAAGATCGCTGCCCTCCCCTCTGTCGCCGATATGGCGAAACTCAGGATGTCCATAGAGAACGAGAAGGTCGCCGAGATAGATATCTTCCTCAACAAGGTGTTAGATGAAATTCATAAACTGGAGGCAAGTTGATCATGCAAATATCCATGGAATACCGTGGTGTAGCTAAGATAAGCGGACCACTGATCTTCGTTGAGGGCATATCGAATGTAGGCTACGACGAGCTCGTCGAGATCAAGAGCGAGGACGGTGTAGTGAGAAAGGGGAGGGTCCTTGAAATCAATAGGGGGGTCGCCGCCGTGGAGGTCTTTGAGGGAACCTCAGGTCTCTCGACGACAAAAACCTCCGTCAAGTTCCTCGGCAAGCCACTAACTATAGCTGTATCCACAGAGATGCTGGGAAGGATCTTTAACGGCATAGGCGAGCCCATGGATGGCGGACCTCCTCCCTTTACCGAGGACTACAGGGACGTCAACGGGCTTCCGATGAACCCCTACTCCAGGGACTACCCCACCCAGTTCATCCAGACAGGCGTATCTGCAATAGACGGCATGGACACCCTTGTAAGGGGGCAGAAGTTACCCCTCTTCTCGGGTTCGGGTCTGCCCCACAACCTCATAGCAACCCAGATCGCGAGGCAGGCGACAATAGTTGGGGAAGAGACCGGCTTCGCTGTAATATTCGTGGCAATGGGCATCAAGCACGATGAGGCTTCCTTCTTCAAGAGGAGCTTCGAGGAGTCTGGTGCCCTAAAGAACTCTGCAATATTCCTGAACTTGGCAGACGACCCACCAGTCGAGAGGCTGGTCACCCCGAGGAGCGCCCTGACGCTCGCAGAGTACCTCGCCTTCGAACAGGATCTCCACGTGCTCGTCATACTTACGGACATGACAAACTATGCAGAGGCGTTAAGGGAGATCAGCGCGGCCAGGGAGGAGGTTCCAAGCAGGAAGGGCTACCCCGGCTACCTGTACAGCGATTTCGCCTCCATCTATGAGAGGGCAGGAAGGATCAAGGGCAGAAAGGGCAGCATCACGCAGATGCCCGTTCTTACAATGCCCAATGACGATATTACCCATCCCATTCCCGATCTGACCGGCTACATAACCGAGGGTCAGATAGTCATCGACCGAGACCTCCATAGGAGGGGCATCTATCCGCCAATTAACATACTTCCAAGCCTCTCCAGGCTCATGAAGGACGGAATTGGCAAGGGCAAGACCAGGGAAGACCATGCGCCCGTCGCAAGCCAACTCTACTCAGCATACGCAAGGGCACAGGATCTCAGGTCGCTGAGCACCATCATCGGCGAGGAGGGTCTTACGGACAAGGACAGGGATTACCTAAGATTCGGCGAGGATTTTGAGAAACGCTTCCTCAGCCAGAGGTTCGATGAAAACCGAAGCCTGGATACCACCCTAGGTTTAGCATGGAAAGAGTTGTCTCTGTTACAAGAATCGGAGCTGACGAGGATAGCAGACAAGTTCATCAAGATGTACTACCAGCACCCGTGAGAGAATCGCCATGTCCATAAGGGTCGCACCGTCGAAGATGAACCTCATCAAATTCAAGAGGACACTCATCTTCTTGCGCAGAGCGCATGACCTCTTGGAGGAGAAGAGAGACATCTTACTCCTTGAAGTCAACAGAAGAGTGGGCGAGGCTACAAGGGTTCGCACCGATCTCAACCGGGTTCTCAAGGAGGCCTATGCAGCCTTGGACGCAGCCACGATTATTGTAGGAACCAAGGAGATGGAGGCTGCGGGGAAAATCCCTAGAATCACCTTCGACCTTCAATCATCCAAACGCAAGGTGATGGGCGTAACAACAATCTCCTTAGAACTGATCAATACCCAAAAGGTAATTGGATACGACATATCAAAGCCCTCCATCTTGGTTGATGAAACATCGGAGAAGTTCTATCAAGCGCTACCCCTCATAGTCAAGGTTGCTGAATTGGAGAGCACTCTAGTGCGGCTGGTTGAGGAGGTCAAGAAAACTCAGCAGCGTATCAATGCGCTTGAGCAGTCCCTCATACCACAGTACTCGGCAACGGTTTCGTTGATAGCCAGTGTATTGGAAGAGAGAGATAGGGAGGAATTTGTCAGGGTCAAAAAGGTAAAGTCACTTCTTGAAAAAAGATCTGCTTCGGTGTGATAAAAATGAGCGAAATCATAAACCAAGAGATAAAAAGAATTTATGAGGGTGAGCGAGCCACATTGGCAGAAAATGTGGTCAAGCTGCAGAAAGAGATAGCTATAAATATAGACCTTCGGAAGAACGAAACCTATAAGGAGATTGAGGACAAAGTCGGAAGTGATTGACATATGAAAATTAGTGATCTATCCATTTCTAATCGCAATTTGCTCTTTGGAATTCTCGTGACTATCGTCCCATTAATCATGCTTGTAACAATGGTATCGGCAGTTCAGGCTGCTGTCCAAGTCCCAGTGACAGCTGCAACAACGAACCCCAATGCCGGTTTTCTAGCAATAGCCGCGGGGATAGCTATAGGTCTTCCAGCATTGGCAGCAGGCTACAGTTTAGCTAAAGCCGGATCGGCCGCCGTGGCATCATTGGCAGAGAAGCCCGAGACCTTCTTCAGGGCATTTCTCATAGTAACACTCTGTGAGGCATTAGCTATTTACGGATTGGTAATCGCTATCCTATTATGGCTGAGCATGTGAGTGCCTGGGTGTTTTCCGGATGCTACGCCCAGAACGGATGTCCCAGGCAAAAATTCTCTTTTTGAAAAGCGAATCTGAGCTCGCCATGGATGTATTAAACAAGCATGGGGACTTCCACTTAACACTAAAGGAAGCTGACGCATCAGTTTCCTTCGAACTGAGCGAACTGGTTAGAGATCTTCTAGCCAGGCTTAGAGAGGTCATAAACAAATCCAGCGCATTGATCATTGGGGAGACCAATCCAGCCAAAGGCGATGAGCATTATGTGTTGGAGGCTGAAGACTGGCCTTCCTTCATAAGCATGATGAACAAGGAGATCTCATCATACGAAAAACAGATCCTAAACACAGAGGCAAGCATTCAGAAGGACTCAAAGGCAAGACCTATTTTTGAACTGTGGAAAAAATATGCTACTGCCCCGGATGGTCATGCGTCATTGGATCTCCTGCAATCCTTCAAGAAGCTAACACCCCTCATCCTGTATGCCAAGAAAGAGGACACTCCAGATTTAGCTCCTGCCCTTCCCGACTCATGCTTACACTATATCATAACCAGCGAACCCATGATCTACCTAGTTCTATGCCTAAAAGGGGACAGAACAAGTGTACTCCAGATTGCCTCAGAGAGGGGTTACTCTCTCTTGGAATCTCTCGAAGGAATGCCTGCTGATTATTCGTCCATAGGTCAATTTCTGGAGACATTTGAGTCCTCCCAGCAGAAGTTTGATGAGAGCCTAGCCTCATCAAAGAGATCCATTGCATTATTAATGCCGAGGCTCAACTATCTGAACTCTTTACTCTCGGACGCCTACTCGGTGCTCAACATAAAGGAAAGAGCCTCTGTGGAGGATCGGTGGGAGGTTCTGGAGGGTTATGTCCCCAGCAAATTGGGTGACTCGCTGATCAGTGATCTGAGCAAGGCCCTGAATGGTCGAATGATCTCCTTCATCCAAGAAGAACATTCCTCGCCCAAGGTTCCAGTGAAATATCAATATCCAAGGTTTTTCAAAGCCTTCTATACAGTTACCAACCTCTACGGGGTGCCAAACTACAATGAGGTGAATCCAACAGCCATCCTTGCCCTCAGCTTTCCCATCATATTTGGCTTTATGTTCGGAGATATCGGCCACGGTCTAATGCTTGCAGCGCTTGGCTTCCTTTTTTACAGGTATACTAAATCGCTCTCAAAAATAGGGGTTTATCTGATCATCTGTGGCGTGTTCGGCGCCATTATGGGCGCTACCCTGTATGGCGAGGCTTTTGGCAAACATATTTACAGTGGACTCCTCACACCAGCTGGAATCGTAGAAATAGTCAACGGACAGATTTCGGTTAGCTCCACATCTATCATGAATGTATTCACCTTTGCACTCGCTGTGGGCGTATTTCAAATCAGCCTCGGAATAGTGCTGGGAGTTGTCAATAATCTGCTGCAGAAGAAGAAAGTGGATGCTTTTTTAGTTAGCCTTCCTAAGTTGGTATTCTTTCTATCATCTATCTATGTAGCTGTGATTTATGGAATTAACTTTATTAATTGGATGTCAGGACCAATATATTTGATACTGGCGCCACTCCTGTTCTTTTTCCTCGCAAAACCGGTTTATAGCATCTTCGCCCATGGAATTCATGAGGGCCTATCCTCCCTTGGCGAGATGGGCTTCGAGCTCTTCGACACGATAGTCCGTTTCGTCTCCAACACGGTATCTTACCTCCGTATCTTTGCAATGGTGATTGCTCATGTCATGCTTACAACGGTCTTCTATGTTCTGGGAGACCTTGTGGGTGGTGGTGTCATAGGGATACTGCTTGCAGTGGTGGGAAATGTCTTTGTGGTTCTTCTGGAGGGGATAATCGTGCTGGCACAAGACCTGAGGCTTCATTTCTACGAATGGTTTAGCAGATTTTATGAGGACGGAGGAGTAATGTTCTCCCCCTTCAAATTGAATACAAATTTCCCAATCCTTAAAAAATGAATTCTTGAACGATCTTCTTCGGTTCAAGTCCTCTGCTGATGGCATTGGCTATTCTGATGATATCCCTTATCTCCCTCAACTTGAGTTCCAAGTAGCCAAGGATGGCTCCAGCTTCAAGATAACCGTTGTAATAAGTCTTGGACATTAATCTGGAGACCGTCTGCTCATAGTACCTTTCCAAATCCCTGGCACTCTCCACCTTAGGCAGTCCTACCCCCTCAATAAGGGTAAGTACTTTTTCTATCGTAGGTTGCTTGACAGCCTCCTTGAGTGTCTGGCTCTTGACCGAGCCACCATTGTATATCAACAGCTCCGAGAGTGCATTCCTGTCGATGTCATTCTTGAGACCCCTGATCAGCAAATCTAAGTTGAAGACATCAATCTTATAGCTCAGGAATTTTTTCAATTTTTCCTCCGTATCACCACCCAGCCTTGCAAGCGACGCTGACAGATCAACAATCCTCTGTCTCGTAAATACCGAGTCGATTAGGGCTGGAACTTTGTACTTCTCATAGATCATAGTTGCTTTTTTTGCTTCAATGCTGAAGCCCATAACTTTGAGCAAAGCAGAGATGTCTTCTTTTTCCCTCTTCTGTCCGCTAGAGGTTATTATCCCCAGCTTCGTCTTGAGTAGCTCTACTGCTTCCCATTGCTCGACTTCCCGCCGCACAATCTTCAAAATCATAGAGATATCGGGGGCAGCTTTCTGAAACTCGCTGATCTCTTGGCTGTAAGAATGCAGAAGCCCCTCTTCGATAGCCTTTGGCGTAAGTGCCACGCTAGATAGATTCGGGTATCGATCTTTCACCCTATTCATGAGATCTTTCAGATCTTTAGATGAGGCAAGATCAATCAGTTGCTGATCCGATAGAAGCGTTCCTTTTCGTGCAGAAGCCTTTATAACCGCATAGATAAGGTCGGCCAATTTCGGATCACTCTCACGTCAATCTAAGGTCTTGAACTTCTTGATCATTGTATCGACCACATTGTCGACATTCTTGTCCATGTTTTCTTTGGCTTTTCTCTCCATCTCTGCAGCATCTTTCTGAGCATTACTCTTCATCTTTTCAGATTCAGCCCTCGCCTCTTCCATCTTCTTGGACATTAGCTTCTCGCCCGTCTCCTTCGACTTTCTCTCGGAGTCCGCTTCTAGCCTCTTGGCGTCCTCCTCAGCTTTTTTTACGAGTTCAGAGGCCTTCTGGGCTGCCTGCTTTTCAATTTCGTCCGCATCCATCTCCGCTTTCTTAAGGGATTTCAAAACACTCTCCATATCAGCACTTCCTTGCAGAGACTATGTACCCCGTGTGACCGACCATTATCATATCTGGCCTTGTCTCATTAACTTTTACCTTATATGTGCGCATTATTAACTCCACCGTCTTGATGCTGACGAACCCTGTTTTCTGCATCTCATCCACGGTCTTCTCAATCTGGTTGATAGTTGGGCTGAAACTGACGACTCTCCCTCCAGTTCTGAGCGCGTCATACACCGTTCCAATGACCAGCCAGGGTGTTGCCATGTCAAGCACGACCGCGTCCAGGCTCTTCTCATCGATGCCACCGGTTATATCCTTGAGCTTCATCTCGATTGAATCCATGAGCCCAAGCCGCTCTAAGTTCTTCCTAGCGTTAGCTTGGAATTCCTCCCTGATCTCATAGGTGATTACTTTGCCATTTGGTCTCACGAGCCCCGCCAGGTAGCTTGTGAGCGCACCGCTGCCGGTGCCGCACTCCAGTACAATGCTCCCGGACCTGACGTTTCCCATAAGCGCAATATATGCCATATCCTTCGGGTATATGACCTGCGTTCTCCTGGCTATCCTCTCAAGGTGATCAAGATAGTCTGCAGGCATAGCTTTCAGGGTAGCGCCAAGGGTGGTTTTCACTTCATAGCCGTAAGGCTTGCCTACCAACTCACCTAGGTCGACTATGCCCTTGTGGCTGTGGAACTTCTTCTCGGGCTCGACCTTGACTATCCAACTCTTCCTCTCGTTCATATAGAGAAGTACGTCCTCTCCGCTCTCAATGAGTCTAGTAGATCCATCCATAGCCAAAGAACACCTAAGCAAATTAGGACTAATCAGTTTTTTATACCCAGCGCATTATAAAATAATTCGTCGGGGGAGTACTTTGCCGGCAAGGATCAAGATCACGGTATCAGGTGTTGTTCAGGGTGTAGGCTTTCGTTACTTCGCATATCGCACTGCAAACAAACTCGCGCTGAGAGGCTATGTCAAGAATAAGAAAGATGGCAGTGTCGAGATAGTTGCAGAGGGCGACAAGAACAAACTCCTAAAGCTTGTTGAGGAATTGAGGATTGGTCCACCTGGCTCTGCCGTGGATAACTTCCGAATCAACTGGGAGGATTCAAAGAACGACCTGAACGAGTTCAGGATCCTCCATTAACTTTATTTTTCTAATTTCTTGGAAACCTCAATACTGATCGAAGGGCGCACGACTGCAGCCTCAACGAAAATATCTTGGGAAAGGTTTGAGTACTTTTGGGAAAGATTATTGAGGAAACCTTTCGGTGTGAGTTCTTTACGATATTGCTCCACCCTGCCAAGTGCAATTTGCTCATGGGGATAGGGTCAAGGTGCGTTCTTAACCGGAATCACCGGCTTTTCCTTACCAAAGCAGAGAACCATTATGGAACGGTCACTGCCAGCGAGTTCGTACTGCCCGCTCATTGTAATGGCATCCACTGGGCAGGCATCCACACACTCTCCACAGAAGATGCACCGATCCAGATGATATTCAACCTTGGCTTCTTGGCCCTTCCCGATCAGCTTTATGGCGCTTGGAGGGCAGGCATTTTGGCAGAGGACACAGAGTATGCATTTCTTCATATCCCAGATTGGAAGACCCCTGAAGCCTGGTGGGGGAGTCGCCTTCTCAGAAGGATATTTCAGCGTGCTGGGCTTCCTCATAAGTTGTTTGAGTGCCTCTCCAACAAGGCTCAACGTCTCACACTCCCAATCCAAGCTGAATCAGGATTATCTGCAGAATTGCTATGGGGAGGAGGTACTTCCACATTCCAGCGATCATCTGGTCTATGCGGAAGCGTGCAAAGAGGGCCCTTGCGAACGAGAGCATTATTACGACGAAGAGCGATTTTACGAGAAATACCAGGACTGGTGGGATCAATCCCAGCGGCTGGGCTCCTCCAAGAAAGAGTGATGTTACTAGAGCCGAGGCCAAGACTATCTCAAGATCCCTCCCCAAGCGAAACATCGCTAGCTTCCTGCCGCTGAACTCGGTTCGCCACCCCGCCACGATCTCTGTATCGGCCTCGGGTATGTCGAATGGGACTAATTCGAGCTCGGCAAGCATACATATGAAGAAGACCCCGAAGCCAATTGGCTGGAGCCATAGTCCCCAGGTGGCGTTCGCTGATTGCCACTGGACAATACTGCTTATGGAGAGGCTCTTGGCAGCTATTGCTGGCCCGATCAGCGCCAAGCCGAGCGGTATCTCATAGCTCAGCATCTGTAGGGCCGAGCGCACGCTGCCTATTATGCTGAACCTGCTCATGGAGCTCCAGCCTGCGAGGAAGACGGTTATGGTCATTAGCGCAAAAATGAACATGACGAAGATTAGGTCACCGTTGAAGGCCACTAAACCCGTCTGGCCAGAGATGGGTATTATGAACAGGGTAGTCAAAGGCAGGACGACATATACGATCGGAACTGAAGAAAAGATGTTTCTATCACAGGCCTTTGGTACAAGGTCCTCCTTGTAGAGCAACTTGAGGAAGTCTGCCACAGGTTGCAGGAGCCCCAAGGTGCCAGTATAGAGAGGACCATATCTGTTCTGAACCTTTGCGAAAAATTTTCGGTCAACCCATTCGTAGAGGAACGCGAGGCAGAAGAGGAACAGTGCTCCGGGGAAGACAATAAGCTGAAAGAGATCATATGCGAGCATTTTCTACAATTCCCCCAGAGTGCTACCTTGTGAAGTACCTCTTCTCGTTGGTTTTCTTGCCTATGATGAGCATGCGGTCCATACACGCGAAACACGGGTCTATGCCAGCAAGGATTATTGGTATGTCCGCCACGTGTACGCCCATGAGGGTCTTGCACAGCGAAGGGATGTTCGCCAGGGTCGGAGCTCGAACCTTGTAGCGTTCTGGCTTAGCCGTGCCGTTTGATCTTGCGTAATGCATCAGCTCCCCCCTAGGGGCTTCTACCCTAGATACTACCTCTCCTGGCGGGGCATTCTTAGGAGCGCGCACCCGGATCTCCCCCGCTGGCATATGGTCGAGGGCATAGCGTATTATGTTTATGCTCTCCAGCATCTCCTCTGTTCGCACGACCGTCCTGCTGAGAACGTCGCAACCGTCGGAGGTGATTAGGTTGAAAGGTATCTCGCCATAGGCAATGTAAGGGTCGTCAACCCTGACATCGTTTCGAATTCCGCTCCCCCGAAGGGTGGGACCCACTGCATTGAGGCTAGCTGCATCGTCGGGCTTCAAAAGACCAACACCGCTTGTTCTCTTGAGGAACGTTCTCTCGGTTTTTATGACGCGCAGGTATTCCTTGGTCCTCTTCTCGAAATAATCGAGCCCGCCCTTGATCTTCAACACTGCATCCGGGGATATGTCCCGGCGCACCCCCCCTAAGGTATTGATGGCGTGAAGGACGCGACCACCCGTCAGCTCCTCGAAGAGATTCATCACGACCTCTCGATCGCGCCATACGTACATGAAGAGTGTGTCGAACCCCGCCTCATGGGCAACAATACCGACCCAGAGCGAGTGGCTCTGGAGCCTCTCTAACTCTGCGATTATGGTGCGGATGTATCTAGCCCTGGCGGGTATCTCGACGCCCATAAGCTCCTCTACCGCCTGCGTATAACAGGTGGTATGGGCACTAGTACATATCCCGCAGACCCTCTCGGCAAGGTACATGTCATGGCTATAGGTTCCGAGTTCGAAGGCTTTTTCCATGCCACGGTGAACATAGCCTATGCGCGGCGTAACGTTCACTACTATGTCACCCTCGCACTCGAAGAGGAAGTGTTCCGGCTCCTTCAGTGCAGGATGCTGCGGACCGAACGGTACCTTAATTGTAGATGCGTAACCCATCCAGTTCTCAACTCTTTTTCAACTTTATCTCGTGAAGATCGCTGAACGTGTACTCTTTTCTAAGGGGGTAGATCTCCTTCGGCCATCCATCTGGCAGCAGGAGAGGTGAGAGATCCGAAAGCCCGTCGAATCTGACTCCCATGAGGTCATGGACCTCGCGCTCATATAAGGCTGAGTTTGGCATGAGATCGGATATGGTGGGGACAAGCGCATCGCCTTTGGGGACTCTTATTATTAAGGAGAGCTCAGTTGCGTTTCTGTACGCAAGGTGGTAGATCAACTCGATCTCCCCTCCAAGGTCTATTCCGGTTATGGAGGAGAGGTGGCTAAAGCCTAATTCGAGGATGGCGTACCTGATTGCCTCCTTGAAGGATGTTGTCTTTACTCGCAGAAAGATCCTTCTCGCCCTTGGAACCCTGACCTCGAGGACATCCGACTTCAAGTGGCTCTGCAGCCTCTCAACGATCTCATCAGCCATTTTTGTCTCCACCTCTCATCTTTTGGATTAACTTTGCAATGCCATAGATCATTGCCTCAGGCTTTGGCGCGCAACCTGGCACGTACGCATCCACAGGAATTACGGTGTCTACTCCGCCGTGAACGCTGTAGCAGTCCTTGAATGGGGACCCGCTAACGGCGCAGGCACCAAGCGCAACGACGAACTTAGGGTCAGGCATCTGCTCGTAGACCCGCTTAAGGCGGTCTGCGATCTGAAGAGTAACTGGACCAGTAACAGCAAGGATGTCCGCATGCCTAGGGCTTCCCTGCAGTATGATGCCAAAGCGCTCTATATCAAATCTGGGCGTGATAGCGGCCACAAACTCAATATCACAGCCGTTGCAACCGCCTGTGTTAAAATGGATCAGCCAAGGCGACTTGGATCGAACCCATCTTGAGGCCATATGTTACCTGTGCCTCCCCGAGTACATCAGAACCGTTACAGCAATCAGAACTATTAGGGAGTACGTGATTGGCATTATGCCAATCGTGTAGAACGAAGTTGCCAGCACGAAGGCTAGGATATCAAATATGAGAAAGTACAGGGCGAAAACGAGAAACTTTTCCAGATCGACCCTTGACTCCTCGGCTGGCAGGTCCTCTCCGCATGCGTAGGGCTCGTTTTTTCCGGTCCCCTTAGCAACACCTTTTGCTGAGATCTTGCCGCCAATAAAGTAAATTAATAATACTATGGCTAGAGAGAGACCAAAGGCTGCGAGCAATGGAAAAGCCACGTCAGAAAGCATCTGTAAGCATCCTATGAAATCCTTTTTATAGACCTATTAAAAGATTTTGTCAAGATGAGAATATATTATGGGCTGAGGCTACCATGATGGCATTCGATATTAGTCAGATCCTACTAATGTTTGTTACTTTGGTATTAGCGATTTTTACCATTGAATTGAAGAATCTATTGTACGCTGTCCTTTCCTTCTCTGGGATGTGCATTACTATTGGGGCCATGTATTGGCTTTTGAATGCTCCCTACGTTGCCATATTCCAGCTGCTTATATATGCCGGCGCTGTGGTCACGCTCTTCTTGGCGGCTCTGACGCTCACGAAACTGAAGGAGAGTATAAGGTAGCATGCGCGTGGACAAGATCACGGTTGCTGGCGCAGTGCTTGTGATCATAGTATTTGCTGCTTTGCTAGCAGTAATTGCACAACATCCTTTTCAGACTTTCAGCTATGCCCTGCCCTCAGACCGCTTCATCAGTGTCACCCACGACATAGGGCCAGAGGACAGCCGCTTCATGTGGTCCTACCGCAGCATGGACCTAATAGCCCAAGCCTTTGCCATCTTTGCGGCATCCGCCGCGTGCCTGGCCATGCTAAGAAGTGAGGAGAAGGAGGAGAGTTGATTACGGACTCGTCATATTACTTCGCGTTTGTCTTTGCACTTTGGGCCATTGGGATCTACTGCCTTGCAACGAAGAGAAATATGATAAGGCTGATATTTGGCTTAGAAATCATGATCAACGCTGCGGACTTCAGTTTCATTTCGCTGGCCACAGGAATACCTGGGTTCGTGGACCCATTAGCGCACTCGATCGTGATAGTCTCGATAGGTCTTGCGGGCGCTGTGAGCGCTGTGGCAATTACGCTCGTCGTTTACGCTTACAGGCAATACGGTACCTTGGATGTCCGAGAGCTTAAGCATTTGAGGGGATGAGGGAGCAAGCCACAATGTTCACACCGACACTCGATCTCCTTTTGGTCTTTACAGTCTCCATGCCCATTGTTGGCTGGGCTGCCTTAAAGATTCACAGGAAGGTCTTATGCGGTGTCTACGCGGCAGCAGGACTGGCTATTGCAGGAGTCTTGCTTTATGAGCTCTTCCTCGAAGTCTCCCAAAATATGGTGATCTCCTCCCCACATATTGGGGTGTTCTCGGCTTACCTCAGGATCGACATGCTAGGCGTCTTCATGGCTGCAATCTTCATCGGGCTTGGCTTTGCCGTGGCGATCTACTCAATTGTGTACATGAAAAAGGAGACTGGCGTGCCAATCTATTTCACGCTCCTGCTGGCCATGATAAGCGGAATGGTGGGTATTGTCTTCGCTGGGGATCTCTTTACTCTGTACGTCTTCTGGGAGCTCATGTGCGTCTCATCCTATGTACTGGTTGCATTCAGGAGGAGGAAGGGGGAGTCGATTGAGGCCGCCTTCAAATACCTCATAATGAGCGGAGCTGGCTCAGCGACAGTCCTCTTGGGGATGTCGTTCCTGTACGGGATGAGCGGGACTCTAAACTTCCAAGGCTTGGCTTCCGCCTTTGGTCAAGCCCCGCCAAACCCTTGGCTCTATCTGGCCTCGCTTCTCATTCTTGTGGGCTTTGGTGTAAAGACTGCAATTGTTCCCCTCCATACATGGCTGCCAGATGCCCACGCCGCTGCCCCCTCACCCATCTCAGCAATGCTCTCTGGCGTCGTAATTGAGACCGGAGTTTATGCTCTCTGCAGAATATGCTTCACGGCGTTCCTATCTGTACAGGTTCAGTGGCTCAGCATCCTGATGGTAATGAGCGTCATTACCATGGTCGTGGGGAATGTAATGCCACTGCTCCAGAATGACTTGAAGAGGCTCCTCGCATACTCCAGCATCGCGCAGGTTGGCTACATGCTCGCTGGCTTATCGATAGGGACACAGTTGGCGCTGACGGGGACATTCTTGCACCTACTCAACCACGCGCTTATGAAGGGCACAGCCTTCCTATGCGCGGGTGCCATACTCTATACCATCGGAACTAGACAGATGGACGAGATGGCTGGGATAGGGCGCAAGATGCCCATCACTGCTATAGCGTTCGCTATTTCCCTCTTCGCTCTTACCGGCTTGCCCCCGCTGAACGGCTTTGTGAGCGAGCTAATAATAGTCACTGCTGCTTTTCAGTCAAACTTGGCCTGGCTCGGGGTTGCGGTCATCCTGAATAGCGCCCTCTCAGCGGCCTTCTACCTGCGGATCGTGCGGACCTTAATTCTACCCATAAAGTCCGAGAAGGTTGCAAGTGCTAGGGAAGCGCCTTTGGCCTTGCTTGTGCCCATCTGCTTCATGGCCGCCCTTATTATCCTCATCGGGTTGTGGCCAGACCCTGTAATAAGAATCGTGCAGCAGTCGGTAGCCGCTCTCTTCTCCTTTTCAGGAAAGGTGATGGGGTAGATGCCATTGGATCTAAATATCATATCGTGGCTGTGCTGGATCTTCCCTACGGTTGGATCGATCTTCCCGCTGGCTCTGCGAGGCAGGAAGTCGTGGGTCAAGGGCTTGCCAGTGGTGCTCTTCTCCTTCCTTTCTTTAGTAATGGCTCTCTTGATGCTTCCAAACCTGTTTGGCGGCGGCTATTCCGATATCAAGCTGTTCTGGTTCTCTCTCCCGAATGGCGGGAGTGTGGGCTTGGGGATGCTGGTCGATCCATTGAGCATAATCGTCGTGAATATCGTGGCATTCCTGAGCTTCCTGATTATGGTCTACTCACTGAAATATGTGGAGGGCGACCGTTCCGCAGGTAGGTACTGGTTCCTCATGTCCCTCTTCATAGCGGGCATGCTGCTGCTCACGCTGGCAGATAACCTCATCCTCTTCTTCGTGGGATGGAAGATCGTTGGCCTTTGCAGCTATGGGCTTATAGGCTACTACTATAGTGACGATAGGGAGCACTGGATCGGCGGTCCAGTACCCTTCGCATTTCAGAAACCTTCTAGGGCCGGGCTCAAGGCCCTGATCGTGACAACCTTTGGAGACATAGCGCTCCTTGCAGGCATAATAATACTCTACACATACTCTGGCACGTTCAATTTCATGGAACTATACCAGACGGCTGGTGTCTGGCTGGCCCAAATGGGAAGGAGCCCCGGGATCTTGGCTATTACGACCGTCCTCATTGTCGTCGGCCCACTCACCAAGTCTGCCCAATTCCCGTTCCATGAATGGCTGCCAGAGGCAATGGCAGGTCCGACGCCGGTATCTGCGCTAATACACGCGGCGACGATGGTTAAGGCTGGTGTGTATTTGGTTGCGCGCATGCTTCCCGTATTCTTCTTTGCCGAATGGATTGCATCCCCAGGTTACCCAGAGGCACTCACATTCTTCCTTCTTGTAGCTGTGGCAGGCGCTATCACGATTGTCCTTGGCGCTTCGCAGGCAATGGTGGCGAAGGAGCTCAAGAAGATACTGGCTTACTCCACTATGAGCACAATCGGTTACATGATGCTCGCCCTCGGAGTGGCGGGTCTAAGCCCCGATACCTTGGTCGCAGGAGTGTCTGCAGGCATATTCCAGCTGATAACTCACGGGGTTTACAAGGCCGGGCTCTTCCTCTGCGCTGGGATAGCGATCCAAGCTTCTGGCTCCATATACATCTCTGAGATGAAGCTGTCAAGGAAGAGCATGCGCTTCACTTGGCTTTTCATGTTGATAGGAGGCTTGGCGCTCGCCGGGGTCCCACCTTTGTCAGGCTTCTGGAGCAAAGAGAGTATTCTAGGCTTTTCATGGGCGGTCGGTCAATATCTATTCTTTGCAGTTGCATCGGTCGCGGTAATATTGACCATTTTTTACACAATTCGCTTCATGGGCCAGATGTTTAACGGCAAAGTGGACGAGGGTAAGGGCCTTGGGCGCGTACGCGAGGCAGCCGCTTCAATGCTCCTTCCCTGTGGCATCTTAGCAGCCCTTACGGTATTCATCGGGCTCATAGGGCCATGGATGGAGCAATTCCTCAGTCAGCTTTTCAACAATTACTTTACAGAATCACTCGGACTTGTTGTGACAGGCGGTGTAATGGCTTCTGCCGCCTCAAATTCGCTGCCCATGGATATAATCCTGTTCATTGACTCGATGCTGATGATCGTCATTGGTGCTGTGCCCGCCTACAGGATTTATGTTTCCCATAAAAGCAGTGCTGAAGATCTCATCAGCAAGCACGCTGTCCTGCGGGCGTTGCACAAGTTTCTCTGGGAGCGTTGGTACATAGATGCCTTCTACAACAAGATATTCATAAACGGGACACTTGCAATGAGAGCCCCGCTGGCTCGATACATCGAGGGAACCCTTGACAGTGCATTCAACGTTGGCATTCCAAACCTCTTCTACGCTGCTAGTCAAAAATTGCGGAAGATCCAGACTGGCATCCTCTCAATCAATATGCTTTATTTCTTAATGTTTTTAGTCGCTATGGTATTGTTCTTCCTGTGGCTGGGGGTGCTGTAGAGTGCAGATCCCATACCTCCTACTCCAAACGGTTCTCATACCAATCATCTCTGCTCCAGTATTGGCATTGCTTGGAAGAAAGATGGGCAAGCGCGTTGGCTGGGTTGCGTGCGGAATCCTGGCATACACCAATATTCTTCTGTTGGTTGCTGCCCTAAACCTATGGAATAACGCAACTCCCCTTGTTGAGGAATACGCCTGGAGTACCTCGCTCTTTGTCTTAAAAATGGGCCTGTATGCAGATGGTCTGAGCCTGCTAGTGGCTTTTATCATGAATATTGTCTGTAACGCCCTCGTTGTCTTCTCCATCGAATATCTTGACCATCGAATACACTCAATTTACAAAATCGACAGCAAGCCCCTGAATGCCTTCTACTATTCGTTTTTCCTATTCTTCTCAACTGGGCTCATTGGCATAGCCTTTGCGACCAATCTAATCGAGATATATATCTTCCTTGATCTGCTGCTCGTTCCGCTTTATTTCATAATGGATCTTTTTGGATACACGGAACGCCACCGGGTAGCGACCATGTGCTTTTTATGGGGCTTTGTTGCCGGTGCCCTATTTCTCATCGGTTCAATCATAACCTATTCCCAAACAGGAAGTTTCATGATCTCCAATTTACCAAACCTGATTGGCAAGCCGCTTGCCTTTTGGGCATGCGGGTTTCTGCTCCTTGGAATTTTGATCAAACTGGCTGTCTTTGGTTTTCATGTATGGCTACCGTGGGTTCATGCTGAGCACCCAACATGTATCGCCGGTGTGTTAGCCGTCGTAGTCGGGGTTGAAAGCTATCTAATAGCAAGGATCTTTGTTCAGCAACTTTTCAGCATTTTTCAGCTAATCAGCATTCCGCTGATGATCTTGGCCTTAATTACAATGGTTTACGGCGCATTGCTTACCATTGCCCAAGATGACATCAAGCGACTTTACGCGTGCTCTACCATAGCCCAGACAGCATACTCACTTCTGGGTTTGGCAAGCTGCACTGCATTTGGAGCAGTGGGCGGAATCTTTTATTTCCTGAGCCACTCCCTAGGCAAGGCGATCCTATTCTCTGTAGCGGGCATAATAGTGTACCAAACTGGAGTCAGAGATATGCGTCAGATGGGGGGGCTAGCGCGGAAAATGCCCCTGACAGCAACACTATGTATTCTTGGCTCGATGATTTTATCAGCGATTCCACCGCTCAGCGGTTTTCCGGCAGAATGGATCATGTTTGTCGGAATATTCCAACAAGGAAGCTATGGCACATTAAACCTTATTGTGGGGCTGATAGGAATTTTTGCTACCTTCCTTACAATTGTTTACACTTTTTGGCCAATAATGCGCATATTCTTCGGTCCGACCCCGCCTTACATGGAAAATGTTAAGGAGGCACCATGGTCAATGATAGTGCCTCTTTTCGTTTTGGCAATAATCTCCTTCTTGATCGGAATATACCCACAGTTGATAACACACTTCCTAATCCCTGTTCTTGGCGGTTAATAAGAGCAAAACAATGAAACTCTTGTCTATCTTTATCTTCGCAACCATTCGAATTATTAACATAAACCTGCAAAAAGAGTATTTAACGAGACGAAGCTGGTTGCGTCATGTGGGTAGCTTATCCTATTTCAGCATTGATGTCGGTCCAAATGTTATATCATAATTGATTGCTGGAGCAATTTATAATGCATCATGGGTAAGGTTTTATATATTCATAAAAGAAATCTTAAAATGACTTGGTGCTATCGATGCCAAAGCCCGTTAAACCCTCCTTCATTCTTCATTTCGACTCCCTCCGCAAAAGCGATGTTGCCCTTGTAGGGGGCAAGAATGCGAACCTCGGCGAACTTCTGTCATTCGGGATGCCAGTTCCACCTGGCTTTGCGATAACTGCCGATGGTTACAAGCTCTATATACAGAAGAACGACCTTGCCGACAATATCGTAAGAATACTCTCAAAGATGGACACAGAGAACAGCGAATCCCTTGAGCATGCGTCTTTAGAGCTAAGGAAGATCATGGAAAGCTCAAAAATCCCTGAAGAGCTCAAAGCAGAGATTCTCGCATCCTATCGGGAGCTCGGTCAGCGCCTGAAGACAAAGGACCCTACTGTAGCCGTGAGGAGTAGTGCCACAGCCGAGGACCTGCCGGGCGCCAGCTTCGCTGGGCAGCAGGACACCTATCTGTTCGTCAAAGGCGAGAAGAAGCTGCTGAAGTACGTGGTTAAGTGTTTCTCCTCCCTGTATACGCCAAGAGCCATTGCCTACCGTAAGGCGAAGGGGTTCGAGGAGACGAAGGTCTACCTCAGCGTTGCTGTGCAGCGGATGGTCAGCAGCAAGGCAGCCGGGGTCATATTTACGCTCGACCCTGCGACAGGAAACAGGGACATCATTGTAATAGAAGGGACCTGGGGGGTCGGCGAGAGCATAGTCCAGGGCAGGGTGAGGCCGGATCAGTTCGTGATAAGCAAGTCAGATCTCTCGATCAAAGAGAGGATGATCTCAAAGAAGGAGATAATGACCGTAAGGACACCCTCCGAGGAGGGCGGGGGCTTCATAAAAGAGGTTCCGATTCCCGCGGAGATGATGGAGAGCCCGTGCCTTACAGATGAGCAGGCGTTGTTGCTGGGCAAGTACGCCTTCGAGATAGAAAAACACTATGGGGTACCCATGGATATAGAATGGGCCCTCGACGGAGAAGACGGGGTTCTGTATATAGTGCAGGCCAGACCGGAGACCGTTTGGTCTCAGAAAGATGCCAAAAAAGAAGAGGTAAAAACTATGAGTGGTGAAAAGAAGCGACTTTTAAGAGGACTACCTGCCTCGCCAGGGATGGTGGCAGGAAAAGCACACGTCATTCTTGACGCGAAGCACATAAGCGAGTTCCAGAACGGCGAGATACTCGTGACAGAGATGACCTCGCCAGACTGGGCTCCCGCCATGAGAAAGTCGCTTGCGATAGTGACGGACAGTGGAGGCATAACCTGCCACGCTGCAATAGTCAGCAGGGAGCTGGGCATACCCTGTGTGGTCGGGACTGGGACTGCTACCACTGTCATAAAGACTGGGCAGCTGATAACGGTGGACGCAACCCACGGTATGGTCTTCGAAGGTGACGCACTCATTGCGGAGCAGAAAGCCCAGGCTGTGGCGCCGACAGTTTTGGACGGCACCGGCTACTACCCGCCGACAGGTACTAAGATCTACATGAACCTCGGCGAGCCTGGCATGATCGAGAAGTACAAGAACCTCCCGTTCGACGGAATAGGCCTCATGCGCGTGGAGTTCATCATAGCTGATGTAATAGGCGAGCACCCGCTTTACCTGATCGAGAACAAGCAGGAGGAGAAGTTCATAGACAAGCTCGCCAGCGGCGTCTCGAGGATCGCACGGGAGATCTACCCGCGGCCGCTCGTGGTGAGGTTCAGTGACTTCAAGACCAACGAGTACCGCTCGCTCAAGGGTGGTGAGAAGTACGAACCGCAGGAGAGCAACCCCATGATCGGCTGGAGGGGCGTCAGCAGATATATCTCTCCACTCTACTCCCCAGGTTTCAGGCTGGAGTGCAGAGCCATAAAACGCGTCAGGGAGGAGTGGGGGCTCAAGAACGTCTACGTAATGCTCCCGTTTGTCAGGGCCACTTGGGAGGTGGAAAAATGCCTCGAGATAATGAAGGAGGAGGGCCTCGAGAGGAACAGGGACTTCAAGGTCTGGCTGATGGCAGAGGTGCCCTCGATAATATTCATGGCTGACGAGTTCTCCAAGCTCTGCGATGGCTTCAGCGTCGGCAGCAACGATCTGACGCAGCTGACACTGGGCGTTGACAGGGACTCCCCCATACTACCAGGGCAGGATCCAAGGTACTTCGACGAGAGGGACCCTGCAGTTCTCAGGGCAATCTCGCATCTCATCAGGGTCGCCCATTCCAAGGGCGTGACGGTGAGTATATGTGGGCAGGGTCCGAGCCAGTACCCCGAGCTCTCCGAATTCTTGGTCCGCCTCGGCATCGACAGCCTGAGCGTGAACCCCGACATGGTGGTCTGGACTAGGAAGGTCGTTGCAGGAGTGGAGCGGAAGGTGATAATGGAGCTCTTTGCCAAGAAGGGAAAGGATATTGACTTTGAGCTGAAATCCGAGGAATAGGCTCCCCTTTATCCTTCTTGCATTTCTTACTACTTCTCTCGACGATGCAAAATCTAAATAGAACCTGAAGCCACTTATCATTGATCACTATGTCCGAACAGAAGTTTTGCTCCAACTGCGGAGCACCCATTAGCGGGGACGCGGTATTCTGCAGTAAGTGTGGGAGATCTGTAGCTCAGGCGTCCGCAGGACCTGTCCCACCGCCTCCGCCAACCTACTACAGGGGCGAGAAGCAGGAGGAGAAGGGGGAGAAGCACGAGAAGCATGAAAAGGGCGAGAAGATGGAGAAGGGAGGAAGGGCAGGATGGGTCGCCTCCGTCTTTGCAGGAATAATCATAATCTGGCTGGGTCTGTCGATCGCATTATCCTTGACTCATTACATCACTGGTTGGTGGGCCTACTTCCTCATGGGGCTGGGCGTAATACTCATGCTCGAAGGGTTTGTCCTGGCAATGCGCAGAAACCACTTCTACCCGTTCATAGGCTTCTTCATAGGTGGCGCCATAGTGTTCCTGATCGGAATGGGCGATGCTTTCAGCCCCATCGGGGTCTGGCCATATTTTCTCATTGTATTAGGAATACTGATAATTGCACTTGCAATCTTTGGTAGGCGGAGAGCCCCTAGGCCCTGAAAAACCTTCCAGTGAACAAGTTGAATAGGTAGTGCTCGGTTACGGTCAGCCATTTTGACCTGCCAAAGATGCGGTAATACCCCTTTCCAACGCTTTCCACCATGTCCCCAATGTCGTACCTCGGGAAGAGAGGTCCAGATATTATGAGCCTCCCCCACTCCCCCGCGAGCAACTCGTGGAGCGGCTTGACCCCCTTACTGGTTGCCACCTCAAAGAGGTAGGCATCATAGTTGGGGCAGACGTAGGGGTTATCATCAAGCTGCTGGGCAAAAACCCCCTCCGTAGCCGTGTATAGCTCCACAACAGGCACATCGCCGTACATCTTCTTCATCAGCGGTGCGTAGTTGGTCTGGATCTTGGCAACGCTTGTGGGGAACAATCCCTTCATCTTCCAGACTTCCTTCGGGCAAGCTCCGTATTTTTTATGGACGTACCTTGCAAACTCTGTTAATACGGGCGCAACGCCCATAACGCTCCTGACATCCTCACCCCTAGCTTTTTGGTAGACCAGCTCGAACCTCGCCTCCCAGTCATCCTTCCTTATACCACCGCCAAGGGAGTCTATCTCCTCCTGCCTCGGGACCAACCTCGCCTCCCCGAGTGCAGGATTCAGCTTGGCGTATGTCCCGGAACTGTAACCGTAGGGCTCTTCCCCTCTCTCAGTGCGCAAAACTGCCACCTCCGAGGGGAAGTTCAGGTTCAGAACATGTCCCGTTAGGACTGCAAAGTCTTTCCTCTTCAGCGCTAAGTTGACTAGTCCACGGGCACCGAGCGTCAGGACCTGTGCCAAGTGGGTCTGCGTAGCGGGTATCATCTTGGGTGTGCCAGTTGTGCCCCTGGTCATTACCCAGCGTACAGCCGGTTCGGGAAGTAAGGCTGAGTAGTTGCCTTGCTTGACTCTCTCCAGATATGGCTTGAGATCTTGGTATTTCGCGATGGGGAACGCCCTCTGGAAATCGGAGAGGCTGCCAACATCTTTCGCGCCGTATTCCAAGCCATAACTTGTCTTGGCATAACCCTTAAGAAGCTCCTTCAAGGCATCCCCTTGGGCCTTGCCTGGGTTCGCCAGGGCTTCGTACCATGGCTCCACCAGCGCCGATGCGAAATCCTCGAGGATACTCCCAGTTCCGCTCTCCATCGTTGACCGATCCTTCACAAGCGCTGATCGCTATGCATGTATTGTCAATTAATAAAGATTCCAACTCGCCACGTCTGCTAGTGCGGCAGACTTGCGAATTACAAAAAACCAGGAAAAAAGAGTAGAAACGATCATCGCTTCTTTTTGCCTGCCTCGAACTTTTCTGCTACCTTCTTCCAATCTATCGCCAGCGATCCGTCATCGTACCCTATTATGTTGTCTTCGTGTGCAATGTCTATCTCTTTCTCTCTGTTCATGGAAATCATGGGCACAAGGAACGTCACGGATGGGGTCGTCTCGTCCTTAACGACTGCCAATGCCAGGGCAGGCTGCTTGTAGAATCCGCCATTGCCGTCATTCTTTGCGTAAACTACTTCGAGTTTTTGGAGCAACGGGACGAATCCGACTATATCTGCATGTTTCACCATAAAATTCTGCCTCATTTTACTATGATCTCAACTCGATCTTCTTAAAGACTGACCTTCTGGTCAGCTAACGGCTCTCTCTTATGGCAGTAGCAAGGTCCTTGCCTTTTTCCTCGGTATACTCACCATCGGTGCGCCAGACAACCTCGCCGCCCTTCAGCAGAAAGAGATAGGTAGTGCTCTCGTTGGGTATCTTCAGCTGCCTCTTGAAGGCCCTCTTGTCGGTGTAGAGGGTTATTGTCCTCTCTCTGGCTTCCTTGTCCCTGATCCCAGACCGCATGCCGCCATCAATCCACCAACGGAGGAGCGAGTAGGACGAGTTCAGGGTCGGCAGCTCATAAAAAGCAAGGTCAGGGATGGACTGGGTAAGCTCCTTGAGAAAAGGCTCCCAGGACGCCAATAGGCCTATTTGGTCCTGTTTGAATGCAACGATTACAACGTTGAGCTTGCCCCTGAAATCCTTCGGAACCTCGACTTTCTGTTTCTCTAGGTTCTCAGCCAATATTATTGGGAAGGTAAGGGCCATATCGATCGATCCTTTGCCGCAATTAGGCTTTCGCAGAAGAGGCTCATTTACTGCTCCTAAGTCTCGGCACGAGGTATACGACGAGAAGTGCTAGCACTATTATTATTGCGCAAATTTCTGTTGCCAATACTATTTGCGAGATCGCCGACTGTTTAAGCCAGATGCCCAAGAGTGCCCACACAATGACCGCGCTGTAGCCAATGTCCTTCCTCGTGAATATTACCGCAAGGGTGATCACGAGCGCGACCGCCAGGACCAGGACTGTCCATGTAATGTCACTGAGGCCGAGGCCGTTCCAGCCAATCGAGACCAATGTAGCCGTAACGTTGGCTATTGGCGCAACGGTGATCCACCCCAAGTACACGCTGAATGGTAGCCATACACACAACCTCTCCCTGCGGCTGACCAAACCGTGACCTATGTCCAAGCGCAGGTATATGGCTATGAGCGTAGCGAGTAGCGCAAACATCACCACATCGGACAGCGGAAGATAACCCCAGTGCCAGCAGATTAGCCAAGCAACATTGAAGATGCAACTGAGGATGAATAGGTACCCAATCTTCTTCTGGAATAGCGAATTCTTGGTCGAGGGCAATGCCTGGAAGACAATGAAGAGACCCAATAGCAGGTATATGACTCCCCATATGGAGAAGATGATGCCGGAGGGTACAAAGAGGTTGGGATACAGGTCCGAAATCTGCCCTGTCAGGTGCCCATTGAGGCCCACCGCTCCCGCAATGCTGTTTACAATAACAACGATTGCCAATGCCACGATGTTGGTGATCTTTAAGATGCTTGAGCTTGAGGTTGTTGACATAATCGGAAAATTGACCAACTGCCTAATAAAAATTGCCGCTGGTACGAATAAAGAAATAAAGGGCACTTGAACACGGTCTCTACCATGCATCCCATGCACTTCAAGCCGGGAGCAGCTTACTTCTTCTTGGCAGCCCTGGCCCTCTACTCTTCCATAGGCATATCCATCGTTCTCTCCCCATGGTTCAGCTGGACAGGGAATGCACTGAGCGACTTTGGCAACGTCAGCCATAGCAGTGTTGCCCCGATCTTCAATGTTGGTCTCCTAGCGACTGGATTCCTGCTAATCCTCTATGCGATGCTCTCCCTGAAGGGGACTGCACCAAGGACTGCCTGGTCCCTAGCTCTGACGGGGTTCTCCCTGCAGCTTGTGGGGGGACTGAACGAGAACTACGGCTCTCTCCACTTCTACGTCTCGATGCTCTTGTTTCTGATGCTACTGGTTACATCCCTGATCTACCTGCTTGAGAAAAGATCTAAGTTAGCCCTCCTAGCGCTAGTGGCAGTAATTCCGTGGGTACTCTACTTCCAGCAAATCTTCTTCCAGGGGGAAGCTCTGCCTGAGTTCATATCCTCCTTAGCCGTCCTCCCTTGGCTTGCATCTTCGACTCGTGATAATCCGGGAGCGAAGCACTGACACTGCCCGCTATCACGGCATTTGGATTTTAACATAATTTGAGCTCATAATGATCTTACTCCGTCATATAGACCAATTCATTTGCAAACCAAATGATATTTCTCTTTGACGAGTTCCACTATTACAGCTGCCAAATCTTTTTTCCGCACTAGGACATTTTTCCCTCCGAGCGAATCAGCTATCTCGGCTGGAAGATCATCTTCAGTCACCAAAAGAAGTTCATTTTCAAAGGCATACTTCGCGACAACTTCATCAGGCTTACTCTGCAGCCCACACTCCTGAACCGTCAACACGTCCCAGCCAAGTGCAGACAATATTGGCTTCAGTCCAGTATACATTTCATCTAAAAGCAGTTTCATATTTGCCACCTGAAAATAGCCATTCTTACTTTTGATATATTGCTTTTTGCTTAAGTAAGAGCGTATTTCATTCAGCAATCAAAGCGCAATTGGCAGTCAACTATAAGATAAAGGTCTTTAGCCGTGTCTTTGCTCGGGACGCTATAGCAATCTCAGAATCCTATGCCACCTGTTCTACCATCCACCCTCAATTACAAAGACCAAGCACTACGCGACTGAGTGGCGTACCCATGTTCGCCTTCTTCTTTGCTTCCTCGTACATGTTGATTATGTCTATGAACCATTCAGCCTCGTCACCGTAGTCGTCGGTCACTGTGTCTATTTCAAACAATGCAGCCTCGTCGGTGTAATCATCGCTCATCTGCGCTCCCCCTCGGGGATTTGGTCCCCATATTAATTCTTCCCTCATCTACCCTTTACGCTTTGCGTGAAGCTCCATCTTCAGACTCCAGATCAAGTTTTCAATTCTTCGGGGATCAATAACCCTGAGACAACTGACTTGTCAATAGCCTATACGTCATCGGCGGTGACGAGAGAGGACAGTCAGTCTTATTTCTTGAACAAAAACTAACAAAATTAGTGGTAAATCTAACCGTTGCCCAAGTTCTTGGCTAAAAACCCTCATTTATTACAGCGTAATAACAAAACCATAATATCTTCCATTCTCCACAGATGGTACGTGGGGATGTATATGGACAAGACAGAAGTATTGATCGTTGGAGGAAGCGCAGCAGGATTGCCCGCAGGCATAACTACGAGGCGACAATATCCAAAAGCTCGGATTACCCTCATCCGCAAGGAGAAGCAGGCATTGATACCTTGTGGGATCCCATATATCTTCGGGACCGTAGGTACGCCCGACAAGAACCTGCTCCCTGATGCATTGCTGCAGAAAAATAACATTGAGCTCAGCATTGACGAGGTCACTTCCATAGACAAATCCAATAAGACCCTCGCCACCTTAAGTGGCAAGACCTGGGGCTATGACAAGCTGATCCTGGCAACAGGCTCGCTACCACTCGTGCCCAAGATACCTGGCGTGAATCTGAAGAATGTCTTCGCAGCCAAGAAGGATGTTGATTATCTGAAAGGCCTCTCAGCAGAGCTGGAGGTCGCACTGCAAGGCGCCAAGAGCGTGGTCGTCATAGGCGGAGGTTTCATTGGCGTCGAGTTTGCCGACGAATTCCGCAAAAGGGGTTTGGATGTAACCATCGTTGAGATGTTGCCCCACTGCCTACAACTGGTCTACGAAGAGGAGTTCTCCCTGATTGCCGAAAAGAAGCTGGCCGATAGGGGAATCAAACTCAAATTGGACAGCAGCGTGGAGTCCATTCTAGGGACAGAGAAGGTCGAGGGCGTCCGACTCCGCTCCGGTGAGGTGCTCAAGGCAGACCTGGTCTTTCTAGCCATAGGTGTATCGGCCAATACAAAGCTGGCAGCCGACGCAGGTCTGAGGCTCGGTCCCCAGCAGTCCGTATGGGTCGATGAGTACATGAGGACGAGCGACGAGAACATCTTCGCCATCGGGGACTGTGCTGAGAAGGCATCCTACTTCACCAAGAAGCCATTAGGACTGAAACTTGCATCCATTGCCACAAGAGAAGCTAGGATTGCAGGCGCAAACCTCTTCCAGCTGAGAAGGAAGAACGATGGCAACGTGGGCACATTCATGTCCTCGATCGGAGACTCTGCCATCGGAGCTGTGGGGCTCACGGAAAGGGCAGCAAGGGAAGCGGGCTACGAACCGGTCATAGGCAATGCTGCGGCGCCTGATAAGCATCCTGGCTCGATGCCGAACGCCATGGAAATGAAGGTCAAGCTCGTATTCGACAAGCCAACGGGCGTGCTGTTAGGGGGACAGGTCGTAGGTGGTCTGACATGCGGCGAGGTGATGAACATCCTGGCTACCATGATCCAAAAGCGGATGGCCACCAGCGAGATCGCAACGTTCCAATTAGGTACTCACCCAACCCTCACCTGCTCACCCATAGCCTACCAAATAATAAACGCCGCCGAGGACGCTGAGGTCAAGCGAAGTTCCTAGCACTCCAACCATGGACATGGACAAAAGCTCCAGTGGGTCCGGTCGCTAGATGATCTTGTCTAGTTATGCTAGAGAGGAGTCCTTGAGAAAGGAGGGCTCCTCTCGGAGGCACGCCTAGACACTCCTATGTTAATATGCGGAGAACCTGATAAAGATGGAAGAAGACTCTATCGAGAGAGAGCTACGGAACTGGCTGAGGGGCGCCAGAAGAATTGTTATCGCAGGCATCGGCAATCCCTTGCGCAGAGACGACTATGTGGGCATGAGGATAGTCCTTGACCTGATGGATGTGGCATCGCAAAGGGTGTACCTCGTTGGTTGCGAGACTACCCCCGAAAGTCACAGCCAGGAGATATTGGAATTCAAGCCTACCCATATCCTGGTTATTGATGCTACCTCGCTAGGCAGACCCGGTGGAAGCATTGCATTTCTGGAGGATCTGAAAAGTGCTCCTCCCCCAATGACCATGCACACATTACCCCTCCAAATCCTCTGTGGATACCTAAGGAGTACTTCAGGCGCTAAAGTGGCTCTGCTTGCCATCCAACCCCAAACAATAGATTTTGGCGAAGGCTTGACCAGAGAGGTCGAGAATTCAGCTATGGCCATGGTTAGAACCCTTAGGAAGATTCTCTCTCCCAAAAAAAAGTACTGATCTTTTTGAGCAGGTCTTTTTATAGCTTCAATTTCCGCATCCTCTTCAGACGGAGCAAAATTGCTTTTACAAAATTTAATGGGACCAATTGAATACATGCTTCTTTTTCTATCCTTAAGATTAAAAAAATATAAAAGCGTTATAGAAGCAACTATAAAAAACTCCAAATCTAATATTATCTCAAGGTAGGGATTGTGAAATATTTTAAAATGACAAGTGAGAGCCTAGATGCATTCGTAAACAACCTGGAGACATACGGGAAGATATATGGGCCAGTTAAGACTGGCGAATCCTGCTCCTTTCAGGAGATTAGTCAATCAAAGGAGATGGCTCTCAACTACTCGAGAACGATGATCCCCCCAAAGAAATTCTTTCTTAAGCTTAAGGAAAGAATGTTCATCTTTGACGAGAGAGAATGTGAATATGAGGAAACCTTAGAAGATGGGAAAATTGTCGTGTTCGGGATACACCCGTGTGACATCTATGCGCTGAAGCTAATGGACAAGATCTATTTAGATAAAAATCCTGACAAATATTATCAGATGAGAAGGGAGAACGCCACATTAATCGGTTACAGCTGCCACCCAGACGAATACTGTTTTTGCCAGTCCCAGGGAACCAATTATGCCGTAGACGGATTTGACCTGTTTCTCCACGAATTGAAAGATAAATTCTTAGTTAGAATAGGAAGCGAAAAGGGGAATAAAATTGCAAGCGAGAACTCAAAGTTCTTTATGGATGTGGAAAGCAGCGATATCCAGGAGTTTAGGGAAGCAGAGGGGAAGAGGGAAAAGGAGTTTACCCTAAAATTGGCCATTAATGGGCTCACAGACATGCTCGCCCTCTCCTATGAAAGCGATGTATGGAAGGAATATGCTGACAAATGCTTCGGTTGTGGTAGCTGCAACCTAGTCTGTCCCACATGTAGGTGCTATGACGTTGTCGACAACGTCAATATGGACCTAAAAAGTGGGGAAAGGCAGAGAATGTTGAATTCATGTATGCTCAAAAAACATGGTCTGGTCTATGGTGGCAAGAATTTTAGACCCACTAGAGTTGAGAGACTAAGGAACAGATTCAACTGTAAGGGAAGTCTGAGGGAGGATATGATGAACTGTGTTGGCTGCGGAAGGTGCACCGTGTACTGCCCCTCCAAAATAGACTATGTTGAAGTTCTTAGGAGGGTGCGGGGTGAACTATGATGGAGAATGTCTTCCTTCCAAAATTAGCCAAGATTGTGAAAAATGAAAAGATGACGGCAATGGAACACTTTCTGCGATTGCAACTGCTGGATAAGAAGACCGCAGAGGAATTCCAATACAATCTGGGGCAGTTCATAGAGATCAGCATTATGGGCGTAGGGGAAGCCCCATTCTCCATATGTTCCATGCAGAATCAAAAGTATCTACTGGATTTATGCATCAGAAGTGGGGGCAGGGTCACTTCCGCGATCCTTCGCCTAGGCGAAGGATCCCTTGTGGGAGTAAGAGGGCCCTACGGAAATGGATTCCCATTGAAAGAAATGGAGGGGAGCAATCTGCTACTGGTGGCTGGAGGCTTGGGCGTCGCGCCCCTCAGATCCATTCTCCAATATTCCCTGAAAAACAGAGCAAAATACAGGGACATCACTTTCTTCTACGGTATCCGAACCTATGATACCATGCTGTTCAGAGATGAATTCAACAGCCTTCTTGCAGGGGGTGACGAGTCCGGTTGCAAATTTTACCTCTCCTATGAAGATCCCAAGGATGAACAGTGTCTCTTATTGGAGGCTGAGTACTCTGACAGATGTATGAGTGGAGTCGTATCCAAGCTATTTGAAAGGACAGAAATTTCTCCGAAGGACACCTATGCCATAATCTGTGGTCCATCCATAATGTACAAATTTGTTGGCCAAGAGCTTACGAAGAGGGATGTTCCTCCCGAGAGGATATTGATATCCCTTGAGAGGCGGATGAGATGCGGAATAGGAAAATGCGGGAATTGCATCATCGGTGATGGAAGTTCCATAAGATACGTCTGCAAAGACGGACCAGTCTTTACCTATTGGGACGCTTTGCATACAAAGGGCATGATCTAGGAGTCGCTTAACATGGCAAAACCAAAAATCGGGATTTATGGCCTCACCGGCTGTGGCGGTGACCAATTGATGATATTAAACCTTGAAAATGAGTTGCTGGACTTGTTGAGAAACGTGGAGATAGTGGCATTCCAAGAGGCAAGCAGCGTCCAACAAGATGAAGAGGTTGACATAGCCTTTGTAGAAGGCTCCGTCAGCACCGAATTGGATCTGGAGCGCCTGAAGGATGTAAGAAAGAGAAGCAGGATGCTTATCGCCATAGGTGACTGCGCCATAGGAGGGTGCGTGCAAGCCATGAGAAACCAAGAGATGACCATGAAGGAAAAGATGGAGGAGGTATATGGCAAAGGAGAAGAGTACTTCAAAGTTCTTGAACCGTACGGTCTCTCAAAATATGTAAACGTCGATCTGGAGCTGCAGGGGTGTCCCATAGAAACAACCGAAATCCGTCAAGTCTTTCTCTCCTTACTACATGGTGACACGCCAGAAATAAAGGACTATCCGGTATGCGTCGAATGTAAACTCAACGAATACCAATGCTTGCTGGTGGATAAGGGAATGCCCTGCCTAGGACCCATAATAGCTGCAGGATGTAACGCTAGGTGCCCAGGCTTGGGGATAGACTGCGTAGGATGTAGGGGTCCCATCATGAATGAAACAAACGCCGCAGAAGAATTGCATACTCTTCTGGAGAAAGGCTACGATGAGAGATACATTGAAAACAGATTGAGATTCTTCGGCGCGAACTTTGAGGGGATACTGAAATTATCTAAAATGCTCCGCGAAAAAACAGGTGGTGCAAGAGGTAAATAAAATGGCTAGAGAAATAGTGGTGGAGCATCTGGCCAGAGTAGAAGGTCATGGAGGAATAGAGGTCACAATTGAGGGTGAAGAAGTAAAGGATGTCAAGATGAGAATCTCCGAGGGGCCGAGATTCTTCGAGGCAATCATAAAAGGAGTAAAGTATGACAAGGTCCCGGATGTAATGAGAAGGATCTGCGGCATTTGCACTGCTTCCCATAGCCTCGCATCTATCCGCACCATTGAGAAGGCATTCAAGGTAGAGGTTACACCCCGCACAGCCATGCTTAGGGATCTCTTAATACATGGAGAGGTAATTGAAAGCCACTCGCTTCATTTGTTTCTGCTGGCACTCCCGGATTACCTTGGATACCCCGACGCCTTAAGCATGATGGACAAGCATGCCAAGGAAGTCAAAGCAGCGTTCCAACTCAAAAAAACTGGAAACATGGTCCACAACGCACTGAGCGGGAGGGAGGTTCATGGTATGAATGATCGAGTGGGAGGGTTTTCAACTATGCCGAAAGAGGAAGACCTGCTATCCATCAAGAAAGCAATGGAAGACTCGAAAGCAGCAGCAGAAGATGCTGTAAGTCTCTTTGCATCCTTGGACATCCCCGATTGCACCCATTCAGAAAATATTCTTATGGCTCTAGATCCGGGAGACAGATTTGGATACTTAGGCGATCACGTGTTGATCTCTGATGGAAAAAGGAAAAGGGTTGAAGAGTACAGAGAGCTGACGAACGAAGAAGTGGTGAAACACTCCCATGCAAAGCATTCTTCCTACAGGGGTTCTTCTTTCATGGTGGGTGCCCTTTCCAGAGTAACGCTTTGCAAAGAAAGACTTTATGGAACGGCCAATGAGCTGTTTAGGGAACACGCAGAGAAGCTGAATCCGAGAAATTCTCTGAACAACAACCTTGCCCAGGCAATAGAACTCGTGCACTGCATAGACAGATGCCTGGAAGACATAGATGCCCTTTTTAATAATGGAATTGAAAAAGAGGAACTGGCTAAAATTGAGCCAAGGAAAAGCTCCGCAATCGGCGCCGTGGAAGCTCCGAGGGGAATTCTCTATCACGACTACTCCTTCGACGAAAATGGTTGCATAACTCAAGCCAACGTGATAACCCCCACTGCTATGAACTCTGCTAATATGGAGAAGGACTTTGGGGTTGCTGTTGGAAGACTAGTCTCTGAGAGAAAGGAGAATCTGGAAAGCACTCTTGAGTTAATCGCAAGAGCCTATGATCCTTGCATATCTTGCTCTGCGCATCTTATCAATGTAAAGTTTGTATAAGAAGGACCAACGAAGTACGCGCAATGGGTGCTAAGTGGGCAAAGAGATTTGATGAAAAAAGGTTGTTAAAGATGGATATGATCAAAAAAATTGAGAAGTATACCTCTGCCACCCTTGGCAAGATAGCTGATCCTGGTGTCTTGCTGGTGGTGAGCAAGAAGGATGGCAGCTGCAATGTGATGACGATAGGATGGGGGCTTATCGGTATTTTTTGGGCCAAGCCAGTTTTCATGGTCGCCGTTAAGCATTCCAGATTTTCGCATGGGTTCTTAGAAGACAATGGCGAGTTCACAGTGAATGTGCCCAGTGAGGAAATGGGCGAGGCAGTCGCTTTATGTGGCAGGTTTAGCGGGAGGACGCATGATAAGTTCAAGGAGTGCAAATTCTCGACTGCCAAAGGGAAAAAAGTTTCTGTGCCCATTATCAGGCAGTGCAAACTGCGCTACGAATGCAGGGTACTCCACAAGCTACAGATTATCCCCGACCTCATTCCTGCTGACGTAAGAAGAACCTACTATAGTGGACGTGATGAGAATAATTTTCATACATTGTATTATGGAGAGATTTTATCAATTTATTGAAAGGGGATAACGTGTGTCACTTTTACAACTCTTGGGTTCCACACCCATTCAGGTTCAAATCCCCCCTGATCCGTATCCATTCGGCCAACTCGCCCTCTATGAGTGATTCCGAACCAAATTATATACCCGGTGCTGCATATTCTTGATTCGAATTACATGGATGAAGGGGTGCACTGTAAGTGGAAAGATTCCTAGAAAGTTTATCCAAGGAGGAATTAATCGAGTACATCGAGATCCTGTCCAAAAACTTCCTGACCCTAGACGGCTACTGGTTCCTCGGGGTCGAGGACAGGTTCGGTCAGAAAGTTGCAATAGAGATCGACGAGGAGGCATGGGGGAAATATGCGGTTTCAGAGGCGAGGCGGGTGAAGGATCTCATCAAGGCTAATGCATGGAGTCTGCCCGAACTGGGGAATGCTCTGCAGCTGATCTCCATAGCCCCCGCCTCCGAGTTCGATATTGCCCTGAGCGCGGACTCGCTGATGCTGGCCGTAGGAAACTGCAGACCCCAAGCTGCAAGAATAAGGAGCGGCAAGGGCGAGTTTCCGTGCAGAACGGTTGGCATTGCCCACCTGTCAACATTCGCAAAGGAACTGAACCCACGGTTCAGAGTCCGATGCGTCCAGTGCCCGCCAGAAAGGTCTTCGAAAGATGCCTGTTGCATCTGGGAATTCACACTTGTTTGATCTGCCCCTCTAGGCACAACAGCTTTTACTTTGGAATAAAAACACAACAGTCTTCGATCTCGACTGGGATCATGCCCTTGGACTTCGCATACTCCATGGACTCCTTGGTTGGATTGGCGATCCCGTCGAAATCCATGTCTATGGCCAGCATCTCCAGCGCAAGCCTCTCCTTGCCTCTGCTCCTCATACACCCCAGGGTGAGGCTCGCCTTTTTGACTCTGTCCTTGGCATATTGCATCACCTTCTCCACTTCATCAAGCCTTGGAGTTCCGTACTCATCCATAAGTGTTAGCAGCGCCAGCGAGTCGATGTTTCCCTCTGCAACCATGTCGATTGCATGGAACTCGCCCTTTATCTTGCCGTTACTCACCCCTATCAGGATGTGAGGCGTCAGTATTGGCACCCAATTCTTGGCAGTCTTGAGGATCCTTTCGTAATCTTTTACATGCCAACTGCCACCCATGTAGTCGGTTATGGTCTCTTGGTCCCCGATCACGTCAAGCAAGAGCGCATCAATGCCGACGTCACCGAGAGCTGCAAGCTCCTTGTCGCTGATCACGCCAGCGTGTATCTCAACCTTCAGGCCTGTCTTCTGCTTTCCCTCCCTCAGGGCTTCCATGAATTCTGAGATGGGCAGCTTGCCTTCCCTGGTAAATCCCCCACTTATCAGGACACACTTGGCTCCTGCCTCCTTGGCTGCCACAAATGCATCCATCAAGCTCTCGGGAGTTTCGGTCGCATCCATGGCGCTTAAGTACTTACCGCTGCAGTGGCCACACTGGAGCTCGCAGCGCTTGCCGGTAATCGAGATGCCGTAGACCACGGGTGACGGCCTGAAGCAGTATATTCTGCCCTTCAACGAGAACAACCCTCTATCATACTGATGAGTTGTTCTAATTTAAAACCTATTATGGTGATATTGAGCGACTTTACCTCATCCTTGAGGATCTTCCCAACATCCTGCACCATTCTTCCCTTCAGCTTCGCTTCGAGCAACTCAAGTGCCTCCTCTGGATAGACAAAGAAGTCCCCGGTGATCCTAACACCTTCTATGGTCCCACCTTGGGAACGAACTGCAACCTTCAAGAGTTTACTTCCACTGACCTTGATTATGGCGCTCCTCTCCACAACACTACCTCCTGAAGAGCCACTCTTGAGATCGATACCTCCCTTCCAAGGCATGTGCCCCGATCTCCTCCTCGTGGCTTGCGTCGCCTTGAACCGCTTCGCAGCAGAAGGTCCTGCTGAACTCTTCTACCACGATCCTACCCATCTCTTGGTGCCCAATGGGTCTTCCGAGTATCTGCCTTAATGTTTTGATCCTATCCCCAGCAGTAGATGCTCCCTTCCCCTTCAGTTTCTCAGCACTGACCTTGAGCGCGGAGAGCAGTGTATAGTCCAAATCGAGCAGGATCGTCCCATGCTGCAGCACTGCCCCAAACCTCCTCGTCTGGGCGCTCCCCGAGATCTTTCTCCCGCTAACCTCAATGTCATTCACCGGCCTGAAAGAGGCGTCAACTCCCAACCTTCTGAGCGAGCTGACTATCGGCGCACATATTCTTCCATAACTCTCCTGTACATCCCTAGGTATCATCAGATCGCCCTCACCGACGGCTAGGCTGTAGGTCAGTTCGTCTCTGGAATGGACCACCGCGCCGCCCCCGGTCAGCCTGCGGACCAGCTCAATCCCTCTTCTCCTGCAGAACTCTAGATCGACCTCCTCCCGCACCTCCTGGAAGAACCCTATCGAGACTGCCTCAGGAGACCAACCATAGAGCCTGAGGGTTGGGGGGCTCTCCCCTGAACCGACCCTCCTCGCTATTGCCTCATCCAGGGCCATATTATACCATGGCGTCCCCGTGACGAACTTAATAACCCTCAACTGCTCCAAGCATCTCTCCCCTTATTCTTGAGATCTCCTCCGCCTTTGGCTTGCGGGGGAAGTTGAAGATGGGGCCGGAGACCCTCTCGTTGAAGTACGGCCTGTTACATCCGGGGCAACCGCTGGTCATGAAGACTCCGGCATCGGAAATCATAGACTCAAATTCGATCTTGGCTATCAGGAATCGCTTGATCCTACCCATGCCATCGAACTCAAATGCATCCAGCCTCCCTCCCCTCTCGATTATTATGTGCCTCGCGAGCTGTAACCTCCTGTATGCCACGAGCGGTGGCGCCTCCCTCTTCTCCATGGGCGTTCCCTTGACTGGCGTGAATGCGAAAAGGTAGGGGACGATCCCCATCCCCCAAAGCCTTTGCATCAGCACCACAACCTCTTTCTCTTCCTCCCCGAGACCAACGATCAAGTGTGACCCAACGTTGCCAACCCCGAAGACTGGAAGAGCAAGCTCCAGTGCCTTCCAGCAATCCCCCCACTCGCTCCCCTTAACTGCCCTGAACAAGCCCTCGCTTGCGCAGTCCAATGGGATCGTGAGGCAGTCTGCTCCCGCTCCCTTCACTTCATGCATCAGACCCTGCGTCATCGGCGAAGAGGATATAGATATTGGAACTTCAGTCGATTCTCTTATTGCCCTGATCACATGGGGGAGGCTGTTCCTGACTGATTCCTCGTTGGAGCACTGTACGCAAACCCTCTTCAGGGCTTTGTTCGATGATAGCGCCTTCAATAAATCGTCCATGAAAAATTCGGGCCAGTCCACCCTCGAAATCCTTTGGCCCGCTTCCGTCGACTGTGGGCAGAATGCGCAGCTCCCACTGCACTTCCTATCCTTCAAGAACAAGTAAGCTGTGGTAGGCTTCTCTGCGAATGTTCCCCTTGTTAGCCCTAGTTCAACCGCGGAACCGTGCGAGACCCCTATCGTGCTCTTCATATAGGTTTTGCTTTCTCCCACAGATACTGGAAGGAGTCACAGAAGACTCCAAGCAAGCCAGGGTTTTTGGTATAGCCGGGTCGGTAGTAGACCCTACTCTCGTTGCTCTTCTTGGCCCATATCAGGAAGACAAGCTCGCTGCTGTCCACAAGCGTGAACCTCATACTCCGCCAGTCGCATTTGGCGCGCCTGACCGAGATTCCGTACCCCTTCATATCCTCGACCCTCTCCTGCGTCTCCTTATCAGTCTCGAGGGTAAGGACCTTCACGCTAACCTTCCTGTCGAGGGCGGAGAGTAGCTCCTCCCTTACCTTGTAATACCAGGTGAACCGTTCAGCAAGAATGCAGATCTCAGACTTAGCCCTCGAGATCATCTTTATGGTCTCCATCTCCATCGCTGGAAGCCCGTCTATTATCTGCCAGAGCTCCTCCAGCCTCAAGCCGTACTTGCTCTCGCTGTATATGGGATCAAGCAGCCCCTGGATCTCGCTGACGTTCCTCTTCACCTCCGCCAGCTGGATCTCCAAGTCAACCTCTTTATTCGTGAGGTATTTCTGGAGGAAGGTTCTCGGGGATGCTGCTGTAATAATCTTGTCGCTCACCTCGATTGCGCCATGGGAGGCAAGCCCCGACAATGCGTCATCAAATTTTGCTTTACTCAATGCTGCTTTTCTGGAGAGCTCCTCCTTCGGGCACTCCCCATCCCTTATGAGCAGTTCATAAATCTTAACTTCTGAATCCGTAAAACCGATACCCTTGAGTCTGTCGAAAGACATGCATCAGACCCCGCAAGGAGTAATAGACCTCTATCTTAATATTAACTTTGTGAGATTGCGAAAAAATAGAAATTCTGCAAGATCTGCGCAAGGAACTCAGGTAAGGGTTAAAACCCAAAGAGGAAGATCATTAGTCAGCGTCCAGTGGGAGATGGCTTGATTGGTGAAATTGCTTCTCATGGGAAATAACATCCCGCCCATTCTGGCGTCGCTCTCACGCTCAGGCTTCGATCTTTCAAAATTCGACGAAACTGACGGGAGAATTGCTGGCCTTCATGACGCATCCAAAGCATGCGATCTAGTAATCATGGCTGGTGATATTGGCTGGAACCGCATTGCGGCAGACGAGATATGGCATCTACTTCACAACAAGATCGTTATCTCGCTTGTCGAGAACCTGCGTATATCCGATCTCAGGGAAATCTATCCTCTCTCGAAGGTCTGCCGCTGCCGGGCTTCAATAAACGCGGATGCGGATAGGTCTCTCCTTGTCCTTGCTTTTGACAGGAGCTTCTCTGAGATCGATCTTGCTTTTGTCAAGGATCTCCTCGGCGTGCTCGGCGAGATCCTATGCGTAAAAGAGGAGCTACTTGAGAGTCTGAGCCTGCAGATGGACGCCTCCATTGCAGTCATCAGAGAGGTGATTTCTGCCTTGAGAGAGTCAGCAGGTGGCGACAGGTCCATCTATGACTACGTGCTTGACTGGCTCCTGTACGGAATTGGTGCCGCTGGGATCAAGGGCTCGGGCTTGGATGAAATCGTGCCAAAGGGAAAGGACCTTGATCCTGAAGCCATTTCAGAGATACACCGTGCAGTAAAAAAGGCATTGGAATCCTGCAGCATCAAAGCCGAGAAACCCCGGGGTTGATCCGGGTAATGCACATCAGCCATCGCACTTGGCAACCCCCCAACAGTGAACGGGACAAAACTTAATCTCCACCAAACCAATATCTGGTGTGGTGCTCTTGTGAGGGCAGGCTTCCACGTCTCTATTGCAGGCTCCATTGACAAAGCCGTAGATAGGGCTCTTGCGATGGGCTGCAACACTTTCCAGCTCTTCACGCGCAATCCCAGAGGCTGGGCATTCTCCGATCTCCCTACGGATGCTATCTCCGCGTTCTCCGAAAAATTATCCAAGTCCCACATCTCACCTGTGGTAGATCATATGCCTTACCTGCCGAACCTGGCAGGCTCCAACGACGAGCAGTACAAAAAGTCCGTTGACACGCTGAAAGCTGAACTAAAAAGGTGCCACCTGCTCGGGATACCTTACCTTGTGACGCATCTCGGTAGCCACCTGGGGAACGGCCTCGATAAGGGTCGCGCTAGGTTTACATCCGCAATTAGCGAGGCCGCTTGTGGAGCAGAGCCGAGCTGCATGATCCTCCTCGAGAACACAGCAGGTCAGAAGAACAGCCTCGGGACGACCTTTGAGGATATTAGGGCAATAATGGACAGAACGGACTGCCAAGAGAGGATAGGCTTCTGCTTCGACACCTGCCATGCCTTCGCAGCTGGATACGACCTTCGAACAGAGGTTGGCGAGATCGTTGACAAGCTTGACAGTGTAATAGGTCTCGGCAAGCTTAAGGTGGTTCATATGAACGACTGCAAGGGGGATCTTGGCAGCCACCTGGACAGACACGAGCATATTGGGTTGGGCACCATTGGTGAGCCTGGATTTCGCTCCATCTTGGCTGAGATGAGGATAAGGTCTCTCCCGCTCATAATGGAGACACCAGTCGATCAGAGGCGAGATGACAGGGGTAACCTCTTAAAACTCTACGAACTGGCTGGCGAGCAGCCGCTCTTCTGAATCATCCAGCCAGACGGCCCATACCACCCAATGAATAAAAGGAGTCCGCCTTCAGTCGCAATTGATCTGCTTTCACTTCGAATAGAAGGTGCCAGCTCAGATCTCTACCAGAGTCTCTGTCTTGAGCACCCCTTGCAGCGAAGCTATCCTCTTAACGAGAGCGCCCACATCGTCCCTCTTCTCTACGCTGCAGAATGCAACTACATCGAACCTGCCAAAGGTCGGGAAGACGTCCACGACATACGGCATCTTGCTTAAGTTCTTCACTATGTCAAGCACGGATACCTTCTCAGCATGCATCAAAACAAGCATCTGCGCCATAAGCAACACATCACATTATTGTCTCTATCAGCGTCTCCGTCGCGATTACCCCATTTATCCTCGCTATCTCGTAGACTGTTATTCCAAGCTTCTCCAGCGAAGGGAACTCGTACTCAACGACCACATCATAAGCGCCCAGGGTCTCGAAAACCCTCCTGACGCTTTTTATTGACTTTATGGTCTCCATTACCTCCGGAGCCGTGCCTGGCTTGCAATGTATCATTATGCATGCGAGGACCATGTGCCTTCCTCCAGTTGATACCCGACGTTAAACTATTTACCTTTTTCCTTCACACAAGTTTCGGAAGAAACCTGTGCAGCGGGTGTCCCTTATCTATTAGCTTCTCGCCCGCAAGCTTGGAACCATAAGCCTTTATCGCCTCAACGATGGCCGCTGCCTCAAAGACATAGGTTGCCGCTCTTAGGGGGCCGTAGATTATGAAGTCCGCCCCAGCCAACTGCATCATGGTGTTGAGAGAGACATTTATGGACCTCGCGCTCTTCCTCGAGATCTTATGTGCGCCTAGGGGCTGGTACGCAGCGTTGGACGGGGCACACCCTGCCAGCAAGTTCAGCTCTTTGTGCACCATTTTTATGGACTCTGCTGCGAGCCATGCACTGGTGAAGTCAATTATCCCTACGTCGATTACTGCCATCTCTATCTCTGCAATCTCGCATTTTGTCTGCAGGCTGCCCTTGAAAAGCGCTACCTTCTCCAGCGGATAGACCGCCGAGGGGTCCATCGTCTGGAGTACAGCAAACTTTATCCCGTTGCTCTTCATACTCCCCAGTTCCTTTTCTGAGGTTGCCGGGCCAATAGAGTTGACACCGCACTTCGCCTGGATACCTAGGTCCCTTGCCTTGTTGTATCCAGCGATCCTCGTCTCTTCATCCATGCCGCCAATGAGTAAGGGGTCATCCGTCATCTCCGCCAGTATCCCAAGGCACTTCTCCATCGCCAGTGGCGTCTCAGCAATTACATCAAGCGCGTGGTCAAGGCCTACCCTCTCCTTTAGGATCTCTACAGACTTGAGCTCCCTTTCCAGCGCTGGCAGACTCACCTCGCCCTTCTTATGGTCAAGGACTTTCCGGTCCGATTTGTAGAAGACACTGCCGATCAGAACCGTCTTGGCTGGAACCCCAAAGACAGCGTTGCCAAAGCAGAACGGCGGCTTGATCATCGCAGCTCAACCTCCATACCCTTTACTGCTTTCACCATGTTCTTGAGCTTTGACCTCACGACCTCCCTCTCCAGCGCCCGCATCCCGCAGTCTGGATGAACCCACGCAATACCCTCCGGGCCATAGAGCCCAAGAGCCTTCCTGATCACGCCCTTCACAACTTCCACATCCTCGACGCTATTCTCGGTGGAACTGACACAGCCAACGCCCAGCCTCTTCGAGTAATCCTCAAGGAGCTTCCTGTCTACAGTGTCGAAGTTGCTCACGCTGTCCTTGAACGCGAAGCTGAGCACGTCTATCCCCTCTATGGGGACTATCTCCTTGAACGATCTCCTAAGGTTGCCGCAGACATGGAGTGCCTTAGTTCCCTTCACGTCCGCCACCGTCCTCTCTAGCGCATCCCTTGCGAGTGCCATCGGCGCACCTATCGAGAAACTGGGCTCATCGAACTGGAAGTTGAAGAATCCCTTCTTCTGAATGAGTTCTGCCTCCATTGCCAGCGCATCAGAGACGTCTCTGAAGAGCACCTCATCCCTAAACCCCTTATATGGCGCGCTAGGTGTGAGTTCTGAGAAGAAGACCATAGTTACAGGTCCGGTCACTATCGCCTTAACTTCGGCCTTCCCCCCAGCTAACTTCTTGGCGAAAAGGAGGTCCTCTGGCACAGGCGTCGCCTCTGACGGCTTGATCTTGCCAACGATGAAACACCTCCCGCCTTCTACCTTGAACCCGGGGATATGATCAGCATAATACGAGACCATATCCGTCCTCGTCTGACCATCACTTATGATGTCTATGCCAGCCTCAATTTGGTCCTTCACTGCTGTCTCGACCGCTGCGAGCCCCTCACCCACAACGGGGTGGCTCCCTATTACCGTCGTTTTTATCAATGTGAAGCCTCCATGAATTTTCTCACTAGCTTGACTGCCTCGTTGGCGTCTACCCCGTAGGCATCGGCACCAATCATCTTCGCAACTTTGTCGTTCATTGCCGCTCCCCCAACCATAACCTTCAGGCTTCCCCTTGTCAATTTGGATCTTCGTATTATCTCGGCGGACTTGTCGATGTCCGATGTGAGCAGGACTGAGAGCGCCAGGACACAAGCAGAAGTCCCAACTTCAAGAGCCTCCTCCACCTTGGTGGGGGTTATACACGTTCCTATGTCCAGCACGTCGAACCCGTCCGCTATCAGCATGGACGTCACAATCGTTTTCCCGATGTCGTGGGGGCCGAGTGAGCCTATCGCGACCTGCCCCCTCGATCCTCGCCCCCTGGTCCCAGTATTTGCTGCCAGCGGCAGCACTATGTTCAGCGAAGCCTTAGCAGCGTTGGCTGCCCGCATTACCTCTGGGAGGAAGAGCTCCCCTCCTTCGAAGAGGTCGCCCACCTCTTTCAGCGCGCCAGCCGCCACGTCAATTATCTCAGCGGGGTCGATGTTCTCACCCAAGCAGGCTATTGTGGACCCCATGGCGCCGTTCAAGTCTTGGTCGATTATGGCCCTCCTTAACTTCAGCAGGCTCTCTTTGGACAGATTTTTTCCCCCTAAACGCTAGAACATCAATCTGCACATTCTTTATTGTTGCACTTCAGCCATTATCAGCACGAAAAGTTAAATAGATTTTCTATCCACTCTTGGATGTCTATTTGGTGTTCCCCATGCCCGATAAATACCTGGTCATTATAACCGTGGGTCCAGATCGGAGTGGGTTAATCGCTGAGATCACATCAGTCATAGCCGATTTCGACTTCAACATTGAGGATATGGACCAGGTTGTGATGCATGGGGTATTCATCCTCTCTCTTCTTATCAATATCTCCCACGCGGTTGAGAGTCTGGAGAAACTCAGGAAGAAGCTCAAATATCTGTGCCACGAGTTGGGCTTGGAGGTTGCCTTCTATTACACTGGCGGAAAGTAAGCTCGTCCTCACCGCCGTGGGGAAGGACCGCCCAGGAATCGTCGCAACGGTCTCCGGCGTCCTCGCTAGGTTCCACGCAAACATTATCAAGACGAGGGCGTCCACCATCTTCTCGAACCTCTTCGTAATGATAATGATCGTGGACGCTAAGCACGCCACTATAAAGGAAGCAGACCTCATTAACATCCTTAAGCGGAGCTGTGATGGCATCGGTCTGGCGCTTGCAGTTGAGAGCGGAAAGAGCTACAAGTGTGGGAAGCAGATCATAGTCTTCGATCTCGATGGCACGCTTATTGAGCAGGAGATTATTGAAGAGCTGGCAAAGGCAGCTGGCGCCTACGAGGAAGTCCGGCAAATAACTGCCCTTGCGATGAATGGCAAGATGGAGTTCCATGAGGCGTTGAAGGCCCGAGTGAGGCTGCTCAAGGGGCTACCTGTCTCGAGGCTGGAGGAGATCAGGTGCTCGATCAGCATCCTCCCAAGTGTGGTGGACCTAGTGCATCAACTGAAGGAGATAGGCTTCATTGTAGGCATAGTTACTGGGGGTTTCGACTTCGTGGCAGATTACGTTGGAAAGATGGTCGGGGCAGACTACGTCTTCAGCAACAAGCTGGTCACATTCGGCGGCACATTGACCGGAGAGGTGACAGGCGAGATGATCGGCCCAGAGGCCAAGCTCAAGGCAATAAAGAAGATTGCAGAAGAGAGGGGCATAGGCCTAAACTCATGTGTTGCCGTCGGGGACGGGGCAAATGATCTTTTCATGATAGAGAACGTCGGTCTCGGAGTTGGCTTCAGACCAAAGCTCATCGTCAAAGAGAAGGCATCTGCTGTAATCAACACCGACGATCTTAAGGTGCTTCTTGCCCTCATCGGTTGCATAGACCTCAAGAAGGACGTCGTCAATAGGATCTAGCAGTTGCGCAAAGGCTTGGGGGATCAGCTCGCAAGATGCTTCTTTGCTGAAACCTCAAAAAGTAAATATATACCCCTCTTGGAACAATCTTAGGTGAGCCGATGCAAAGCGAGCAGGACGAAGAACTGGAGCGGTTGGAAGCCAAGAAACTCGCTAAAATTTCGGTTCCAATAGACAATAGCGGTGTAAAAAAAATGAGTCACGCCTATATCGAACTTAACGATTCTGACTTCAGCTCGACAATAGCCTCGAGTAAGCTAACTGTGCTCGTAGACTTTTGGGCCAGCTGGTGCGGCCCATGTATGACGATGGTTCCCATCTTCGAGAAACTGGCAGCAAAGTACCAGGGCAAAGCAATTTTAGCAAAGCTTAACGTCGATGAGAACAACGGAACACCCGAGAAGTACGGCATCTATGGTATACCAACCTTCATATTCTTTAAGGGCGGGAACGAGGTGGAGCGGATCGTTGGCGCGTCCGGGGAGAAAGCGCTAGAGGAAGCTCTGCTAAAGCACCTTCAGTGACATATCCTCCCATTCTTATTTTCTAAAGGGGGTTGCCATAATGCGCTTCATCGACTCCCACACGCATATCTATCTAAGGAGTTCCGAAGACCTAGAACTGATGGCGCAGGCAGGTGTGGAAGGTGTAGTCATTTGCTCATACTACCCAGTTAAACCATCAGGGCTGTCTACGCTCATCGATCTCTACAAATGGTTGATCGAGGAGGAGCCGGAGAGGCTCAGTAAGTTCGGGCTCAGCACGTGAGTGGCTGTTGGCATTCATCCGCGCTCAATCCCCATTGAGGGAACGAAAAAAGTCCTTGGCCACATCCGCGCCCTGTTTGGCAACAAGCAGGTCTCGGCATTGGGCGAGGTGGGTTTGGAGACGGATAGCAATGAAGGGGAGAAAATCCTCGTGCAGCAGATGCGGATAGCCAATGAATACGCTGCCCCCATCATAATTCACACGCCACGATCAAACAAGCCAAAGATATTCAATAAGCTCCTTTTAGTCATCGAGTCCGAGAAGATTGACCCTGGAAGAGTCATTATGGATCACCTGACACCTGATCTTGTGCCGAAGGCGAGGTCAGCGGGAGTTGTCGCCGGGCTGATGGTCCAGCCTGGCAAGCCAACGCCCCAAGACGTCGCAGATATCCTATCGAAGAACGGACCAGAAGGAATAGTCGTAAACAGCGATCTGGGAAATACCCCATCCGACCCGCTTGCCCTTCCGAAGGTCGCACATCACTTGGACTGGGCAGGCTTCGGGGTAAAGGAAATAGAACTTGTGACCTGCTCGAACATTCGCACTCTACTGCCACCCTGACGTATTCTTTAACGCCAAAGGCAGGGGAGCATCACCCTCCCGACAGACTTTATTACAACTTCGACCCTTTTTATAGCCAAGGTGTTACAAATGGTAAAGTACGTTTTAGACCCCAAGGAAGTCCGTACCTTCGTTCCAGCAGGACACATCAAGTGCAACGCCCGCGTCATGCTGGAGGAAGCCAACGCAGGGTGCAAGAACCTTTCAATGTTTCGCTCGGAGTTCGAGGTCGGGGGCTATGCAGATCCGCATACGCACCCCTTCGAGCAGGCCTATTACATCCTGAAGGGGCACGGACTGGTTACCATAGGTAAGGACGAGTACAAGGTCAAGCCAGGTAACTCCGTGATCTTCCCGCCCAACATGGTGCACTCGATCAAGAACACCAGCAAGACGCCCCTCTGGCTCATCGCAATAAATGTCCCGCCGAAATGAACCATTAGAGGAACCACGATGGATCACACGAAGGAGATAGTAGACCTCTCGGAAAAGTACCTCTCCCGCATGTACCGTAGGTTCTACACTTTCGTCCCAGACTACGCAGAGGGGGACACGGTCTTCACAATCGATGGGGAAGCCTACATTGACCTCTACGCCGGGGTATCCATAGTGAACGTAGGTTGGTCAGACGACCGCGTAATAGAGGCGGTGGAGAAGCAGCTCCAAAAGATGTTTCACATCTCCTCCTCCTACTACTTGGAACACACAGCGAGGCTAGCGAAGAAGCTGGCTGAGCTCAGCCCCGGTCAGGCGCTCACAAAATCATTCTTCACAAACAGTGGCTCCGAGGCAAACGAGACTGCAATATCTATAGTCAGAAGGGTCACTAAAAGGCCCTACATAATGTCGCTCCACCGGTCCTTCCACGGGCGGACCTTCTACGCCATGAGCGCACTGGGGCAGTCGCAGTGGAAGGTAGGTCTGGGACCCTTCGCCCCCGTTGTCTTCGCGCCAGATCCCTACTGCTACAGATGCCCGCTCGGCCATGACTCTTGTCCAGAATGCGGCTACGCATGCGTGAAGTATATGGAGGACGTGCTGCGGTGTGAGGTCGGTGGAGAAGCCGTGGCTGCTCTCCTCGCTGAGCCCATGCTGGCCAATGGCGGGATGGTAGTCCCTCCGCTAGACTATTTCAGAGAGGTGAAGAAGGTCCTCGACAAGTACCAGATACTCTTCATTGCGGATGAGGTTCAGTCGGGCAACGGCAGGACAGGCAAGCTCTGGGGTATAGAACACTTCGGGGTTATCCCAGATGCGATCACGACCTCAAAGGCGATAGCAAACGGCCTGCCACTTGGCGTCACCCTCTACAGCCAGGAGCTGGACAGCTCCCTCAAGCCCGGTGAACACTACTCGACCCTCGGCGGCAACGCTCTCTCATGCGCAGCTGCTATGGTCGTCCTTGATGAACTCACCAGTGGCCTGATAGAACAGGCCAGGGAGAATGGGAAGTACTTCAAGCGTTCGTTGGAGGCTCTAATGGAGACGCACGAGATAATAGGTGACGTCAGAGGCGAGGGTTTCTTCCTTGGCATGGAACTGGTCAAGGATAGGAAGACGAAGGAGCCGGCCAAGGATGCGGCAGCGAAGCTACTGCAAGAAGTCTGGAAGAGAAAGGTTCTCATAGGGCTTGGTGGTCTGGACGGAAACGTGGTGCGAATAGAGCCACCCCTTGTGCTTACCAGGGGACACATTGACAAGGCTATTGTAGTCTTCGACGAGGCGCTGAAGACCATTACCCAGTAGATCGATCTACATTATTTTCAGCCTTTTTTTAGTCTACTGAGACCAACCCGCTGAGTATTTTAGGTAGCTCAAAGAGAGTCGCAATAATGTAATCCGGTCTCTCTGCCTGCAGTTGCTCTGCAGTCTTAACTCCGGTCGTCACTGCTACCGTAATCGAACCTGCCCCCTTCCCGGCCCTTACATCCATCTCTGTATCCCCGATCACAGCCATCTCCTTCGGCTTTAAATTGAGTGCGAGTGATGCCTTGAGCATCGGCTCGGCAGAGGGTTTATGCTCTAAGGTGTCCTCGTAGCCGAGGATGGCATCGAAGAAATCCAAGAGCCTGAATGATTTGAGGATCTTTCCTGCGTTCATCCTGCTCTTCGTCGTCACGAGCGCTAGCTTCAGACCGATTGATTTTGCATACTCGAGCGACTCGCGCGCGTATGGGAGCAGCTTGCTGTAACCGACATACTCCATGTACGAACCCCTGTAATCATTGAAGAGCTTCTGCTTTTGCGCCTTGCTCAGACCGGGTTCAGCTAGATCAAAGAGGTAGAATATCGTTAAGCCCATGGCTCTCTTGGCTGTCTCCCTGTCGACCCCCTTGAACCCGTTCTCCCTTAGCACGTGATCGGAGCACTTCCATATAGTCTCCACCGAATCGACAAGTGTGCTGTCGAGGTCAAATATAACGCCCTTGATCAAAATGAATTACCACCCAAGGTCTCGCGTATCGCCATGTTTAAGCCTTTTGCCATCAGTAATGAAAACCCTTAAAGCGTGGTTATGGGATAAATATTTTCCTCTAAGGTGAGTTTTCCAATGTCTGGTAGAACCCATACAACCGTTTTGACTCCACAAGACCGAATAAAGACATTCGATCCCTACGTCGCAAACCTCATCGACAGGACAGCTTGGTATGAAGCATCCCGCTGCATTATGTGCTTCGACGCCCCGTGCGTCACAGCATGTCCAACTAGGATCAACATACCTGAATTCATATTCAGGATAAAGACGCGCAACTATCGTGGCTCTGCAAAAATCATCAGGGAGAGCAATATCTTCGGCGGAGAATGCGGCTATGTCTGCCCTGTCGAGAGGCTTTGCGAGTCGAAATGTGTGAGAAACAATCTTGGTGAGGAACCTGTTGCAATATCCCTATTGCAAAGGTTTGTATATGAGATGGAAAAGCCGAAGGGTCTTGTCAAGTTTGACAAAGCCCCCTCAAACAAGAAGAAGGTTGCTGTTGTGGGGGCAGGACCTGCCGGTCTCTCCGCTGCGTATGAGCTGGGCCGAAAAGGCTATGAGGTCACAGTCTGCGACTCCAACGCAAAGCCAGGTGGACTGCTGATATACGGCATCCTCCCTTGGAAGGTTGCATGGAGCGTAGCCGAGAGTGAAATCGCCAACATAAAGGAGTACGGCGTGAGACTCCTCACAAAGAAGCCCATAGCTGATGCGAAGGGGCTTCTCAAGGATTTCGATGCTGTCTATATCAGCACCGGCGCGACAAAATCTGCAGGTCTGGGAATACCCGGCGAGGACCTTCCAGGTGTACACCTTGCTCAGGATTTCCTTTACAAGGTGGCTTGCTACGTCAAGGGCGAGGGGAAGGCACCGGAACTCAAGGGTAAGAAGGTTGTGGTCGTCGGCGGTGGGGACACAGCGATTGACTGTGCGATGGCTTCCCTGAGGCTGGGTGCGGAGAAGGTCTACGTCCTCTACAGACGCTCCCTGTCCGAGATGCCTGCTGTCCCGTACGGGAGGAAACAAGCAAAGGAAGAGGGCGCGGAATTTATGCTGCTAACAGCCCCAGTGAAGATCATTGGTGGCAATAAGGTCTCTGGTGTGGAGTGTGTCAAGATGGAACTCGGCTCCCCAGATGCATCGGGAAGGCGGAGCGTCAAGCCGATCAAGGGATCTGAGTTCACAGTGGAGACTGACGTCGTGATCCTTGCCGTAGGCCAGAAGCCTGACGAGGCCGCGCTCAAATCCTTTGGGGTCAAGGTGAAGGATGGCCTTATCGAGGTGGACAAGAATTATGCCACATCGATTAAGGGGGTCTTCGCGGGCGGCGATGCTGTGAACGGAGGAGACACCGTGGTTGAGGCTGTGGCTGAGGGCAAGAAGGCAGCGGAGGCAATAGACAAGTATCTGTCGGGGAGAAAGTGAGAGGTGAAAAGACATGGTAACCAAACCAGATCTAACGGTAAAATTCTGCAAACTAGAGCTTGAGAGCCCGTACATGCTTTCATCAGCGCCACCAACGTGCACTGGCGAGATGATAATGCGTGCGTTCGAGGAGGGTTGGGCAGGGGCAGTAACAAAGACAATCAAGCCTGACAAGACAGCGGTATACGACTATGACAACCGCTTTGGCATAATGGGCTTCGAGGACAAGCAGATGGTCGTCTTTGAGAACATCGAGGAGGTCACAAAGCGCCCGCTGGGCACATGGATCAAGGAGATCAAGGAGGTAAAGAAGAAGTACCCGGAGAAGCCACTGATCGGGAGCCTAATGGCCGAGCCAAAGGAGGATGAATGGGAAGCCCTGGCAAGGGCAGTGAGCGAGGCAGGCGTTGACATGCTTGAGTTGAACTTCGGGTGCCCCCACGGGATGCCCGAACGCGGCATGGGAGCTTTCTGCGGGCAGAGGCCCGAGCTCATCGAGAAGCTAACAAAGGCGTCGAAGCAGGGGTCCAATGTGCCAATTATGGTCAAGCTGACCCCCAACGTTACGGACATAGCATTCATGGGGAAGACAGCCGAGGCGGCAGGCGCGGACGCGATATCCGCAATAAACACGGTGCTCGGGCTAATAGGCGTCAACATAGACACCTTTGAGCCAATGCCGACCGTAAACGGGAAAAGCACCTTCGGCGGTATGTCCGGTCCAGCCATGAAACCAATCGCGATGAGATGCGTGGCCCAGCTTTGCCAAGCTACAAATATCCCTGTGTCGGGCATAGGCGGCATAACCACATGGCGGGACGCAGTCGAATTCCTCCTAATAGGCGCCAACAACGTCCAAGTCTGCACATCGGTCATGTGGCGTGGCTACAGGTTGATACACGACATGGTTGATGGTCTGACCCAGTACTTAGACGACAAGGGCTTCAGTTCAGTCAAAGAGATACAGGGGCTGACTCTCCCCAAGCTAACGGCCTGGTCCAAGCTAGACAAGGATTGGGAGGTTGTTGCGAAGATCGACAAGGACAAGTGCATCAAGTGCGGGATCTGCTTTGTTGGCTGTAGGGATGGTGGCTACCAGGCAATAAAGTTCGAGCAGGGTAAGGCAGCAGAGGTCGATGAAGAGAAATGCGACGCCTGCTCGCTCTGCACTCTGTCATGCCCAGTACCAGGTTGCATAACCTGGAAGCGCGTCAAGAAATAGGGGAAACCTTTTTTCCCCTTTTTATGTTATTAATACAGGGGAATTTAAAATGGACTTGTTAATTAAAGGCGGAACACTAATTACTCCAACAGACTCTATCAAAGCCGACATCGGCGTGGACGATGGCAAGATCGTTGCCATTGGCACGGACATCCCAGGCAAGGCAGACGACGTTATAGATGCCAAAGGGAAGTATGTCTTCCCTGGCGCTATAGACTCGCACACCCATATGGACATGCCCTTCATGGGAACAGTGACAGCTGATGACTTCGAATCTGGGACAACCTGCGCTGCCTATGGTGGTGTAACTACGCTCCTCGACTTTGCTATGCAGCCCAAGGACAAGGACTTCCTAGAAACGCTGAAGATATGGCATGGCAAAGCCGACCCTAAGGCTTTCATAGATTTTGGCTTCCATGTTGCCGTAACAAACCTAACAGACGATCTGGTGAAGCAGATTCCAGAAGTGCTCAAAGCTGGCGTCTCCAGTTTCAAGCTCTTCATGACCTACAGCAAAGGTGGACTTTTCAGCGATGATGCTAGGATCTACAGAATGCTGGAAGAGAGTAAAAAGCATGGCTTCCTGGTTCAGGTGCATGCAGAGAACGACACCGTGCTCGAGATGCTGAAGGAAAGGTACATAAAGGCTGGTAACACATCGGCAGAGTTCCATGCCAAGAGTAGACCCAACTTTGTTGAAGCTGAAGCGACCCACAGGGCACTCGCATTGGCAGCCGCGACCGGCGGAAACCTCTATGTCGTTCATATGACTTGTATGGAATCGCTGGCTGAGCTTGCAAATACTAAAGGGTTTGCAAACGTCTATGGGGAGACATGCCCCCACTACCTGACATTAACCGACGAAAAGTACCTCTCGCCAAAGGGGAGGAGATACATAATGTCCCCACCGCTGAGGAGCAAGGATGACAACGACGCCCTATGGATGGGCCTATATGATGAGATCCTGAGTACAGTTGCAACCGACCACTGCGCCTTCAACGACGCCCAAAAAGACGTGGGGAAGGACGACTTCACTAAGGTTCCAAACGGCGCTCCCGGTACGGAGACAATGGTGCCTGTCCTATTCAGCGAAGGGGTACGGAAGAATAGGATCACCCTCAATCAGATGGTCAAATTCACATCCTACAACCCAGCAAAGATCTTTGGAATGTATCCAGCAAAAGGCTGCTTGAACATAGGCAGCGATGCAGACATAGTCATATTCGATCCAAAGTGCGAGATGGAGCTCACGGCAAAGAACCTGCATTCCAAATCAAACTACACGGTGTTTGAGGGTATGGTGGCCAAAGGCATGCCTACCCACACCTTCGTGAGGGGTACTCCAGTTCTGTACGACAGGAAGCTTGTAGGCAAGAAAGGGGCAGGCAAATTCGTGTCTAGGGGCAAGCATATCCCTCTCTAGAGGGGCGCTTTTCCCTTTCCTTTTTTTAATTTCGCGCTCTTGGTTTATTTTGCCGACAATTCTCCTGCTTAACCAAATTATAGAACCCAGTTTGATATCCAGAAAGGATATTTAACCTCGTTGATCTATATTACCAAACATAAAACGGAGGGAATTGTTTGGTAAAAACACAACTGCATGGAAAACATTGGATCGCTCCAGAAATTGAATGGAACGATGAAGAACTATGGACCGTAATCGACACAGGCTTCGACCTTAAGCGCGAGAACGCTAGGGGGCAGAAGCACGAGGACATCTGTGCCAACAAATCGCTCGCCACGCTATTCTTCAACCCTTCTACGAGAACCCGATCGTCATTCATTACTGGCATAACCCAGCTAGGCGGCATAGCCTACGACTTGGACCCAGGCAAACTGCAGATCTCCCACGGTGAGACAATCTACGAGACCGCCGCAATCATGAGTCAGATGTTTGACGGCCTCGCCCTCAGAAGGTACATCAAGGGATTGTATTACGGAGAGGGCAACCTCACAATGAGAGAGTACGCAAAAGCCTCAACAGTCCCAGTCATAAACATGGAGTGCGATATGTGGCACCCCTGCCAGGGTGTTGCAGACATAATGACTGTCATGGAGAAGTTCAATACAAGGAACCTAAGAGGCAAGAAGTTCGTCATGTCCTATGCCAACAGCCCAGGTGCATGGAAGCCAGTCGCAGTCCCACAAACTAACATAATCTTCTTCACAAGGCTCCTTGAGATGGACGTGACATTGGCGTACCCGAAGAAGTTCAACCTCGACCCTGCTGTAGAAGCATACACAAAGAAGCTTGCAGACCAGTACGGCACAAAGTTCGAGATCACAAATGATATGGAAGACGCGTTCAACGACGCTCTGGTGGTCTACCCGAAGGGCTGGTGCAGCTGGGATCTGCTAAAGGCTGCCAAATACAACGAAGTACCTCACGAGGAGTACAAGAAGGCCCATGACCTAGGCGCTTGGAAGACAAACCCTGCGAAGATGGACAAGACTAAGAAGAACAGCATCTGGATGCACTGCCTGCCTGCCGACGTAGGCGTGGAGGTAGAACCAGAAGTTATCTTCTCCAACCGGTGGTCCGTCTCAGTGGACGAGGCTGAGAACAGGCTCCACGGCCAGAAGGGTATAATGGCGCTGAACATGGGAGGACGCAAGTAAGGAGGTAATGGAACATGCCATGTTGCAATTTGTGCCCAGAATATAAGAACATACTAAATGTAGAGCCCAGGGTATCACCGAAATGCCCAGGTTACGTCTCGAAGGAGAAACCGTGGCCACAGAAGAGCTTCCCGTCCGACGAGGCTCCACCACTTTGGTACCTCCTTAAATTGGAGGCAAGATGCTGCTCTAAATGCCCGTACTTCAAGGCGGATGTCGACAAGAAGTTCTGGTGGTGCCAGAGGCCGCTCGCCTTTGAGATAAAGCCTGACAACGCAGCAGAGGCCATTAAGATCTCTGGCCGCTCTGTCGTGCCAAGGCCATAAACTACTTTCCTTTCTTTTTTTTATTTTTTATTTAGTTAACGACCCTAAAAATCTCTTTTTTCAGTTCAAGCGCTTAACGCTCTCTCTTTCCATCAATGAACTCTTCGAAGCGCCTCTTAGCAACCTCGTAGGACATCTGCTCTGGCGGATGCTTGAAGGCAAAGGCAGAGGGGCTTATGAGTGGCCCAGAAATTCCCCTGTCTAGGGCGATCTTGGATGCCCTTATCGCATCGATCACAACGCCGCCACTGTCCGGGGAATCCCAAACGTCGAGTTTGACGTCGATCTGCACCGGTGTTCCGCCAAAGTACTTGCCTTTTAGGTAAAGATAACAGATCTTCTTGTTTTCGAGGAATGGAACATAGTCTGAAGGGCCGATCCTCAACGGAACTTGGTACGGGATCATGGCTTGAACTGCGGACGTCTTGCTTATCCTCTTCGATATGAGACGCGACTCCTCCAGCATATTCAGGAAATCTGTGTCTCCTCCGATGTTAAGCTGGTAGCTTTCTGAAACCTCCACGCCCCTGTCGACGAACAGCTTCGCCAGTGTCTTGTGGAGCACTGTTGCACCAATCTGGCTCATTACGTCGTCGCCTGCAACCGGAAGCCCTTTGCTAGCGAACTTCTTCTGCCATGCGATGTCCGAAGCTATGAAGACCGGCATGCAGTTTACATACGCGCATCCTGCCTTGAGAACCTCGTCCGCGTACCATCTCACAGCCTGTTCCGAGCCGACTGGCAGATAGTTCACTACCACCTCCGCTCCGCATTCCTTGAGAGTCTTGGCAACGTCCACTGGCTTTGCTGGACTTTCCTTCACGATTCCCTTCAGGTACTTACCTATCCCGTCCATTACAGGACCCTTCTCGACCCTGACACCGAGCTTAGGGACATCCGAGAACTTCCTAGTGTTGTTTGGCTTCGCAAAAATTGCCTCTGAGAGATCCTTGCCTACCTTCCTTGTATCAACGTCAAAGGCAGCGACGAACTCCACATCCCTGACGTGGTATCCGCCCATGTTTACATGAAGCAACCCTGGTACTATCTCGTCTTCCTTAGCATCTCTGTAATACCGAGTGCCTTGAATGAGGGCAGAGGCACAGTTGCCGACGCCCACTATAGCTACCTTGATGGTCATATCCGTCACCTTACTATATTTTATGATTATATCGTTAAGTTGAGGATTAACTTTTCATGGTGAAAATCATATAATTTTACACCCATAAAGCAACCCTCTGTGTTATGTCAAAACTTGATATTAATAAGTATTACTTCTTTTGACCATGAGTAGGTTTTTTGAAGGCCCTGAAGGTTTTTGTACCTAATTGAATGCAGGTACTGCTCCTGAAATCCTAATCTTGAGAAATTAATGGCAATTTTAATCGAGGGAACTATATGATAATAACCTTAATGTTATAGTTAACTATAAATTTTTATGTTATCATTGATTGTGCCTTTTTCCCTTGGCAATGCCTCTAAATCCTTTTATGTTGTAGAAGTCTGAGGATTTGCGAGAATCAGTTGACCCTTTGAGGTTGATATTTCCCTCCAGATGCTCCTAATTATTGTAGTTCATGATTTGACATAGATATGCTATTAGTTGGAGGCGACCTAATGGAGCCCCATTTATGCAACTCCTCATAAGTAAAGAATGTCTTTATTTAATTCTAAGGTGGGGTTATGGAGCCAAAAACCGCCTCCCGCAGGGGAGTTTTTTTTACCAAAACGGTAGATCTTACGCAATTCATTGACGAGATTCCTGATCAGATAGTCATTTTTGATATTAGTGGCGAGATTCTAGAATGCAATGAGCTCTTTATCAAGAGCCTAAGGATTAACAAAGGCAAAGGGGAAACACTGAAAGGCAATGTGTTTGATTTTATTGCTAAAAGGGACCTCGATAGGGCGCGTTCAACACTCGAATCAGCCATTAGGGTTGGTCCCATTGGAGGAATGATCTATACTCTAACGAGAGCAGATGGATCAGAATTTCCAGCAGAAATTGCTGTTAAAGTTTTTGAGCGGGATGGCATACGTTTAGTAATTGCAACTTTCAAGGATGTTACAAAAAGAATCAATGCCGAGACTCTATTGAAGGAATCTGAGCAAAAGTACCGCCACCTCATAGAGGACCAGACGGAATTCATTAGCATATTCAACCCTGATACCACTCTAACTTTCATAAACGACGCCTATTCGAGGGTCTTAGGGAAACCCGCAAGTGACCTAATCGGGACAAAATGGATAGAGATTGTGCCCGAAGGGGAGAGGGAAAAAGTGAAGGGTCAGCTGATGGAGCTTCACCTTGGCAGTGACACTATAAAAATTGTAAATAGCATTATGAAACCCGATGGCAGTGTGATTTGGACAGAGTGGGTGGACAGGGGAAGGTTTGACAGAGACGGCAACCTGATCAGCATCCACTCGGTGGGGAGGGACATTACTGAGCGCAAGTTTGCAGAAGAAGCATTGAGGGGAAGTGAGCAGAGGTATAGGAGTCTTGCTGATTCTTTGCCTGAAATTGTCTTTGAGACAGACATTAATGGCAAATTAGTTTTTGCAAATGAGAGGGCTTTTAAAATTACTGGTTATACGAAGGACTTTGTCTATAGTCATAGCATTTTCGATTTTATTGCACCACAATATAAAGGGAAGGCTATTGAACATTTCATGAAAACCTTGAACAATCAGTCCTCTCTTGATAACGAGTATACACTTGTCAGAAAAGACGGAAGCACTTTTCCAGTTATCATTGTAAACAGACCTGTCGTTGAAAACGAACGTCCTGTCGGTCTAAGAGGCATAGCCATTGACATCACTGAGCGAAAAAAGATGGAAGAAGAGCTGTCAAATTACTCCAAGAAGCTCGAGCAGATGGTGGAGGAGAAGACTCTTCAGCTCCAGAATGCCCAGCGTCTTGCTATTATAGGCGAAACAGCTACGATGGTAGGTCATGATTTGAGGAACCCCCTCCAATCAGTCGTCAATACAGTGTACATTCTCAACAAGAAGATTAAAGAAATGCCCTCAAGCCCCATGAGGGATGAGCTAACAAGAAACTATGAACGAATAGAAAGGAATACTAATTACATGGACAAAATCGTTTCCGATTTGTTGGACTACGCTCGTCCTATGGTGCCTGAGTTTTCGGTGACAAGCCTACAAAGGTTGATTAATGAAACATTAGCGGATATTAAAGTTCCAGACAATGTCGGCATTACATTACTTTTTGACAGAACTCTGAAGATTATGGTTGACCGCCAGCTGATCAAACGCGCCTTTACGAATTTAATAGTAAATGCGATTCAAGCTATGCCCGACGGCGGGGTTCTCACAATAACAGCAGAGGATACGGACAAAGGAACATATATGAAATTTACAGACACGGGCCAAGGCATTCCTGCTGATGGGATAAAGAATCTCTTCAAGCCGTTTACCACGAATAAGGCTAAAGGGATGGGAATGGGTTTGGTCGTTGTAAAAAGGATTGTCGATGCCCATAAAGGGAACGTTGACGTTAAGAGTGAAGTAGGAAAAGGAACGTCATTTGCCATTACAATTCCCCTAAAACAGCCATAATGGTTCAAATTAATATGTTGAAAAAAAGAAGGCATAAAATATGGAAGAGCGTGCCCAAATTCTGATTGTTGATGATGATCTAGACCTGCTGGAAACCTATGCTATAGTGCTATCGGATAAATACAACGTGGAGACGGCAAAGGATGGCGCCGAGGCAATCAAGAAGTCGCTGGAAAGACATTTTGATGTTGCTCTCATCGATCTTGTTCTTCCAGACATGAGTGGAGTTCAGCTGCTTAAAAAATTAAAAAGTGGCACCCCGAAACTTCGCAAGATAGTAATAACGGGGCATGCCACTATTGATAATGCCATCGGTGCCTTGAACTTGGGTGCGGATGCGTTTATTATAAAGCCGATCGCACCCGAAGCTCTTTTAAAAATAATTTGTGATCAATTGATAGGGCAACAACGAGAAATTAGGCTTATCCAACAAAAAGTCGATGAATATGCAAAGACTAAATCATATGAAGAAAAAGGGAACATGTTTGTAGACGTCTTCAATAATGTAGACTTCGGCGTGGAGGTCTGGGCTCAAAAAGAGATCAATAGTGAAGATTTCAGATTGGTCTTTTCGAACCCAGCAGTGGAGAGAATTACAGGGATGTCACAGCAAGAAAAAATCGGGAAAAGAGTGGATGAAGTTTATTCGATGCACCCAATGCAGAATTTTCCCAAGCTGCTGATTAGTGTCATGGACTCGAAAAAAATAAAAAGAGTGCCAATTTATTGTACTTTACATGATTCTCAAAAGAGAAACTTGCTTATGGGAATAGTACCTCTTAGAGGGCGATTTATTGCAATTATTTTAGAAGACTTGAATAGATCCCCATTGAATCAGAAATAACCGGTTAAGGCGACTGCTCGGAACTACAGCAAGTGTTGATTATCTGCAAGCTCAGAATTAGATGAATGTCTTCTGTTTCGTCTCCTTCCTCTTACCCATTGGGCATCCATATCCAGCTCAATAAATCCTTTTGTATTGTAGATGTCTGAGTGATCAAGCCCGGGCAAAGACATGGCCACAGAAGACCTTCATCATTTGAAAAGTTTATGGCAGCATAGATGGGATTGTCGAGCAAACTTTTGGCAAGAGATTTCATTTTTATGTTAATTAACCCAACACTACCCAAAAGGGCTCTAAGCGTGAGTACAAAGGGATTGGGGGTTTTAGTCAACTCCTCGCCTGCAAGCTCAAAATTAGATCATATCTTCTGTTTCGTTTCCTTTTCCTTATCTAAAATCTCAGCTCTACTCTTTTTCCTATCCAGGCGATGCTGAATGAGATTGTTTGGGCGTAACTAGAACGTAGGCAATCAGGGCACCGGCGAAGGCAATGAAGTAGCTTACATCTGCGCCCTGCAGCAAGGTTGCCAATGGCCCGACAAAGTTGATACCGTAAGAAGAGAGATTCATGAAGGGAACCGACACCAACAAGCCCACGACATATGAAACAATCCCGGATTTTACAACAGATGCTGAACTCTCTACCCCAGATCGGATCCCTTTGATAAAGAAGGCGCCAACCATGACCCCGATCCATGGGGTTATCCAATAGTCGAGCGTCAAAAGGAAGTTCTGGTAAAATGCGCCAAAATTTACTGAACCGATCATTGCAAGCAAAAAACCGACCACGCCCGCCAGCAAGACAGTTTTTACCCTACCAGCCTTCCGGTAAAGCACAAGGGCGGAGAGCGAGTTAGTGTAAAGATTTAGGGCATCAGCGGCTATAGCCCCCAGCACAACAGCAAGTAGGGCAAAGACAGAAAGCCTGCCCGAGACCGACGCAAGCGCCTCGATGGGATTCAAGCTATGGTTGTTGGCGCCAAGAAAGACTAAGAAACCTATGATCTCAAGCCAAGCGCTGGCAACTGCACCGCCAACTGTCGTGTAGGCAATAATCTTTAGCTTCGAAGTTCCTTTGGGCATGTATCTCGAATAGTCGCTGGCATATGGCGACCAGCTCATGAGATATGAGAACACGGCTGCCACCACCAGGGCCCAGAAGTACAAATCGAATGTAGCTGATGCCTGATAAATAGGCAGCTGAATCTCCATTTTTGAGTAGGCGATTATTGTGACAACGGTGAACATTACAGCCAACACAACAGACATTATCTTCTCAAACAGGTGAATTATATCATGGCCATAGACCGCCAAGATCATATCGACAAAAATTATCAGGATAGCAGCAGCATAAAATGGGAGACCGAAGGCAAGCTGAAGCGCATATGCACCAAGAATGATATTGACTGTGAACCACCCCACTGTGCTAATCCAGTTTGCAAGGGCAAATGGTGCGTTCCCTCTGCGCCCCGTTATGACCCTTGAAATCATCATCTGCGGATATCCAAAGGTTGGGCCCATAGAAGCCATCAACCCCAACAAAAGGCCGCCCAGGACATTGCCTATCACTATGGCTATTATTATGCTGGAAAGAGGTAACCCGAAGAACAATGAACCAAGCGCATAATCCGCTATGGTCAAGTTTGCCCCGAACCAGAGTGTGAACATATTGAATGGAATCCCGTGCCTCTGTTTCTCATCAATATGTTCTATTCCATGTTTTTCCAAATCAACCGACCTTTTGATGCAGAGGATCCCTATTAGCTCCAAGAATTAGATAGTTCCTGCCATAATAATTTATTTATTTGACTCAACCCCCTGAACAAATTATTACAATTTTTAACTCTGCTAAACTCAAAAAGCTTAGTTTTGATGTAGCTGATGATGATCTGAAAACATTTAATCAATGTTTATTTGATCAGTCCAAAGCTGATGGTGACTTGCCTATCTTGAAAGAGTAATGAGATCTTAGAATGGCAGGATTTTTTTTCTGAAGTGAGACTCTACCATAATGGCTGTGGCCACGTACCAAGCGATGAGACCGTCAAGGAAGATTTCGTAGCCTGCCAGCGTCGTTATTCCTGTAACTCCAGCTGCCATTGCATCGAGAAGCAGGAATCCTATGAATAGCAACAGAAACACGGTGAAGAGCCCAGGACCGTGCTTCCAAGATGTGATGAGGAAGGTTAAGGTGAAGAGAGTCCAGACGAACCAGAACGCCAGCAGGTCGTTGGTAGCCGGGGCACCTGGAACGACGTAGAGGAAAAGATACAAGGCGATCCAGAAGGAGCCGTAACCCGTGAATGCCGACCCTGCGAAGATCTCACCTTTATTCAGGGCGACGATTCCGGCTACAAACTGCGCTACGCCTCCCCAAATGAATGCTAATGATAGGGCCGAATGGAATCCAATGCCAAGTCCGGCCACATTGGACAGGCCTGTAACCATTGTAGTCATGCCGAAGCCCATTAGACCGATGACTGCTGGGTTTGCCCAGCCGGTTGGAGGGACTTTGTCAGACATAGGCAAACGCTTAGTTTGAACAATATATAAGTATTATTGATATTTAACATGATATATAATTATAAATCTGCACACCACTACAAAATCTGCTTTCAAGCTTACCTGTCAAACAGAAACCCAAACCAGGCTAAAGACATGGCCCAAAAGACCTTCATCATTTGAAAAGTTTATGGCAGCATAGATGGGATTGTCGAGCAAACTTTTGGCAAGAGATTTCATTTTTATGTTAATTAACCCAACACTACCCAAAAGGGCTCTTTAAGTGAAAGCATAAAAGGATTGAAGAGTTCAATCGCAACCTCTTTCTTTTTTTCAAAATAAATCATCATATGAAAGTGGAAAGGAAATTGTCGCATAAGCTACGATGTGTGGGCTAGTCGCCCGGTAGTATGATGTCCTTCATGCCTGCCCCTTCCGACGGAGCACTAACGACAGTGCCGAACCTCGCCTTCTCCCAGAGGTTCTTGATGTTACTCGCCCCTGCATACCCAAGGGCAGCCTTCAGTCCGGCCGAGAACTCGTCCATTACTATTTGGAGATCACCACGGTATGAGACGTACCCTTCCACGCCCTCCGCTATGCCCTTTGCCATAGAGGCGTACCTATCCACTGCGAACCTTTTCTCACGGGCCGAGGCGCTACCCATTCCGCGGATGGGCTTGTAGTACTTCCCACCAATTTTTATCAGATTCCCTGGGGACTCGCTACAGCCAGCGAAGACGTTGCCCATCATAACGGTCGAGGCACCAACAGCCAAGGAGAGCATGGCGTCTCCAGGGGTCCTTATTCCCCCATCGGCGATTATGGGAATCTCTAGATCAAGCTCCTCCATGGCGTCTGCCATCTCAGCTACGGCGAAGAGGGTCGGTGCCCCAGCCTTGGTGACCACCGATGTTATGCATGTGGAGCCAGATCCTATGCCAGCCCTGATCCCGTCCACCCTCTCTATGGCGCTTACTGAATCTTTGAGAGCCTGCGCTGTGCCTATATTACCTATGACCAAATCAACAGATATCTCCTTTGCCATCCTCCTCGCAGCGTTGAAGATGTTCGAGTTGTGGAAATGCGCCACATCACACACCAACGCGTCCACATGGTGATCGAGGGCCATTGCCCGGTCGATGTCGAAGGGGGATACGGCAGCAGCTACCATTAGGCGGCCTTGAGAGTCCCTTGTGGCTGCGGAATACTTCTCGCGGGAGTAGATGTCCTTGATGGTTATTAGACCATGGAGCTTGCCGTCTTTATCCACGACCGGGAGCTTCTCAATCCGGTGTTCGTGCATTGTCCTTTTTGCCTCCTCGACTGTGGCAGTGGGGGAGGCTGTTATCACATTCTTCGTCATGACGCTGCTGACGTCTGTGCCCATCTCCGCGAAGGAGACATCCCTCTTGGTTAAGATGCCGACGAGACGCTCGCTCTCCACTACCGGCAGGCCGGAGATGCTGTTCTTTGTCATTATCTCTATGGCATCCTTGACCTTGGTGCCAGGGGATATGGTGAATACATCCCTGATTATGAAGGATTCTGCCCTTTTTACCTTCTTCGCCTGCTCCACCTGCTCCTCTATGCTCATGTTCCTGTGGATAACGCCCAGCCCGCCCAGGCGAGCGAGGGCGATCGCCGTCCCGCTCTCGGTGACGGTGTCCATGGGACTTGAAATGAATGGGAGGTTGACCTTAATGTTGGTGGAGAAGGTGGAGGCAATGGCTATCTGGGAGGGTTCGACTTCTGACCTGCCCGGAATGACAAGGTAGTCCCTGAAGGAGAAGAGGTTGGAGGCCTCGATGAGCCTTCTATAGAAATTATTGGGCAAGAGATTCACCTTGCCACTTCCTATAGCAAGGAGGAAACTAATTAACGCTTTTACCCTCGCTGGCCGGGGCGATATGCTTAGCTTCCAAGTAATAACAGTTCTGAAGCAGATAGTGGAACCTACTCTTTCTTTTTTCAGAGAACTTGAACTTCCCCTGAGCCACAGGTCAATTAATCATTAAATTCGGAATCGTTGAATCTATAGTTGGGATTTTTATTCATGCGTCTTCCATTCACTACAAGTGTGATTCCAGTTATCATGATAATAACATACATGTAATATTGGGAATACGCAAAAGAAATGTCTATTTGAGTGGAGAAGAGAAAGCTAAGCTGAAGGAAGGCAAAAATAAAGATTAAAATGCCTAAAAAAATTAGGATTTTCCCTTTCGTCAGTTTGTACTCATCCTCAGCCATTATTACCACTTATATTAAGTAGGTTTTTTCTTATACTGTTTTTGATGTTCTAAGTTTTTGAAGGGCAAGGACATGGCTAAAGACCTTTATCGCATAATTAACTAATTGAATAGATGTTTATTTGATCAGCCCCAATTAGGTGTTACCACCCTTTTTTTAATGTTGATTAATCGAATAATCGCTCTGGAATCAAGGCACCCCATTGAAAATTGTTAAATGTATTTTCAGCCTATAGGTACCTGGTGATTGTATGAGAGCCTATATCCTAATCCAGACCAAGCCAGGTACTTCGGAGGAGGTCGTGAAGAGAATAAGGAAAAATGTGAAGGAGGTCGTTCAGGCAGACACAATCTACGGCCGCTATGACGCCATAGTTGTGATAGAGACCACAGCTATCGACAACATCAACAAGATAGTATACAAAGTCATCGAGAAAGACCCCAACATAGTACACACCGAAACATCGCTAACCCTGTCGACCTAAATCACAAGAGTGATGCTAATTGACCTCAAAGTTGCAACGTAAGTTGATGAGAGCCTTTGTTTTAGTCAGGACCAAACCAGGGACTTCCGAAGAAGTCGTTAAATCGAGGCGGATAAAGGGTGTGAAGATTGCCAATTCTGTTCTTGGCAGGGTTGATGTGGTCTTGGTTATCGAGGCATATACCCTTGAGGAGATCAGGAACATATTGTACGAGATGGTTGAGAAGAACCCTAATGTGGTTCGAACAGAAACGTTGATCTCAATCACGCCCGAAGCAGAAGAAGAATAGAAAGCGAGACAGTAGCGAAGACAGCGGTCAAATTGATTACATATGGCTGATAATTCAGCAACATAGATTTATGACAATCATTGAAAGAAAAAACTTTGTACTATTAGATTATGTACGCTAATTGGCTTTTCAGGATTCAAATACACTCTCTAATCCTGATGCCAAATGTCCTCACAAAAGAGAATCAAAGAGGAGATCGACCTCGTCAAGGCATGGAGTTGGGACATATTTAGCAGTATACCATGATTGATATTGTAAATCGTTCATATTTTTTCCAGAAAGTTTTATATTCAATCACAGTAAAGGTAGTGAAGTTATTCAGAATTGGTGTTGGACATGGAAAAGTACACAGCTGAGGAAGTAGTAAATGTGATAGCGAAGGAAAAGGTAGCCTTCGTTGACCTTCAGTTCACGGACCTCCCAGGGAAAATGCAACACGTTACCATCCCGTACCACCGACTGGAAGTGGAGTCCTTCACGGAAGGTGTCCCGAAGCTCGATGGATCGTCCATCCGTGGCTTTGTAGACATTCAGGAATCGGACATGATGCTAATCCCCGACCCCACAACCTTCGCAGTGCTCCCCTGGATGGAGGAGAAAATGAAGACCGTCAGGCTCATATGCGATGTGCACTGGGGCTTCGGCGGCGGCCGATTAAGCAGAGATCCACGTAATGTTGCCCAGAGGGCAGTCTCTGAACTCAAAGCCATGGGCTACGATCATTCTTTGTGGGGACCCGAGCCTGAGTTTTTCGTCTTCGACAAGGTAAACTGGGATGTCTCAATGCCCTTCATGGGGACGAGCTACAGCATTGAGTCGAAGGAGGCGGCTTGGAAAAGCACAGGCTCCAACTATCCCATAAGGTTCAAGGAGGGATACTACCCGGTGCCACCCCAAGACACGCTCATGGATTATAGAAACGAGGTCGTGAGCATCATGGAGAACAGCTTTAGGGTGAAATGCGATGCCCACCACCACGAGGTAGCCACCGCCGGCCAGTGTGAGATAGACATGGTCAGGGACAAGCTGGTGGAGATGGCAGACAATGTGATGAACCTGAAATATGTCTGCAAGAACGTAGCCTACCGCAGGGGGATGATAGCAACCTTCATGCCTAAGCCCATATTTGGCGACAACGCATCGGGCATGCACGTGCACGTGAGCATCTGGAAGGGCAAGACCAACGCCTTCTATGATAAGAACGACAAGTACGCCGAACTCAGCCAGCTGGGCAGGTACTTTGCGGGAGGTCTCATGGAACACAGCAGGGCGTTGACCTCCATAACCAACCCAACGACCAACTCCTTCCGCAGGCTTGTGCCAGGTTATGAGGCGCCAGTCTTTGTGGCCTGGAGTAGGCGAAACAGGAGCGCTAACGTGAGGATACCAGTCTATGAGAAGGGATCGCCAGCCAAGAAAAGGTTAGAGTTCAGGACCCCCGATGTCTCTTGCAACCCGTACCTGTGTTTCGCTGCCATCACCGCTGCCGGGCTGGACGGGATCAAGAAGAAGATGGACCCCGGTGACCCGGTAGATGAGGACATCTACAAGCTCACGCCTGAGAGGAGGAGACAGCTGGGGATAAAGGAGCTTCCGGGCAGCCTGAAGGAATCTGTCCAGTGCCTAGAGAGCGATAACGAGTTCCTCAAGCCCATCTTCACCCCTGACGTGATAGAGAAGATAATCGAGATGGGCCTGAACGGCCACCTGCTGGTGTCTCTTAGGCCACACCCCTACGAGTTCTACTTGTACTTTGATGTGTAGACCTTGAGTGTTGCCACTTTTTTTTTTATTTTATTTGAGGTGATTAGATTCTTAGGCTTTGACAACTTTACAGCAATTTTTATTTATGATGCGTGATGGAACATGGAAAGCCATTATTCCAAGTATAAGGAATACTATAAAGAATATAGCAAAACTTATTGCAAAAAATGGTATTTAGAACATAAGGATGCTAATTTGCTATATCATAAAGTCTATTATCTGACTCACCGAGAAGCCAGGTTACAGTATGCGAGAGAATATAGGTCAAGCCATAAAGATCAGATAAATAAATATCATAGGAAATGGCGTGAAAATCAAAGAAAGAAACAAAACAATACTTAGGGTGTATGTGTTTGGGTTTGGGGTTGGGTTTGGGGGTTAAAATTTAACCCCCACACACACAGTCAAGGTTAAAATGATAGAAAACCATAGGTTGTAAATCATGCGCTCTCTCTGCGAATTATCTCAGTGGAGCGCAACGGGCTGCGCAGGTTGGGTGTCAGGCTCCACAACCACCGCGGTCCCATAGGCGAGAACCTCCGTCACCGCTGCTCCTATCTCCGATGTGTCAAAGCCTACAGAAACGACCGCATTTGCCCCAAGGTCCTTTGCATGTTCAGCGAGTCGCTGGACGGCCTGAGAGCGCACCTGTTCGAGGAGATGCGTGTACACCAAGATCTCCCCGCCACCCCAAGACCGGAAGAAGGCCCATATGTTCTGCCCCAATCCGCGGGACCTTACGATTAGCCCAAACGTAATACCGATGACTCGTGTCACGTGGTAACCTGATACGAATGGTGTCGTCACAACGATTATGTCTGGCGGAGGCGTGAACGGGCTCGACATATTGGGGGACTCCATTCTGCGATTATCGATTCTTCTATGAACCACTAATAAACGCATCTATGGGAAGACTTGGGATTCATCTTGAAGAGAACACGGGGGAAGTTAATTTAACCCACACACACAATGGATGGCTCCCGATTGTTACTGCATTTTCGTCAAGAGTTCTCTTGTCCAGTTCCTGATCCTGTCTAAGTCTCGTGTGTCGTACACGCCCGGTTGAGTTTCTTTGTATGCTGCAGCAAGCTTGGGGCGTTCCCCTTCCATTCCCTTTCTCATAATCCACGACATTGTGTTGAAGTTATAGATAGCTCCAAAGAAGCCCAATGCTACCGGCGCAAGGTTACACTTGGCAGCCTTCTCTTCAAGGTACCTTCTTCTGGCATTGGTAGCGACCTCCGGCTTGCCTTCATTCATTGCCTCGACAGCGGATCCGCAGTTCACATACAGCGCCACCTTCTTCCCAGCCAGTTCTTTCTGGAATTTCTTGAGGAACGACTCGGGCTCGCCAGTCCAGCGACCCATCTGGATGCCACTGCCGACAATTATCAGGTCGTATTCAGCTATGAATTCGATCTTCTCTTTTTTTGCATCCACAACTTTGGTTTCTACGCCTTGGTTTTGAAGTTCACGAGCAATGTCCTGCGCAGTGATAGCGGCTGTTCCAGTTCTTGTGCCGTAAACAATTAACGCTTTAGACATCGTTATCCATTAATTCAAATTGTATTTATCTTATTAGTTTTGTTCCAAAAATTTGTGCGTGTGGGGTTAATTTTTAACACACACATTTAGCGCACGCCAAGCAATGGAATGCCACTCTGTAATTAGGCAAAGTTTCGAATAAAGAACAACCTCAGTGTATCCTCTACGAAACTGAGTTTCTCGCCCGCAACCATCGCTTCTACATCAATTTGATGATCCCGGAGGGAAGATTAGGCGAAAGTGACACAGTGGATAGCATGAGCTACGTGCCACCGCGCGAATCGACCGAGGAAGAGATGCGGAAGGACGGGATCCAGCGCCCAAAGGGAAACATCTACTGCAAGCGGTGCGGCTATTATTACGACAGCGGGGGGGAGTTCTTCGAGCACCACAAGGCTAGGCATCCCTGGGAGGATCCAGAAGTGCTGAAAGCAGCCATAGCCGAGGCTAATAAATACATCAATTGGTGGCAGGAGCTGATAGGGATTAAAATTCAATCCCCATGCATACACTGATAAAAATTATGTCAGAAAAGCCAGAAACGCTAGAAAAGAATTGGACTAAAATTGGGGTAATGATAGCGCTTCTCAGTTTTATAGTTGCTACCATACTTGGTGTAGCAGCATTGTCAAATTTTGATATTTCTTTGAAATATTTTACGATAAATATCGTTCTGTTGTTTGGCGTATTTGTTTATTTTGAATACCTTAAGGATTATCGAAAGAAGTGACTTGGATTTTTTTATTAAGATTTAACCCCACACACACCAAGGTAGCTACTTCTGACATTATTTTTTTATGGGAAAATCAAGGCCCGCGCCGACAGTAGACACAATTCGGACTTGATGTGATAAGGAGTCAGTAATTGGTCCCGAAGTGGTAACTACAGTCGTGGTGGTACCTGGACCGAATTGTGCTCCGCCTGTAAAAGTAACTGATGCATTATCAATGTAAACGCTGCCGATCGTAAGCGGACCGGCATTTCCTGTATTGTTTACAACGATAGTTACGTAACCTGATGGGCTGAATGAATAATTGACAAGAGACATAGCATAAGTACCCCGTGTGGGCAAGATCATTGAAGCACTAATAAAGCCTGAAACGAAGGCGTAAGCAACAATGACTACTGCTACCACAGTGACAATCAACGCAATAGCAATAACGACATTCCGAGTTCTATGACTTGTAGGCAGAGGTAATTCTTCTGGCATTGGTTGAGGAGGCGATTCAGGAGCAGGTTGTGAAGTGGGAACAGGCTTAGTTTCTTGAGAAGGTTGTTTTTTAGGTAATGTTTGGCCACAATAATAACAATATTCGGCTTCTGCATCAACTTCTTTTCCACACTTAGGGCAGAAGGGCATCTTGAAAACCAACCAATGACGCTACCTGTTCTGTTGCAAGTTCGATATAATCGATTCTGAGGTCGAAGATCCAAAATCGTTTTTCGCTATGGTAAACAGAACAAAGAGATCGCTGATTTTTTACAGAATCGGCAGATGATTAAGAGAATTCTGAGACGATCGATAGCCAAGATAACTCTTTAGGGTACTTTCTTCCATAACTCAAGACTAGTTAAGGTATTATTATGCAAAAAAGCAAAATGGATATTGAGCCACCAGAACAAGTAACAACAACAAATACAGAGAATAAACCTGCAAATAATAATGTTAGCTACATGTTATTTGCTCTCGGAGCGATATTGATAGTTGTAGGAATATACCTGTGCACCTACTCAGCGGCCGAAATGCAGACTATGACTGTGCTTGGTTATCAAGTAAATATTCCTACAGGAAGGATGATTCAGCCTTATCTACCAGAAGGTGTGATTGCAATACTTCTTGCTGTAGTCTTAATTGGGGTAGCTTTGTTCAATGCTAGAAAAGCAGTCTAAGAAAAGTTATTTTGAGAAAGGCAGACCATTGAGACTCTAATTAATGAAGAGGCATTGCTGTTCGCCAAGTATCTAAGAAATGAGAATGAACGATGGATTCCTAGAATTGTTAGGATGTGATGACGTTGTCCGATTCTGATAATAAAAAAAAGATATTAAGATTATGGGTTCACTGTTGCTGTTAATTGACAACCATTCCCAGCCGATGTTGGAGTGAAACTAATTATATATGTTAGCACCTGACCGCCGTTCATTACGGGTATATTGGCAAGCCCACTACCATCCATACTTACACCACCTTCAGCTTGACCATCCAAGGTTACACTGACCAAGCCGAAAGAAGCCGTAGCAGGCGGCAATGACATCTGTAAATGCCCACCGCCCCCGTAATTACCATTTGCAATAAGAGTTATGTTGCACTGTCCCGTATCACCAACATACATCGTGTTGATGTCTTGTGGACCACCAAGAAGAGTAAATTGCGATTGAAGCACATTAAAGCTATTGCTATGCCAAACAAGTGCGGCGGCGACTGTTCCAACGAGCAACAATAGTGGTATTAACAAAAGCAACTTTTGTTTCCTTTGCGTTTCATTCACCTCTTGGGTTGCTATTTACACGATAAACTCTGTATTCCCTGATCTATTTCTTCAGGTATAACTCTAGGTTATACAAAAGAGTGATCACGAAAGGTTAATAATGTGCCAACAATCCATATGAAAAGTCATAGGTGTCGTTATGGTCAGGGAAGGCACAGGAAGCATATTCAAACGGAAGGACGGCAAATTCTTCATCTACCTCCCCCAGAGCGTGGTCGGGGACACAGCATTCCCGTTCACTGCCCACTCCTCCACTAAAGTGAAGGTAAGGTTCACAGACGACGGGAAGATCGTCATCGAGCCTCTGGATGAATGATTCCTTTTTTTATTTTTTACCGTTGCCTTGGCTTTTCAATATGCGCGTGTTGTGTGTGTGTGTGGGTTAAATTTTACCCCTAACCCTTGGAATCCTTCCAAAACCACCACAGTATGATTGCAGCCAATAAAAAGACTGCACCAGCCACCAAAAGGACTTCAACCAGCCAGTTAGGGCCCGATAGGAATGCCGCTCGTATAAACGCCACCAACCAGATCAGTAGTCCAATCACGCCTAGCCCGCGCAAGACCCTATTCCTATGGCTCGTCATCCGCTCATATCAAACTCCTTTATACACATAATCAATTGTATCCCTTGTACTACTAATCCTTGTAGCTTAAGAGTGGCGTCTGGGGAGCGCCATAAGAAGTACGCTTCATATACCCAAGAAATGAGACGATAAGGGACTAGGTGGAAAAAATATGGCAAATAAAGTCTATGACTCCTATCTGAAAACGTGGTTTTACGTACTTGACGACGGAAAGAGAACATTCGAACCACCGTTGGAAGAAAAGTCGGAAACGTCTAAGGTCGAAGCACCAAAGAAGAAATGGTTTGAGTTCTGGAAATAGTTTGGATTTGGGGTTAAATTTCTACTCGCCAAGCTCTGGTTGGGCACTGTCATAGGCGTAGAAATTCTTGTTCCAGCCTCGAAGCATTATAACTCTGCCATGGGAAAGCACAGTCCCGCTCAATGGTAACAGGCGGAACTGGTTGTTATCATGTTCCACTATGCGGCAATTTTGGAATATCTCGAGGGTGCTGAAATCTTCGTTGGCCCCAATGAAGAAGACAATGTATCTGCCGAGGGGTGAATTCAAATTGTGCACAATTTGGAAATACCTCCCATAGGTGAGGTCCTGGGTTGGCTCAATCCACCCGCTGTCATACATGATATGGTCCTGTTGGAGTGATGGTCGTGCCATTGACCCTGGAGGTCCAGCATCACCCTTAGGTCCCGGAGGGCCTTCTAAGCCAGTATCGCCTTTAGGTCCCTGTGGACCCGGTTCCCCAGCTGGTCCAGGCAGACCAGGTATCCCCATTGGGCCTGGAATGCCTTGTTCTCCTTTGGGCCCTGCATCCCCCTTCTCTCCTTGTGGGCCAGAGGGACCTGGCGCGCCTGGCAGACCTGGGGGACCTTGATCGCCCTGTAGACCGGGCTCTCCCCGGGGTCCTTGCTGCCCATCCGCCCCATCTTTTCCAGCCAGTCCGGGGAGACCATCCTTTCCGGGTTGGCCGTCAATGCCATCTCTTCCTGGCAATCCGAGTAACCCCTCGGGGCCTGGCAAACCCTGGTCACCTTTCTCTCCTTCCGCCCCCTGAGGACCTGCTTCGCCTTGAGGACCAACATCCCCCTTTTCACCAGGAATACCAGGGGGACCTTGATCACCATCCTTGCCAGGCAACCCATCTAGGCCATCCTTGCCTGATGGTCCTTCCAGACCCTCCTTGCCCGGTGGGCCTTGTTCACCAGAAGGTCCTGGGGGTCCCGGAACGCTGCTTGGATCGCCTTTCTCACCCTTAGACCCAACATCTCCCTTTTCACCAGGGTACCCTTGGGGACCTTGGCGACCTATGGGGCCCTGTTTGCCCTGTCGGCCCTGAGGACCCACTGCACCTTGCTTCCCCTGGGGACCCAGCGATCCCTTGGAGCCCACTGGGCCCTGCTTGCCCTGTCGGCCTTGGGGGCCCACAGGTCCTTCCTTGCCTCGTAGCCCTTCTGGGCCCTGGAGGCCCGCTGGGCCTTGGGGACCGGGTTGGCATTCAGCACACTTTAAAGTAATGTTTTCTCCGTCCTGGTCAACTATGAAAAGATCAGAGCCGCATTTCTTGCAGATCAGCTTCATAGTAACCAATATTACTTTTTTGGTATATGAAGGTAATAGTCACGCGGAAAGGAGCCCCCAATAGAAATGAGGGCGCATGCCGCTGCGTTCAACGACATGGATCAATGAGAGTGTGAGATCATCGCCAGGGACAAACAATATTTTAAATTTGAGTTAAAATTTAACCCACACACACACCCCAAATTCTTACTCTTACTTACTCTGTCTCTCTCCCTTTCTGCACTGTATCACGTGTAGCATATGGCGTGTATCACGCAATGAATAATAAAAAAAGAAGATTAGGCTCTTTTGAGAGCCCGATTTATCTGCAGCGATAAAGCCCCTGCAATGACAATAATTGTTAGCAAGATGAACGCACTGCTGGCAACCATCATCAGGACTGGTGACAGCGCAATCTCAGCAATGGCGATTAGGGCAATGCTGACGAGCCATGGCATGACTAAGTACTTCAAAGAAGTCATCTTAGGCAGATTCCAATTCTTCTTCAATCTTGTAGTGGTAAACAGACCTAGGGTGGCTATGGGGAAGACATAGACAAGGCCCAGAAGCGCAGCGGTCACAAAGCCAGCCATGAATATGGCAAACTCACTATTGAAAGTGAATGAGGAGTAGGTATAGGTTGCAACCTGGAGTATGTTGAGGACTGGTTGGAGCACAACCTGCATCACCCCCCTGAGGGGTGCCGATGGCGCTATCTGAGCTGCTACGGGTGGGCTCCAGGAATAGTACCAGGCGTTGAAGACGGTCATGAAGCTGGACCCGGCAAAAGTATTCAGTGCGATGTTCTCGCGGAAGTCCCTCAGGGCTTGGACCTGGGGGGCCATGGCTGATCCGTAGGTTGCGGTGGCAATGACGCAGCCTTTACTTGTTGGCTGCTCAGCCCCCACAGTGAAGGTGGCCGTAGGACTGGACGCGGCACTGTACTGGGTGTCGCCGGCGAAGGATGCTGTCACGCTCCAGGTACCATTGGACTGGGGTTGGTACATGTCCTGGTAATGCCCTTGGCTATCGGTAGTCACTGTCCTTGCGATCGGGCTGCCACTGGGCGGTGTATAGGTCAAGGTGATTGTCTCGCCCGAGGCCGCAGGTGTCATGGAACCGGTTATGGTCATGGTGCTTCCAGCCACCAGCGAGGATGAGGCTGGGGTGCAGGTGAGTGTCGGGGTTGTCGGTTGAGTGACCCCAACTGCTACAGTAACTATCGAAGATTGCGATGGGTTGTACTGAGAGTCGCCTGGCCAGACTGCATAGAACTGGTAGGTACCGACATCCGTAGTGAAGTGCACATTGCTGTATGCACCATTTGACAGGGAAGCCTGGTAGGAATCGAGAGCTCCCCAGGCTGAGCCATTTATGGACTCGTAAATGGTTACGGTCCCCGACTGGGCCGGAGTAATCGTGCCTGAAATGGTAAGCTTGTATTCAGGAGGGTTGGTGATATGTTTCGAAGATGCGTCTATGCTGAGCGTTGCGTTCTGTAGAGCTTGTGTGCTCTTGAAGGCGTATACCTTCTGATCATCGGAACCGATGTAGAGGACTCCGTTGACGATGGCCGGGGAGGAGGATACTGCGCCGCCAGTCTGGTAATGCCACAGCGAAGCACCTGTCTGCGCGTTTAGGCAGTAAACGTTGTTGTCTTCGGAGCCAACATAGACATAGCCGTTGGCTGTGACAGCCGGCGAGGATTCAACAGGAGCGCTTAATCCGGCCACCCATACTTGGGCACCGGTCTGGGCGTTGAGGCAGTAGAGGTCGCTGTTAAGTACAGGTACGTAGACGTTTCCGTTGGCGACAGCCACATCCCCGAATTCACCTGTCGGTATAACAAAGTTCCAAACAAAGGCGCCGGTCAGGGCGTTGAGGCAGGTGACGTTATAGTGGCCAGTGAAGGGACCCCCGGAGCCGAAGTAGACATTGCCGTTGTAAACAACTGGAGCGTCCTGTACCCCACCGTTTGTGGTGTAGTTCCATACGGGTGTGCCTGTCAAGGCATTGAGGCAGTAGACGGTGCCTGAACTGCAGCCGACGTAGACATAGCCGCCGGAGACGGATGGGTTATAGGCTGCTGCACCAGAGGCGGCAAAATCCCAAACCAGCACGCCGGTAGTTGCGTTAATGCATAGGAGCCCCCCGAAAGAAGTGCCTACATAGACATAGCCGTTGGTGACTATTGGCGCGTATACATCGTCATAGGAGCCGGCGCTATAATTCCATACTTGGATGCCGGTGGTGGCGTTGAGGCAGTAGAGGTGGTTATCATATGAGCCAAGGTATACGTAGCCATTGGCAACAGCTGGAGTGAAACAGTAACCGCCAGGCGTGAAATTCCACACAAGGGCGCCGGTCTGGGCATTGAGGCAGTAGACCATAACATTGCTTGTATAATAAAAGATGTCACCGCAGGAGACGTATACATAGCCGTTCGCGACAGCAGCTGAGGATTCTACCTTATTAATGGTTTTGAAGGTCCACAGGGTGCTATTGGTAAGGGGACCATTGGATGTAGTGTAGCCGGTGTGGTCTGCATCATGGTGGGCCATAGGCCAGTCGTCGGCTGCGACAGCGTTTACAAAAACAGAGACGGTCAAAATACACAGCAATAGAATTACTATTTTGTTCTGCATTTTAGAATATCAACTCCCTTTTTTTCCATGTTGTATTCTGAAATGTATAACGTTTTCGATAGATTTCTGTTGTGGTCTGCTGTCATATTTGAAGATCTTGCAAAGTTTAAATCAGCGTTTTCTTGTGTGTGTGTGGGGTCAAAATTTAATCCCCCCCAGGACAGAACTATTTTTGGCTTGAACATGAATAGTGGTAAATAGGTTAACAAACACATATGACATCGAGCGCATATGCCAGCAAAACAAAAAGGCAAAAAGCAAAAAAGTGTCCCGAGAGGGAAACCGGGCAGATAGCATTTTAAGCCGTTATCCATTACCGGTTGGCATTAATTGTAGGCTATTGTAAATTGGGTTTGGGGTTAAATTTTAGTCTCCACACATACAAATGGCGCAGAGGTTCGCTCACCTAGGAGCTTCCTGCCTAACTCCTTCGCTTCTTGCCGCTCGTCATGCCTGACCATGAGCCAACCAGTCAGGAAGCAGGACCCTATGGTCACAATTGCAACTATTAGGAAATAGGTAAGGTAGTTCACTCAGCTATACCCTCTACGACCGACTCCCCAATTTCTGCGCCCTCTCCCCAATGCGTTTTACTCTGGCTACGAACGGGGCCACCTTGTCAGGGGGGGAGTCCTCCAAGTACGTGAGGTTGTTCTCCAGCTCCTCGACAGCCCTCTCCACCGAGTGTTGCCCCTGGTGCGGCATCCCCCAGCCAGAGATCTCTTCGATTCCCCTCTGCGTGATGGCATACCTGCCGTCGTCCCTCTTCACGATGAAGCTCTCCTCCACCAGGGAGTTGAGCATCGGGTAGATCGAGCCAGGGGAGGGTCTCCACCATCCCATGCTCATGTTCTCAGTCTTCTCCATTATCTCTACGCCATTCAGGGGGGTATCCCTCAGCTGGTAAAGGATCATGTACCTCAGACCGCCCCAACGCCTCATCCTTCCGAATCCTGGCATCATATCGATTCACCAATATCGAATTAACGATATCGAAAGACCGATATAAACCTTCTCCCTGAATGGAAGCCCAAGGGGTTAAGATTCAACCCACACATACTGGCTGTGCAATTGACCATTCCTTTGGACCGTAGTAGATCTAATAAAGAACATGAAATAGAAAAAAGAAAAAGTTGAAGTGCAATGAGTGCTGAGAAAAAAAAGATACTGCTGATTGATGATGACGAGAATATTCTCAGTACGCTTAAATCATATCTATTGCGAATTGGCTATGCAGTAGAGACTGCAAAGAACGGTAAAGAGGCCCTCGAAGCATCTGCGAATCAATACTTTAATGTAGCCGTTGTTGATCTCGTCTTGCCCGATATACCGGGAACCCAATTGCTCGTCAGAATGCACAGTGGTACGCCTAGGATGCGGAAGATCATACTTACCGGTCATGCTACTATGGACAATGCCATAGAGACGTTAAACCTTGGCGCCGATACTTATCTCATGAAGCCAGTGAATCCAAAAGAACTGCTTAGGGTTATCGAAGAACAATTAGCTAAACAACAGGAAGACACAACTGTTACTGAGGAAAAGATGTCAGATTTCATCGACACAAAAATTAAATTGCGAGATCAGGAACGAACCGTTTAAGGCAGCATTGGCATACCTTAAACAGCTTCCAAATTTCTGAATTGTCTTGTTGCGTACCAAGCTACAAGTACTGAGAGAGAAGCTAACGCAAAAAGTACTGCTTCAAAGATAGGTAGTCCCAAGTCTTGTGCAAAGGGAACTAAGAAATCGACAAAGCCCATGGACAGGGCAATTAGGAATAGCCGTTTTTTGTGGAGGTAAGCGGCTACAAAGCAGAGGTAACCCCAAGCGGAATGGAATAAGATCGAAGACACTCTTTCAAGAGTGCCATAGGCTACTGATCCCAATGCTTGTGAGGCAGGTGCAAAGTATCCAGGTGCGCTTTTGTACAGTTGGTCATAGAGTGTTTGTGCCAGCGATGTGTTAGTTGAGAGAATGCTATAGTAGGCAACTAGGTTGATTAGGGAAATTATGCCCAGCAAGACGGCGTTTTCCCAGAAAGCTAGTCCTGCGCCATAAGCTTCTGCATCTTTTCTCTCAAGTTTGCCGTGTGAAATCGCATACCATGCGACCAAATAAGCGAGGCCTACCTCGAGGATTACTGTTTGAAGCCCATAATAGATGCCTAATCCTACGTTGTTCAGTACTATGTCAAAGGGTAGACTTTGTACTGCGTATTTGAGTGCAATAGCTACGGCATAGGCCACAAGCGAATATACAAGCACAGTGAGGTGAAAGCGGCGCTTAGAATGCCAATAGACTAAGAGCGTTGAAGCGATAATGATTACAATTACTGGTTGAAGGATAAAAATGGGGTCGATGTTCTGCATAGTTGCCATTAACTAACTGGTTTTAAAAAATCTTTCTCGCGTCAGGCTTTTTTCAGGCATGAGCATACATCTTTTAGAAAGAGCCCCTAACCCCAAAGATTGCCCTTCAAGTCTAATCTTAATTACCATTTCTCATTTTTTCTTTTTTGCTTCTTCAGCGCTTTGGTTTTCTTCGTTCGACTTCTTGCCATCCTTGCTCACCTCAGACATAATTCCTATGCTAATTTAGCGGACTTTTCGCTTGTTAATTTCCAGAAGCATTTCCAATAAAGAATATGTTTCCTCAACAGCTATTTCTGCATTGTAAGGCGTAACCTTCGTTTCATCATAATCATGGCTACCTTTTTCCGAAAGAAAACTATAAACACCATTTATGAGTTTTTGCTCGGCTTCATCAATGACACTTTTTTTATTTAATGCGATTAAGTCATTTGTAAATCGTTTTTCAGATTCCTCACCCAATTTTACTTTTCTAAGGGTAGCACAAAACAATTCAATGGAGTCTCTACACCGACTGATGACATCTTTCCAATGTTTCACGCTTATGTTGGTGTCTACTTCCTCAAGTTTTCGTTCAACGCCATCAAATCCCTCTAGACTTAATTGACTTTTTAATTCAATCTTCTTTGCTATAGGATATGCGAAAACCAATGCAAGAAATCTCAATTCTTCTTCAAATTCGATTATATCGACATGCGCTTCCTCGAATTGATCATGTGCATGAATCCAATAATTTTTGGCTGTTAAGTTGTCATTAGCTAACACATTTTTTAACGAACTTTTCAATTCGTAAATAATATTTCCTGTTTTTTTACCTAGATCATCCGTTATTCTATTGCCTATTTCTACTAACCTGTCATAGACTTTCGGTTCCTTCATTTTTCTCGATTGTGAATCTATGCCCACAGGGGGACCAAGCAAGCCTTCATGAAGATAAGTTGGCTTGTTTGGCATATGCTTATCCTTTGAATCGACAACTCGCATAGCTTCGCTCACAGTGTACTCAACATTTCTTTGAAAACGCATCAATGAACGTATTGCTTCTTCAAGATCAGGCTTGATCATTTCTTTACGAAATTCGGATTGGTTCCACCTATTGAGAGGGATTTTTGTTTTTAATAATGAAAGGTTTTGTTGATATTCTTCTTCGGTTGGTGAAATCATTGATTGGATACTTGCCAATGAGTGCCCCTGCTTTTCAAACATCTGTTCAATAGGTCATTCTTCGTAGTATTTAGCAATATTCTTTCATGCATGGGTTTGGGGGATTAGATTTTAACCCCCACACACAATCGGGTTGGACTAAACGTGGCTTATCCATTTTCTAGCCTATGTGCTTCTTTACCTGGGCAACGAGATCTGTCAGTACCTGTTTTGCATCGCCAAAGACCATCATCGTATTCGGAAGGTAAAAGAGGTCATTGTCCACCCCAGCAAAACCGGGGCGTGTGGAGCGCTTGATGAAGACTATGGTCTTCGCTTTGTCTACATCGAGGATCGGCATGCCATAGAGAGGGGAGCTGGTCCTGTTGCGGGCTGCGGGGTTTGTCACGTCATTGGCGCCCACGACGATGGCCACGTCGGCTTGAGGGAAGAGAGGGTTGATTTTTTCCATCTCCCAGAGCTGGTCGTAGGGGACGTTGGCCTCGGCCAAGAGAACGTTCATGTGACCTGGCATCCTCCCAGCTACTGGATGGATCGCAAATTTTACGTCTGCCCCGGCTGTCTGGAGCAAGTCGGCCAGTTCCTTTACGACGAACTGGGCTTGGGCCACTCCCATCCCATAGCCGGGCACAATTATCACAAACCTGGCCCCGTCTAGGACAGTCGCCACGTCTTCGACGGTATATTGCTGGATTACCCGTCCAGCCTGGGCTGACTGTTGTCCCTCGACCGCTTTCCCAACACTACCGAAGAGAATGTTTGTGAAGGAGCGATTCATGGCCTGGCTCATGATGACCGCCAGGATGAAACCTGAGGAGCCGTCTAGGGCGCCAGCCACAATCAGAACCTGGTTGTTAAGGATAAAGCCGAGCGCGGCTGCTGACATGCCGGCGAAAGAGTTGAGGATCGCAATGGCGGTCGGCATGTCGGCTCCGCCGATGCCCATGATTAGGTTGAACCCGAAGAGAAGGGCCAGGGGTATCATGACTAGGAGGGCCATCTGCTGGGACGGGTCGATGGCAAGGTAGACGGCGAGAGCGATGGCTGAGCCAAGGATTGCGATGCTGACCAAGTTCCTGCCCCTGTAGATGTAGGGCTTGCCTGGAATGAGGCCTTGGAGCTTCGAGAAGGCGATGCAACTCCCTGTGAAGGTGAGAAAACCTAGAACCATCTCCCCCCCGAGGACAGCCATGGTGAATATGTCGATGCTGGGGACGTGGTTGTAGTACTCTGCCACGCCGACCAGGGCAACGGCCAGGGACCCGAAGGCGTGCGACATCGCAGTTCTTTGGGGAACTGCGGTCATTGGGACCTTAAGCCCAATTGGGGTACCAATCACGGCCCCAACCAAGACCCCCAGGGCCACGAGGTCGATCCGCTGAATCTGATAGGCGGCCAGCGTTGCGCCTACGGCAACGAGCATGCCGACCACTGCTGCCAGGTTGCCGAACCGGGAGGTCCTGACCTCGCTCATCCATTTCAAGGAGAGGGCGAAGCAGGCGACGGAGAGGATGTACAGGTACTCGACATATTCCACGGGAATGGAGATCATTTCTTCGCCTCCTTCCGCTTGAACATCCTCAGGATACGCTCCGTTATCATGAAGCCACTCACGATGTTGGTGGCTGCCAGGGCCACTGCGATGATTGCAATGGCAAGAATCAGATCGTTCTTTGGATCAACCAATACGATCAGAGCGGCTACGAATGAAATCGATGATATGGCATTGGTCAGGGACATCAATGGGGTATGAAGAAGACGTGAGACGTGCCGGACCAGTTCGAGGCCAAGGAAGGTCGCAAGTACAAAGATGAGCAGGTTAATTGCCAGGTCCGTTTGAATTAGACCCACCATCAGCCCATCGCCTCCAGGGCTGTTCTTGTGGCCTTGTGCAGGACTTCACCGTTACGAGTCACGAGCATACCCCGGACCAGCTCATCGTTCAGGTCTATGTTGAGGGTGCCACCCTTGATGAGAACCTGGAGTAGGGAGGTCACATTCCTTGAATACATCGCGCTAGCCTGAGGCGCCATGGAGGATGGGAGGTTCAAAGGACCGTGGATGATAACACCATTCCTGGTGACAGTCTTGCCGGGCTCGGTCAGCGCGCAGTTGCCTCCCTGCTCGGCTGCCAGATCGACTATAACCGATCCGGGTCCCATGCCGAGGACTGCTTCTTTCGAGATAAGGACTGGAGCCCTCTGGCCAGGAACCAGCGCCGTAGCGATTACCACATCAGAAGCCCTCGTTCGCTCTGTGAGGAGCTGCTGCTGCTTCGAGTAGAACTCCTGGGTTTGCGCCTTCGCATAACCACCGGCGTCCTGCGCATCCTTGGCCTCAACGACCAGCTCAACGAACTTCGCGCCGAGGCTTTCCACCTGTTCCTTCACGGTCGGGCGGATGTCATAGGCCTCCACGATGGCTCCCAGCCTCCTAGCTGTTGCGATCGCTTGAAGGCCCGCGACTCCCGCGCCAAGGACCAGGACTCGCGCTGGGGGGATCGTGCCAGCAGCTGTCATGAGCATGGGGAAGAGTTTCGGGAGCAAGTCAGCTGCAAGCAGCACTGCTTTATAGCCAGCTATGGTTGCTTGAGAGGAAAGGGCATCAATAGGCTGCGCCCGGCTGATTCTTGGAACGAGGTCCATGGCAAATGCACTCACCTGCCTTAGAGCCAATATGCGCACAACTTCTAGGTTGGTAACAGGATAGAGAAATGAGACAAGCGCAGCGCCTTCCCTGAGCATCTTAGCCTCGTCGACGGTCGGTGGCTGCACTTTGACCAAAATATCGGCATTAGCATACACAGCCTGCCTACTGTTGGCGATCCTCACACCTTTCTGGGCATACGCCTCATCGGAGTACAAGGCACCTTCGCCGGCACCTTTCTCCAAGATAACCTGGATGCCAGGAAGCCTGGAAGTTGCATCTGGAACCAGAGAGACCCGCCTTTCATCAGCTGCGGATTCCTTGGGCACGCCAACAATCAAAGTATTGACCGTGTTTCCCATAATGGGTATTGTTATTGAAGTTTCACTATTAATTTCTACCCTGCTAATTAATCAAAAATAATAGCGATACTGCTATGCGTGATGCAGTGTCGATGTTTGGGTTTTGAGTTTAGGGATTATTTTAATTCTTTTTATGGGTTTGGGGGTACCCAATTTAGATTTTTTTATGCCATTGTTAGCAATCTGGATCTTGATATTAAGGTCATTCAACGAATATGGCATTGTCTGACCAATCTTCTTTGATTTTCCCCATGACCATATTGACCATGAAAATGTAATTGTGGAATATTCTGATGGGATCACCCAATCGTATAGTTTTCACATTCGTTATTGCACCCTCACCATGGTTCTTCTTCAACGAGGGTATTATCTTTGAGTTGAAGGCTTCGTTTACTTCCTCATCATTGCGCCCCTCCACGAGCATAATCAGCGCCATATGACCGTCTATCTCAGCAATGTGGGATTCGTAGATATGATCGGTAAAGATTGTCCTGACATTGGGCTCCTCCTTTATCTCATTGACTAGCCTGGACTGCGGGAAACCAAGCCTGAACTCAATTAGGTACAAGTACCTTAACAAAATGAACAGGACGCTGTTACGCTTAGTTTTCCATAACTATCATAGTCATGGTCGATCGTACGTTATCCATCTGCCGGATCTTTTTTGTTACCATCTCCCGAAGCTTATCAAGCGTGCCCGATTCCAACATGATGACTATATCATAGACTCCATAGACCACGTAAGAGGCTTTGACTTCGGGGATCTTCTTTAGGCTCTCCAGAACTTCCTTCTCCGCACCGGTCTCGACATTTAACAATATAAAAGCCAGAGGCATAATACCACCCTATGGGCATTGCGAATTTTGCCTTATAACTTCTCTGTCGAAAAGTTTTCAGGTGGCTCTTGATAAGACTCGGAATCTCATGAGTAACGTGTGTGCGCTTCAATGCATTTAGAGGAAAGGTCAGATACATGACCCAAGACCTTTATCGCATAGTTGACTGCCAAATTGATTAATTCCCAAATCCACTTTCCCTTTTTCCTGCTTCTCTCTATTCTTCAATTCTTATTGAGAAAAACAAAAAAAATTAGAATTTAACCACACACACGTTTCTGTTCGTCAGAGGTGGATGGCGAATTTGCACTCTTTGGCTCCGGAAATTGCTGATTGCAGCAGGTCAATCTCAACTGGTTTCTGAAGGACGGCTTCCCAATATTTCTCAACGAATCCTCTTGAGCAGTTGCAGTAGGTGAGTGAAACGATGTCTTCAGTTGGAAGTCCCCTGAATAAACCGCAGTAGCACCTCATTGGCTTCGTGAACGCTTGCGGCGTATAAAACTGGTATAGCACATCCCCTTCACGTGCAAGTCTTGTGCCCTTCATTGGGTTTTGCTGCTCAGCCGTTAGAAAATCGTCAATGTTCGCGTATTTCTTTCTCCTTTCCACTGCTCTTTCTATGATTTTGTGATTTTCCTTGGCACAGTTGTAGCCACATTCTTGCATGACCTGCACTCTGGTTTTTTCGTCGACAGAAGCATCAAGTCGTTCCATGGCGCCTTTAACCCATTGGGCGATTTTCTTATCAGTTTTTTCTGTTATTTGTTCGCTGCCTTCCATAACTTTTGCTGCAACAGATTTTCCTGCAACTTTTTCTAGGCAGTTCTCCATTGCGATTAATGCTCCATGTTTTGTCATGCCCTTCTACTCCCTTCGCTCCAGAGAAAAGAGAATACGTGCCTGGGAATTAAAATTTGACCCCTCATCTTCTTGGTTTGGAACTAGGAGTTAACTTAGCAGTAACCTATCGATAAGGTTTATTTAATTCGCTATTCCATCTTCCAATGTTAAAGAGGTTTTAAACATTGTCTGAGTTACCATCATCTTCGGAATCTCCATCATATTCGCTGCAAAAGCAGAGTCCAAGAATGCTTATCAATTTAGGATTAATCAGTGCAATTATCAGTTTATGGATAATACCTGAGATATTTGGTTCAGCGGCCATACTTCTCGGAGCTTTTGCTTGGAAAAGAGAAGGACCTAATTCACGCCTTGGGCTTTTCGTAATAATTGCAGGCATCATATGTATGCTCATGGGATTATATTATACATCTTTTTTTGGACTGTATGATATCCTTCCATAATAGCCTCTTGTGACTCTCCCCATGGTTTTGAATCAAATCCAGTTAGACTGTTTTAGGGAAAAAGGTGTGTGTGGGGGGATTAAAATTTAATCCCAAACCCAAACCCAAACAATAAGCAAGACTGACCTGTAACTTAGGAAGGAAAAAATTTGAATGATGTAGAATAAAAAAAGGGATGTGGTTAGGAAGGATGAGGTCCACGCCCACTTTCAAATGCTCACTTTATTCCAGCTCTGTCAGTCAGCTTCACAATCAGGAAGATCACTAGAGCCACAATGATGAAGGTAATCACTGCTACTGTGAAGTCTCCGATTCCGAATACCTGATTGAATACGGTGACGGTTAGAGTTGCGAGATTCTCTATGCCGGGTATTACCAAACCAATTGCGGGCATAATCAGATCCTTCACGAGTGCCTGCACAAGAATGCCAAGGTATAAACCAAGTATGAAGGCAACAGCCAACCCCATGACCTTGTACTCTGAGATGAAATGTTTGAATTCATTCATAAGGCCTTTTGGGGGTGGCGGTGGTGGTGGCGCTGGCTTCGGCGTGAGCAGTTCCTTGATTGCCTTGAGTTCGTTCACTATATCATCGTCTTTTGGCAAATTTATTCACCGATTTAGTTGATATTAGCCCCCGATATGTATATTATTTTAATTCGTGTGTGTATGGGATTAATTTTTAATCCCAAACCCAAACCCAATAACTAACTTGCCTTGACCTACTCACTCTCATACATATACTCTCTCTACACAAAAAAAAACACACACAATTAGAATTTAACCTCTCTCTGCTTGCCAGAACCAACGCTTTTTCTTGATGTGAAGCGATGAATGGTCACTTCTGCTCATAACAAACAAATTGCTCCTTCTGAAATTGCTCTTGTTTCCATCTTTGTGGTGAACAACTCTCCCCCTTCCTATCGAGCCACCAACCATATTCAGCATGCTGCCCTTCATGCGCTTCACCTAGAAGTGATTCATGATGAAATCTCTGGCACCCCTATGGTTAGCCAAACGCGCAACGATCCATTTTGTGGCTTTGACTATTTGCACATCAAATAATCTTGTTATGACCAGCGTAAACACAAATAAAAATATGTCCAAGAATAAAACCCCGTAAAAGTCGATTGTGCCAAGGTACAATACGACCGCGAAAAAGATGATACTACCTAACCGCCCCATGATGAAGGACCTTATGATGAAATAAAGTCTCTCCAGCCACGTAGTTTGCAATAGAGCTTTGATCACCGCTCCTTTTTCAATGTCACATTCAACTAGTGGGCTCGAGCGAGCTGAAACAGTATCTATCTGTTGCAATATCGTATTTGCATAATTAACCTCTGATAAACGTGATATCGTTTTAGCATAACGCTCGTCCAATAATTCTTTGTAACTTGCGTTTTCAAGCTTTGACAAAACCCTATGAACTATTTCGTCTATTTCGCTATCTGTAACAGATGTCATTATCTCACCCGAATGGCCAACTGAGCATGCGTTTTTATATTTTCAAAACTGAGCAATAAATTCGTTTGTGTGTGGATTAAAATTTAATCCCAAATCCCTCTATGATTCTCTCAAAATCCTTCCAAACAGCAAGATTCCTACGATCAGTATGGCCACGCTTGAAACCACAAGGATTGCAATGTCCAGAAGTATTGTCGGGCTAGTCATTGGGGCGCCTCTAAGCAGCAGTGAGGTGAGCGCATCTGTAACATAGAAGCTTGGCACGAACCTGCTCGCAGACTGTGCAGCTCCGGAGAGCGAGGCACCGACGAATGTACCAAGGAAGAGCTGCGGCAGCAAAAACAGGAAGGCTATCCCGGTTGCTGCCCCCGAGGATTTGGCAATGGTAGCGGTGATCAACCCGAAGCCAACGTTGCAGAGTGAAAATACTAGCACAAGACCGAAGGACAACACTATGGTTATGGAGCTGACCAGCGGTCTGAACCCCATCAAGTAGACTAGCCCAAAGACTATTGCTGCTTGGATGAACGCCGTGACCATATTCGAAAGCACCTGGCTCATCATGAACTCAGATGGGGATGTAGGCGTCATCCTGATCCTCTTCAGGAGACCATTTTCCTTGTCAAGGGCGAAAGACTGTGCCACTATCATTATCATGAAGATTGAGGCGAAGGCGAACATGCCAGGCGCCATGTAGTCGAATGTCGATGTCTTCTGTACGTTCACCAGAGAGGGAGTGCTCAAGCTTATTGGCTTCGCCACCGTCTGCTGTCCGCTATCCAACAGAGTTCCCAGCACTTGCTGGAAAATTGGGGAGATTGCTTGGGTTGCGAAGAGAGAGCCGCTGTCAAAGTAGAGTAGAACGGTTGTGTTGACCCATTTGGAAGCGTCT
>Ga0187849_1000057_pt1 | contig 156763 bp, 156 predicted proteins | sample June2016WEW_4_10_2_FD_132412 | JGI IMG/M metagenome (GOLD analysis project Ga0187849, IMG submission 132412) | Peatland microbial communities from SPRUCE experiment site at the Marcell Experimental Forest, Minnesota, USA - June2016WEW_4_100 | ecosystem: Environmental > Terrestrial > Soil >... | reverse complement strand
CGGACTCGCTCCCAACCCGCCACTGATTGGTAAAGCCCGCGACCTTGACGGCGGCGTAAAGGCCGTATGGTTGGACATTAGGGAAGAGATGCTCCCGGCGGGATGTGAACTATAGTTGGTTCACAACCCACCGATTACGCCCCAGCCACGAGCCTGGTAAACTGGTGATTGACCGAAGAATTGGTCTAACTACGTTGAATCTGCTACCGTCTTATTCGAGTGCTCATTCTACTGACTAGTGCCAGAACAGGGCCTGGCAGCTCAAATCACCCAATTGGTCCGCCGGAGTGCCAAACTTCGGGGAAGCGGCAGAATCGGCGTGGAAGAAGATAGACTCGTTGAGCGGATAGCAAGAGTGTGCCGAGCTGAACTCCGGGATCTCTCTCGGAACCGACCTCTTCGGGACGATGTCCTGTGGCCGCAATGGACACAGATGTACCAACTCCTAATCCTGGACGTTGCGGACTTGTCAAGTCTGATTCAAGGTCTCGAGAGGCCCTTCCGTCCGGAGCCGGCCTACTCGCTTTTGCTCGAGTTACTGAAGGCACTAAACCCGGACGCGACCTCAATTAGGGCACATCTCGTATTCAGTTCCCGGGCTGCTCCTGCCCCTTACACGGTCCCTCATAGGGCCCGCGAGATTGTGTCCGTAGTGTGGCTGCCTTCCAGGAGTTTCGCCCGATCACCATTGAGCGGGCTCCTTGCCCACGAAGCAGCTCATTCGGTTGAACTGTTGCCGCACGACGGTCCTCAAGTCGGCTTGCCTGCAGGTCAGACCACCGAGACACTTGCCGACTCATTTGGGGCCGCATTGCTTGGCCCGGGGTTCGCGTGGGCGGTTAGCGCGTACCTGGGACAATTGAAGTCAGATCGTCAGCCCGCAGGCGAGTATTCCGCTAATCATCCGTCGTGGCCGATTCGAGTGGCTTGTTTGAAAGGGATAGCGGGAGAACTCTGGGAAAGCGCATTAATCAAGGACTGGTATCTCTCACACATTGAAGCCGCGTCGAAATCAGCGGGACAGCTATCCTCAGACAATCAGAGCCGGAGTCTGGAGCTCCGCCAGGCCGTAAAGCATAACATAGGGCGGCTGCGGAAGGTTTCAGTAGACGAGCGGGGTTTAATCGATATACGGCAGGGTAAGCGGGATAAGCGAGCCAGATACTCTCAAGTCCTTGCCTTCAATCTGGATTGCCCGTACTGAGAACCATGGAGTGGGTGCCTGAGAAAGGACAGGCCTCGAGGAGGCTCCTCCTCGATAGGGAGGATCTGAGAAGGCGGTTATTCGAAATCGCCACTGGATCAAAGATTACGGAAGCACAGCTTGCGGGTTGGATCAAGTCTTTCAATCAACTGGTGGAGGAAGCAGGCCTATCAGGTGACGCCCACGAGCAGTTCCGTGCGATTGTCCCAGACCTTCGAAAGGGATCTCCACTTAATGCGGATGAGCTTGCCTTTTTGTCGGGTCTTCTTGAACAAAGCTTCCGAAATCTCGAGGGTTACTTCCGTTCCGAGTTCGCAACCCGAGGTGCAGCCAATCCGTCGTCTCTCAGACTAACGCGCCACCTATCGCGCTTGCTTGACACTGACTTGTCGGTGACGTCCGGGTTCGGGGGACGCACCAAATTAGAGGTTTTGGAAACCTACGTTCGATCAAATCCCGGCCTGTTTATCCATGCGGTCTATCGGCGTTTGAACAGTCCAGTTCGGCGGGCCGGCTTTAGTTATGCGAATGTCTGGAACCTCGTCCAACACCTGGTGAACGAACGCCGACTCCTGACAGTCGGCGGTCCTCGAGGCCACAACCGGTATTGCTTTCCACATCCCGACACGATTGAAGATCGAACTCAGTACTATGGACAGCCATACGCCATTGACTCCGTTCTGACGAAGAAGTGGACCGACTCCTTCGACTTAGCCAAGATACGGAAGTTCTGGGACATTTTCGAAGGAAACTCGATTGCGAGGAACCCTGTCTTGATAGTTGTCGATTACGGTCGACTTGAGTCTCTCCAGGGCCAGAAGATTAGATCGTTCGGTTGGCTCGAGCCTTTCGGGCATCTGGAAGCCAAACTAGGCCTCCTCGCTCAGAGGTCCGTTCCCCGCAAGGACGTACTCTTGGTCGGAGGAGTGTCTAGAATCGATCGGGAGGGCAGGGAGACGCCGTTCTGGGTCTCAGAGGACGTGCAAGAGTCCCTCAGGATTTCTCCGTCTCAACTAGTGGGGCCACAAAGTAGCTGACCATCCCGAGCCTCCCAAAATCGAAATTGAAGTGACAGATGCCGTCGTCAACGACGGTGATTCGAATCTTTTGTAGGGTGGCGAGTTGACCGATTCGAGAGGCGATACGGAAGATTCGATGGTGAACCCTCGATCTGCTGCTCCCGGAAGTTTCTGCCTTGAGTGTCAACGCATCTTCATTCGAAGCCTGAACTTGTAAGTGCCCATCCTTCAGCGAAATCTCGAGATCGGCGGATTCAGGAAACGTTGTCGAAGCCAACGTCAAGCGTTCCAGTCCGCCTAGCAAGGCTGACGGAGCAGAATCCACCCCCTTCAGTTTTGGGGTCGTGAAGTGTGCATCCGGAATGTCATGCATCAATTTCGACCGAACGAGCTCGTCACCCACCCGAAAGTTTACCTCAAGTCCGGAGGATCGAAAACGGAGTCTTAGATGCGCGTCGGCTTGATCGAATTGCCCTAGAAATGGATTGAGGACAGATTCGAGGTCTCTGGTGGTAACAGCCACTTCAGTGGGGGTATCCACAGAGTGGGTGGCGGCCGCGCTCTTCGAAATCTCCGCAGTCATGATCATGGTGCGCGATCCGTCCATTGCTCGACACGAGAGTCCCGATTGCCCCAGCGAAAGTACAGTTGTCTCGAAAGATGTGTCAAGGGCGTTTACGATTAGCTGCGGCGCATCTTTGGTTGTGAATTCGATTATCCCGGTCATGCGCGATCCTGTGATGTCTCTTCCATATGCTATAGCAGTAATCGCATGGCGGGGTAAAGCCTAGCAGGCCGCAATCGGGCCTGTCCAGAGGATTATACCGCGATTGACCCGATACCTTAGGCCCATCCGAGATAGGCGCGCGCCCTCGTCGCGCATCGTTCATTCCCCTCTTCGCGAGGAATGAGGGCTGCAGACCAGCGTTTGGGTGCACCCCCAATCCAACGAAGATCCTGGTCTTCATCGACCGCCTCGGGGGAGCAGACACCCTGGCGCCTCTTTCTTTCGCCCGGTGCGAGTGCCCGGCGCACCGCAGGAGGGGCCGGCCATTCCGACATCGTTGTTCCTCGGGATGCCCGTGATGGAATTCGCACATTTAGATTGGCTTTCGGATTCGTTCTATCGATAGAAGCGCGCCCCCGAAAAACGAGATTAGCTCGCTTGGGGATCCGTCAATTACGGAAGCCCTGTAACTTAGTTTGGGGTCCCTTGTCCTCGGACGATACTAGTCAAACCAGACCCTAAGACACGAGATGCGGCAAGTCACCCCAGACCCCACGTCCGGTCGAGTCACTCGCCATTCGGGCCCCCCGCAGTTCTATCCGACCCTGACGATTGAGGTTTGGAACGGTTGCGCTTATGACATTGCCTTCGACCCCACGCGAACAACAGCCCATCCCGGGACACTTGCTCGCCTACGCCATCGAAATTCGAATACAGGGCTCCGCGGCAGAAGCGTCGTTCCAATCACTAGAGCGCCATCTCGCAGAACGCAGGACCTTGGGCAAGAGGATTTCCCAAATCAATCGAGACGGAGGACCCCTTCCGCTCCAACTTGAGAGGGCCGAGTTCGAGAAGCTATTTCGCGATTTTGGGAACCTAATCGGGCCGATCCTCGGGGATATCCAGTCGTTTCTAGCCGCTGTCGGGATCGTTGCGTCAATCCTCTGGCCCTCGATCCAGCCTCGAAGGGGCGTAACCAAGGAAAGAATCGCACATCGGATGGGGAGGGCTCAGGAAATCCGTCAGATCCTTTCGGTATCAGAAAACTCGCCGATAAGGACCCGCACCCGAGGTCGGGATGACGCCCGTGGTGGACTACTTCATTTCGATGAAATGGTAGAGGAGTTCATCGCGACGCACCCGTCTAGGAAGGTAGTCACCTTCGACATAGGGTCAAGTCGGGCGGGAACCGATTCAGGGCGTTCTGACGCAATCAGGTGGCTCGACGAGGATACACTCGATCTTTGGGTAAACGGGAGAAGGAGTAACCTGAGGGAGGTTCGCGAGGGACTCCAACAAACGCTTAGCCATCTCAACATTAGCGGGAGGGTCGACTACATTTTCACGAATGCGCCGTTGCCCACGGGAGACGTTCCAATCGGGTTTAGCGTCGCGGCCGGTGCTGAGGACACCCCGTCGGTTTCGAAGCGAAGAAGTCCTCGGCGCTCCGCGTAGGTCCGGCAACTTTGACGATGCTGCCCCCGCTTGGCCAGAAGGACCGCTAATCCGCGAGGAGTCCCTCGACGACGACCCGGTAGACCCTCCCTTGCTGATAGGCCCGAGCAATCCACTTGGCCACACGATACCAAAATCGTCGCGGCCTCCCCAGGGTTTCTGGGAGGGGACGGAATGGGCTCCGCCGGGCCCAACCGACGGGTTCATACCGCCGCCCGGGACTACCTTTCGGTTTCAAGTCAAACGCACGGAGGAGTACAACGATGGGAGACAAGGCAACCACAGAGAGCGGGGGTGGGAAAGCGGGTGGCCGGGCCCCACCTGTCCTCAACCCCGAAGCCAATACAGCGGTGCGCAACTTAACTCAAGAGGCAGGGGCTTTCTTGGGACTCGCGTTCGCCTCGTACGCCCTTCAACTCGCACTTGTGGCGTCAGGAAGACATGTTCCACTGCCACTGTGGGTCCTCCTTCCAGCCCTGCTAGTTTCCGACTTTCTCACGATGGTCTTTGCCCTTGCCACTATGGCCCGATTCGATCTCGCGGGCGGAATCGCGAGGGTCTACAAACCGTGGCCATCAGCGAGAGAGGTCGTCGAACAGCCGGGCCCAGACGATGAACCGGGACCGGGAGGGGGGATCGCTCCCCGGTGGTTCAACTGGGAGGACGCGCTCTTCCGACGCTCCTCCCGAAAGGAGGACGATTGGGTCGCACGTCGACTTCGTCGGATCTCGCCTTACCGGTACATTCCATTAGTGGTAATCGCCCTCCTTGCGCTCGGCCTTACGAACTATCTCGTCCTAATCGGTTGAGGCCGCCCGCGAAGGACTGAACTCAGTCGAGGTTCCGTGCCTGGCGCAGCATCTGACCGTCTTCAGTCGATAGGCCACCTGGGAATGGTCGAATCAATCCGAGAGATCGTTCGCAGTGTCGCCCTGATTGCGCTGACTATCTTCGCGAAGTGTGTTTTGTCATCGAAAGAGAGTTCCCGGCCCTGTCGATCTTTCAACCACTTCTCACATGGGCGGTAACCTCCAACGGAGAACTCCCACACTTCCGATTCGACTGGCCTGAAGTACTGATGGGCGTTGATACTGACGCGACCCTCCTCGGCGGGCGCGCTCGAGGACCCTGCGTTCGGGGTTGACTTGCGGAATCTCGGGTAGGGCGCGTCCACAACGTCGGTGCCCGCCACCGGAAACCCGACTGGATTTGGGTCTGTCACCGGCCTCCGGAGCAGATGAAGTTCTGTCAACTCCTCCCCCGCAGACGCGAGGGCGGCGAACAGTTCTTGGCTTGATGTCAACGGAAGCCGAGGAAAGCCCGTCTTCAGGAATTGCCCATAACGAGTTCTGTATCCTGTGGAGAAGAACACTGCGTACATGTAGTGAAACAGGTCCTCGGGACCGAATGTTTTCACAAGGTCTCCCCGTCCTGTATCGACGAATTTGAGCCCCACCTTCTTACTGAGCGTTGATACGAGCCCCGGGTCCAAATTCGGCACCCTTCCACCGGGGCCGGGGGTCCAGGTGAGGGTTGACTGAGGTGTACCACCGGCAAGAACTTCCGGATATAGATACAGCGGGAATGCATAGCTCTGGGTCGTCGATTCTCCTGTCTTGGCCTCGGAGGGGCAGTCAGCGCAGAAGAAGTGGTCAGGTACCGGGGATCGGTTAGAGCGGGCGGAAATCAGAACCAGATTCTCGTGCCCGATCATATTTTGGGTCACTTCGGTGCGAGGGCGGCAGATGAAGCCACGAGAGTTACCCGTGAAGTAGGTGTAACGCCAATCAAACGGGCGATAGAGCAGGCGAGTGATCTTGCTTCGATCAGGTCCAGACGCTCGGACGTCGGCTTGAGCTCTCTCAACGCTCCAGTCTTGGACGTCGCGTCCCAGATTGTACTTGGTTCGCGCCCCCTCAACGCTTTCCCTTACGAAATCCGATGCAACCTCCCACACCCTATCGGCCGTGAATTGAACAGTCAGATCATCACGGGCGGTGAGGATTCCGACGGAGCTCGTGGGAAAGATATTGTCTATCGAGGGCCAGCTCAAGAACTCGGCCTCCAACGCCTCATCTCTTGGCTTTAGAATGAACTGGGGAGGCGACGGTGTTAACCTTGTCCAATTGACAGATTCAAGGTTCTCCTTTGACAGGAATCCGTACTTATGCTCCCTCGTTCCCCAGACTTCTGCATGGAAGACTTCACAAGATTCTAACGGCGTTTGAAGCTTGACGAAGATTCCAATGGCGACGCCCTTCTTGATATCAAAGACGTTCTCATCTTTCCCTCCACCAGGCACCTCATCCCTATGACCGACATCGCCGTGTAGGTCGAGAATGAATGCTCTGTCGAATGTTTCCATCAAATGCCATCTCATTCCCCTAAAAGTTAGATTCTCTAGGTACCCCCGGTTCGTGATGAAGGCCAGAATGCCTGATCCGGTCTTGTTCACTCGCCACTCTGCCCAACGAATGAATTTCACATAGTCGTCTTGAAGCCACCGCGGGTTCGTCTCGCCAAGAGGTTGGCCGTCCACCGAGTAGTAATCTTCGAGGAGTCGACCGATGAAATTTGGAACCTTTCGGGGCCTCCCGTTGGGTCCGATTTTAATCTCCCAGGATCGGTTCTGCGACTCGGCTTGGTAGGGGGGATTGCCTACTACGACCATAATTGGTAGCTCGTCCTTGATGGTGGAAGCTTCAGTTGCTTCGTCGGAGAGTACTCGGCTGGCACCGGGCAGCCGAGTCCAAGCTCTTCCGGGCTCATCCAACGAGTTCGTGAGGTAGACCCTTGTACGTTCGTTTCCACTGAAGTCGAAAGCCCAATTGGCCCGATCAGCTGGAGGCAGATCGCGGGCGCCAAGCTGGAGTGCGAGCTTGATGTGAGCAACTGTGTAGGGGGCCATGAGAACTTCGAAACCGAACAGGCGGGGTAGCAGATGGTCCCTGACGTAGCTGCGCCACATGCCGACGTTGCCGCTTTTCTGGAAACGTTCGCGTATGACGTCTGTTATCCCGTAAAGGAACCCGCCGGTCCCACAGGCGGGGTCAAGGATGAGTACCCTGTGCTCCGTCGCATCTGCCCGAGCTTCCGCCTCCGGGGCAGGATCTCCCTCCTCGTCAACTCGGCGTTTCTTGACGTAGGACGTTGTCGACGCATCGGCCAAACCTTCGGCCAGGCCGAATGAACCTCTGAGAGTGTCGTCAGCGGCTCGAACGATGAAGGAGACAACCGGTTCTGGTGTGAAGAACACCCCTCTCTTGCTTCTGAGGGAAGGGTCGTATTCCGCCAGGTAAGTCTCGTAAAAATGTATGAGCGGATCCTCCTTACGAGCCCTCGCACCGAATCCAGCGAGGACCTTGTCAACATCGGAGATAGCAAGAACCTGAACCAAATCTTCAATGAAGGGAAGGTACGGCTCGTCTTCGATGTCCACCCCAGTGATGGCGTCGAATAGCCTCCTTAGGAACGGATTTGTTTTGGGGATTTCCCGTGCGGCACCGGCTCGAGAGAACGTCCCGCCTCGATGGTTCGTCCAGGCGGCGAAGAGTCCGTAAACAAGTGACTGTGCGTAGATATCGGCAAACTGAGTTGTCTTGTCCGGTTGGTCGATGTCCGGAAGGAGGACTTTAGCCATTCCCTTCCGTAGGTCCTTGACCATCTCTGAAGCCACGCCGCGCGCGAATGCTTCTCCGACAGTGTCTCGAATTATGAGTGTGATTCTTGCCATCTTGCTCGACAACTCATGAGGGCTGGTCAGGGGTTGAGGAGCCCGAGATGCAAATTCCGTGAGAATCGTCTCCAGATTCTTGGCCCCCGCAACATCAATCGCGATTCGCCCGCTCGCCGAGAGAGTCCCAACGGTGCATTCTTTGAAGAACGCCCCGTCTACGTACCACCTGAAGCGGTTGTAGTCAGTTAGCAGCAGATTTCCCAGCGACCGACGGTACCGAGTCAGCTGTTCGCTCCTTTCCTCGACTTCGAGAGGCGTACCGAGGTCCTTCGCCTCTACGTATCCAGTAGTGAGTCCTTTCACCTCGACCACGAAATCCGGGGCCCCGCACTCTACCCTGGTCGGCTCGTTTGTCGCAAGAGAGCCAGGGATCAATGACTGCAGAAGGGTCTTGAGGGCTGGGCGATGGGTATGTTCAGTAGCTCTGCCCGTCCTAAGATTCGTTTCTAACTCCCGGGCGTACGTCGTAATTGCGGGGTTGACTGACATGGTGCCTCCCCTGTTGAACCCCGCCTAACGAGTAATCAACAACGGGAGATTCATGCGACTGGAATGCCCCGTCTCTATCACCTTTTCTCAATCCGACCTGTCCTTCCGAGCGAAATCTGAGGTCGTCCCTTGTAATCTTTGACCCAACCCTCGACGATTCGGATCTTGTCTCCCTCCGCGACCATCGCGACCTCGTCGCCCCACAGAACAAGCGAAATCTCACCGGTTCCGTCCTGGAGGATCCCGTTTCTAGCTTTCTTCGTCCCACCTGTACGCTGGTCAATCTCCCGGACCGGCTCGAGCTTCGCAATCGTTGTATCAAAAGTCGCGAGTCGGCCGGGCCGTAAATCGGAGATGTAAGTCCTCGGAGGAGCACTCGCGGCCATCGGTGTCCCCACTCCTCCCACCGAAAAGACTCTTCGCCTAAGGGACCTCACCCCGCGCATCGCTCGTTCCCCTCTTCGCGAGGAACGTGCGGGGAGTTGACGGGTTGTCAGTCGACTTGTTCGTAGACGAAACGATCAGGGGATCCTTCCCTTTTGCCCAGAACGACGAACAAACCAGCGAGTAAAGGGGCAATTGCTGCGAGACCGAGATACCAGCCGATAGAAGGTCCCCACGACGCGCTAATCGTCTCCCCTGGCTCGAAGGACGAGCCACACCCGCTTCCCGCACATGACCCGAAAAACGAGCTTCGCGGTGACGAACCGCCTGAGGACGATCCCTGAGAGTTGAGGACAGCCGGTTGGGCTGCAAACAGAAGGGTAGGCGCCAGCACGACAAGAATAATCGCAATTATTGCGAGACCCCCTGCCCACCCTGATCGTTTCCGCCCGCTCGTGAACGCAAGGCTCGCAGCGGCGAGCCCGATGATAACGCCACCAATGACTAAGGCGGCGACCAAGTTATAGAGCGTACCGAGACTGTTGAAACTGCCTTGTGCGTAAGGGCCACTGTAGGTCGAGTTTACGAGGTAACAATAGCTCGATCCCTGGCACGTGATAGTTTCGGTAAGCTGGTTGAGGGGGTAGTAAGTTGCAGTGCCGCTTATTGTAAAGGAACTGCCGGAAACTGTATCTGCGGCAGATGCCGATATTCCGTACCACCCCACAAAAAGTGACACGAGTAACAGGGCTACCCCGACTAGAAGGAGCGTTCCACCGACTATTGCACGTTTCGAAGCAGGGGTTCTCCTTGCGGATTGGGTCGAGAACCCTCCGAGTTGCTCCCGAATGGAGGCTACCGGGACTGTGACTGACTCGGCCGTGGTCCCAGGTTGGTCTGCAGACTCTGGATGCGCAGGAATGAACGGCTCCCTCCCCGTCACCAGTGGAAGCCCACATTTCCAGCAAAAGGAACCTGTCGTGTCAACCGCAGCCCCGCAGTTTCCACACACGGGAATTGAGCCCGGAGGGGCCGTGGAGGCAGGACTGTAGACAGCGTGGGCAGGAAGAGTGACAGAGGATGAACTGGGATTCAGGCGTGATCCGCAGTGACTGCAAAATGGCCAGTCGGGATGCACCTGGGCTAGGCACTCAGGGCAGAGGGGAACGTCGTCGGGCACTCCACACCGACGTCTCAATCTGTTCCTTCTGAGCTATAAATGACACTGCAGCGTGGCACGCGCACCGACCGAGGTGGAGGAAGAGGTTCGCTCGTTAGCGATTACGGTGGAACCACAGTTCCGCAGTTAGGGCAGAACTTCGGAGGAGGATTCGGGAGCATGAGGCCGCATCCATGGCAAACGCGCGAATAAGTGCCGGGAGGTGGTGGCGGTGCGTGAGTGATCCGCCAACGTGCGTCAGACCGCGCAATCCACGGATTAAGCAGAACTATTACGAACACGATAGGAACGACCACAATCAACCACCATAGCCACCAGTTGCTGGTCGCCGAGAGTGCCAGAGCCGAGAGGAAGACGTACCATCCCACCGCGATAACGATCCCGATAACGGTCCTACCTCTCCAACGCGTTTTCAACGGCGGGGGCGGAGACGGCAGGGCCTGTGTGGCCGGTTGCGCCATGACCGTTGGTACCCCGGTTCGACTTACTTGGATGTATTGTCTGATGCCCCTCTCTGCCGCGCATCGCTCGTTCCCCTCGTCGCGAGGAACGAGCGATGCAGCAAGCTAGCATCCAGTACCCAACCGCCGAACTTCCCGACCCGACCGAACATGCCCCCTCCCGTCTCCGCACCGTCACGGGAAACCGTTTCCCGCGCAAATGCTCGTGCGGATTCGGCCGCGAGATCCCCCGCGACCCGGAGATCCGCCTCGTGGTGGACTTCGGCGCGCAGCGGCCCTACCCCGCCTATCTCCGCGAGCACTCGCACGACTTCGGGAGCTACCGCGGTCGGACCCGCGACCGCATCGACCTCGCCTCTGTCCCCGGGTTCGTCCCCGCGAGCGCCCTCGTGGCCAAGCCGGCCGAGTCGAAGCCTCCGGTTGAGCTAGACTTCACGACCGACCCCGCCCACTCCGAGGCGGACGCCTCTCCGAGCGTCGAGGCAGGTCGCCCGTGGGCCTCCGGCCAGCTCGTCTTCAACGCGGGCTCGTTCGAGTCCGCACGCAGCGGGTTTGCGGACTACACGCGGGATGGCGAGACGGGAGAGCAGCTGCGCACGCGCGTGAACCGGATCATCCTCGAGGACCTCGAGCAGAAGGTGCTCGCGCTCCGGGCGCTCCACGCGAAGCTCCGGGACATGGACGCGGGTGCCTCATTCGGGGCGGTCGTGGCGCGGTCGAAGCCGGTCTGACGCGGTGCCGCGGTCACTGGGAGGTCGCATGTTTGAGTTCCGCCTCCGAATCCTGGATGTGGGCGAGGGCTCCTTTCTCGGGATCGTGGAGGGATTCCCCGAGATCCTGGTGCATGCGACCTCCCCCGCGCAGGCTGAGGCAGACCTGACGTGTGCCCTGGTCGACCAACTACAGCGGCTCCAGGACCGCGAGGCGACGCGGATCGACTGGGACGACTTTCCGACAGTTAGGGTAACCCGCCTACTCCTGGGTCCCCTCGCGGAGAAGTTGGCCTGATTGACGGTCGAGCCGAACTGCTCCATGCCTAGCCTCGCCAGAAGGGTCGACCCATATCATGCCCTCTAGCAGATACCACGTGGCGAAACACAGAGCGAGCCCGAACGAGGTCGCTGGCATCGCAGTGATGTAACAGGGGGCAGCTGTGATGATGGAAGCCACCAGACCTACAGAGCTGAAACCTCCGAGCCATTTGACCAACCCGACCCAAGTGGGATTGGGCAACGAAGCCGGGAAGACGATCCTTCCATCGGATAGAACCAGATACTGGAGCCGCCGGCGACCAACCCGGACCACGTGTGGGGAGACAGTCGGTCTTCCCGTAACGACGGGAGTGTAAGTCGTCGGCTCGCTTCGTTCGATTCTGGCCCGTCGTCGAGTCTCGCGTCGAGTGGGTTCAATTCGCACGGTGTGGGAAAGCGCGCCCGAAGGAAGTAAGTTCGAAGCGAAAAGGGGGGTTTTCGAGCAATCATTTAGACGGAGGGCGGATGAGCCGTCCGCCCCGACGTCGTATGCCTAGGGATCGGCGTACGCGTTCTACGCCCGAAGCGGTGACGGTACGAACCTCTGCGACGCCTCGATTCAGGTCGTTGAAGTTCCAGGCGATTTCCGCGTCCGAGGGCGAGAGTTCGGGCCTTTCGCCCCACTTCGAGCGCTGCGGCCCGGCCAGCCGAGTTACGTACTCAGACAGTCCTGGCGGTGGTCCTGGGGGTCTGCCTCCCTTTTTGCCCTCTACTCGGGAATCAATCCACGCTTTGACGGTAGAGTACTCGGTCGGGATTCTAAGACGACGTGGCCGCGTGCTCTTGTCTCCCCCGTACATCATGTAGACCACTTCGATGCCCGGATCGTAGTCTGGACGGTCGCCCGCCACGTAGACCACTTGATTAGTGTCCGGGAGCGAGCCCGTATTACCGAAGGTGCAACCCGCGGGGCAGGTCCCATCCTTCCCTTTAGGCGAGGGCCGGCCCCAGCAAAAGGGGCAAGGGGCCGGCCGTGTGTGGGGAATTGAAGGAATCGCCTTTCCTGTCGCGTCCTTCAACTCGAGACCGAGCGTCACGGTCTTGCCAGGGAGTACGAAATCGGAGATTCCCCCGGTCTCGTCCGCAATGGGGGGAACGCCAGAGTACAACATCCCCTTCCAAAGCCAGCCGAGGGCAGGGTCCTCGAGCAGCAAGTGGGGGTTGGCATTCCAATCGTAACTGAAACCCGCATGGATGTGTTCAACTGATTGGGCATCAACTGTCGTTGCCCGTACGACGGCTACAGTCTCGATTCTTGGCGCAGCCCGAAGCGCTTCGACGGCCCAGTTGTGAAGGACAACTAGATGAATCCAATCCCTCCAGAATCCCGATACATCGGCCCCACTCGCCGCCAAGCGCTCGATTGCTCCCGCATTGAGATAGGAGAGTGCCCATCCAGCTTCGATGTCAGCGACTAGTTCCCCACCGACGTCGTCTTTCCAGACTTCCATCATTTCGTCCATCGATCCGCCGGTCTTCATGAAGTGCCATTGAATGTCACCCGAAGACTCGGCGAGCACCCAGTCCATGTTGTCAACCATGGAATCAATGAAGTCATGTCGCCAGCGTTTGGCATGCAGCTTCCTGAACAGAGACTTGCCCGCGGCTAGCGCCTGGTCAAGGGTCACAATCTGACGATTGGGAGACGTCTTGCGAGGCATTGTTCGCGATTGGGAGCAACACGGATGCGCTTTGCGGGTGTGTGACCTCGGCCTGGCACTGTGGGAGAAATCGAACGTATCCTATTCATCGACGAATCTGGAACCCCCGGCAAGTCTAAGTTACCGGCCCGGAAGACAGTCAACTGCCTGGCATTCTGTGCTGGTGTCCTCCTTGAATGGAAAGCGTTGCCTCAATTTGTTGACCGTCACACGCGACTCGTTTCCGAATGCTTTCGGCCCAATCTCCCGGAAATCAAAGGCGCGTCACTACTCAATGATTTGGCACCCGGGGTCGACGAAGCGGCCGCTCTCAAGCGGATCGCCGCGATGGTCGGCGATTCAAACCTTAGGATCTGGGTTACGGGATGCGAGCTCGGCTGCGACCCTCATCCGAGGTACCCCGGAGCGGGCAAAAAGCCGGCGGTTATCGCGCGGAATCTCCTTGTTGACCGGGTCAACGGAATGGCGAAATCTCCAGCCTACTCTGATTACAGCTGGCTATTCGTGTGCGACCTCTCTTCCGGTGGAGATCTTGCCCAGTTTGGGACCACTGTCGCGTCCTTTCGAGACGCCCTTGTCGGTCGAGCTCGCGCCCACTCAATTCATGCCGAGGTTCTCGGAGGTGACTCTAGGAGATGGCCAGCGATTCAGATTGCAGATGTGTACGCGTTCTACGCTCGACATGCGTTCGGAGTGAAACGCGGCCTCGCAGGCGCAAGTGTCTCGAAGGGGGAGGCCTTTGTCGATTTCCTGTACCCGACTTTGCAGCGATCTGCGACCAAGAGCGTAGTCGGTTGGGCCACCTGGCCAAGTAAGATTGGTGTTTCTACTGGGGTCCTGAAGACGCCGACTTACACGCAATTGCACAAGTTTTGGAAACTCTGAGTTCAGCACATCGAAGGACCTGACTATGGTATGCAGTGTCGGCGTGAGCCATAGTAGGCCGCGGATCTATCGCAGGGGATCGAACAATTGTTCCCTGCTCTCAATCGAGACCGGTGCTCCCACACGCTCCTCGCGGTCGGTCACCGCGCGCGGGCGCGGTTTCAAGGTCGTGACCGTGAATCGACCAACCCGGCCGCTGTGGCAAAGTGATCTTGCACGGAAGACTCTGCAAGGGGTCACAGGGCACAGTCGCGTCCGAGCCACATTATAAGGCAAGGGTGAGAGATGCGCCCTCATGGCCGGTTCTTATTGCCAGAAGTGCGGGACCCCAAACCAGGCGGGGGCCCAGTTTTGTTCCAAGTGCGGAGCGGCGCTTTCCGTGGTCCCCCCACCGAACCCTCCTCCACAAGCTCCAGCCGCCTCAAATCCTCCAGCCTGGGCCCCTGTTGCTGCCCCTCCACCGCCGAAGAAATCGCGAACCACCCTTATCATCGTAATCGCAGTTGTTGTGGTTCTTGTCGTCGTTTTGGTCGGCCTGTGGGCCGCGGGAATTTTCAATTCGAGCAGTTCCTCGGGATCTGGGAGTACGCCGCCAATCACCATTACCGGGTTCACGTTCACCCCCGATTACACGGGGACGACATCAGGCTACCTTGGCTCTTCCTACACCTGCGGTGATAGCTGTCCTCTTCAGGTCGCGGTTGGAGGTAGTGTGACCATTACTCTGGGACTCACGAGCACTGCGGCCCTCTTGAACCACAATATCGACGATTTCACCGTGACCGGCGGGTTCTCAGTCACGTCGGTGAGCCCGACCCTCCCGGTAACTTTGGCCCCGGGCGGATCCCAGACCTTCACGTTGACGGTTCAAGTGCCGTCCGTGACGGGAAGCTACAGCATCTCCGGGACAATAGTGACAACCTGAGAAGACGCGTTCCCCCGCGTTCAGCGCGGCCGGTCATTCAACTCCGACTTGGGCACGTCGAAGTCGACCGACAAAAGGCGGCTTGCGAGCTGTTGTCGGGTTCCCGCCGGCCTACGGTGGAGTCGGAAGCGGCTTGCCGCACTTCTGGCAGAAGGCAGCCGCGCGCGCATTCCCCATCCCACACGACTGACAGTACCGTTCGGCGGCCGGGGTCGGTGGTGGCGGAATAGGCTGAGGGGGGCTTGTGACGTAGTAGACGGTCTGCGGTTGAGCGGACATAACCGGCGCGGGAGCCGGCTTACTGATTACCGATAGGACGATTCCCACAATCAGGAGAACAAAGCCGAGGGCAGCGATACCGCCTCCCGCCGCTTGGTATGGGTAGTCCAAGCATACGCCAAGAAGGCTGACGCTGCAGTACTCGTATGCGGCGATACCTCCGATGATGAACACAATGCCCAAGACGAGTAAGGCTATCCCGCCGCCTCGATATGGATGGGTTGGAGCGTTTCCCGCGGCCATGCGGCGGGCATGGGCGCTCGTTAGCTTGAATTTGGTGTCGTACCGCCAATAGCGGGGGACACGTGCATTCAACCCTGATTTCCCTCACCGTGAAGAGACCGGTTACGGCGGCCCTGGCTTTCTCGGGGCCGAAAGTGGGCGTTCTTGGCTCGCGTTCAGGTCGACCCACGTAGCCACCTCATGGACGGGGAGAGACCCGCGCGCTCATCGCGGTCCGCCCTCGACCGCGCGGGTCGCTGATAAAGCCCGCGCGGCCGCACCCGCCCGCGCGAGCATTATCGCGACACGGTCCGCCTCGCGCCTCGGATCGGCGCTCGGCGGACCTCCGCGCTCACTCCGTGTCGATGACCGCGATGAGCGCGCCGAGCGCCTCCGCAATCGACGCCGCGAACCCGTTCCCCGACTTGCCCGCAATCCGTCGACCTGGCGCGAGCCCACTGCCGGTTCGCCCCGTTGCCCCGACCTCCCGGCGCTTCCCGACCCCCCGCTTCGGCGACTACTCGCGGACGCGGTTCGAGTCGCGGGTCGCGTTCGGCGGCCCGGACGAAGACGAGGACGCGGAGGAATTCATCGCGACCCCGACGCGGCGCTTCCGTCTCCTCGAGGTCACGAGCGGCCTCCCCGACGACTCCCGCGAGGAGGACGAAAAGCAGGCGGGGCGAAGGCTTCGTGACCTTCGCGCTCGCGTGAAGGTGGCGCGGGCGGTCGTGTCGAGCACGCCGGGGCTGGCTGAGATCCTAGCCGCGGATTGGAAGAAGGCAGCCTTCTTCTATACGCGATTTCGGGTTTCTGAGGCGCAATTGCGCCACGGGATACCTGGCGGTGAAACCACAGAGGGGGAGGTGACCGAACCCCTCATCTCGCCTAACGACTGGACCGTTGAGAGACGGATGCGGGAGTCAGTCGTGTTTCCCAGCGAACCGGAGTGAGGAGGACTGACCGGTGGGTCTTCCAACGAACGACGGCAGCACTAAGCTCGACTTCTCAGCCGTCGCAATCCAGGACTATCGCTCGACGCGCATTGTTCGGTACACGATGGCGGCCGCCCTTGCAGCCTTAATCCTCACAATCGTCCTTTCCACCCTCCGGGACATTCTCGCCGAATCGGACCCAACCGTTCGATGGCTCACGACTGGAGTGGTCATCCTCCTGGGCGCGGTGGCTGTCTTCGTCTACTGGGTGGTGTTCTACTTCACCTCGCCCGGAGCGGGTTCCATAGAGCTCGATTCTGAGGGAATCACACTGGTGTTCCCGCGAGCCAAGCAGGAATCGAGGCCTTGGAAGGATCGAAGAATCAGGATGCGCCTCATCCTGTCTTCCCGCGCCGCCGCTGGCTTCGACGGTGCGCCTTCGAAAGAAGTGGCGACACTGTTGTGGGGCCGCTATCGGAAGTTCAACAGGGTGACGCCAGAGGTGGTCTGCGCGGTGGTCGCCGCTGCCGAAAAGAATGGTGTCTCCGTGCGCCGGCGTTCGTATCCATCGGGCGGGTTCAATCGAACTGAGTTTGTAGTCTCCGCTCCGAGTTCACCCCATCCATAGATTGAACAACGTGGCGAGGGCGGTGGTCGAGACCCCCCGCGCGGGCCGAGACGCTCGCGCGCGACGGGCGCACGGCGGCGCGGTCCTACGCGTGGTTTGGGATCACGGAACCGCAGTTCCGGCGGGGTCTTTCGTCACAGGTCCCGCGTCAAGTCCCATTCAAACCGGAGGATTTTTCGCTTGCCCTCTTGATACAACGGTTGGTCCATCGGAATGTCAAACGCGCCGAGGAGTCGGGCCCCGATTCGTTCGCAAGTCCTGCGGGAGGGAAGGTTCTCCGGGTCGCAGGTAAGGATGAGATTGGGCATTCCGTGGGCGAGCGCTACAGGCTTGAGCAACAGGCTAGCTCGGGCCGCGTAACCATGCCCCCGGTGGGGTTCTTCGATATCGCACCCCATATGGCCGGACGTCAAGAGCGAAGGAGTTCTGTCAGCGCTACCGACTCGCAGTCGGATCCTTCCGACCTCGGTCCCCGACCCGTGTCGCACAATCAAGTAGTGGTAACACGGGACGTGGTTGATGGGATCGGCGGCCTCCCTCTTCTCAACTACGAGATCGATGACTCCGTCGGTCAACGGATCGATGTCCTTGAACTCGAACGGCATCGCAGTATCGGCAACTCGGTTCCTTTCTTAATCCTCCCTTCGTGGTGTCCACAACGGCCGGTGACCGGGGCAACGTGCCCCACGATTCCGCGGTCCGTATCGCGCGGGTCGTCACGGGGGCGTGACCCCTGTGGGTCCAGTCGAAGGTGGCGGTGAGAATCCCGCGTAGCGCGCACGGCGCGGGTCCTCCCCGCTCGCTCCGCTCGCGGGTCCCCCCGCGCGTCTCGGGCCGAGATGCTCGCGCGCGACGGGCGCACGGCGGCACGACTTGGTCGGGAATTCCCGGTTGCCCCCTGGACGGGGAGTTTATCCCGAAAGGGAACGTGATTCAGTCTGGTCGACCATCTGGGGGATTCCTTTGCACGCGAGTCTGAAAGAGTGTCCGAATTGTCACAACCCGATGGAATCGGGCTACCTTTGGGGGACCCGAGGTCTATTGTGGAAACAGGCGCGCCAAGTCGGACAGGAATGGAAATTCTCTAACTGGCAGCCCAACGAACGTGTGCACAATGGGTGGAAGATCCCGCTCTGCTACCGGTGCGCCGCCTGCGATATCTACTGGTTCGTTAAGAACCAAGACCTAGCCGTGAAACCCCTGCGCGACGACTCAGCCTCCTCCACATAACAAGCGGCCTAATGGGTGGCTCGCGGTGGAGGACGAACGCGCTGCGAGATGAAGGTTCAGAGGATTCCGCGCCCGCGTGAAGGCGGCGCGGGCGGTGGTCGCGACCCCCCCGGGCCGAGACGCTCGCGCGCGACGGGCGTAAGGCGGCGCGGAGACGCGATCCGGACGAGCGCGCCGCGGAGTGGAGGGTGCGCGACCTGCGCGGGTGCGTTGAGGCGGCTCGCTTTTACGGCGGATTTGGAATCGGTGCGAGGCTCGCCGAGCCCCACTGATTGGAAACATGAGGGAGTCCGAATCCTCCGTTATCACAATTCGTGAGATGCGAACTTCAGACCTGGCGTCGTTGGAGCGCTGGTACCTTGGCCTGCTTCTCCACGTCGCGCAGACGAGACCGCAGCACTATCGGCTTCGTCTCACGTCGAGTGATGGACGTCGGACTGCCTTGGGAGCTGTCCGCAGGCTGCGGAAGGCCCGCGGATTCTTCCTGATCGCGGAGGTGGGGGGAACTCCCGCGGGATTTCTTGCGGCGGCTGTGGCGGGGTTTCCTCCCCGCTGGGCCCGACTCGAGGAGAGACCCAACCTGCAGGGTCACATTGACGATGTCTTCGTAGAGCCAGGGGTTCGGAATCGAGGGGTAGGGACCGCCCTGTTCAAAGCGGCCGAGAGAAGATTTCGCGCAATGGGCTGCGACAATCTCCGGCTTGGGGTGGTCGCCGGGAACGAGGTGGCGCGTGAATTCTACCGGGGACTCGGGTTTCAGGAACACAGACTGGGGCTCCGTAAGGATGTGGCGAAACCCCCGGGCGATTGGGAAGAGGTCCGTCGGCGGCGGAAGAGGGCCGTCCGGAAACGTTCCGCGGCGCGAGGGCCCTCCCGGCGTCGCGCGAGCTCCGCGCCCGTGTGAACGCGGCGCGGGCGGTGGTCGCGACTATCCCCCCCGGGCCGGGCCGAGACGCTCGCGCGCGACGGGCGTGATGTGGCGCGACCCGGACGCGGACGCGCTTCGAGTCGCGGGTCGCGTTCGGCGGCCCGGACGAAGACGAGGACGCGGAGGAATTCATCGCGACCCCGACGCGGCAGTTCAGCCTCCTCGAGATCACCAGCGGCCTCCCGGACGATTCGCGGGAAGCGGACCAGCGCGCCGCGGAGCGGAGGCTGCGCGACCTGCGCGGGCGGGTCAAGGCGGCCCGGGCGGCGATTTCAGGCACGCCCGGCGTGGAGGAGGTACTCCGATGGGACTGGGTGAAGGCGGCTCACTTCTACGCAGCTCGTGGGATCACAGAGGAGCGGTTCAGGCGTGGGGTCCCGCGTCTGGAGGACTTCTCGGAGGTTGACTTGCTCCGCGATCTCGCGGAGGCTCCCATCGATGCACGGACGGAGGAGCGAGGCCGGCAAGAGGCGACGCTTCCTGGGTGACCTAAGCGACGGGACCGAGGAGACATGGGTCACCTCCGTCGGATGGAACCTACCGTGATTCAGCCATCCGCGATATCGCGTGGCGTTCCGCCTGACGAAACGTGTCGCCGGCGCGAGTGATGTCCTAGGGTTTGATAAGGTCCTAATAGACGGAATGCCATCTATCTCCAATCTCAGGTTGGAGAGCAATGACTGCGCGCGACGGGCGCGTGGTCTGGGTCGTGCCGGGTGCGATTCCAGGCCGGCAGGACACTAGCGGGCGGCTTCGGCAAGAACTTCTTCGGTTATACCCACCGATTCGACGCACGGGAGGTTAAGCATGACCGAGAGTCAGGAAGGAGCAGCGCCGAACTCGACGAACGATCGGGGAGGGCAGGATTCATGAGCACCGTTGTCCGAATCCCTCCCGAACTCGAGGCATTCATACAGCCACCGCACGCGCAGACCCTGATGATTCGAGGGCCCCCGGGTTCCGGCAAGACGATGCTGGCACTCGCCCTGATGGAGTCGTTCCATGGCCGCCGCGTCTACGTAAGCCTCCGAGTGACGCGGGGCTCCCTCCTCCGGCAGATCCCTTGGCTTGGCATGGTGGCGCCGGAAGGCATCGAAATCGTGGACGCTTCCGAAGAAACCGCGCACGTTCAGGATCGCGGCCAGCTGAAGATCAAGGACAACGTGGTGTCCCAACAGGAGGAGGCCCGGGAGCTGGACGAGTTTCTCTGGCTCCCGCAGGCGATCCAGTCGGCCTGGAGCAAAACGGACGCCAAGAACCCCACGCTGGTCGTCCTCGACTCGTGGGACGCGATCATCGACCAGTATTTCGAAAGAGTCGTGGGCCCGGGGGAGCCGATCCCGTCACGAACCGAGATCGAGCGTATCCTGCTTAGGCGGATGGCGAAGGGAAACATCTCGCTCGTCCTGGTGCTCGAACGGGACACGCCTTCAACGTTGGACTACCAGGTGGATGGGATCGCGGAGACATCGCGACTTCTCAAGGAAGGCCGACTGGAACGCTGGCTCGGCATCCAGAAGCTCCGCGGTGTGAAGATCTCTGTCGACACCTACCCGTTCACTATCGCTGGGGGCCGCTTCGCCGCGATCACTCCTGCAGGTTTGGGAGCCTTCGATCGAATCCACCCCCCGGTCAAGGACCCCCGTCCCAAAGACCCGGGAATGTGGCCCGGAAGCACCGATTATGCCGAGGCATTTGGGCGTCTCCTTCCCGATGCGATGACATTACTCACCCTTGATACGGCAGTACCCAGAGAGGTATCCCGGGCGATTACCGGCCCGATGGTGATTCAGTCTATCCAAGCCGGTGGGCGGACACTCGTTATCGCCCCAGGCTCCTTGGAGCCCGAAGATTCGTACATATCGATCGTGGACAATCTCCCGAAGGATGCGGTCAGAAGCCGGCTTCGGGTGATGTCTGCCCTTCCCCGACATCATCGAGCAGAAGACATGCCAGAGTTGACCATTCCGTTCGACCGGATCCATTGGACCAAGGCGGGCCCTTCTGTGCCTATTCCTGATGATTCGGAATTCCTTATCGCCACCCCCCAGAAATCCGACCGGCCGAACCTCCTCGTGGTGTATCTCTCCGGCCTTGAGGCGATGGCGGAGGGGGCCGGGTTACCCGTCGCCCATGCAATCCTTCCGGCTCTGGCTGAGGCCGTGTTCCCTCAGAGCCCGGTCCACGTGATCTGCGTGGGACGGTTGGAAGATCCGGTGTTGCAGTCGGTGAGCCCGCTTTCCAGATGCCTCATTGATCTTCAATACTCCAACGGGCGGGTTTTCCTTTCCGGCCGCCGCCCATACGTTTCCCCGCACATCCTATCCGACCAGGGCGGCGTTGAACCGTACCGGCTGACGCGAATAGAGTAGAAGCAATGGTCGTGTCGTCCTCACCGATGCCATAGCATGGGCCATGATGGACCCGTCAGGCAACGGTTCCGCCGCCTCGCTTGACCCAGCATGTCGAGCATCGCAGCGCGGGTCCTCCCTCCGTCCTGAGTCCCGTGGTCACTATACGGGCCGCGCCTACGTGAAGGCGGCGCGGGCGGTGGTCGCGACCCCCCCAGGCCTGGTGTCGGAAGTGACTTGGGCGGCTCCGGGCCTGGAAGGCCCGTGAGCTTGCTCGTCCGCTGGCACTGTGTCGCGTCAGGACGCGTTCAAGGCGTAAACTACCGAGCGCGAGTGGCGGAGGCGGCCCATCGACACGGGGTGGTCGGGAGTGTCGCGAACCGACCCGATGGTACGGTCTTCATCGACGTGCAGGGAACTGTCGAGGCCGTGGAGGCGTTCCTCCACGACGTGAGCGGCCCTCGTGGAGCGAGCCACGCGCGCGTCGTGCAACGCGTGGCGGAAGTGCCGGTTTCTCCTGACCTTCTCGGGTTCGAGATCCTCCGCGATTGAGGGCGCGGGTCCTCCCCCCTCACTTCGCGGGTCCCCTCGTCACATACCTACTGGAGCGGAACCTTCCGGTCACGTGACCGACGGGCGCGGACCGAGGTCCGTCGGAGAGTCCGTCCGACCGAACTGGCCCGACGACGGGCGCACACGGGGCAGCCCCAGGTCTTGGCCGCCGGCGAGGAGGCGAAGAACACCGGCGATGGGTGGGTCCGACGGAAACAGGCGAACAGGCGTCGCTCGGTACCGTCTCGTGCGCGGAATGGATAGAGCCTCCAGTAGACGACGCGTACGCCCCGGGGCGGTCGGGTGGCCGCGAGTTCGCGTTCCGCTGCCCGGCCGAGTTCGGGACCATGACGCGTCGCGATCCTCAGGTCTCGCAATCGGACCAACGACGGGGGAACGGTCCAGCGCCGAAACGCCCTCCGTGCCGTCCGGGTCGGGTCGCGTCGGGTCCATTCGGCATATGTGGTGACCGATACAATGCCCGAGGGGCAGGCGCGGACGTGCCAAGTTCCGGGAAGGCGGCTCGAGAAGCGTCGACTCCGAACCGGTCGGTCGCAGTGACGATAGCACTTCCCTCCCCGCGATTCGAGCGCGGCCCGTAGGGTAGGGGGAAGCGCTCCACGACGCCTCATCGCAATCCCTCCTCTCGAACCGATCGAAGCCACTCGCTCTCGAAGAGGTCGTCCCAGGCTTGGGCAGTTCGGGCGACCTGTTCAGAGAAGCCTGTCAGCAGGTGCTGGACCCGCCCGTCCGACCATTCGAGGAACGCTTGGGGAATCAGGTAGTCCGGAGACGCGTCACCGTGCTCTCGAACGAGCCGGTCCGCCACCCTCTCCTGACCCGGACGATCGATGTCGAGGGTTCGGAACGGGATGCCGAGACGCTTAGCCAGTCGCCGGCCTTTCCGAATGGATAACGGGACGCAGTGCGGGCACCACTGAGCGAGCACGACCGTGAGTCGCCGGGGCCGGGTCGAGGGTCTTCCAACGGTCATGCCTCCCGCTAGCACTACTCCCGCACTTTAGCCGAGTGGTGGCGCGGGTCCTCCCCCCTCGCTCCGCTCGGGGGCGGCCTCCCGCGTCGCACGTCTACAAGTGCGTGGTGCCCTGAGGATAGGCAAAACTCACGACCTTGCAACCAGTGCATCTCCACGCCCAGAACGCGAGGCCGAGGTCCGCACGACCGCCGCCGAGGTCGCGAGCGCCGTAATTCACCAACGTCTCGGTCGGCTGCTCACCGGAGAAGTCGTCCTCGCTGGGCTCAACGCCTTCGAGGAGCCAGACGATCTTGGCACCGCGAATACCCGCCTTCGCCTTCAGCCGGACCACGCCCTTGTCCATTGGTTTCCCACAGCGTGGGCATTTCATCGCGGGGGACGGGGTGCTCGCCACGAAGCTCATGAACATCCACCAAGGGCATACGGGTTTCGCGGGTCCTCCCCGCTCGCTCCGCTCGTGAGGACATCATACGTCCCGCCCGATGAGGCGAAGGGGAAAGGGCGGTCGCCCCGTGTCCTGCCCTCGGAGGCGACCGATGGAGAGCGTCACCTATGTGGGACTCGACGTACACAAAAGCCTAGTTGTCGCGACCGCCCTGGACCCGATGGGAAACCGGATCGATCAGCGGAAGTTCGGACCCACGGATAGCGAGCTGATCGAGTATCTCGCCGGACTTCCCGGCGAGAAGCACGTCGCCCTCGAGGCGACGACGGTGTGGGAGCACTACTACGACGCGGCTGAGTCCGCGGGAGCCTCGGTGGTAATCTCGAATCCGCTGAAGACTCGCCTGATCGCGGAAACGAGCCTGAAGAACGACCGGGTGGACAGCGAGGCTCTCGCTCAGCTGCTCCGTCTCAACGCGCTGCCAACAGCATTCGCGCCGCCCCACGAACTCCGGGCTCTCCGCCGCCTGGCGCGTGATTGGGTCTTCTTCCAGAGGAAGCTGGTCGCTATGCGGAATCACACCTACTCCCTTCTCCTGGCGAAGGGGATCCCCTATTCCGAGAGACTCCTCTCACGGAAGAGGCAGCGTGAGGAGCTTCGGGGACGACATCCCGAGATCGACCGCGGCCTCGATGCAGTGATTGTGCTGGAGGGTCTGCTCCGCCCCCTCGAGAAGACTCTCAAGGAAGTCTACGAGTCGAACCCCCAGGCCCAGCTCGTTGGTTCGATTCCCGGCCTGGGTCCCGTCACGAGCGTCGTGCTCGTGGCATTCCTCACTCCGATCGAACGGTTCCGGAACGTCCGTCAGGTGATCGCGTACTGCGGCCTCTGTCCGACCAACTTCCAGTCGGCGGACTCGAGTTACCAGGGCCACCTGAGAAACGACTGCAACCACTTGCTGCAGTGGATGTTGGTAGAAGCATCGTGGCGGCACCGCCGTCGCGCCCGCTCGGGCCTGGCGGCCCGAGCGGGCAAGCGCGCCGCGCGCCGTCATTCACGAGGGGGAGGGGCCGTCACGGCGGCTCACCGCCTCACCCAGCTGGTGTATGCGGTGCTTCGGCGGGGCACTCCCTACACCGATCACAGTCCCGGGCGGTCGCGCCACTGGGGGGGCCCCGTGATGCCGGCGGAGACGTCGGCCGTCACTTGCTCGTGAGTGTGGGTTGCCGGTCGGGAGCTTGACGTCGCTGATGTCTTGGTGCGCGGAAGGGCGCTCATAGCTGGTTGCGAGTCGAGCACGGAGATTCTCTCTTCCTCCGGGTCGAAGTGAAGGGACGACCGAGCACGCCCCGCGCACAGCGTGAGCTTTCGAGGGAGGCCAGCATTCTACCCATCACGTCGGGCGGAACGTTGATAGCGGGGTCCCCCCCGCGCCGGTCTTGCCCGTTCTCCCTCTCTTGGCGAGGGAGAATGATGCGAGAAGGCATCTGGAATCAAGGTGGAACGAGACCGCGGATTCTCTGGAGCGGCGCCATTCTGGTGACCATCGGGCTTGCCGTCCTCCTGCTCGCGGGCGAGTGGTTCGCCGCGTTCGACGCCTGCCTCGCGAATCTGACCTGCGTTGCACCAGGTTCCGTGTCGACCATAGAGGACTTCCTCGCGATCATGGTGGCAGGGGTGGCTCTCACGGTTATCGGCGCGACAATCGCGGTGGTTGGGTCCCGACCCGGACCGACGGGCCCAGCGACCTGCTGAACATACCTTTCCTAATCAGTCGGTCCGGACCGATCATCGGTCCGGGTGTCGGTACTCTCGTCAGTGGCGCCTGCCTCCTTCCCGGACCGGTCGATTGGGCGGTCTGGCCCCGCGTCTCGAGTCGGTCCGGAGGGTCGGTCCGGTCCGCCGGCCGAACTACTCAGTCCTGCGGTTTCGTCAAAGGAAGACAAGTCGTAAAGATGCGGACGCGACTCGCCCACCCAGATCCTCCTGCTCTTCACACCCAGGGCCCCCAGAACCGTTCCGATTCGCCTCTCCGAGTACGGTCCATTCTCGGATGGAGGGAGTCTACGGAGGATCTCGCTAACGGTCGCTTCCCGAATGCCGTTCGAGATCAACCCACGGACAACCCGCTTTACCTGTTCTATCAGGGGGTCAGTCGCTGCGATTGGGGAATCGATCTCCGATAGAGAAGGCGGCTGCTCCCCCTCATCTTCGGGCGCAGGCCCAAAACCGGTTCCTAGCTCCAAGAACGGCCAGACCTCGGTCTCCGGGACCCGATGGGCGTGGAACCCTGCGTCTCCATCCTTCCAGACGAGCCCGACCCTGTCAGGCCAGAGACGCATGCCCGGGAAGGCCTCTTCCAGCAACGCCAGGGTCCGCGGAACCGAGGATCGCTCGGGGAGAACAATCAGCACCCGGAGTCCCGCCTGTCGGGCCTTCTTCACGTTCCGGATCAGCTGACCCGTAGCCTTGGTGAGGGTCGAACACTCAACCTCGACATTGTAAGTGAACCCTCCCCACCGGAATTGTCCATCGGGGAGGAGGATCCCCGCGACCTGCTCCGGAACATCCATAGCAATCCCGCGAGCCGCGAGAAACATCGCGAAGTCGGTGACCGTCTCGACGTGCTCCTCGCCTTCGTTCCGGCGAGCCTGAAGCACCTTGAGGTGGACGTTACCCCGGGCGGTCAGGCGGTATCTTTGGTCGGACGGGTCTCTTTCGATGTCTGCGGCGGCCACAACCCACGCGATCGCCCCATCGAGCCGATCACCTGGCAGGCACGTGTCGTTCGCCAGCTCCTCGCGGGTCCTGGGCTGCGTGGAGAGAGCCTTCAGCAGCCCCTCCACCGTCTCCTGACCCACGAGCCAAGGTGACGCCTCCGAGTCCTCCGGATGGGCATATCTTCGCGAGCTCGCCGTCACGCCGTCCTTCAGGTCGTTCGCCTGCGGGTCTGGAGGGGGACTGGGGCGCGTCCCGAGCTTCAGAAGGTCTCCCGACACGGCCATTGCGACCTCATAGGGCCGGAGCCCATCCCCGAGGTCCTGGGGGAGCCATCCGTGGCTCTCCCCGTTCACGATCTTCCACGCGTCGTCCATGTCCTCCGTCCCGAGTGAGAAGAGGAGCCAGGCATCGACGTTCCCGAAGAGTGCCGCCCGCACCCGCGGCGGCACCCGGTGGAGATACTGGGTGATGGCCACGACGTGGAGCCCGAACTTCGCGCCCTCGCTCAACATGTCCGCGAGCGCCGGGACGGCGTAGTTGTGGACCTCGTCGAGGACCAGGTAAACGGGTCGATCCGGTCGACCGCTCCGCTGAATGGCGGCCCAGAGCTGTGTAAGGTAGATCGCGCCCAGGAAGTTCGCCCCGTCCGCTCCCAGGGCAGCTTTGGAGAGGTTCAGAAGGAGCAGGCGGTGCCCGAGTAGCCGGTCGAATGAAACCGCGTGGTCCCGCTGGCAGAGCGCGATTCTCAGGAGGGAGTTGGTGGCAATCTTGCCGACCTTGTCAAGGGACGACATCGTGAAGTTGTAATCGAGCCGCGGCAGGTGGTGCTCGAGGAAGTCGCGGAGCGGCCCTGGACGGGCCGACTTCACGAACCGCTGGAGGGCCTGCTTCGAGGATAGGATCTGGTAGGCATCGACGAGGTTCGACCCGGACGTCAGGGCGAGGCCCTGCACCAGCGCGCGCAGGACGAGCTCGGCCCGTCCCCCGATGCTCTCCTCGCCCCAGGCGCTCCGGATCGCGGCGAGGAGGTCGCCCGCGAGCGCCTCCGACCAGCGATCGCGGGAGGATGCGTCTCCATCTGCGCCCTCGGGCGGCCGAAGCAGCGAGAGGGGGACCGAGACCATGGTCGCGTCACCCTGCTGGAAGGTGGCGTGGGCAGGGTCGACCTCGATGGTTTCCGAAGCGATTTCGCGGGGGAGTCGCGACACGATCCCGTCGACCAGCGTTCCGGTGGGCTCGATCACGACGACGGTGGAGTTGGGGCGCTTTCTCAGCGTCTGGAGAACGAGATTGAGGGCGAGCGTCGACTTTCCCGACTGGGTCCTGCCAAGGATGGCGAGGTGGTTCCATTCTCGGGGCAGAGCGACCCGGCGAGAGCCGCTGACCCCTACCACGAGCCGCTCAGCGGCGCGGGAGTCGGGGGAAGCGGACGGGCGCAGGACGAGTTCTGGCCCAGGCTGCCCCCGGGGCGCTCCCGCGTAGGTACATTCGGGATGGTGCGTTGCCCAAGGTATGCTGAGCAGGTGCGCGAGCTCCGTTCCGGAAACGTTCCGACGGGCCTTCCTGCTCGAGTATCGCCGGAGGTCGTGGTTGGCCAGAGCCGCGTGGAATCCCCACTCCGCCTTGGAGCGGATGACCTTCCACCGTCTCCAGGGCACTCCCCCGGTGGTCGTCCATTGTCCCAACCAAGTGTCGAGCGCGGTCAGGCCCTCCTCTGGCTCAGGCCCCGTGATGTGGGCCCGGAGCTCGACGTGATAGGCCGCCTCGGCGCGCCGGGCGTGCATCGCGAACCGGAGCGGGTGGTGCTGGCGCTGGGCGACGTTATCATAGAGAGGCGAGAAGAAGGTCGATTTCCAGCCTCGGAGCCTTCGAAAGAGGAGCTGCAGGAGCACGTCGTGGTCGCGCAGCGTCCGCGAACCGAGGGTCCGTAGAAGGAAGCTCGCGCTGTCCACCTTGGGTTGGATCTGGATGGGCAGGTGGTGGTGCTTCTGGACGGGGACGGCTCGGGCAAAGACCCCTTCCGGAACGAGTGTCGCGGCGGAGCATTCGATCGGCGCGCCTCCCGTCAAGCGGGGACGCGTACTCTCGAGGCAGGCGAGCATCGCCTCGAGGTCCGATGCGGAGTTGGAACCGAGCGAGTAGCGCACCCTGCCGGATACTTCTCGGTGGATCTCCAGCCAGAACGAGGTCGGAGAGGCCCAAACGAGCGGCGGGATGTCGGGCGGTTCCTTGGTGGGCGTCGGCAGGAGTAGCTCGCGATGGACGAAATCGCTCGGCACGAGCGAGAGTCGGACAGGGAGGCCATCAACTGTCGCTTGCCGATGAAGTATGAACGATGGCCAGCTGCGATATCGCGCTAGGCGGTGGTAGATCCCAAAGAACCGATCTTCGGAGCGGAATGGCTCTGAACAGCTGCCCTGACTTTCTCCAAGTTGGTCTCAGACAGGTAGAAAAGCGACGAGTCCAAGATCGCCTTTCTCCGCTTGTAGTCGGGGTGCCCCTGCACAACGGGAATCCTGAACACGCGAGTCCGCCCTACTTCTCGCACGTCCGCGTATCGAATCTCTCGAACTTGGGGACCCGTCCATCCGGGGCGGCGGAAGTCGCCCACGATGCTTTCGTCCCCCATGGAGATTGCCGCAGGCACCATGAGAAAGATCGCTGCCCTCCCGGCACCGTAGTAGCCAAGCAGCCCGCCCAGGATCACCACTGCGACCAGAACGAGAAGAACGACCGCCAGGGGAGCAGAACCGCCATGGAGTCTCTCCTCAATCAGAGTGCCAATGACCGCGCCCACCACACACGCGAAAAGGACGGAAGCACAGGCAAACCGGCGCACGATGGCTTCTGCCTCGACGTTCCCATACTCGAACTGGGTAGCGTTCATGCGCTGGAGGTGGAGTCTGCGTTCGCGCCGGGTCTAGTCACGCCACTGGCCACGGTCATCTAGAGCGGTTCGCAACGGAAAACGTTGCGGAGACTATCTGTGGTGGTGGATTGAAGGGAGGGCAGGCTGCCGCCCGAGGGTTCGCGACCGACGGCAGCTTTCACACTTCGCCGGAGAATGTCCTTTCTTAGACCCTGACACGCTCCGCCGTGTCGGTGGCGACCGGGATGGCCCGCGGAACACCGATTTCCAGGGCGGGAGCCCTCACTACTGCCTCCCGGTCGTCATCCCTCGTGCGCTTCGGGGGTGCGGACCTCTTGGTCTCCCTGCGCGAGATGAAGGCGATGGCCCAGAGTCTCGACCCTTCCCACCCTCTGCGGATCCTGGTCCTTGGCGAACCCGACGAGATCCCCCGTCAGGAGTATGCGGCGAAGGTGGTCGGATGGTTCCGGCTTATCGTGACGCCGGTGGATTCAGCACGACTTGGTGTCCATTGACCGCGGTGACGACAGTCCAGCCCTGTTCGAGGTAGCGGGGAAGATCGCCCGCGTCTACGAGCTGCTGCTTTGCACCCGCACCTGAGGAGACCATCTTCTTCGTGACGAGGTCTTGGAATAACGTGACGTCCAGATTCTCGAAGTCAATCGCGGCGAGCTCTGCCTCCGTGTAGCCAAGGCCCATCAACATGGTCTTCGCCATCTTTGCTTGGGCATCTTGCTCGTTTCGTGAGGGGACTGTCGACAGGAACGGTTCGCACCGACAGTATGCATCGCGCATGTCGTCGACGAGATTCTGCGGGAGGCGTCCTTTGTTGGTCGTGTACCGGGCCTCCATCGATCCCTTGTGCCCCATCCAGAACACTCGGTAGTCGTGGGCGACCTTGCCCTTCGACTCGGCAAGCAGCAACTGGGTATCGAAGTAGGCACGAAGCACGTACGGACGCCACGGGAAACCCCCCTTCCGTAGGGCGAGACGGATTCCATCCCCGACGTTGGTTGTCCGGATGAACGTGTTTCCTCCACGCAGGGTGCTGTGGCCGGCCTCAGCGTGAACGATGTCGGACTCGGGACCGAGGGTCTCTCCCTCCTTGACTCTCGAGCGGAGGTACTCGGCGACGTACCCGCACCCCTCTTCCCCCAGGAACGTGAAGTATCGGTGTCCGGCTTTGGAGAGAGTGGAGCGGACCACCACCGTCGCCGGGGTTCGCTCAAAACGCACCTCGGAGCCGCGGATCCGCAACTCCGGGAGGTCCTTGACGCGGAGACCGTCATCGCCGAGGTAACTCCCGAGGACTTCTGGACGAACGCCCGAGAAGGCCATCATCGCGCAGGATACTCGGTTTCGAGCGGTCGCTGCGAGCAACACTCGGCGCAGCTCGTCTTGGGTGGGGGTACGCTCTTCCGCGAGTGTCGGCGTCTCCTGCACGCGACGGACCTTGACGGGTCGGGTGATGCGGATACCGTTGAACGCGAGCCACGACTTCACCGCCTTGAGGTGGGTCGCCGTCGAGCTGCCCGCCTGCTTCCGTTTCTCCTCGGCGGTCACGAACTCGAGCAGGATTGAATGGAGCTGTGGCTCCGCAAGTCGAAGCAGCGAGGATGGGTCCTTCTCTGTCAGGTGACAGAATAGGCGTAGGGAACGAGAGTAGACGTCGGCCGTGATCCGTGACCCTCGAGCTACGTTCTCATACCAAGCCCTGAGGCTCGGAAGGGAAAGGAACTCGCGGATCTCGATACCGCCCATCGGAGACCGAGGCACGGTTTCGGCATGTCAGTACGGCGGTATTAAACCATGTTTGGGATGCTCCCGGCGGGATTCGAACCCGCGTTGGAGGGTTTCCTCGACGCCCCATGGGGCGCCTCGAAGGCCCTCTATCCTTGACCGGACTAGACTACGGGAGCGTCCCCGGCCGTTTCCCTGAATCGCCGGTCCCTTTGAAGTGTTCCTTCGCGTGGCAGTTCTTGCAAAGGACGATACATTTGCGCAGTTCCCTTTCCAGGGAGGCAATCGCAGCCCCGTCCGTTGCCATGATAGACAACCCTGCGAGTTTCTCATGACCACCTCGATGATGAAAGTCGAGGCATCGCAAGTCGGATTCTCCGCATCGGGCGCAAGGATTGCGTCGCTTCACACCTGAGAGGAATTGTCGGGCCGCCCTCTTCCGAACCCGGTTCTTGGCGAGGTATTCGACCTTGTGACTCCGATAGTACTCTCGCCGATAGGCCAGGTTGTACGCACGTCGCTTAGCAGGATCCTTGTAGGGCACAGTCCGATGTCTGTTGCAAGGAGAATATGTACGTTCACCGCCGGGTGAACGATGGTCAAGGTGTACCCGAGACCACGAATCAGGGAAGTTCGAAACAGACGGCCTCGTTAATCGAAGGCAAAGTCGCCGTCAGACGGGAGGCGAATCATCTGTCGTTCTCGGTGTCGACGTCGGTCCCTCGAGGGTGTAGGGTATGTAGCGGTGGCGGGGCAGGTACTCCGACCGTCGTTGACCCGTGAGTGCATAGACCGTCTTCTCCCCAACCTTGCAGGCATTGTCGGCGATTCGCTCGAAATGACGCGCCACGAGTAGGTCGTCCGCGACCCGGGTCGTATTGCTGGTTTTCGCGTTCAGCTCCCGTAGGATAATCCGGTTGGCATCGCGATGGAGCTGGTCGACCTCATCGTCCCTGCGGAACAGGTCGCGAGCGAGGTCCGCTCGGTCGTGTCCCAAGGCCTCGAGGCATTGGCTGACCATCGATTCGACCACGGAGTCCATCCGTTCGAGAACCTCTCGGAGGTCCGCGGGTTCACTGGGAGCGCCCTCGGTGGTGATTCGGGCCATGTCGAACCCGAGCCGACCGATCCGGTCAAGATGCGTGGTGATCTTCAGCAAACCGGCGGCGGTCCGCAGGTCGCCGGCCGTGGGCTGGCGAAGGACGAGGAAGGCGATGGCTGCATGCTCGATGTCCTCATCGAGCCGGTCGAGCTCGGTACCTCGGTCGAGAACGGCCTGCGCGGCCACGAGGTCCCCCCCGCAGAACGCTCGCCATCCGTCCCGGACCATCGCGAACGCCCATTCTCCCATCGCCACCGCGCGAGCCTTCAGCTGACGGATCTCGAGGTCGTAACCGCGGGGTCGTCCTGTGTCGGCGAGGGGATCTTTGTTCATCCGAACCTTCCTGTGATGTACGCTTCCGTGAGAGAATCCTTCGGCCGTTCGAACAACTCCTCGGTCGGTCCGAACTCGATGAGCTTTCCGAGGTACATGAACGCGGTGTAATCGGCGACGCGGGCCGCCTGCTGCATGTTGTGCGTGACGATCACGAGCGTGTACTCCGTCTTCAACTGCTTGATCAGTTCCTCGATCTTCGCGGTGGCGATTGGGTCCAGGGCCGAGCACGGCTCGTCCATGAGAAGGACCTCGGGTTCCGCCGCAAGTGCCCGCGCGATGCAGAGCCGCTGCTGCTGGCCGCCGGAGAGGGAGACCGCGGGCGCGTCGATCCGTTCCTTGACCTCGTCCCAGAGGGCCGCCTGCTGGAGGCTGCGCACCACCTGCCGGTCGGTCTCCTCCCTCGAAGGTCGTCCGTTGAATCGAAGCGCGGCGCTCACGTTGTTGTAGATGGACATCGTGACGAACGGATTTGGCTTCTGAAAGACCATCCCGATCCGTCGGCGCACCCGCACGGGGTCAAGCTGGTAGATATCCTCCGAGTCGAGCAGGACCTGCCCTTCCACCCGGGTCCGGACGACGGTCTCGTGCATACGGTTGAGGCAGCGGATCAACGTCGACTTTCCGCAGCCAGACGGTCCGATGATGGCGCTGACGGCTCGTTCGGGGAACTCGATGGAGACATCGGTGATCGCGGCTTTCTCGCTGTAGTAGGCAGTGAGGTGGTCGACCTTGAGCTTGGTTGGGTTCATGGTACTCTAGATTCCTCCCATCCGGACCCGCATCCGATGGATCGCCAGTCGCGAAATCACATTCACGACAAGGATGAGGATGAGGAGGAAAAGCGTGGCGCCCCAGGCGACCTTAACCTGGTTCGAGTACGGGCTCAGAGCGAAGGTGTAGATCAGGATCGGTAGGTTCGCCCCCGGGTGGTTGAAGCCCTGGAACCAGAGCGTGGAGTAGCCCAGGGTAAAGAGAAGCGGGGCCGCTTCGCCCGCGGCTCGCATGACCGCGAGCAGGACCCCTGTGGCGACGCCCGGCAACGAGGCGACCAGGACAATTCGAAGCGTGGCCTTCCACTTCGAGATGCCGAGGGCCAGTGCGGCTTCCCGGATGGAGTTGGGGACCACTCGTAGGGCCTCCTCGGTCGTCCGCACGACGATCGGGATCATGATGGCGGAAAGAGCGAGTGCGCCCGTGTAGAAGCTGAGGGCGATTTGCGGGTAGTAGATGACGAAGTAACCGTAGATGAACGCCCCCATGATGATGGAGGGTACTCCGGTGAGGACGTCCGCGATAAAGCTGACCGCCCGCCCGAGGCCCCGAGCGCGGTACTCGGACGCGAAGATGGCGGCGAGGATGCCCACCGGGACCGAGATGGCCGCGGCGAGGCCGACGACAATCAGCGTCCCCTGAACGGCGGGTCCGATTCCGACGGTCTTGCACGAGATTGCCGAACAGGCGTTGGGTGCCTCCGACGTGAGGAACTGGGCCTGGAAGAGAACGGCCCCTCCTTGAAGGAACGACTCGTACACGATGCTCACGAGTGGGTAGAGGACGGCTAGGACGCAGAGCCCAGTGAGCACGGCAATGATCTGGCTCAAGAGCTTGCGGCGAGCGTAGCGGTCGAATTTCCTCATTCGACGATTCCCCCTCCCCCACCCTTGAGCACGCGCCACACCAGGAGCCGGGCGATGATGTTCACCGAGAGAGCGATGACCAGTAGGATGAGACCGGCCTCGAGGATGGCGGACTCCTGGAGAGGTCCGCTGTTACTGAGCAGCTCGTTCGCGATGAGGCTCGCAATCGTCTGACCCTGCGACAAGAGGGAAGTCGGGATCCGGTCAGCGTTGCCGATCACCATGGTCACGGCCATCGTTTCGCCCAGCGCTCGTCCGAGTCCGAGAATAATGCCGCCGATGATCCCAGATCGGGCGTAGGGGATCATGGCAACGCGGGTTGTCTCCCAGTCGGTAGCGCCCAGACTGAGGGCGGCCTCCTTCTGGGCCTGGGGGACCGCGGCCAGCGTGTCCCGGCTAATGGCGCAGATGGTAGGGATGACCATGATCGCGAGGATCACGCTCGCGGTGAGCACGTCGAGCCCGATCGGCGTGCCGTCAAAGAGGCCGGTGAACCCGAGGTACTGCTTCAATCCGGGTTCGATGGTCGACGCCATGTAGGGATGGACCACATAGATTCCCCAGAGCCCATAGATCACGGAGGGAACTGCCGCGAGGAGCTCGACCGCGGTACCCGCCGGACCGCGGAGCCATCGCGGCGCGTGGGTCGTGAGGAAGATCGCCGAGCCTAGGGCGAGCGGGATAGCGATGAGGAGGGCGATGGCGCTCGTGAGTAGCGTTCCGACGACGACCGGCACCACCCCAAAGACGTTGGTAGTGGGGCTCCAGACCGTCCCCCAGAGGAACGAGAAGCCGAAGACCTGGATCGAATAGCGGGAGCCGTAGGCGAGGATCCCGACGATCGCCGCCGCGAGACCAATGACCGAGACCCCTACGGCGGTGACGATGCCAAAGAACACCCGGTCGGGCCACCGGGACGTCGGTCGAGACCGCCGGGGTGCCCTGCGGGGAATAACCGGTGTCGAGGAAGAAGAAGAATTGGAAAGGGTTGGCGGCTCCATCCGGAGAACCTCGGTGGGTCCGCCCGGCCTCTCGACTAGCTCGAGCTCGGGACGCAGACTGGGATGGTCTGCGTGCCAAAGGTAATCGAGTTGATGGACGCGATGTCAGCGCTCACGATGGCCGAGGTCAAGGGGACGTAGTAGAGCAGCGCCGAGTCATTCTGTCCGACCGCCACGATCCAGTGCAAGAAGTCGACCACATTCTCCGCGTTCGTCAGCGTGTAGCTGCTGAACGCGTTCAGGTTCTGGTAGACTAGCACGTACGTAAGGGACGTGATCGGGTAGTCGTTCGCGCCCGGTGCGTTGAGCAACGAGACGTTGTACCAGTCACCCGTTCCCGCGGGAAGCACGACGCTCGAGTCGACAAGCGCGGACTCGGTGTTGGCCACCGTCGCATGGATGAAGTCCCCCTTGGGGTTCTGGACGTTCCCGACACCGACCCCGGACCCCGCGTTCAGCGCGTAGTTCAGGTCGACGTAACCGATCGAATACGGCGTAGTTTGAACCGTGGACGCTTCGCCGCCGTTCCCCGAGGCTCCGCCTCCGATCGTGATGTTGGTGGGCCAGGCTGTGTTCTTACCGTAGGTATGGGCCCACGCGGCGTTCTCCACGCTCATGAAGCTCGTAAAGATGAACGTGGTTCCGCTTCCGCCCGTCCGGTGGACGGGGAAGATGGTCTGGACCGGTAGGACGACGTGGGGGTTCAGGGTCTGGAGAGCCGAGTTGTTCCAGTTCGTTATCCCGCCGTCAAACATCTGGGCGAGGACGCTCCCGTTGAAGTTCAGGTCCGCGGATACGCCGGGCAAGTTGTAGATCGGGACGACACCGCCGGCCGACTCGGGAATCGTTAGAATCCCCGGCGCGGCCACACGTTGAGCGTAGGTGAGAGGAGCATCGCTGGCTCCGAAATCCACGGTCTTCGCCGTGATAGCTTGGATACCCGCCGAACTCCCTGCGGAGTCATACGTGACGGCTGCTCCGTTCCAGTAGGATGTCGCCCACTGGTCCATCAAGGGAGCGACCAGAGTCGACCCTTCGCCCTTGAGTTGGACCACACTAGGGAGCGTGCATCCCGACGTTCCTTTGGAGCTGCTGCTGCTACTGTTGAACCATCCCGCCGACCACCCGACGACCAGCACGAGGATGACGACGACGATCACTGCAACCACCGCGATCATCGGGCCACGGCCTCGTTTTTGCCGTTGGATTGCCGGAGTTCCGGCCTCACTTGTCGGTGGCGCACTCGTTCCTGCTTGGCTGCTACTCATTTTTCTCCTGCCGTTCTTCTGTTCACGGACTGTGTCGGTTCCGTCGACCTTAGAGGGAAAGCCCGTCCACAACGCGGCTAGCCGTCCGGGTCGACATCGGAGGAACGAACTTTACAGGGGATTTATACTAATCTGCCGTAGAGTATATAGATTACAATAGGCGTCTATTTGACACGGGTTGTCAAGCAACTTTCTTCGTTGCGGCCCGACTGGTCGTCAGTGGTGCTCCGCGGAAGGGATTACGCATGCGGTGGCTCGTTCGGTTCGGATACGATGGCCGCGAGTTTGCCGGATGGGCCCGCCAACCGGGTCTCCGTACGGTAGAGAGTGAGCTTCTCCGTGGACTTGTCCGTCTTGGAGTGACTCCTTCTGCGGAGGCAGCGAGGGTCGCCGTGGCGAGCCGGACCGATCGGGGGGTTAGCGCGCGGGCGAACGCCTTTGTGGTGTCGACCGAGCTTCCGAGCCGGGTTCTGCTGCGTTCTCTAAACGGAATATCCACGGAACTGATTTGTTCGGCCGCAACCCCGGTCCCCGAGGAGTTCCGAGTGCGAGGAGCCGTGCGGCGGACTTATCGCTACTTCGAACCGATCGGAGGGCACCACCCTGATCGATGGGAACGCGCGGCGCGCCTCTTCTCCGGAGCGATTGACGTCCGGTCGTTCGGGCGAGGTCTCCCAGCGGGAGTACCCATCCTGCGGTTGGTGGAATCTGTCACGGTGGCCCCAACGGAGGGAGGACTCATCGTGGAAGTCCGCGCCCCCTCATTCGTCTGGGGGATGGTCCGCAAGATCATCGGGGCATTGCGGGAATACGATGCCGGCCGCTTGACGCTCGCGCGGCTCGAAGCCGCGCTCAAGGGCGATGTCCGCCTCACCTTGCCGACAGTAGACCCGGAGGGTCTTGTGCTGTGGGACGTCGAGTACCCCCTGCCCTGGACGTTGAGCTGGACAGGGCCCAACCGACACCAGCAGGCACGGATTCGATCGCAGACGGACTCGTTATGGATGCAGTCCGAGCTGCTCAAGGCGCTGAGCACGGTGTAAGTCGCGCCACCTTGGAGCAACTCAGGGACGCGCTACCCGACCCGTTCCCAGCGCTCGAGCTTCTGCACCGCGCCTAGGGTGGAGCCGCGCTGGATTTCCTCCCGGACACGGTTCTCATGCTCGAGCACGTCCAGGGCCCGGTTCGCGATCTCCTGCGCCCGCTCGCGCGGGACGACCACGACCCCGCTCACATCTCCCACGATCCAGTCGCCGGGGCGGACCCGCTGGCCGCCGACCGTCACCTCGACCCCGATCTCGCCGTGACCCTTCGGCTCCCCAGCATTAGGGCTCACCGACCGGCTGAACGCGGGGAATCCCATCTCGAGAATCGTGTCAAGGTCCCGGATGGCCCCGTCGACGACGACACCTGCGACGTGACGGCCGTGCGCTGACCAGCTGGCCAGCTCCCCCCAGACCGCGGTCGTCCCGCCTCCGGCGTCGACCACGATGACGTCACCGGGCCCGGCTCGGTCGATCGCTTCGACCGGCTTCGCCCAGTCCCCGTCGCGGGTAACGACGGTCACGGCGGTCCCGACCACGCGAACCGATGGGCCCTTGAGGTGCGGGAGGAGGCCGTGCATCGCCCCCTGTCGCATCATCGCGTCCGTCACGTTCGGGCTGGACACTTTCAGAAAGGCCTCCCGGAGGTCCTCGCTGCGGTAGCGACGGAAATGCTCACTCGCGACCGCCTTCTGGGTCCGGATCGCCTCGTCGATGCGTTGGGTCGCCTCGACGATCTTGGGGCTCTTCGTGATCGCTCCTCCGACGATGAGGATCTGAGCGCCGGCGCGGACCGCCTCCACGACGCTCTCGCTCGTGAGACCGCCGGCGACCGCAACCGGGATCGGGGATGCCTTCGCGAGCTCTGCGAGCACGGCGAACGGGGTCTTCCCCGTCATCTGCATGTCGATCCCCACGTGCCAGCAGACGGCCGCCGCGCCGAGCTCGGCGACCCGCTTCGTACGAGCCACCGGGTCCGCGACGCCGAGCAGGTCGACCATCACCTCGGCTCCGTAAAGTTCTCCACCCCGGACCGCGTCCGCGATGGTGTCGTCGTCCGCGGCGCCTAGGACCGTGACGATGTCGGCCCCCGCCTTGGCAGCGATCTCGACCTCGAAGGCCCCGGTATCCATCACCTTCAGGTCGGCTACGATCAGGTGGTCCGGGAATGCCTTCTTCAGTTCGCGGACCGCGTCCAACCCCTCGCTCTTGATGAGCGGGGTCCCGGCCTCCACCCAGTCCGCTCCCCCTTCGACCGCCTCGCGTGCCGCGAGCAGGGCGCGGGAGAGGTTCTCGAAGTCGAGCGCGACCTGGAGGACCGGTCGGTCGAGCCGCATGTCCTACCGAGAGGGCGGGCGATATTAACCGTGCCAGGGCTTCGGCCCGGCGTGCGGCGCCCACCCCTGGGGTCCGTTCGGCTCATCCATGGCGACGCGCGCAAGCTGAACGGCATCGCGAGCGGAACGGTCCATCTGGTCGTCACGTCGCCTCCGTACCCCATGATCCCCCAGTGGGACGGACTGTTCCGTGCCCTGGGAGCGACCGACTACCCAGGGATGCTCCGGGTGCTCGCCGACGCCTGGGCCGAATGCCAACGCGTTCTCGTCCCCGGCGGCATCCTCGCGGTCAACATCGGCGATGCGCTCCGCTCGGCGGACGGGGAGTTTCGCCTCTGGCCGAACCCGGCCGAGACGTTCGTGTCGGCGACTCGCCTCGGCTTGGTTCCGCTCCCGTACATCCTCTGGAAGAAGCCTACCAACCGCCCCAACGCGTTCCTCGGCTCGGGGTTCTTGCCACCGAACGCCTACGTGACCCTCGACTGCGAGTACGTTCTCCTCTTCCGCAAGGGAAAGCTCCGGCGTTTCCCGACCCACGACGCCGCTCGGCTCGCCAGCCGGTTCTCGCGCGAAGAGCGAGACCGCTGGTTCAGCCAGGTCTGGACCGATATCCGGGGCGCTCGCCAGGATTCGCCCCGGGGGAGGAGCGCCGCGTTCCCGCCCGAGCTCGCCGAACGGCTGGTGCGGATGTTCTCGGTCGAGGGCGACACGGTGCTCGACCCGTTCGCCGGGACCGGCACCACGCTCTGGGCGGCGAGCCGCTGGGGTCGTGACGCGATCGGCGTGGAATGGGACCGAGGCGCCTACGGTGCCCTCGAGGCGAGTGCGCTGGCGCGCGGGTTCACGCTTTCCGCTCGGGCGCGGGGCCCGAAGGGGATGAAGGCGCGGGTTGGGCGCGGTGTGCGATCTCCTCGTCCACGGCGAGCTTGAGGTACTGGAGCGCCGAGGCGCTCAGCCGGTCCATGTGGAGCAATAGGTAGTGCAGGTAGAGCCGCTCCGGGCGATGCGTAGGCCCCGGGAGGTGACCGGGGAGGGGTCGGTGTCGGTCAATCGTGTCGGCATGGTTCTCGTGGTCCGGTCCGTGGAACTCTCGCCCGGTCGGGCCGACCAAGGGGGGATAGAGTCGGTCGACCGGGTCGTACCATTCGCTGGGGGGCCTCGAGGAGGTGGACAGTTCCGAAGGAACCTCCACGACCTTTCCCTTCAGGTACGGGTGCACCGGTCGCCCGGGGTCTTGGAGCTCCCCAATAGGTCGACCCGCAACGTCCTCGACGATGGTCTTCAGGCTCCAGCTCGTCCGGCGGCGCGGCGGGCCTTCGACCGTCGCGTCCGCGCCCACGTTCCTCGTTCGGCGCGCGGGCCCCTATAAACCTCCCTTTGGAGCGGCATCGGGGGCGTCCGGAGTCGTCCTGGGTCGACCCAGGCTGGCTTCGAGGAACTCGTACTCGGGGGTCGACGCTACGATCGCGAGCGGCAGGTGTAATTCCCCCACTCTCCAGAGCGATTCGGAGTACCCGGTCTCCTTCGGGAGACGCGCCCGCGGCAGCCAATCGCCCTCCGCGTCCGTGAGTTCAAAGAACGTCCGCGCTTCGGCCGACACCTCCGGGAGGCGTAGGAACGCGGTCGCGTACAAGTTCCTGAGGAGAGACCTTCCGGCCGGACGGACGAGAAAATCTTCCGGACTTTGAGAAAGGACCAGTAGCCCTGCCTCGAAGTGTCGCACGTGACGCACGACCCGGTCCAGGAACTCTTCGGTCATCGCGTGGCGCGCGAGAAGGTGCGCCTCGTCGATGAGGAGCAGCTTGCCGCCCGTGAGCCCGGCCATCCGCCCGTACGCCCAATCGAGGACGTACGTGAGGTGGAACGGCAGTTGGTCATCGGGCACTCCTTGGAAGTCGACCGATACGACCATTTCGGTTGGGCGAGCGGTCGTCGGTCCATCCAACGCCCGCAGCGAACCCGACCGGAACACCTCAAGCAGGGTCGCGAGGCGGGTTCCCGCTCCGCCCCGCTCGACCACTCGGTCCCGAAGGTCTCGCAAGGTCGGCACGTCTGGTCCTCGCTCGTAGAGTTGGGTCACGGCCGCGTCCAGCTCGGCCGCCTCCTCGTCTCGAAGGCTCGGGAAGAGGGCCCGAAGCATCGTTCCGACCCGGGCGGCCTTCTCCCGTCGGTCGCCCCGGGTAGTCACCGGGTCGAGCGGGTTCAGTCTCCCCCCAACCCCGTCCGCGACACGGATGACCGAGCCTCCGAGAGCCTTGACCAAGGTCGAGTACTCCCCTAGAGGATCCAATATGGCGATGGACGTGTCGGGTCGTAGCCACCGAGTCCTCAGCAGAGTCAGCGCCGCCGCGAACGACTTGCCCGACCCCGTCGTACCAAAGATACCCCAGGAGTAGCTCGCGTGGGACCACCGGTCAACGAATACCGGGCTCGCGTCGGAAAGCGCGAGACCCAGGAGGACCCCTCCCGGCTCCAAGAGCGTCTCGTCTCCGAACGGGAAGAGCGAGGCGAGCCCATCGGTCGGCAAGGTGTGCCAGTAACCCGAGGGCCGTGGCTCGGACGCGGACAGGTCCGGCGGGAGGAGCGCCTCGCGGACCTCGTACCGAGGAACACGTGACCGAAACCCGATGGCGGAGAGCCGCTCGGATAGGCGCATCCTCCTCGCCTCGACGTGCGGCCGGGTCGGAGCTAGGACCACGAAGCGTATTCCGACCTTCCAGAGCTCCTGAGTCCGCCGAGCGACCGCGCGGCCCAGCTCCTCGGCACTCGCACGTTCGACCTCGAGCTCGGCCGTCTGCCCTCCGTTGCCACCGGTGGCGAGCTCCGCCTCGGCGACGGCCCTCGCCCCATGCAGGAGCTCGAGCGCGTTCGAAGACGGGATCTGGTGGGCCTCTACCGAGAGCTCGAGCGTCTCATTGGTCGGAAGAATGCGGCTAAGGAACCCGAAGGGAACTTCCGGGGGGAAACTTCGAATCAGGAGCGGTGCGCGGTAGCTTCGGCCGACCCGCCAAAAGGTCGGCGCTTCGGCGGGCGCGTTCGAAGGGAGGGATCGGGTCATGAACGGGAGAACACCGGGGAGCGAAGCGGAGACGAAGTTCGCTCGGTCGCGAAGAGCGGGACGAGACCCCCCGCAAGGAGGAGGCCACGAAAGGCGGCGAGGGATGGGGGAGCAATGAGGAACAAGATCGCAGCGGCCCCCAGAACGCTGAGCGCGATCGCCGGCCCAGTGCCCGGACCCTTTCGGGTGAGCGAACCCCGTCGTCGGGCCCGCGAGACCCATCCCGCCAACGCGAGAGCGGCGAGCGTGGCCGTCGGCGCGATGAGGAGCGGGAACACTATCGACAACCCCCCGCAGACGACGGCCAATCCAACGGCGGCGCCGAACGCTTCGAATTCGAATACGGGGCCGGCACCTGTTCCGCCGGTCATGCCCCTAGCCCCTCCGTGGGCCAGCCGAACCGGTGTGCAGCCTCGGCCAGGGATCGGTCTCGAAGCCGAACCGGTCGGAGCCCGAGGGAGCCGAGTCGCTCGACGAGGTTTGCGACCCTCCCCTCCAGACGCCCGATGGCATCCGTGTCGACCTCGAATGTGCCGAGGACGAAGTACACTCGCCGGAGGAACCGGCGCCGGCAAAGCAGGGTCACGAGTTCGGAGTACCCCGAGCGCGCCTGGGCCTGCTGACCGCCTCCCGAGGGGATTCCCGGTCGAACGGCTTGGGAGCGAATCGGAGTTGTTGTGACGAGGAACGAGAAGCTGGTGTCCGTCGAGCGTAGGAGTTCACGATAGAGTTCAAAGCGCCGGGCGAGCTCGTCGGGTGGCAGGTACGCCATGGGCATGCCGCCCGTGCGAACGACGGCCACGTAGCGATGGGACTCGAGCTGGAGTAGCCCCTGGCGGACGAGGGGCCGGGACCCGGCGCTTTTCACGGCACTCCTCGGGCCCGCCGTACGCACCTTCCAAGTGACGAACGTGAGCATCCTTTCGTCAAAGGCACGGCCGTCCGGGCGCCAGGCCGAGATGACAAACCCCGCCAGCACCACCGGGAGCCATACGAGGGGGCTCGCGAAGGGGGACAACAACGCCCCCGTCGCGGCGTACGTGAGGAACTTGAGCGCGTCGCGCGAAGACGGGAACGGACCGAGTCGCATTCGGCGGTCCAATCGTTCGGGAAGCCCGATGATGAGGGGACCGCCCTCGCGCTCGCCCATCTCATTTCGCCCCTCCCTTGAGCATCGGCGGCTGGGCCGAGGGGCCGTTCTTTCCGTGGGATGGTCCGACGTGTCGCAACAGTTGCCACGCGCCGTGACCGATCAGCTCACCGACCACGAGCGGGGCCGCCGCCGGAGCTGCCGCCGATCCGGCGACTCGGGTAACTCCGGCGAACGCTCCCCCCGCGGGACTGCTGGTTCGTATTCCGTTGGCCGCCGGCGCGAACGAGGAGGCAGCGGCAGACGGTGCGACCTGGAGACCGCGCTGCGCGTTCGATTGGACAACCCCCGATGCACCACCGAATCCGAAGGAAACGAGGGAGGTGCCGGCCAGCGAGAGAAAGAACGGGGAGGCAACGGCCACGGCGAGATAGGCAACCAGCATGACGGGATTCGGGCTCCCGACAGCGAGTTCGAGAGGAACGACGAGAACGCAAGGTAGGAACGCGAGCTCGCCAAACAGCAGCCACCCTCTTCGGGCGAGGGGGGAGAGGGGGTGAAGGGGCCACAATAGCGTGAATATCGGTAACAGCACGAGCAGGACGGCCAGAACGGCATCCCGTATCCCAACCGCGAGGACCAGGACGAAGACTGCGGCGAACTCGACCAGGGAAAGCACGAATGCGAGCGCTCCATTGTCCCAGGAGAACGGGACCTGTCCCCAACCGGCCAAGTTCACCCAGTGCTGCCAGGCACCACCATCCCAGCCGGAGATGATGGGGTAGAGACCTCCCGCAACGCCGATGATTGCGCCGGCGATCGGCACCGTGAAGTTCGCTCCGACGACGCCGATGATGAGCCGGGGGAGGAGCCCATCCAGTGCGTCTGCCCACCGCGAGACGACCGACCGGGACAGGTAGAGAACAGCGACGCCGAGCGCGACCAGCGTGACCGCCGGGTCGACCACGTTTGTGAGGACGTACCCTGAGAACCGCGCCCCCGTGGATAGGTAGTTCACGCCGCCACTTCCCGAGCCCAGGAGGGGAGGGAAGAGGGCACTGGGCTGGAGCTCGGGAACGAGGAGGTTGTCGTACGTCGGCCCGATGACCGCCGTGATGATGGCCGTGAGTCCGGCGAAGAGCAGGAACAGAAGGGTCCGGACAAGGTCGCCCAGGTCCACGGAGGGGATCGGCACCCTGTCCCTCCTAACTGCCCGTGAGAACCCAGTGGGCGAGCCCGTAGAGGAGTCCGGTGACCGCCGCCATGAACAACAAGGTTCCAATCAAGGCGTCCCGGGCGCGGTCCTTCGCTTGGATCTTCTTGGTAATGTCATTGGAGAACCAGCTTAATGCGACGCGAGCCCAGACGAGCGATAGGATCCCGCTCCCCGCGAGAGCCACCAAGTCGACCAGACGATTGATCGAAGCTGAGAAGTTGCTCACGGGGGTCGAAGGGGCTGTTCCGAAGGTCCGGAGACCGAGTACGGGAGGTGGGGAGGAATGGCCTGCCGGTACGGGTACGGTCGCCAGGGCGATGAGAAGGAATGCAATCGTCCGAGTCCTTCGGGAGGCGCCCGTTCCTAGATGAGTTACCGACCAGCTTCGGATGACCACGAAAGCACCTCCTCCCCGTCGGCTCCGCTCTCCGAGCGGATCGCGCCCTCGGAGACCAGTCGGTCGATGGTCGAGCGAACGACGGCGAGCGGAATCCCCGCTTCCTCTGCCAATAGCTCGACAGTGAATCGCTCCGCGCCTTCGGCCGGCTCGATAATGCGCTTGAGTGTCTCTACGGGGTCTGGTCCGGGAGTTTCGCCGCGTGTCTTTCGAGCTCGACGCCCCCGTAGGAACACGACCGTCGCGATGCCACCCGCCGGAATGAGAGCCAGCAGCAGCCAGGTCGGGTCCATCGGGGCCGTGGTGGTCGAATTACCGAATGGTCCGGGCAGCGTCGAAGGGGGAGGCGGAGGAACGGTCGGCTCCGCTGGGGCAATCAGGGCGACCGTAAGGTGGGTCTCGAGGTCTTTGCCCAGACGGTCTGTCACCGAAACCAGTACCTCCAGTGAGCCGTTCGCGTGTGCGGGAAACAGCCAACGGTACGTCCCGTCCGACGGCAGCGTTCGGTTCCAGGATTCGTTGTCGCTCGCGTTCACGTACAGTTGGAACGGCGACTGTCCGCCCTGAACCGACAGGTTGACCGCGAGCGTTTCGTTGGGCGAGGTCGGCCCCGAGGCGACGGCGACCTCGGCCGACAGGATAGGGATGAGCGGGACCTCGAGCCCCGTCCGCCAGGTAGCCCCGCACCCATCGGCTACTCCCGCGGTAAGCGAAAGGTTCCCTTCTTGGTCGTACGACCCGTTCCAGGAGAACGCTCCGACGTCCGGGAGGGTCCCGTTCCCGGGCGACCCGTTCGCGGGTGCGAGGTCAGGGACGACCCACCAGGAGAACGGCGGACAGCCAGAGAGCACCTCGCCGGCGACCTCTGCGACCGCGCCGTAGGAAACGAGAGAACGGGCGCCGGTCACGTTGGCATCGAGCGGGGGGTCGACCCAGACGGTCGCCGTCACGCTCGTTCCCATGTCTCCCAGGGCGTCGCTCGCCCGGACCCCGAGCGTGTACTCCCCCGCGACCCCGAGCGGGACCCTCAGGACCCCACTTCCGTCAGAACCGACGGTCTCGGCGCCCCCCGACCGGTTTCCCGAAAGATTCCACGTTAGTGAGATCGGTAGGGCACCACCGGAGAGGTGGACCTGGACGAGCGCGGTGCTGCCCTCCTCCCCCACCGATTCGACGGGCGTCGCCGATAGTTGTGGCGCGGTCACGACGTTCTCGTAGAGGACGATGCTCGCCGATGTCCCTCCGGGTTGGGGAGGGTACGCGCCGAAGAGGACCTCCTGGGTCCCCGGTGCGATGAACGTGCAGGAGAACGGGGTCGCGTTGGGAGACGCCGGGGAAGTGGGGTCCGGACCGACAGTAGCGTTCGAGCAATCGAACAGCGTCACCGCCCCGGCCGGTTTGCTCTCGGCAACCCCGGTGAACTCGGCCGGGACCCCAACCACCGCCACGTAGCTGGCCGGGGTAATGGCCACCTCGAGGCCGGTCCCAACGGAGAGGGCCTCCGCGACCGAGACGTTGACGAAACTGCCACCGACGTCGTTCGCGACCACGAAGGGGACAAATTCCCCTGCCGAGAACGGGTGGCCGACCGAGAAGGGGCCCGATGCAGGAACGGCGACCGTAGAATGGGCGCCGTCGCCCCAGGTAACCTCCACGGTGTACGGAAGTTCACCTCCGGTGACCGTACCTTCGAGGACGGCCGTGTTCCCGGGTGCCATGGGGTTCGGTCCGACATCGACCCCCGACAACGAGAGGGGAACGACGATCGAGATGCTCGTTCGGTTCGACCGTCCGACAACCGTCTCGTTCCCGCTGCAGTCGAGCACGGCTCCCGACCGGACGGACACGGGCACCGTTCCCGAACCGAACGATTCCGCGGTGAACGTCGCGGACGGTCCGATGCTGGCGTTCAGGAACCCCGTCGCGCTCCCGTTGTCAACCGACCAGCGGTACCAAAGGGCCGTTACGCGGCAGAGAGGAGTTCCGGCCGACCAGACGGCCTGGACGGTGAGGTTGGAGCCGGTGCGCATCTCGTAGGATGGCGGGTCGATGGCGAGGTCGACCGCCGAAGCGTCGTTGGAGGGATGGGAGAGGGTGTTCGCGAGGAGTTCCGAGGATACGGGGGCTCCCGAATGCCCGAGGGTCGTGACGAGCAGTCCCACGAGGAGGATCGAGTCCACCGCGATTGGAAGGAGGCGGGACGCCCCTTCGGTGCGGACCTCCGTCACGCGACCACCCGGGGTCGAGGATGGGGGGCCTGCTATTTCGCGCGCCAGCCCCCGGCGGTGGGTGAAAGGTGCGTCGTCGCTAGGCTACTACCGCCAGGGCGGCGTGCTCGCGCGAGAACGGGGTGAGGGCCGTCTCGTAGGCGACGGCGAGACGGGCCGCCGATAGCGCGGACCGCGCCTCCCGAACGACGGTCGCCGTCGGGCGTTGCTGGGTGACCGACCGGACCTTGAGCATCAGGATCCCGCGACCGCGGGGAGAGAGGCAGGCTCTGGCGTTCTCGACAAAGATCCCGGCCTGGTTCCGCTGAGCGATGTCCTGATAGAGCAGCTCGACCGCCCCGACGTCCGCCTGGTAGCGCTCGGGCAGTTGGGCGTCGGCCAGGATCGGGACGAGCCCGGGTCGCTGCCGAGCGAGCGCGAGGAGCCGGGCGAACGAGGTCGGGCTCTTCTCGATCGCAAAGAGGGTGGCCTCGGGCCAGAGGTCGGAGAGATGGCTCACGGTCGTTCCGTGGGCCGCTCCGAGGTAGAGGACGGTCCGGGGGGGCCGGCCGAGGACGTCCGCGGGAGCCCCCTTCAGCAGAAAGGCCGCGAGCTTCGAGCGGAACGGGTCCCAGGCCCGATACTCGACCCCATCGACCGTCGAGAGCGCCTCCCCGTAGACTTTCGTTCCGGGGTTTCGATTGACCGTGTAGAGGTCTCGTCCCTCCCGGTAGACCCTCTCCCAGGGGGCGGGCTTCACCGGAGCGGTACCGTCCCGACCAGGAACTCGACTTCGACCGGCGCGTTGAGCGGGAGGCCGGCGACGCCGACCGCCGCGCGCGCCGGCCGCCCGGCCTCGCCGAACACCTGGACCAGGAGGTCGGTCGCCCCGTTCGCCACCTCATGCTGCCGAGCGAACCCCGGTGATGAGGCCACATAGACCGTGACCCGAAGGAAACGTCGAACATGGTCGATCGACCCCAGCTCGGCCGCCAGCGCGCTCAACGCCTGAAGCGCGGCGCGGCGAGCGAGGTCTCGAGCGACCTCTATGGGCACGTCCCGGTCCACGAGCCCGGGGTGCACGACACTTCCCGCCTCGGTCACGATTTGCCCTGAGACCCAGGCCCGCTCCTCGTCGAGGACGACCGGGGAGTAGGTGCCCGCGGGCCGCGGAGGCGGGGGAAGCACGAGTCCGAGCTCGCGAAGCCGTTCGGAAGGGGTCGAGGTCATGGTAGAGGAGAGCCGCCCGGCCGAAAAACGTGTGCGGACCCTTCGACGCCGGAGTAAAGAGGGGAATCTGGCTCCCGTCCACCGATGTCCCTCTTCCGACGCTTCCGTCGGGACAAGGAGGACGAGCCGGGAACCGAGACGCCGGCCTCGACCGAACCTTCCCCTTCTCCCACCGAGGAGCGGACCCCCGCCGTTCCCGCTCCCCCCGCCGAGGCCCCCGTTCCGGCTCCCGTCGTTCCTGCCGCGCCCGCGCCGCCGCAGATTCCGCCCCCGCTGCCCGACCGCCCGGTATCCGAGCCGACTCCGCCGCCGTCCCCTCCGCCCGATGGGCTATCCAAGTGCTTCGTCTGCGGAACACTGCTCGAGGGCAAGACCTGCCCGAGCTGCCGGATGACCTGGGCTGAGTGAGGGACCGACCGCGGCACGGGCCGCTTCGACCGCGAGCTTTTGAGCCCCACCAGTTCCCCGAACCATGAGCCTTCCGACCTCGCCGGTCCCCGAGTTTGACTCGATCGAGCGAGAGGTCGTCGACCACCTGTTCGTCCTGTACCCTTCCTACGCGGTGGGGCTCGGACTCCATGCGTACGACGGCCGCCTTCCCGACCTCTCCCCTTCGGGGACCGACCGATGGATACGGGGCGCGGACGACCTGCTCGCGCGCCTCGCCGCCGTCTCCCCAGGGTCGCTCTCCCCCGATCGAAAGGCCGACGGCTTCCTCCTCAGCCTGCTCCTCGAAAGTCCGCTCTTCGACCTTCGCATGGTCTCCGACCTCGAACGGAACCCGATGAACTACCTCGGCGCCGTTTCGCTCACGGCCTACCTGAGCCGCGACTACGCTCCGGTGGAGCAGCGCGTCGGCCCGATCGTTCGGACGCTCGAGCAGGTCCCGCGGCTATTGCGAGAGGGCCGCGACCGCCTCCGCGGACCCCTCCCGAAGCCGTTCCTCGAGCTGTCCCTCGCGATCGGAAGCGGCCTCCCCTCCCACTTCGCCGAAGCCGAGGAGTTCGCCGGTCGCGCCCACCTCGCCGAGGAGGTCCGCGCGGTCCGTGTCCCCGCCGAAGCGGCCGTCACGGAGTTCCTCGCGTGGCTCCGAGAGTACCAGGTCCCTCGGGCGATCCCGGACTTCGCCCTCGGGCCGGCCCGCTACCAGCAGCTCCTGTTCGTCCGGGAAGGGATCGAGGCCCCGTTCGAGGACATCCGTCGGGCTGGGGCGGCCGACCTCTCCCGCAACCAGCACCGCCTCGAGGAGATCGCACACGCGGAGAACGTGACGGTCCCCGAGCTGTTCGTTCGCCTCAACACCGACCACCCGACGGCGGCCGAGGTTCTTCCCATGGCCCAGGAGTTCGTGGAAGAGACGCGTCGGTTCGTCAAAGACCACGCCCTAGCCACCATTCCCGAGGAAGCCCGGTGCCGGGTCGAGGAGACCCCGGTCTGGGGGCGCGCGCTCTCCACGGCCAGCATGAACCCGCCCGGACCGTTCGACGCGACCTCGACGGAGGGCATCTACTACGTGACCCCGGTCGACCTGAAATGGACGGACCAGCAGCAGGAGGAGTGGCTCCGGTCGTTCAACCGGTCGATGCTTCGGAACACCACGGTCCACGAGGTCTACCCGGGGCACTATCTTCAGTTCCTGCACTTCCGACGGTCGACCGGCAGCCTCGCGCGGAAGGTCTACCTCTCGTCCTCGTTCACTGAAGGATGGGCGCACTACTCGGAGCAGCTCGCGGTCGAGAAGGGTCTTGGCCGGGAGAACGTCCTCTCGGAGGTTGCGCAGATCCACGACGCCCTCTTGCGGGACACTCGGCTCCTCGTGTCCATCGGCCTCCACACGAGCGGGATGACCCTCGAGGCGGCGACGCGGCTCTTCCAGACGGAGGCGCACCTCGAACGGCTTCCGGCCGAGCGGGAAGCGATCCGCGGGACGTTCAACCCCGAGTACTTCTGCTACACCCTCGGGAAGCTCGCGATCCTGAACGCCCGCTCCCGCTTCCTGGAGCCGACGTTCGGGGGGAACCTGCGCTCGTTTCACGACACCCTGCTCGGCCTCGGATGCCCCCCGATCGGTCTCCTTGACTCGCTCCTCGAAGGCGTCCGACCGGCCTGACGCACGGTCGAGGCCCGCGTCGCCGGCGCAGGTCACCCCCGGGCGGCGCGTCCGTACAGGAACCGGAGCGTATCGGGGTAGAACGAGGAGAACTTCCAGTTCCGGAACTTTTCGGGGATCGCGAGGCCGGCGAGCTCCTTGCGAGGGCGGTGCGCCCGACGGTGACGGGCGACCTGGCGCTGGGCGGACGTGACATACTCCCGCATCGCGGAGAGGACGCGGGGGCCCCCCGGGGCGCCATGACCCGGCAACAGGGTCCGCGGGCCGAGGGAGGAGATCCGGTCGAGGATCTGCACGAGCGTGTCGGGGTTGCCGTCCCCGAGCCAAGGATGGTAGCCGTTCGAGAGGAGGTCCCCGAGGAAGGCGATGCGGTCGTCCGGAAGAAAGACGAACGTGTCGCTCGGCGAGTGACCCCCGCCGTAGGTGAGGATCCGGGCCGTGCGTCGGGTGCCCCGAAGGACGAGCTCCGAATCGAAGGTGAGGTTCGGCAGCGTCAGCCGTAGCTTGGGCAACGAATCGACGATCCCCCCGAGCCAGCCCCGGAGAAGGGCGCGGTCGCGGGGTGGGGTGGGGACCTTTCCCGCGGCGAACTCCTCCCAGCGGACCTTCGCCTCGGCGCGGTCGCTAGCCACATCCTCGGCTCCTCGGGTCCGGATCAGTTCCCATGTCTCGGTCGTGGCGATGACCCGAGGGTTCGCGAACACCTGGTTCCCCCGGATGTGGTCATGATGCCAGTGGCTGTTTACGAGGTAGTCCGCCGGGCGGCCGGTGAGCCGTCGGGCAGCGCGCGCGAGGTCCGCGCCCGAGCGAGGGGTGAGCCCCGTATCGAAGACGAGGGTCGCCCCCCCGAGGTCGACGACCGCCGAGTTCGAGAGGGCGTATCCCCCGTCGACGGCCACCGCCGCATGCACGCCGCTCGCGAGCTCCTGGAGCCGAAAGTGCCGGGAAGGCCGCGGGCCGGCGTTCACCGCCCCTCGAATCCCGGCGCGGTATTAACCCACGACCCCCCCCGCGGTGAACAGGGGTTGACGTGACCCTCTAAGCCTGTGGCCGGACCTTCCGTTCTTCGGGGAGTCTCGGAGGACTGGAATCGTCTATAGAGCGTTCCATGGCCGAAACTCAGCCGCCCTCCCGTAACGGCGGGAGGGCCAGGGATTCCCCTCTCGGTTGGCTCGGACGCAGCATCGTCCGGCATCCGTGGCGGTCGCTCATCGTGTGGACCGCGATCATCGCGGTCTGCATCCTGCCCGCCGCGAACGTAGGGTCGGTCATCACGAACACGTTCAGTAATCCGCTCCCGAGCTCGGACGAGAGCGTCCTGGCCCAGAACGCGTACAATGCCGAGTTCCCGCATGCCGCGTCGTCCCCTTCCTCCGCGATCGTCCTTCTCGAGTCCTCCAACATCATCGGACCTGCGGGCAAGAACGCCACGATCGCGGTCACCCAATCGTTGACCCAGGACCCCCGTCTGAAGAACGTGAGCTCGGTCCTCTCGGTCTACTCGGCGTACTCGGCCTACCTGACCGGCCAGGTGGAGCTCGGATGGTCGTTCTTGGGACCGGCGCTGAACGGTACGTCCTCGCTCCCCGTGGTGGTGAACCAGACCGCCGCCACAATCTGGGGTCCCGCAGCCGCCTACGTCCGGAACTGGGAGAGCATCGCCTCGAACCTCTCCGGAGACGTGCCGCTGTCGCAGGCGGACTGGCCGGCCTTCAACCAGACCCGTGGGGAGTACGCCTCCGGGTCGCTGGAAGCCCAAGTCCTCACGGTCTTCTACAACGGAAGCGGTGGATCGACCGTCGGTTTCAACCAGAGCGTCGCGAACGGCTCTCTCAGAGCCGAGAACGTCACGACGTGCGCCAACAACGCAATGTGGAGCACCCTCCCGACGGCCGTCCCTCGGCTGTTCCCCTCTCCCGCGAACCGCTCCGCCGCCGAGGCGGTTCTCTCGGGCCTCGCTCTCGGTAACTGGACCCTTCCCGTCCCGCAGCACGCGGTCGTCACGGCCCTGCTCGGGGCCGAGGTCGGCCTCTCCCCCTCGTGGCTGCTCACTCTCTGGAATGCCTTCCCGTCCGGGACACCCCCCTCCCTCACTGCCGTGGCGGCGTGGGTCGGCGACCAGGTCGGAGAGAATCCGATTGACCGGTTCCCGCTACCGATCCCCGCGTCGCTATACTCATCGTTCGTGAACCCCTCCGGGACCGCGACCCTCGTCGTGGTCTCGTTCGATGTGTCGGACACCTACACCAGCAACGGGTCGGTGGTGACGTACGCTGACGTCTCCCAAATCCAGAACGACGTTTCCCAGGTCCTCGCTTCCTCGACGACGTACGAGGGGATCACCAACTACGAGACCGGAGCGGCCCCGCTCGACGATGCCGTGAACTACCTGGCGACGTCGGCGATCAGCCTCCTCCTGGTCCTGACGATCGTCGTGCTCCTCGTCATCATGCTCCTCTACTTCCGGGCGCCCGCCGCCCCTCTGCTCTCCTTCGGTCTGATCGGCGTGGCGATGGTGGTCGGTCTGGCCATGATCTTCGTGCTGGGCACCTTCGTCAGCCCGTTCAACCCCGAGATCGAGTCGATCATGTTGGTGTTCTTGATGGCCATCGGCACCGACTATTCGGTCTTCTTGTTGGCTCGGTACCGGGAGGAGCTGGTCCGGGGCGTCTCGCCGGCGAAGGCCGTGGAGACCACGGTGCGATGGGCGGGCCAGAGCATCACGACGAGCGGGCTCACCGTCATGGTCGTGACGGTCGCGCTCACCTTGTCGGGGATCAGTTTCCTCGGTCAGCTCGGCGAGGCTCTCTTCATCACGGTCCTGGTCGCGCTCCTGGTCAACCTCACGGTCCTACCGTCGATCCTCATGCTGGTCGGGCCGCGAGTGTTCTGGCCCAACTCCGGCGCACGGTTCCAGCGGTACGCCGAGCGCCGACGGCAGAGCATCGAGTCCCACCGGGACTTCATCGCCCGCGCCGGGCGGACCGCGACGCGCCGGCCGATCACGGTGATCGCGGTCATCGCCCTGCTCTCGGTCCCCGTCGTGGTCGTGGCGCTCAACGTGCCGGTCTCCTACGACATCACGAACATCGGGCTCCCGTCCTCCAACCCCGCCCAGGTCGGTTTCAACCAGCTCACGGACCAGTTCGGGGCGAGTTACTTCTCCCCGAGCTACGCCCTGGTCAACTTCTCCGCGCCTCTCATGTCCTCGAGCGGAGCCAACGCCACGGAGTTCCGGGACGTCGCGGACCTTGCCGCGACGATGGCCACGACTCCGGGTGTCGCCTCCGTCGTCACGCTGGTGGGTGGGGGTGGCGCGCCGCTCGACGCTTGGCTGAACTTCACGACCCTCCTACCGGCGGAGCAGGTCGCGCTCCACGAGGCCCTGGGTTCCTACGTCGGGGCCGACGGGACGACGGTCCTCTTCAACATAGGTACCAACGCGAGCGGGTACTCCGCGACGGCGATCTCGGTGCTCGATGACCTGCACAGCCGGGCGAACACGTTCGCGACCGGTCACCCCGAGGTCCGACAGGTACTGTTCGGCGGGGCCGCTCCCACGACCCAGGACATCCAGTCGATGGTCAACCACGCGAACGAAGGGATGTTGATCGGGGCGGCGGTCGGCCTCTTCCTCATCCTGCTGATCATCCTCGGGTCGGCGTTCGTCCCCGTGCTCGCCCTCGGCGCGATCGGCCTGTCGATCCTGTGGGGGTGGGCGTCCACGTACTTCGTGGTCGGGATCGTCGAACATGAGGCCCTCATCTTCCTCCTTCCGCTCATCATCCTCATCCTCGTCCTGGGGCTGGGGATGGACTACAACGTCCTCCTCCTCACTCGGGTCCGGGAGGAACGGGCCCGGGGGCGGGGTTCCATCGAGGCCATCCAGCAGGCCGTCACCCATGCGGGAGGGGTCATCGCGGCCGCGGCGGTCATCCTCGGAGGCGCCTTCCTCCTCCTTGGCCTCACGAGCCCTCTGGGGATGTTGGCAGGGGTCGGCCTCGGCATCGGGATCGCCGTTCTCCTGCAGGCGTTCGTGGTGCAGACGTACCTTACCCCAGCAGTGCTGGCCCTCGGAAAGGACCGGATCTGGAAGGGGTGGCGCCGCGCGCCGCGGGCTCCCAACGACGAGCCAGACCCGTAATCTAGCGGGCACCCTCCGGTTCGGTTTCCCTGATGGCAGGGCCGGGTCCGTCACGCGGTGGAACCCGAGCCAGCCGCCGTAGGGTGCCCTCACGAGCCGCCCTCGTCTCCGTCGGTCGTCGAGAACTTTTTACCTGGGACGACGAGGTCTTATACCATCCCCGACCGCACGCCCGCTTACTGGCGTCCGACATGAGCGATCGAGAGAATCTCTTCCGGCCCATCCACAAGGGCATCCGTACGATGCTCTACGACCTTGGAAGCCGGCTGCAGACCACGGACTTCGCCGACGTGGCCGAGTCGAACCAGTTCGTCTCCCAACTGAAGAAGGACCTCGAGGGGTCCCTTTCGAACTGCATCCTCTGCCTCCTCCGCGCTCATTCCGGCCACGAGGAGAACGACATCTTCTCCCGGTTGCGGGTCCACGACCCCGACGCCATCGACCTGATGATGCGGGAACACGCTGAGGCGGCCCGTCGCATCTACGGCGTCGCAAAGACGTGTGACGAGATCTTGACCCTCACCTCATCCGCTCGTCGCGTCGAGGTAGGGGACCGTCTGGACCTCGAAGTGAACGACCTGTGCGCGTTCTACCTCTCGCACATGAACAACGAGGAGGCGACCTTGGTACCGCTCTTGTGGGAGCGGTTCACGGACGAGCAGCTCCGCGCGATGAGGGCCGAGTTCTACGATAATCTCCCACTCTCCCTGTTCGAGACGTGGATGCGCTGGACGCTCCCCTCCCTGAACCAGGAAGAACTGGTCGTGCTGTTCTCGGGACTCAAGAAGGGCCCGGGGACCGCCCGCTTCCCGGACTGGGTGCGGATGGCCCACAAGACGCTGGACGTCGATCGCTGGATCGGTCTCCGGGAGCGGGTCGACCTGGACGTCGCCTCCGGGACCCGCGGTCCCAGGTAGTCCGCCCGCTCCCCTTCCACGTCCGCTGGATAGGCCACGTTTCGCAGGCGCACATTTGGAATTGGCCCGGGCCGGGAGCCCTACGAAGGCGGAGGGCGGTCCTACGGGACGCGGAAGACGAGCCGTTTCTCCCCGGTGGTCCGGGTCCACACCTGCTCTACCTCTGAAAGGGGGTGGACGTCGATCGCGATCCGGAACCGTGCGCTGGCGCAGGCCTCCAAGAACTGACCGATGCCGGTCACGAGGTCTTTGTCGGTCGAGCTTCCGAGGCCGCTCCCGAGGATCTCGACGCCCGAGCTCCGGAGCGGCGCCCCTGCGAGCGAGATCGTGTTACCGGCCAGGCTCCCGATATGCACGTACCGGATGCGGGCCGCTCCTCGGGGCGCGCCCGGTCCCCCGAGCGCAGAGAGGATCGTCTCCGCGGGCGGGCCCCACAGGTAATCGAGCACGACGCCGACCTCGCATTCGCGCGCCTCCTTCCGCACCGCCTCGCGCAGCGACTCGGCGCTCTGGCCCAGGGAGAGGACGACGTCCGCGCCCAGCTCCGGTAGCGTTCGGAGCTTCGCCTCGTCGCGCCCGGTCGCGATCACCTTCCGCGCGCCGAGGTGCTTCGCGACCTGGACCGCCATCCGCCCCGCAGCGCCGGTGGCGCCGTTGACAAGCACCGACTCTCCCGGGCGGACCGGAGCGAGAATCGTGAGCGGGACCCAACACGACATGCCCGGGTTCGCCGCCGCGGCGGCGGTCGCGTCGCCCAGGCTGTCCGGGAGCGGCATCAGTCGGTCTGCCGATACCGCCACCCGCTCGGCCATCGACCCGAAGGGCGGCCTCGGGAACCCGAAGTAGACCCGTCGCCCTTCCGGGGTCCGCCCTACGCCGTCCACACCGGGGACGAGCGGCAGCGTGGAGTCCGCGCTGTAGTGCGCGCCGGAGGCGCGTCCTCGAACGAGAGGACTTACCGCCGTCGCCGTGACGGACACCACGGTTTCGCCCGGTAGCGGCGTGGGTTCGGCGAAGTCCCCGTAGTACGGAGGATGCCCGAACTCCCGAACGATGGCGGCCTTCACGAATCTCCCCCGATCGTCGAAGTGCCGGGAGCCCCATTAGGTCGAGCGCACCGCCGCGTAACGAGCTAGAATGCTATCCACTTCGTTCGATGGACCACGGCTCGCGTACTCCCGAGGGGGGCAGAACGTCAACCGAACGTCATCGGGTACGCAGTGCTGTCGAACTTTCCGCGTACGGACCGCGCCGCGACCAGGATCAGGATGAGCCCCACGATTCCCAATAGAGGGAATATGAGAAGGATCGCGCCGGCCTGAAACATCCCCTGTCCGTAACGCGTTCCGAGCCGCCAGATCCCGATCAAAAGACCGATGTATCCTACCAGTAGGACAATCGCCGCGATGGCCACCACGGCAATCATCGCCAAGGCCGCCCCGACGTTGAGGCAGGTCGAGGTGATGGTGTTCCCCACTCCCGCACAAAGGATCGCCTGGTACACGACCGCGACCAGGGCAACCACTGCCACGACGATGATGATCAAGGCGAGGAGGGCGAGCAAGGTCAACGTGGCGGGGGTCGAGAACCGTCGATCCCCGACGGCGAGCGTTCCGAACGCCTGTCGGAAGAACCAGAGCTCGATTACGGTGAAGACCAGCGTTATGGCGCCCGTGGTTGCCAGTAGGAAGAGCCCCGACAGGTCCAGGGAGACGGATGTCCCGGACCCGACCGTCGAGGCACTCGTGAAGGCGAACAAGGGGGTGAACAGCGGCACCACGATGATGAGCACGGCGCCGACCAACCCCAAAATGGCCGCGAGGCTCACATGGGATAGCGCATTCCGGTCTGCTTCGCCAAAGGGCGGAGGGCCTCCGCCCGCGGCCGGATAGGCCGACGCGTACGGGGGGTAGGGGGCGTAGGGCGGCGGGGCGGGGAAGGTCAGCGGAGGGGGAGTTCCCGGCGGAGCCGGTGGCGGTGGAATGCCGCCGACCGGTGCTCCGCACGACGCACAGAAGCTGCTGTTCGCAACGAGGGGGCTACCGCAGTGGGAACAGAAGCGGGCGGCCATCGTGGTGGAACATCCCTCCTCCCACTTGAACCCGCGGTTCGAGGTCCTGCTCGGCCCCGTTTCGGGCGCTACCGTTCGATGAGCGCGAAGCTCTCGGGGGAATAGCGGTCCCCAGCCACCGAACCTTTCGGGATGGCGGCTCCGATGCGCTCGAGGTCCGATGCCGAAAGCGAGACCTCTGTGGCCGCCGCGTTCTCTTCGAGGAACTTCCGGCGCTTGGTGCCCGGGATCGGCACGATGTCGTCCCCTTGGGCGAGGAGCCAGGCGAGGGCGAGCTGGGCGGGTGTGCAGCCTTTCTCACGGGCGATCGTTCCGAGGCGGTCGACCAGTCCCAGGTTCTCGCCGAGGTTCCCCTCTTGGAAGCGGGGGAGCCGACGACGGAAGTCGTTGGCCGGAAGTCCCTCAAGGGTGCGAACCGTACCGGAAAAGAAGCCGCGGCCGAGCGGGCTGAACGGCACGAAGCCGACGCCGAGCTCGCGGCACGCGGGGAGCACGCCGGCCTCGGGCTCTCGGGTCCACAGAGAGTACTCGCTCTGCACCGCGGTGATGGGGTGGACCGCGTGGGCTCGCCGGAGCGTCCGTGGGGAGACCTCGGAGAGCCCGAGATAGCGCACCTTGCCCTCGTCGACCAGGCCCGCCATGGCCCGGACGCTCTCCTCTATCGGAGTGCGGGGGTCGACCCGGTGCAGGTAGTAGAGGTCGATGGTTTGAACGCCGAGACGGCGCAAGCTCGCGTGGCACGCCGCGCGGATGTGGTCCGGGCTTCCGTCCACGCCCATCGGACCGCCGCTCGTGTCGGACAGCAGCCCGCACTTGGTCGCCAGGAAGACCTCGTCCCGCCGTTCTCGGATGGCGCGTCCCACGAGCTCCTCGTTCGTGAACGGGCCGTAGACGTCGGCGGTGTCGAGGAAGGTGATACCGAGGTCGAGGGCCCGATGGAGGGTTGCGACCGCCTCCGCCTCGTCGGGTCGCCCGTACGACTGCGACATGCCCATGCACCCGAGACCGATCGCCGAGACGAGGGGCCCATCACGGCCCAGCCGACGGGGCTTCATGGAACGCGTATCGTCCCCGCGTACTTCATCGCTGCCTATCCCGGCCCATCCCGGTCACGAGGAGGTGCTCGTCGGCCGTGGCCGCATCGAATCGGGCATCTCGACCGCGATGACCTCGCCCCGTACGGTGGTCTCTCCTCCGACGGAGACGGTGACCTCGACCACGACCTTTCGTCCCGAGATCGAGCGGACGTGGCCGCGTAGGAGAAGCTCCGGGCCCAGCGGCGTCGGTCGAAGGTAGTCGACCCGGAGCGAGGCGGTGACGAACCGATGGGCCGGCAAGGTGTCCATCTCCCGTCCCTCGGCGTGGTACGCGGCGGCCGCGGCCGTTCCCGTCGCGTGACAGTCGATGAGGGACGCGAGCAACCCCCCGTTCACGAACCCGGGGAGGGCCGTATGGAACGGCTGCGGGGTGAACCGAGTTTCGCTCGTCTCGCCGTCCCAGAAGGTTCGCAGGTGGTGCCCGTGCTCGTTCAGCCGTCCGCAACCGAGGCAGTGGGCCAGCTCGTCCGGATAGTAGTCCTGAATCGCCTTCATGGACGAGGAGCGAGAGGACCCCTCGATGATGAACTGTTCGCGCGCCAGCCCCGCCGGGGGAAGGCCGTCCGGCCTCCCGGACACGCCGAAGCTCGCGTCTTCTCTCACCTCGGCATGACCTTTTCTTCGAGGGCGTTTCCCGGGGGCGTGACCGTTCGCGAATACGAGGGCTTCGTGGCGTCGGCAGGCTTTCGGGTCTACTATCGAACGTTCGAACCCGCTTCCTACACGAGCACGGTGCTCGCCCTCCACGGAGGGCCGGGGGCGCACCACGAGTACCTCGTCCCTCTCGCCGACCTGACGGACCACGGTTATCGCGTGGTGTTCATGGACCAGGTCGGATGCGGGAAGTCCGAGCGGTCCCCCGACCCCTCGGTCTACACGCTCGAGCATAACGTCCAGGAGGTCGAGGGAGTGCGCCGAGCGCTCGACCTCGGCCGGGTCCACCTCGTGGGCTCGAGCTACGGAGGGCTCCTCGCGCTCGCGTACGCGATCCAACATCAAGACCACCTCAAGACCCTCGTGACGATCGGTGGCCTCGCTGACGTCCCGTTCACCACTGCCGAGATGTGGCGGTTGATCGGGGAGCTCCCCGAGGGGACCCGCGCGGTCATTGAGAAGTACGGCCGCCTCGGCGAGTTCCATCACCCGGAATACCTCCAGGCCGTGGACGAGTTCTATCACCGTCATCTCTGCCGACTGCCGGTGTTCCCGCCGGAGCTTACCCGCGCGCTCGCCGAGACCAACCCCGACGTCTACGAGCGGATGAACGGGCCGAACGAGTTCACGATCACGGGAACGATCAAGGACATCGACCTCACACCCCGCCTCTCCACAATCCACGTGCCCACCTTGGTCACCGGCGGCCGATACGACGAGGTCACGCCCAACGTCGCGCGCCAGATCCGCGACCACATTCCCGGGGCGCGTCAGATGGTCTTCGAGGAGAGCTCCCACGTGCCCTTTTGGGAGGAGCGCGCGGCCTTCATGCGGACGCTCGTCGAGTTCTTCAAGGCCCACGACTGAGCAGAGGCGCCGGGGTCGGGTCCGCCGGTGCGGGCGCATCGCGGCCCCTCCAGGCCCTGCGCGGTAGCATTGGGTGATGGGCAAACTTCGCGTGCCGACGGACCCCGAGAACTTCCTGAGCGAATAGGACGGTCACGGTCCCGGCCACAGTGATCCCTGCGGCGAGGAAGTAGACGGACTGGAACGCCATGTGAGCCGGGAAAACCCCGGCGAAGGGTCCCGTGGTCAGAAGGTACGTGGAGAGGAACGAACCGGCGACGGGAGCGCCCACGCTGCCTCCCACGTTGCGGAACACGTTGTTCATCGCCGTGGCCTGGCCCATGTCCTTGGGGTCCACGGTCAGGATCAGGAGGTTGATGATCGAGGCGTTGAGAAGGCCCATTCCGGCCCCGACGAGCACCTCGATGCCCAGAGCGACCCCCAGCGTACGGGCGTAGGCCTCCAAGACGAAACCTAGGGCCGTGATGAGACCACCGGCGAGGGCGAGCGGCTTGATGCCTACTCGGGAGACCACGAAGCTAGTGAACAGGGCGAAGCAGGTCATCCCAACGGCCAACGGAAGGATATCGATACCGGCGTTGAGGATCTGAAAGTTGCAGTTCAGGAGCGAGGTGCACGAGGCATTGTATCCCCCAGAGGCGATTGGGTACTCGAACTGGTAGATCAGACTGAACATCGCCAGGTACATCCCGAGACCGGCGACGGTCAGGACGATGTTCGTGACCGCCACGTTCCTCTCTCGGAGCAGGTGCTGGTCGACGATGGGTTCGCGCTTCTGAACGGTCAACCTCCTCTCGACCACCACGAACGGGACGACCATGAGCACCCCGAACACGGCGAAGCCCAAGGTCATCAGCGAGGTCCATCCCCACGCCTCTCCCTGGGAAAGGGCGATCACGATGCCCGCTAGGCTGAGGCCCAGAAATACCGCCCCGAGATAGTCGACGCGCGTGTCGGGTCGGCGGTACGGGGACTCCTTGACCAGGAGGAAGACCAAGACAGCCATGAGGATCACGAACGGCACCGCCGAGTGGTAGGTCGTTCGCCACCCGTAATCCTGGGAGACCCACGACCCGAGCGGAAGGCTGATCGCGAAGCCGATACCGAACATAGCGCTCAGGAGTCCTTGGGCCCGGGGGACCATCTCGCGGGGGAACTCCTCCCGCATGAGCGACATCCCGAGCGGCATGATCGTCAGGCCGACGCCCTGGATGGTCCGCGCCCCTACCATGAAAGCGAAGTTGGGCGAGAAGCCGGTGACGGAGACGGACGCCGCGTAGGTGAACATGACCACGATCATGACCTTCCGCTTCCCGTAGATGTCCCCGAGCTTGCCGACCACCGGGCTGAGCGCTACGCCCGTGGCGGCGTAGGCCGATAGGATCAACGTGACCTGGGCGGCGTCGACGTGGAAGTCCAACTGAATCGTGTTCAGGGACGGTAGGAGCATCCCCTCGATGTAGAGGACCACGAGGACGACCCCGGCCAGGAGTAGCATGACGCGGTTGGCGTAGTGTCGGTCGAAGGTTTCGGCGGTCTTGGGAGTAGGAGAGGTCGAGCTGGCCAGCGGCGGCTGGTCCTCTTCGGGACCTCCTCTTTCATCCATCATGGCGATTTCTCCCCTACGAACTCACTCGAACGTACCGCGCTCCGGAGCCCTTGAACTGCCCTCGGGTCCTGATTCCGAAGGATTAAGCGGTTCCCGTGCGTCAATATAGCTTGACTACGCGCTCATGCGTTCCGTACCAACCTGTGCTTATCGTGGTAACGACGCCCGGGATGGCCTTGGCCCCCCGTTGTACCGACCGCACCCGCGCTGAGTCGTGAACATGGCTATCGCGAATAGCCTCCAAACATCGCATGGGTCGCGCGCTCCTATCGATAAGCCCACCCGTCACCACGGGACGGTCCACGTCATCGAGCTCCGGTGCAAGGAGTGCAATTTCTGTGTCCAGTTCTGCCCGGAGGAGGTGCTGGAGATCTCCGACCACTACACCCCCCGGGGGTACCGACCCGCCCGCGTGAAGACCGGGAAGGAGGGCGACTGCATCGCCTGTCGGTTCTGTGAGCACGTTTGCCCGGACTATGCGATCTACGTGGTGGAGGACTCACCATGAGCGAAGCCCGGAGCGTGACCGAGCCCCCGAATCTGATCCTTTCCCCCGTGTGGGACCGCCCCCGTACCGGCACGCAGTTCCTCTCCGGGGACCACGCCTGCGCCGAGGGTGCGCTCTATGCCGGCTGCCGATTCTTCGCCGGCTACCCTATCACCCCCGCCACCGAGATCGCGGAGCGGCTCGCGGAACGGCTCCCGGAAGTCGGGGGCCAGTACATCCAGATGGAGGACGAGATCGCCTCCATGATCGCGATCCTGGGTGCGAGCGTGACGGGCGCCAAGAGCATGACCGCGACCTCCGGCCCGGGATTCTCCCTGATGATGGAGAACCTCGGTCTGGCCTACATGATGGAGGTGCCCACGGTGGTGGTGGACGTCCAACGTGGCGGACCGAGCACCGGTCTCCCCACCACCGTGGGCCAGCAGGACATGATGCAGGCCCGTTTCGGCCCGCACGGCGACTTCACATCGATCTCACTCTCTCCCCAGTCTCCCCAAGAGGCGTTCAACCTCACCATTCACGCGTTCAACGTGGCGGAGCGGCTGAGGACCCCGGTCCTCCTGATGATGGACGAGGTCGTGGGTCACATGCACGAGCGGGTCGTCATCCCTCCTCCCGGAGAGATCCCGCTGGTCGCCCGACCGAGAGCTACTGTCCCCCCGGAGGAGTACCATACCTACCGGCCCGGGCCGGACCTGGTGCCCCCCATGGCGCTCGCCGGGGAGGGATACTCGGTCCTGTTCACCGGGCTCACGCACGACGAGGACGGGCGGCCCGTCACCACGTACGCTGCCCAGAAGGTTCTCGTGCCCCGACTGCGAGACAAGATTCTGAAGAACCGAGACGTCTACGAACGGCTCGGCCTCTACAAGACGGAGGACGCGACGACCCTCGTGGTCGCCTACGGGATCACCGCGCGATCGGCCCGCCGAGCGGTGGACCTCGGCCGGGAGAAGGGTCTCGCCCTCGGCCTGTTCCGGCCGATCTCCGTCTGGCCCTTCCCTGCGGAACAGCTCCGTTCGCTCAAGAACGTCACGAAGATCGTCGTGGCGGAGATCAACCTGGGCCAGGTAGTGCTCGAAGTACGAAGGATCGCCGGGCCCTACGCCGAGGTGGTCCACGTCGGCAATCCCGGTGGACAGGTCATCTCGCCGGAGACGATCTTGGAGGCGTGCATGTCCCCGCGGAGGGCGAAGCCATGACGGCGAACGCCGAGGTCGCGCTCCCCCCGGAGCTCCACCCGTACGACCATCTGCTCCGGAGCGCGGACCTGCCCACGATCTGGTGCCCGGGCTGCGGCATCGGAACGGCCGTGGGGGCGCTCATCTACGGCTTCGAGCAAGCGGGGGTCCCGAAGGAGAAGCGGGTGATCGTGGGAGGGATCGGCTGCTCCTCTCGGATCGTCTTCTACGCCAAGACCGACGCCTACCACACGACCCACGGCCGAACGATACCGTTCGCCACCGGATTGAAGCTCTGTAACCCCAGCTTGAACGTGGTCGCGTTCGCCGGCGACGGGGACCTCTTCGCCATCGGCGGTAACCATTTCATTCACGCGGCGAGGCGGAACATGGACATCCTCGTCGTCTGCATCAACAACTTCAACTACGGCATGACCGGCGGCCAGGGCGGTCCGACGACCCCAGCGGGGGCCCTCTCGACCACCACCCCGTACGGCAACCCGGAGTTTCCCTTCAACCTCCCGAACCTCGCATGGGCGACCGGGGCGACCTACGTCGCCCGCTGGACCACGCTGGACGTGCGGAGGCTTCGGAACACCTTCGCAGACGTCGTCAACCGCCACGGGTTTCGGTTCGTCGAGATCCTCACTCCCTGCCCGGTGAGCTTCGGAAAGACCAACAAGATCGGCAGCGGCGTCGAGGAGATGGAATACTACCAGGCGCTCGAGGTCCTGAAGTCCCGCGTCGAGAGCACCGAGATCACGAAGACCGATATCGAGCTCGGAAAGCCGATAGTCGTCGGCACGTTCGTCGACCGAGAGCGGGAGACCTTCCGCGAGCGGTACGTGCGGGTGGTCGCGAAGGCGAGGGGGTCGAAATCATGAGGAAGGAGGTCCGGTTCGCCGGGTTCGGCGGTCAGGGAGTAATCCTCTCCGCGTTCATTCTCGGTCGGGCGGTGTCGGTCCACACCCCGATGCACGCCACGATGACCCAGAGCTACGGGCCCGAGTCGCGCGGGGGTTCCTGCGAGGCCGACGTGGTCGTGGGCGACGCCGAGATCGATACTCCGATGGTCACGCACCCCGACGTCCTGGTGCTGCTCTCGCAGGAGGCGGCGACCAAGCACATGGACCAAGCGAGGGCGGCGTCGCTCGTCCTCAGCGACGTGGACCTGGTCCACCTGGACGATGACGTCGCTCAGAAAGCGCACCAACTTCCGTTCACCCGGACCGCGGATGGCCTGGGACGGCGCATCGTCGCGAACGTGGTGATGCTCGGCGCGTTCACGAATGCTTCCCAGATCGTTCCGCGAGAGGCGATGGAGGCCGCGCTTCGGGAAACGGTCAAAGCGTCGACCCGGGAACTGAACATGAAGGCCTTCGACGCGGGGGCGCGGCTGTGAGCTCGGCTCCCGTCATGGTGATCGGCGGCGGCATCGCCGGCGTCCAGGCGACGCTCGACCTGGCCGAAGCGGGCTGCCGAGTGGTGCTCGTCGAAAAGACCCACTCTCTCGGTGGTGTCATGGCGGGGCTCGACAAGAACTTCCCGACGCTCGACTGCAGCATCTGCATCGAGGCCCCGAAGCTGAGCGAGGTCGCGGAGAACGGTAACGTCGAGATCATCACCGACGCGGACGTCGTGGGCCTCGAGAAGAAGGGGGAAGGGTACGAGGTCACGATCCGTCAGAAGGGGAACCTCGTCAGCAGCGCGTGCACCCGCTGCGACCTTTGCGTCCAGGCCTGTCCGGTCGTGCTCCCCAACGCCTTCGACCAGGGGTTGGCCTCGAGGAAGGCGATCTACACCCCGTTCCCTCAGGCGGTCCCCGGGCCGTACTTCTTGGACGTCGAGCAGTGCGTCAACGATTATCCGATCCTCCTCCCGTGCACCCGGTGCTACGATGCCTGTGGGCCGAAGGCGATCGGCTACGACCGCCCGCTCGGGGTAGAGCTGAAGCGTGAGGTCTCGTCGGTCATCGTATCGGCCGGGTTCGAGCTCCTCGACCCCCATCTCCTACCCGAGTACGGGTACGGAACGCACCCGGACATCCTCACCTCGATGGAGCTCGAGCGGCTCCTCTCCTCGGCGGGTCCGAGCGGTGGGGAGATCATCTGCCCGTCCGACGGACGGCACGCCAAACGCGTGGTCTTCGTCCTGTGCGCGGGGTCCCGGGACGTCCGGAACATCCCGCAGTGTTCCCGATTCTGCTGCATGTACTCCATCAAGGAGGCCGTCCAGGCGCGGGACCACGGCGTCGAGGACGTGACGATTCTCTACATGGACATCCGCAGCTACGGCAAGGGATTCGACGGCTTCTACCAGCGCGCCAAGGACCTGGGGGTCCACTTCGTCCACGGACGGCCGTCCCGCGTCCGGTTCGATGGTGAGGAGCTCAAGGTCCGCGTCGCGGACACCGTCACCGGTGACTTTCAAGAGGTCGGCGCCGACCTCATCGTGCTCGCGACGGGCGCGAAGCCCCCGAAAGGACTGTTCGAGCTAGCCCAGGTCCTAGGCCTAAGGACCGGGACGGACGGCTTCATGACCGAGGAGGGCGCGCCTCCCGGCGTCTTCGTGGCCGGCAGCGCCGCCGGACCGAAGGACATCCCCGACAGCGTCGTCGAAGGCGGGGCAGCGGCGGCGCGGTCGATGGAACGGGCGAACGAGCGTGCCTGGGCGAAGCCGGAGATCGGCGCGCCGCTCCCGACCGACGGCGAGGCCCGCGTGGGGGTCTTCCTCTGCGACTGCGGGAGCAACATTGCCGGCACCGTGGACGTACCGAGGACGGCGCAGTACGCGGCGTCGCTGCCACACGTCGTGCACGCCGAGGAAGTCCGGTTCGCCTGCGCCGCGAACACCCAGGCGGACATGGCGAAGAAGATCGTCGACCTCCAGCTCAACCGCCTCGTGGTGGCCGCCTGCTCGCCCAAGACCCACGAGGGAACGTTCAAGCGGGTCTGCCTACGCGCGGGCCTGAATCCGTATCTCCTCGAAATGGCCAACGTCCGGAACCTCGACTCCTGGGTCCACAAGAACGAGAAGGAGCAGGCCACGACCAAGGCCGAAGATTTCGTCCGGATGGGCGTCGAGAAGGCCGTTCGGCTCAAGCCGCTGATCCCTCTCGAGCAGAAGGTCGTGCGCGCGGCCCTCGTGATCGGCGGCGGGCCCGCGGGGATGTCCTCGGCCTCCAGCCTGGCCCGGATGGGCTACGAGGTCCATCTCGTCGAGATGAGCGACCGCCTCGGCGGAGCGTTGCGCTTCATGTCGTACATCGACCCGTCCGGGGTCGAGGCCGGCCCGCTGCTCGAGGCGATGGTCCATGAGGTGGAGTCGTCCGGAGCGCGGGTGCACCTCTCCTCCGTGGTCGCCCAAATCGAGGGCCACGTCGGCGAGTTCCGAGCCCATCTCTCCACCGGGGAGGTCATCGACGTCGGAACGGTGATCCTTGCGACGGGAGGCAAGACCTCCACTGAGGCGGCGACCGAGGGCCCGCTCTCGAGCGCGAAGGCACCGCTCAGCATCACCAACGAGCGGCTGCACGAGATGATCCGCGAGGGCCAGGTGCCCGGGGAGCGGGTCACGTTCGTGGGCTGTGTCGGTTCGAGGAACGGGAAACTCGAGTGTTCCCGATACTGCTGCGGCTCGATGGTCGGTCAGGCCCTTCGCCTCCGACGGATGGGAAAGAAAGTTCGTGTTCTCTATCGCGACATGCGCGCCTACGCGCGCGGTGCCGAGGACCTCTACCGCGAGGCCGCGGCAGCCGGGGTTGCGTTCTTCCAGTACCCCGACACAACCCCCGAGAAGGCGCTCCAAATCCGGGACGGATGCGTGGTCTTCCGGGACGAGCTCCTGGGACGGGACGTGGAACTGCCCACCGACCTACTGGTCCTGATGAGCGCGATCGAGCCGACCGAGCCGGAGCTCTCCCAGATGCTCAAGGTCTCGCGGGATTCGGCCGGGTTCCTCCTCGAACGCCACCCGAAGCTCGGACCGGTCGAGGCGGCCAGCGCGGGGATCTTCCTGTGCGGCAGCGCCCAGGGACCGAAGGACGTCACCGAGGCGATCGCGCAGGGCCTGGCAACGGCAGCGAAGGCGAGCGGGCTCCTCTCTCACGAGATCATCGAAAAGGAACCGCTGGTCGCGCTCGTTGACTTCGAGCGGTGCAATGGCTGCGGTCGCTGCGTGCCCGTCTGCCCGTACGGGGCCATCGAACCGATCGTCGTGGACGGCAAGAAGAAGGTCCGCGTGGTCGGAGCGGCGTGCATGGGGTGCGGGACCTGCGGCGCCGACTGCTACCGCGACGCCATCACGAACCCCGGGTTCACCGACGACCAGGTCCTGGCCCAGATCGACGCCGCCCTCGAGGACGACCCCCAGCACAAGGTGATCGTCTTCGCGTGCAACTGGTGCAGCTACGCCGGGGCGGACCAGGCCGGCATCGAGAAGATCCAATACCCGGCCGTCGCGCGCACCGTGCGCACGATGTGCTCGGGTCGCGTCTCGGAGGATTTCGTCAAGCACGCGTTCGAGAAGGGCGCCGGCGCGGTCCTGCTGACCGGCTGCCATCCGGGCGACTGCCACTACATCAACGCCAACTCCTGGACGGAGAAGCGATTCAAGACCTGGAGTCGAATGCTGGAGCGCAAGGGGATCACCCCCGAGCGATTCCAGCTCGAGTGGATCTCCGCCGCCGAGGGCAAGGAGTTCGCCCGCAAGGTTCGCGAGATGGCGAAGGTCCTCGACCGCTACAACGCCTCACGGGAGAACGTCACGTCGCCGCCGGCGGCGCCGGTTGCGGGGGCGAGCTAAGGTGGTCGCCATGGCCCAACGCTCCGAGAACCCCGCCCCGGTCCGATTCGACGACGAGGCCTGGGAGGCCCTCGCGGCCACGACCAACGCGAACCTATGCTTCCAGTGCGGCACGTGCACCGCGGCGTGCCCCCTGGCGGAGAACACCCCGCTGCGGGTGCGCCAACTGGTCCGCGAGGCCCAGTTCGGCGAAACCGACGCGTTCCTCTGGAAGTGCATGACGTGCGCGGAGTGCAACGCGTCCTGCCCGCGCGGCGTGGACATTGTAGGTCTCGTCCGGACCCTCCGGGGGCGCGAGTGGCGCACCCGGAACGTGCCGAAAGGGCTACCGACGCTCCTGTGGGGGATGTACTCCGACGGCAACACCTTCCATCTCCCGCCGAAGCAGCGCGCCTCTTGGATGCAGGACGTGAAGGTTCCCGGGAAGGGCTCCACGCTCCTCTTTGTCGGCTGCGCGGCCTCCTACGACCCCCGGGCGCAACGCATCGCCCGATCGGTCGCCGCCCTCCTCAACCTCGCCGGCGTAGAATACCAGGTCATGGGCACGGAGGAGGTCTGCTGCGGGGAGGCGGCCCGCTCGGTCGGACACGACGGGCTTTTCCGGGACCTCCAGCAGCGGAACACGGAGGCTTTCCGAAAGCGGGGGGTCGAACGGGTGATCGCGATCTCGCCGCACTCCTTCGACGCGCTCAAGGCCGGCCAGTCGGCGAACGGAGGGCCGGAGGTGGTCCACTACACGCAGGCCATCGAGCAGCTGCTCGACTCCGGGAAGCTCACCAAAGGGTCCGAGAAGGGGACCGTCACCTACCACGACCCGTGCTACCTAGGCCGCCACAACGGCGTCTACGAGCCCCCCCGACGGCTGCTCGAGCTCTCGGGACTCAAGGTGGTCGAGATGGGGAACAGCCGCGCCCAGGCGCTCTGCTGCGGAGGCGGCGGGGGACGGATGTGGATGGAGACCCCTCCGGCTGAGCGGCCGGGGACCCGTCGCGTCCAGGAAGCCGCGGGAACCGGTGCGGAGCTCCTCGCCACCGCGTGTCCGTACTGCATCAGCGTCTTCGAGTCCGAGCGGGGGTCCGAGGCGATCCCCGTAACGGACGTGGCCGAACTCATCGCCGGGCGAGTGAAGGCCTGAAGCCATGACGGCCACGGACGACGGCGGCCTCTGGGTCTACGCCGAGCGGCGCGGGTCGTCATTCACCCCCGTGAGCCTCGAGATCCTCGGCAAGGCGAAGGAGCTCTCGCGCCAGCTCTCCGTCGAGGTGACGGCCGTGACCGTCGGGAACGACGGCGGAGCGGCCTCCGAGCTCCAACGATACGGTCCCGACCACGTTCTCGAACTGGTCCACCCGCTCCTCGCCGTCCACGATGGCAAGGCCTACGCGAAGGCGCTCGGCACGGCCATCCAGAAGGCCCACCCCTCGACCCTCCTCCTCGGCGCGACGCGGAACGGCCAGGACCTGGCCGGACGGCTGGCCGTGCGGCTTCGCACGGGCCTCACCGCGCACGTCACATCGCTCGAGCTCGACGGAGGCCGTCAACTCGTCGGCTGGGTGCCGGGGTTCGGCGGCGGGATCGAGGCCGGGATCACCTGCCCCGAGAAGCGACCCCAGATGGTCACGGTCCGGCCCGGGGTCTTCCTCGCGCCTCCCGAGGGGTCTCCCACCGGGGACGTGAAGACCGTGAAGGTCGACCTCTCGGAGGAGGACGTGGGCTCGCGCCGGGTCTCCTTCGAACCGAAAGGCTCCTCCATCGACCTCACCCGGGCCGACGTCATCGTCGTCGGGGGACGGGGAACGGGCGGGAACTTCGGTCGGATCGAGGAGCTCGCGCGTCGCCTCGGAGGCGAGGTCGGCGCGACGCGCGTGGCCACGGACGCGGGTTGGGTCGACCGGGACCGGATGATCGGCCAGACCGGGGTCATCACCCGACCGAAGCTGGTCCTCGTGCTCGGCGTCAGCGGCGCGGTGCAGTTCACGGTCGGCATCGATGGAGCGGGGACGGTGGTCGCGGTGAACCGGGACCCCGAAGCTCCCATCTTCGAGCACGCCGACCTCGGGATCGTGGGGGACCTCGGTCCCGTCGTCGAATCCCTGCTGCGGTCGCTCGGGGGGGCCTGACGATGCATATCGTCGTCTGCATGAAGGTCGTTCCCCGTCCCGAGGAGGTCAAGGTCGACCTCGCGACCAAGATGCTCGACCGGGCCGGGGCCCGGTCGGTGATCAACTCCTCCGACATGAACGCCCTCGAGACCGCGCTCGCCTTCCGCGACGCCCACGGCGGGAAGGTGACCGTGCTCTCGATGGGCCCTCCTCCGTTCGAGCCGTACCTGCGCGTGGCCCTCGCCGTCGGCGCGGACGAGGCGATCCTGCTGAGCGACCGAGCGTTCGGCGGAGCCGATACGTTGGCCACTTCCTACACGCTCGCGGCCGGGATCCGGAAGATCGGGAAGGTCGACCTGGTCCTCTGCGGCGAGGAGTCTTCGGATGGAGGGACCAGCCAGGTCCCCCCCAGCATCGCCGAATGGCTCAACGCGTCCCAGGCAACCTACGTGGAGCGTCTCGTCCCAGGAAAGCACGGGACCGTCCACGCGACGCGGGTGCTCGAGGACGGAAAGGAGACCGTGGAGCTCTCGGTCCCCGCGGTCATCTCCGTGGTCGTCGGCTCCAACGAGCCCCGCTTCCTCGACTACGACCGGTGGGCGTTCGCCCAGAGCGCGAAGGTGCAGGTTTGGAACGAGAAGGAGCTCTGCGGCGACCCGCAGTACCTGGGGCTCAAGGGCTCCCCGACCGCGGTGGCCGGGCTCCGCGAGGTCAAGAAGGCCGGGCGGCGACGCGAAACGGTCACCGTGACCCCCGACGAGGCCGCGTCCCGGATCAAGGCGGAGATCGACCGCGCCAAGATAGCCCGAAGCTGAGACATCGACCCGAGCTCGGGCCGTGACGTCGGCTGTGCCCCGCGGAACTGCTACGCGATGCGACGCGCTCTTCCTAGAGCAGCACGTTAAGCGGGGGTCACGACCGGACAGTACGCCCGGACCAGATAGTCCGAGATATCCCGGACCTCCACTCCCGTCGGGGCGACCCGCTGGAGGTTCGCGAGGCAGAGCGGGCAGGCGGTGACGAGGTTCGGGCGGCACGCGGAGAGTTGTTCGACCCGCTTGCGAGCGATCTCCGTCGACTTTCCCGGGAAGAGCGTCTCGAGCGGGCCTCCACAGCAGAACGTCATCGAACCCGAAAGCTCGGGCTCGACGATGTCGACCCCGCCGCGGGCCAGGAGGAGACGGGGCTGCTCGACGACCCCCTCGTACCGCGCGTAGACGCAGGAATCGTGCATCGTGACCGACTCGTGGAGCGGTTCGGTCGCCGTGAGCGTGCGATCCGCGAGGACCTCGAGGTAGCTACGGACGCTCAGGTCGAAGCCGTCTACCACCTTCGGGTAGACGCTGCGGAGGATGTTGGTCGTGTGGGGGTCGACGGTGATCAACCGCTTCGCCCCGCTCTCGCGAAGGGTCCTCGCCACGCGGCGGGCGTGCGCGACGAACCCCTGAGTAAGGCCTTCGTCGTACGCCAACGTCCCCGGATAGAGGTCCTTCTCGTAGAGGTAGCCGAACTCGACGCCGGCGGCCCGAAGGAGGCGGACGATGTTCCGCAGGCGCTCGTTGTACGCCGTTCGCTCGCTCGGAGTGGTCCGGGCGAGGAACGGGGTCAGGTTGACGACCTTGTTCATCGAGCGGGCGAACCCGAAGAGTCGCGTTCCCCGCCCCTCGTACTTGCCGAGCTGTCGGCTCATCGCGTTGATCGCCGGGACCATCTGCCACATCTGGCCCGTGTAGAGCACGGTCTCGCCTCCCCGTGGAAGGTCGAGCCCCTTCGCCCAAGCGGTCGCGACACGACGCGAGAGGGGGAGGGCGCTCCCGCGCTTGCGGAGGTTGTCGCCGAGGATGCCGAGAGTGCTTCCGATCGGTACCGACATGGTCCCTCCGACCTCAGGCCTCCGCGAGGTGGTACTGCTCGCGATTGAGATGGGTCCGCAGCGTTCGCACGTTCTCGGTGATGTGGACCCCGGCCGGGCAGTTCGACTCGCACATGTGGCAGAGGAGGCAGGAGAAGATCGTCTCCGTCTGCTCACGGACGGCGTCGGGGTTGCCGAGCAGAACGTACCGGAAGAGTCGCCGGGGGAGCAGTTCGACCCCCAGCGGACAGAGGGCGGTGCACACGCCGCAGTTCATGCAGACGCTCGCATCGAACTCCCCGCCCTGACGGACGCGGGTCAGGAACTGCGGGTCCACCCTCATCGGCGCTCCTCCACGAGCTCGTACGGGTAGTAGTCGTCCGTCCGGGACTTGGGCAGGTCTCGGACCCGTCCGTACCGGCGCATCGCCATCACCCACTTCGTGACCTCATGGGGCGGGCGACCGAGCGCTTCGGCGATCTCGGGCAGCGTCTTCGGGCCGGCGCGGAGCACCTCCGCGATACGGTCCTGCTCGACGAGCTCGTCCCTCAGGACCTCTCCGAGGTCCCGGAGGCGGGACGTGCCCGTCATGCGACCTCCTGAACAAGCGCGTCGATCATCGAGCGCACCTGGTCGTTCGTGTATCCCTTGACCGAGACCGCCTGCTTCGGGCAAACCGGCACGCACGCACCTTCCCCCTTGCAGAGGATGCCGTTGATCCGCGCCACCGCGGTGCCACCGTGGTCGACCTTCTCCACGGCCCCGTAGGGGCATGCGAGGGTGCACGCGTCGCACCACGCGCAGAGGTCCGGGTTGACCTCCGCTACCATCGGGTCGAGGTCGACGTATCCCTTCAAGAGGAGAGCGGCGGCCTTCGAGACCGCGGCCATCGAGCTCGTGACGCTCTCCGCGAGGTTCTTCGGTCCCTGGGCGGCGCCGGCGATGAAGACCCCGTCGACGACCGTCTCCACGGGGCGCAGTTTGACGTGGATTTCATGGAAGAATCCGTCCTTGCCGATCGGGATCTTGAGGACACGTGCGACCTCTCCATCCTCCCGAGGGACCATGCCCGTGACGAGGACGACGAGGTCCGGACGGAGCTCCACCTCCTCGCCGGCCATCAATCGGTCCTTGACCTTCACGACCAGCTGGCCGTTCTCGGACGTGACCGACGGCGGTGCCTCCTCCCCGAAGCGGAGGAAGACCGAGCCACCCCGTAGGGCCCGCTCGTAGATCGCCTCGTACTTGCCGTACGTTCGGATGTCGCGGAAGAGGTGGAACTGGCGGATTCCGGGGTCCATCCCGGTGATGACGGTGGCGATGTGCGAGGTGGCGCTGCAGCAGTAGCGCGAGCAGTAGGTGCGGAGGTTCGTCTCGGACCCCTCCTCGCGCGAGCCGACGCAATAGACGTAGGCGATCGAGCGGACCGCCTTTCCATGGTATTCGAGGCGGCTCGGGTTCGTCGCGAGGAGTTCCTTGAGCTCCGGCAGCGTGACCACACCCTCCAACCCGAAGCCGAGCTCTCCGGGCTTCGGAGCATAGGTCTCGAACCCGGTCGCGACCACGATGCTCCCGACGTTCAACGAGATCGTCTCCGCGGTCGGAGTTCGGACCTTGACCCTGAAAGAGCCGATGCGTCCGCTCATCTCGGTGAGTTCAGTCCCGAGATAGAGGACGATGTTCTCGCGGGCCCGGACCTCGCGAACGAGGGTATCGATGAGTCCTCGGCCGTCCTTGTCGTTCGGGAAAACCCTGCCCCACCGGGCGACGTGGCCGCCGGGCTCGGGGGCCTTCTCGATGAGGTGCACGGAGATCCCGAGGTCGGATAGGGCCAGGGCCGCCCGCAGTCCGGCGATCCCCGCCCCGATCACGAGGACCTGGGGGATCGTCTCGACCCGCATCCGCTCGAGCGGGGTGGACAGGGCGGTCTTCGCGACCCCGGCGCGCACGAGGCGCAGCGCCTTCTCGGTGGCGGCCGGCTTGTCGTGAGTGTGCGCCCAGGAGCACTGCTCCCGGATGTTGACCTGGGTGTACTCGTACGGGTTAAGGCCTCCCCGCTGGGTCATCGCTCGGAACGTGGAGAGGTGGAGCTTCGGGGAGCAGGAGCACACGACGACCCCATCGAGCTTCTTCTCCCGGATCATCTGCACCATCGATTCCTGGGCAGAATCGGAGCAGGCGAACATCTCAACCCGGGTCGCGACTACGTCCCCCTGCTTGGCCACCTCAGCGCGGACCTTCTCCGTGTCCACGTAGTCACTGATGTTGCCGCCGCACTGACAGATCATCACTCCGATGCGGCGCGGCGGCTCCTCCGTCATGTCTTCGCCCCCGGTCGCTTCAGATAGGCCGCGACCTGAGCCGAGGCGGCCTCCGAGTGAAGAATTGTGTCGGGGATGTCGCGCACCGCGGCGGCGGAGCCGATCACGAAGACGCCCGGGATGTTGGTCCGACCGGGTTCGAGCTCCTCGTCCGTCTCCTTCACGTAGGAGTACTCGTCCCGGGCGAGGGTACCCTCCGGGAACAGGCGGAACGCTCCCTGATTCGGCTGAAGGCCGACCGCGAGCACGACCATGTCGTGCCGCGCGGTCTTCACGCCCCCTCCGCCTTCGATGTCCTCGTAGTGCACGATCAGGTCATCGTGGTCGGCCCCCTCGATGCGAGAGACCTTCCCCTTGACGAAGGAGGGGCCCATCGACCGGGTTTGCTGGAAGAACTCCTCGTACCCCTTCCCGAAGGCCCGGATGTCGATGTAGTAGATCGTCACGTCCGCGACCGGAAGCGCCCCGAGGGTCAGCTGGGCCTGCTTCATCGAGTACATGCAGCAGACGCGCGAGCAGAGTCGGTTCCCCACCTGCTCGTCCCGCGACCCGGTGCACAGGACGAACGCCACGTTGGCCGGGGCCTTTCCGTCCGAGGGACGCACCACGGCGTTGAACGGTCGGGTCGGCGCGAGGATACGGTCCATCTGGGTGCCCGAGATCACGTTCGGAAAACGTCCGAATCCGTAGGCGGGTTTCTCACGCGCGTCGAACGGATGGAACCCCGTCGCCAGCGCCACCGAGCCGACGCTCCCCGTCTCATGGCGGGCCCGCTGGTCGAGGTCGATCGCGAAGGCGGGGCACGCGGCTACGCATTCCCGACACTCGCAGCAGACGCCGCAGTCGAGGCATCGGTTGGCACCGAACCGAGCATCGGCCTCGCTCGGCCCGTCCTCGTACTCCGCGAACGAGGCGACCCGTTCGGCGATGGTGCGACGCTTCGGCTTCATCGGTTCGCGGGGCGTGACATGGTCGCGGGCCTGGGCGATCACCTTCGCCCGGTCGGAGACCGGCAACCGATCGTCGAACCGGACCCCTTCGAGGGGCTGTCCGCTCAACTGGCGGTCGATGTAGTACGCCGCCCGCTTCCCCTGGCCGATCGCGGCGACGATCATCGAGGGTCCGGTCACCGCGTCGCCGCCGGCGAAGACGTACGGTACCGAGGTCTGGAGCGTCTCCGGGTTGACCCGAACGGTGCCGCCGCGGTTCAGTTCGAGCTGCGACGCGAAGGGGGCGGTGTCCGCCATCAGCCCGATAGCGGTGATCACCACGTCGGTGGGTACGGTCTCCTTCACCGTCTCGTCGAACGTTGGTCGGAAACGGTGCTCCGAATCGAAGACCGAAGTGCAACGAACGAGCTCGATGTTTCGGACCTTCCCTTCCTCGCCGTGGATCTCATGAACGCCCCACGAGGTGGTCACTACGACCCCCTCATCCTCCGCCTCTTGGACCTCCCAGCGATGAGCCGGCATCTCGGGGGAGGATTCGAGACAGAACAGCTTGACCGACCGCGCCCCGAGCCGTAGCGCGCTCCGGGCCGAGTCGATAGCCACGTTGCCGCCCCCGATCACCACCACCGCATTTCCGTGGAGGTCCGTCGGATGGCCCGCATTCGTAGCGTGGAGGAAATCCATCGAGTCGACCACGCCGGCGAGCTCCTCTCCGGGAACCGAGAGCTTGCGGCCGCCTCGGTCCCCGGTGGCGAGGAAGACGGCGTCGAACCCCTCCTCCTTGAGGGGGGCGAGCGCCGTGATGCGGTGGTTCGTCTCGACCCGGACCCCCAGAGCGGTGATGTTCTTCAGGTCCCGAGCGAGGACGTCCTTCGGGAGTCGATAGGATGGGATTCCCCAGCGCATGATCCCGCCGGGTTCGCTGTCGCCCTCGAACACGGTAACGTCGTGGCCCGAGCGGGCCAGGAAGAACGCGGCAGAGAGGCCGGTCGGGCCGGAGCCGACGATCGCGACCTTCTTTCCGCTCCGTTTCGAGGTCGGGCCGTACTCCGGGTCGGCGTGCTCGCCGTAGTATCGGTCCGCCATGAACCGCTTGATCCCACGGATCGAGACCGTTCCCTCGAGGGCCGCTCGCGAGCACTGCTCCTCGCACGGAGCGTAGCACGCCCGGCTGAGGACCCCCACGAGGGGGGCGTCCTCGAGGTGTTGGCGGAATGCCGCGTCGTGCTTCCCGGCGCGGACGAGCGAAACGTAGCCGTGCGGTTTCACCCCGGCGGGGCAGGCGAACGAGCAGGGGGAGGTGCCGCGGCGCGTGATTACGGCCTTCTTGGGCACCGCCTGAGGGAATGCGATGTGGGCGGCGCGTCGGGCGGCGAGGTCGTAGTTGAACTCGTCGGGGAACGCGACCGTGCAGGCGACTTCGCAGAGCGCGCACCCGGTGCACTTGGCCGCATCCACGAAGGTCGGTTTTCGGGTCAGATGGACCAGGAACCCTCCGCCTTCCTTCGGGGTGATATCGTCCACCTCGGAGTAGACGAGGGTCCGGATGTTGGGGTGGTTGTTGACCCCCGCCATCTTGGGAGTGGAGATGCAGCTGGCGCAGTCGAGCGTCGGGAAGACCTTGCTGAGGAGGATCATGCGTCCTCCGACGCTGGCCTCCTGTTCTACGAGGAGGACCCGGAAGCCCATGTCGCCGAGGGAGAGGGCCGACTCCATGCCGCCGACTCCGGCCCCGACGACCAGCACGTCGTATTCGGAGGACGCTTCGGGGCCGCTCATCTACGCCGCCGCAGCGGTCGCCCGAAGTTCCTCGAGCTCCCGACCGAACTGCTTCATGTGGTTGACAAACGCGTCCGAGCAGACCGAGCACAGGGCCCCCATCTTGACCCGGCGCGCATCGGACCCGCTCTTCGTGAGCAGGCTTTGGGCCTGCTCGACCAGGCGCCCGGTGCGGGCCGTGCAGTCCGGTATGTAGGCGCACTCGCCTCCGTCCGCCGCAACGAACACCCCATCGAACCCGGCCTCTACGGCGTGCGTGATCCAGGTCGGGTTGATCCCGCTCGAGCAGGGTATGGCGATCACCTGGACGGTCGGCGAATAGTCGAGGTGGGAACTCCCGGCGAGGTCGATGGCCATGTCCGAGATCGCGTTCGTCGAGAACACGAGGATCCTCGGCGGAGATGAGCGGTCGGGGGATGCGGGCACCGCGCCTCTCACTTTCCGCGCTTTATGTACAGCCGCCAGAGCCCCGGCTCGGTCACCATGCCCAGGTATTGGTGCCCGACCTTGGAAGCCCAGAGTGGGATGTCCTGCGTTGTGCCGATGTCGGACGAGATCACTTCCATGACCCCGGCCATCGGGATGCTCCCCATCGCCCGCTTGGCGTCGAGGAGCGGGCCCGGGCAGGCGGTTCCGCGGGCGTCCACGACCTTGTCTACCTTGAGGCTCTTCAACTCATCTACGTTCATTTTTTCCTCTACCTTGGTTCAACGGGTGACCGGAACATGGACTCGGACGCGCCGAGATTCGCGCGTCCGCGGCAAGTTCGAAGAGGTTGCGGGTTCTCTCTCCAGGGGCAAGCGCCCGGTACGGAACCGGGCCTCCGCGAGCAGGGCTCGGCGGACGAGCTGGCAACTCTGCGAGAGCACGGGGCTTCGTAGAGCGTAGCGGACCTCGCGCCCGTCACGACGTGCCGAGACGATGCCCCGGTCCTTCATCACGCGCAGATGCTGCGAGGCGTTCGGCAGGGAGAGGTTCAGCCAATCGGCGATCTCGGTGACCGTGCTGGGGCCCCGTCCCAGCAGGTCCACGATCATGAGCCGCTTGGGGTTCGCGAGCACGCGAATCATGTCGGCCTCGAGCTCGAACCCTTCGAGGTCGAGCCCCGTGAACGAGGCCCGTGGTCGACCGGTCATGGGTGCCCGCTGCCTTCAGATGAACATCGTCATCCGGCTTCGGTCGGCCGCGTCGATGAAAGTGCCGACGTTGGCATACTCGATCCCCGGGATGAGCTCTTCCTTGTGGATCCCCATGAGGTCCATCGACATCGTGCAGGCGATGAAGCGGACGCCCTGCTCCTGGGCCGACTTCATGAGGTTCGGTAGGCTCATGACGTGCTTCTTGCCCATCTCCTTCTTGATCATCCGGGTCCCGAGCCCGCCCATCTTCATCTTCGAGAGCTGGAGGTGGTCCGGTCCGCGGGGCATCATGCGACCGAACATCCCCTCGGTCATCGTCTTCTTCCCCTCGACGCGCACCGGCCCTCCGCGGCGGAGCACGTTGAGTCCCCAGAACGTGAAGAAAATGTTCACCGGCAGGTCCATCGCCGCGGCACCGTTCGCGATGATCATCGCCGCGAGGACCTTGTCGAGGTCCCCGGAAAAGACCACCATGGACAGACCGCTTGGGGCAGCTTCAGACGGTTCCGGGCGATCCGAGGACAGCCCGAGGTTCTTGTGCAGGTTCGCTTCGGATGTGGCCGCGGTTGCTCCCGACATTTCCCGACTCCTAGGTTTGATTCCGTTCTCCCGCAGTTGCTCACTTGCAGGATGATGCAATGGTGCAAGAGGGACCGTTAATACTCTCAGTCAGTCCGATTTCACCCGCCGATAGTATCCTCCGTTCTGGGCTGGAGCGATTCTGAGTCGCCCCGGCAAGGGGCGTTCGACCGTAATTGGGACAATACCCCGGAACGATCCCAAGACCGCTATTCCATCGTGCGCGCCCGGAAAACCCACTTTGGGTACCAGCGTAGGCCCACGGCGTACCAAAAAACGGACCCGCTCTGCCGTCAGAAAATCGCCCTTCCCCGGGCATCATTCTAAGAACTCCTTTCGCCCATCCCTCTGCCATGCGCGGACCTGCGAAGACCGCTCACAAAGCCTCCGGCTGGAAGCCGATACCGGATCCGGAAGGTCGCTACTCTACCGGCATCATCGATTTCGACCGACTTCTGGGGGGAGGGCTCGCACGCGGCAGCCTGGCGCTCTTCGCGATGGACGAGACCGTGGGGTTGGAGGACCTCGACCTGCTCCTCTTCCCGACGTTCCTCAACTTCCTCTATCAGTCCCGGGGGATGATGGCCGTACTGCCGTCTCGTGACTCCCCTCACGGGTTTCGGGGGCGGATCACACGCTTCGTGACCCGGCGGCGGTTCGATAGTCGGGTTCGGGTCATCGATTACATCGGCGAGGACGAAGGCCCGCCGTACGTCGTGAACTTGAACAGCCACCGAGGGCTTCCGGACCGACACGCGACTACTCCGACGGAGAGGAAGGTTGCCGTTGCCAAGATGGAGGAGGCCGAGCGGGTGGTCCAAGGGGGTCGCAAGAAGACGTTCCTCGAGGTCACCGCCTTCGAGGTCTTCGAAACGCTGCTCGGAGTGGACAAAGCGTTGCAGATGTTCTTCTACGGCGCAAAACGAACACGGGCCATCGGGAACCTTGGGATCGGCCTACTCGGGCCCGGCTTGGGGTGCGCCGCTGGCGTGCGCCGATTGGCCGACGCCGAGTTCGCGCTCCATCGAGACGACGTTGGGCTCATCGTCCGGGGCGTTCGGCCCTCCTTCTCGAGCTACGTTGTGACCGAGGCCCCCAACGCCGGTCCGCCGCACGTCGCTTTCGTCCCCCGACCGTCCTGAAGGCTCGCCCAGTTGGCCGAGCGACGGGGAGACCACGCGAAGACCCGACGTTACGTCAACGACCTCGAACGCCAGAACCTGCCCGCTCTCCGTCCGGACCTCGTACCAGAGTTCGAGCACCTCAAACAGACGCTCGTCGAGGAGAAGGGTGAGGGACTGTCTCGCGAGCCCCCTGGGTCAGCCTCCGGGGAATAGTCCGTCCCGCCGTTCCGAAGGACCGACCGCCCCGAGACCGTGGGCCTGAAACCTCCCCTGTCGGACGATGACCGAGCGGCCCCCTACGCCGTAGGTCGGCTGCCCCCGTCGTGGGGGTCTATCTTGGACCGCCAGGCGGGTGGCTTACGAAGGCGAGCGCGGCGCACCCGGTTGGCCACCGGCCGGGCCGGTCGGTCCGACGGGGGTCATGGTCATCCAGGAGTACGGGTGGCCGGTAATCCCCGCGACGATCCGGTCCATGCCGAGGAAGACCAACGCAATCCCGAGGAAGACCACCATCAAGAAGAGTCCATACACGGGCTCGAGCAACACGAGACCCGCCGCGGCTAGCAAGAGTACTCCGACGATGACGGCCAGTATTCGCGCCCACGTAGGCAAGATCGCCTTTTGTTCCGCCACAGACACCCACCCTGAGTCGAGATTATTGCCAGCCCGATAAACCCTGCTGCGGCAGAAGCTCTGAGCCGTGCCCTCCGTCACCGGCCTTCGTCTCGGCCCGCCGTGCGCCTCTCGGACCACGGGCGACTCGACGGAGATGCTCAGGCCGACTCGCGTGCCTCGGGGCGAAGTGGTCCCATAGAGGGTCTTCGAGCTACGAGTAACTGGCGGTGAACGAGAGGATGCCGATCACGCCCTGGTCGAAGCGGGAGTAGAGCAGGAAGGTGTAGTTCGTTTGGGTAGCCTGGAACGCGCACGTCCCGGCAGCGCCCGTATCGATGCACACCGGTTGACCGACGTACACCGGGCAACCCTGCGAAGGGCAGGTGAGGTTCTCGGCAGGGGGCGTCCCCCGGCAGGTGGAGTTCTGGACCGATGCGGGTGTCCAGACCGTGAACGTCACGTTGCCCTCGCCGCTCGCCTCCCACTGAGGGTCCGCCGTGATGTTCCATTGAACGGTCACGTTGGTACAGAGAGGGAACGAGAGTTCTACCGACAGCGAATTCTCGGGGCCTCCGAGGGAGTTCAACGTGTATGGCCCCAGCTTGCCCCCCGACGACGAAGCGCGCGGGGGGAGCGCGGCCACGACGGCCGCTACGACGACTACGGCTACCAAGAAACCCGCGACGAACCACGTTCGGCGTGTCTTCCGCCGGGCGGCGGGACCTGGCCCCCCCCAGACGGTGGCAGGACTCACGGGGCTCCACCAGCGAATCACGCCATCCCGCGCGCTCGCATAACGGGGTCGAAAAAGGAGGGACGTTGGATCCACCGTTCACGGGCACATCCAAGCCCCTGGAACGCATCTTGCGCGACGTGCGCGGTCGATAGCCGACCGAGGAGAGTGCAGGATAGGAACGGAAACCGGGTGGGCCGTACATCTCAGCCGATCCGAAGGACCCGGATAGGCCCCCCGGGCCTAGCGCGGCGAGATGGAGGGCTTAAGCCAACCGCCGCCAAGCCAGCTATCGCGACGAGGGAGCTCGATCGTGACGTTCTCACTCATCGGCAGCGTGGCCGAGTTCATCACGACCGTCCTGACGACCATCGGCTTGCCGGGTCTCTTCGCGCTCATGGTGGTCGAAAGCTTCGGACTGCCTCCCGTGCCCTCCGAGATCATCCTCCCGTTCACCGGCTTCCTAGTGGCCGAAGGGACGTTCTCGCTCGGAGGGTCGCTCGTGGCCGCCTTGGCCGGCGGCCTGGTGGGTTCGTTTGCCGCCTATGCGGTGGGTCGCTTGTGGCGCGAGCGCATCACGGGCTTCGGCATCGGGCATCTACGGCTCAAAGCCCGCCATCTCGAACGGATGGACCGATTCTTCGCCCGTAGAGGAGAGCTCACGGTCGCCCTCGCGCGCCTCGTGCCCGTGGTGCGTGCCTACATCTCCTACCCCGCGGGAACAGCGAAGATGCCGCCGGTCCGCTTCGGGGTGTACACCTTGCTCGGGTCGATTCCCTTCACGCTGGCCTTGGTGTACGCTGGGATGGTGCTTCGGTCCAATTGGACGGCTGTTACATCGTACTTCCGTTACATCGACATCTTTCTGGTCGCGATCGTGCTGTTCGTGGTCGCGTACCTACTACTCCAGATCGCCGGCGTCTTCGGGCCCGGGTGGCCCCCCCGTCGGGCTACTCGCGCCCCCGAAGACTCAACAGCCTCTAGGCGCCAACGACCTTCGGGATAAACGCTGCCGAGGGCGAGAGCCACCCTCGTTTATCACCCGCCGCATTTTCGGTTTCAAGCCCATAATACACAAGTGGTCAGACGTCGCAGTTTACCGGTGACGAGCCGGATAAGAATGTCGGAGGGGGGAACGACTGGATAGTTCGAATCCCCCACGTTACCGTTGGGGGAGTGGTCGGAACGATAGGTCGACCGACCGCCCCAAAATGACAGAACGGAGGGTTTAAGCCAAGTTCTCGGGTCGAGAGAGGAGGTGGCCACGGAGGGGAATATCGTCGAGATACCCTCCGCCGTGCCGAGGTTCAGAGCGGTCCTCCGCCGTGCTCTACCCCCCGTTCGCGTCCTCTGGTTGGTGCTGATTGGCCTCGGCATCTACGGGTCGAACTACCTCGGGGGACTCGGCGCGACCTCCTTGGTGGTCACCCCGGTCATTGCGGGCATTGTCGACCTCGGATTCCAGTCGGTCCGGTTCGATCGACCTCGCTTCCCCGATTCCTCTCTCGCGACGGGTCTATTCATTGCCCTCATCTTCCCGCCCACCGCGAGCCTGGTCTTGGTCGCGACAGTGGCCTTTGCCGCGGTTGCGTTCCGACACGTCCTGCGTTTCCGGGGCCGGCCCTGGTTCAATCCCGCGGCCATAGGAGTCCTGTTTGGCACGCTCTTCCTGGGACTCGCACCGGCCTGGTGGGTCGGAATCGGACCCTACGGTGAGATCGCGATCATCGCTTTGGGTCTCGTGCTGCTGGCTCGAACCCCGCGTCAGTGGCGGCTCCCCGCCGTGTTCTTGGTGACGTACGGGCTCCTCGCCGGCGTGCAGCATCTGGTGGCGGGAACCAGCGTAGACCCTCACGTGCTGTTGCTCCAGGCGGTCGACCCGGCGACCCTCTTCTTCGCCCTCTTCATGGTGGTCGAACCACGAACGGCTCCGGGGGCCGCCCATGAACAGGTCCTCTTTGCCGGAGTCGTCGGGATTTCGGCCGCGTTCCTTCCTCTCTTCATCCCGAGCCTCGGGATTCTTGTCGCGCTCGCGCTCGGCAACCTCCTCGCCCTGCTGCTTCGGCGCCGGGGAGTGAGTGCCACCGTCCCCCGCCGCTCCGAGGCGCGTTCGAAGGGCCGGGCCGATCGGCCCACGGGCCGCGCCTCCCCTCGGTGGCCCGCGAGCTACCGGGCCGCGGCCGGGATTCTAAGCCTGATTGCCGTCACCGCGGTCGTTGCCGCTAACCCGGTCGCTCACAACGCCGTCCCCTTGCTCCAGAGCCCGACCCCGCCGGGCGGAGGCGGCGGCTCCCCGGCGAACTGTCAGTCCGATAACCCCTCCATCCCCTCTTCGACGCTTTCCCAGCTCCACAAACTTCTTGGGCCCTCGATCATTCTTTCCTACGACTCGGCCACCGGGGTGGTTGTCTTTTACGATCCCGTGAACCACGTGACCGTCACCGAGTCGGACCTCTACGAGGACTACGGCTTCGCCGAGTTCAACGGGGACGACTCCGCGGTGAACGGCTGTTCGGCGTGAGCGGGGATTAGCACGGCGGCCGATTTCACGCACTTCGGCCCCAAACATTCAGGCCCGCCGATGGCCAAAATCAGGCCAGCCCGGGCATATATGTCGATGAACATCTACATATACTGTGTTGACCTGCATCGACATGATGGCGTCATCGAAGCCCGAGACGGGCCTTGTGGGCCGGTTGGGAAGGCTCACGGGTTCGGACGGTGCGGGCTGTCTCCCCCGCTACCAGGGCATGGGCAAGCAGGTCGCCAAGGGAAGCGCTTTCGCGAAGGCCCTCGCGCGCGCTCGGGCGCTCTCGGATGAGCAACGGCTGACGGCAGTGGCGATTCTTCGTCGAGAAGGAGAGCTCTGTGCGTGCGAGATCCAGGCCGCTCTTGGCCTCACTCACGCCACGGTTAGCCACCACATGTCCGTACTCACGGCTGCCGGCATCGTGACGGCCCGGCGACGGGGGAAGTGGATGTACTACCAGCTGAAGCCGGGAGTCTTCGCGGAGATGCCATGAGCGAACCCGAGCGAGACGAGGAGACGATTAGTCGTTCGGTTCGGAATCGATATGGCGGCCTCGCCGACGGACACGACATCGGTGGTTGTGGGGAGAATGGGCATTCCGGCGGGTGTTCTTGTTGCGAACCATCCCCCCGCGGGGCCGAAACGGGTTGTTGTGCGGCGGGCTACACAGATGCTGAACTGACAAGCCTCCCCGAAGGGTCGAACCTCGGGCTAGGATGCGGGAATCCCTCGCAACTCGCGGGGCTCCGGCCGGGGGAGGTGGTGCTCGACCTCGGCAGTGGTGCGGGGGTCGATTGCTTCCTAGCCGCGAGCAAGGTCGGCCCGTCCGGTCAGGTGATCGGTGTGGACATGACGCCCGAGATGATCTCTCGCGCCCGCGGCCTCGCGCGTTCGAGCGGCCGGATCAACGTCCAGTTCCGCCTTGGGGAAATCGAGCACCTTCCGGTGGCGGACGCTTCGGTCGACGTCGTCCTTTCGAACTGCGTCATCAACCTTGTCCCGGACAAGGGTCAGGTCTACCGCGAAGCGTTTCGGGTCCTGAGATCGGGGGGACGCCTCGTGGTCGCCGACGTTCTCGCCACCCGCCCGATTTCCGACGAGTTGAGGAACGACTCGGAACTATGGGCTTCCTGTTCCTCGGGGGCGCTGACACGCGCCGAGGTCACGGAGCGCTTGATCACGGCCGGATTCGAATCCATCCAAGTCTCGATTCTCGGGGGTGACGCTCCGACGGAGTCTCTCCGCGCCCAAGATGAGATTGGAGTTGTGCCGGGAGAGGTCCGCGCGACGAAACCTGGAGGCCCCCATCCGTGACGGCGTCCAAGGTCGTTCTGTTCATCTGCGTCGGGAACTCCGGCCGCTCGTTGATGGCCGAGGCGATGTTCAACGCGAACCCTCCCGAGGGGTGGACCGCAATCTCGGCCGGAACGAGTCCGGCGGCGTCGGTGAACTCGCGGACCGCCCCGATGCTCCGCGAACTCGGGCTGGACCTCCCGCCGCATCCGCCACAGTTGTTGACCCCCGAGATGATGACTCAAGCCCGGGTCCGGGTAACGATGGGGTGCCTCGATGACGCGAGCTGTCCGGCACGCCTCAAGACCCTCGAGTTGCGGGACTGGTCGCTCCCCGACCCTGCGCTCCTGGACGACAACGGCTTCCGAGAGGTCCGCGACCGGCTCGCGAGGTCCGTGAAGGGCCTCCGAACCGAGCTCGCCCTCTCGGACCGCCGCCGGAAAGGGGTCGCCGAGGACATTTCCGCGAGATCGGCCTAATGTCATCTCGCGCGGCTCTACCCCTAGTCTGCGCCCGCCGACGGACCGTCGCGACGGTCGGTTCCATGGCAAGAGCCGGTCGCCCCTCACGGCTCAGACTTTCTCGGCGCGCGTCCCCAACGATGGTTCGGGGTCGCGTCGACATCGAGGGTGCGAGGTGAGCTTGGCCACTGTTTCACCGGAAGGGGCTCTTCCGTCGACCCCTCCCCCGAGTCGTCAGCTTGACGTCGTGGACCGGTACCTCCCCGTGTGGGTCATTTCGGCCATGGCGGTCGGCCTCACAGTGGGCCGTGTGTGGCCGGGAATCGGCACCGCGCTGGGTCTCTGGCAGATCCAGTCGGTCTCAGTACCGATTGCCATCGGTCTTCTGCTGATGATGTACCCGATCCTAGCCCGTGTGCGATACGGGCGGGTCAGAGAAGTTGCTCGGGATTGGCGAGCAACGGGCTTCTCTCTCGTTCTGAACTGGGTCGTCGGTCCAGCGTTGATGTTCGGGCTCGCGTGGACGTTCCTTCCGGACGCTCCCGCGCTTCGGACAGGAGTGATCCTGGTCGGATTGGCCCGGTGCATCGCGATGGTGCTGGTCTGGAACCAGCTCGCCGGTGGGGACCCTGAGTACGCCACAGTGCTGGTCGCGCTCAACGCCGTGTTCCAGATCCTTGCCTACGCCGGCCTGGCCGTCTTCTACCTAGATATCCTGCCCGCTTGGCTTCACCTGTCCGCGCAGACGATCTCGGTGGACGCCTGGACCGTCGCCCTCAGCGTGCTCGTCTTCCTGGGTGTTCCGCTCGGCGCGGCCATCGCCAGCCGGGTCGGCCTCGCCCGGTGGAGAGGGCAACGCTGGTACGACGACCGGTTCACACCGGCGGTGGGTCGCCTGACACTCTGGGGACTCCTGTTCACGGTGGTAGTGATGTTCGCGATTCAGGGTCTCTCGATTACCACACTCCCCTTTACGGTCCTTCGCGTGGTCGCACCGCTGCTCGCATACTTCCTCGGGATGTGGCTGCTCGCGTTCCTCGTGAGCCGCTGGCTCGCCTTCGGCTACGAGAAGTCGGTAACCGTTGCGTTCACCGCTGCGAGCAACGACTTCGAGCTCGCAATCGCGGTGGCGGTAGTCGTCTTCGGAGTCGCGTCCCAGGAGGCGTTCGCCTCCGTGATCGGTCCGCTGGTGGAGGTACCCGTTCTCCTCGCGCTCGTGTACCTCGCCCTGTGGAGCCGGCCATGGTTTGACCGAGGTCGAGCACGGATTTCCAAACCCGGAGGCCCGACCCCGTCGGGTTTAGGTCAGTCTAACGTACGAGAGGTCGACGAAGGGGAGCCATCCTGAGCCCCCGGTCTCCCCGGAATTAAAGAGCAGACGCGGTTACTTGCCGGGTGTCTCCATCGACTGTCAAGCCTTCGGGTCGAGGGAGGGGGGGAGTCGCCCCTCTCCTCCAAACGAACATTCCCGGGCGACCGAGAATTTGACGCGGGGGCGCGCCCGCTCGATGACACGACCGCAAGGAGCGCGCGGGGCCGACCAGCTCCCGCACCTTGGCGCATCTCCTCCGGAAACCCACCCTTTTCCGGAACGGGCACACCTGGATGTTTCAACTGTTGGAGGGGGGATTCGAACCCCCCGAGGGTTCAAATCTTCTGGAGGAGCGAGAAAAAGACGCGAATTCTTGGCGAGAAATCGGTGAAAGATGTCGGAGGGGGGATTTGAACCCCCGACCCCAGGATATCTCCCGGGACGCGGCACGCGTCCCGCTATGAGTCCCGTGCTCTACCGGGCTGAGCCACTCCGACAGGAATCGGACGCGTCATCTCGCGCCCTTGGGGCCTATGCCGCCGGTCCCTCGCCCGCGTCGGTCACGGAAGCGGCGACCTCTTCGGGAGGCGTCGACGGCTCGGGGATGGCGGTCGGCTCTGGTACCGGGATCTCGTCCGAGATCATGCCGAGGACCTCCGAGCGTCGGATTTCGATCTTCTTGAGCGGATAGAGGGTCTTCACACCGTGGGCGAGGACCTTCGAAAGGTCCCCCTGGATCATCTCCCGCACGAACTCGGGAGAGGTGCGGAGCTGGGCCTCTTCGAGCAGAACCTGGACCATCTTGTGGCGGAGCTCGGCGCGCAGTCGGGTCTGAAGGCGCTGCTCGCCGACCGCGACCGGCTTGAGGACGATCTGAACGCCGTCCTTGGTCGTGACGGTGAGGGCGAGGTCGATTTTCGAGCGCTTCCGACGGGCCAGCCTCCGGACGTAATCGCTCGTGAGGTCATGGCCGACGAACCGCGCCTCGGCAATCCCTTCGCCCGAGACCCTCTCGATGCGGAAGCGAAGCTTCACGTGGGCCTTGCCGGAGTCCCCTGAGCCCGAGAGCTCGGGCAGCGTGGCCTCGAGGGTCCGGCCCACGAGCTGCTCGGGCTCGGTCGCGACCGTCTCGCCGAGCTCGACGTGCTGGAAGAGCCCGGGGGCGCGGACCTTGTACCAGCGCTTCGACCGCCATTTGTCCTTGACCGTACGGGCCAAGGCGGGCTTCTTCGCTCCGGACTCCTTCTCGGCCATCGCTCGCGGGGGCGCGGACCGGGGAACGCTACTTAAAAGTGCCGCCCTGTCGCACCCGCGCCCGTTCCCGCGCTCGCGACCGCTGGGGAGCGCGGCCCGAGCGGGGAGAGCGTGCGTTTCGGCAACCTAATTAACTCGACCCCGACTTCGCGCGCCATGGCGGCCACGCCACGAACTTCGGCACTACCGGGGACCCGAGCGACCGCCGCGGACCTGAAGGACGCCGGGGCTCCGGTCGAGAGCCCGGCCGAACGGTTCCGCGACGAGGTCCTGCGCACCATCGATGGCCTTCGCCAGAAGGGGCTCGACCGCTCCGAAGCGCTCCGGGCGCTCTTCCCCCGCACCGTCCTCACCGACGCTACCTACGAGGACGTCGTCACCTCGATCGTCTCGGGCGCCCACCTCCTCTTCTTCGGTCCGTCCGGCGCGGGGAAGACGAGCCTCGCGAAGGAGCTCTGGAACCTCTTCCCCAAGGGCGTGTGGGTCGTGGAGGGCTGCCCGGTCCTCGACCATCCGCTCTCGCTCGTCGACCCCGCCGCCGCTGCCCGATTCCCTCCGTGCCCGATCTGCACCCGCCGGTTCGCGGCGGGAGGTGACCCGGCCCGCTTCGACCCCAGCTTGATCGACCCGGCGAAGATCCCCGCCCAGTTCATCCTCCTGCGCGAAGGGTTCGGCTTCGCCCGGCTCCAGGGGAGCTCCGAGGTGTTCCCCGACCACATGACGGGCAACATCAATCTGCGCAAGCTCGAGGAGATCGGGGACCCGATGAGCCCCCTCGTCCTCGAGCCCGGAAAGCTCCTCCAGGCGAACCGCGGCTTCCTGCTCGTGGACGAGATCGGAAAGCTGCCGCTCGGGACCCAGAACGTCCTCTTGCAAGCCCTCCAGGAGGGGACCGTCACCCCATCCAAGTCTCGGGAGAGCTTCCCCGGTTCGTTCGTCGCGGTCAGCACGTCGAACCTCTCCGACCTCGACAACATCAACGACCCGCTCTCCGACCGTCTCACGAGCCTGCACGTGGGCTACAACGCCCGCCATGCCGACAACCGACAGATCGTGACCCTCGCCCGGACCGACCTCCCCTCGGTGTACGTGCCCGAGATCCTAGTCGATGCCGGGGTGCGCGTCATCGAGGCATGGCGCCTCAAGACGAGCGAGGACAACCCGGACATCGGGGAGGTCGGCTCGAACCGAACGCTCATCGACGTCGCGGCCCGCACGGCCGCCATCGCGACCCTCGCCGGGCGCATCCCTCCCTCGAGCGCCGACCTGAAGGCCGGCCTTCTTCACGCGATGCGCGGCCGTATCCGCGCCCGCAGCGGTGACTCGTTCCGACAGAACGAACGCCGGGTCGGGGAGTTCGTCGACCAGTACCTCACCGCGTCCCTGAAGCGGAGCGCCGGGGTCTACTGGTGCCGGTTCTACCGCGGAGTGCTCAAGGAGAACGGGGGCGAGGCCGAGGCGCTGGTCGGCGAGGGTCGGCGGCTCAAGGACGACGCGGGCCTCCGCGGGCAGCTCTCCACGAACCCGGAGATCTTCCCCAAGTTCCGTACGTTCGTCCGGTACGTCGAGGAGCGCGAACGGCCCGGGCCGACGGTCTCCTCCGCCGACGCTGCGGCGAACGTCTTCGGCCTCCTCGAGGAGTTCTCGCTCTTCTCCTGCAAGGAGGACGAAGGCGACGACGACCCCCTCTAGCGACGCCTTTCGCCTTCCCGACTGCACCGGCTACGCCGACGACGTCGTCTCGGACGATCTGCTCGACGCGGTCGACTCCGCGGCCCTCGTCCGCGCGCTCGCGGAGGAGGGGGTCGAAGGGGCCCGCCGCCTCCTGCGCGAGCGTTCGGGCGAGGACGCCGAGCTCCGAGAGCGGCTCGAGCGGCTGCGCGACCGCCTCCGCCGGCAGGGCCGTCGACGGATCGAGCGGATCGTCGAGGAGTACGACCAGCAGGTCGTCGCCCTCGAGGAGGTCCGCCACCGGACCGATGCCGAGGTCGCCGAGCAGATCGCCGAGCTCGAGGAGCGGCTCCGATCGGCCCGCGCTACCGATTGGTCCCGATTGCCGTCTCCCGACCTCCTAGACGACGTCCGCAACGCCCTCCTGCTGCCCGACGCATCGTGGAACCGCCCTCCTCCACCGCCGGGCATCCTCTCTCGTATCGGGGCGGCGATCGCCCGCTTCTTCGCATGGCTACGGGGGCTCTTCTCTCGAAAACGCACGGCGCGTCCCACCCCCTCCAAAGGCCGCCGGATGCTGTTCGCCACCGCCGCGGCGGACGGTCGGTCGATCGGCCCCTCCGAGCTCGGGAACGCCCTCGCGCAGCTCTCCGGCAGCGAGCGCCAGGAGCTCGCCAACAACGTCACGGGGTCCCTCAAGTCCCGCGAGCGCGGGATCGAGAAGGAGGCCGAGGAGAAACGCCGCCAGGCGGAGGCCCAACGCCGTCGTCTCGAGGAGGAGCGAGCCGAGGCCCAGCGCCGGGCCGAGGCGGACGCCGAATCCCGGGTCCGCCACGCCGAGGAGCGCCGGGTCGAACGGGAGCTCAAGGAACGGGGGTTCGTCGCCGAGCACCGGGGGGAGCTGGTCGTCACCTACGGCCTCGTCGAGCGGTTCGCCCGGCTCTTGCTCGCAGAGGAGAGCCAGCGGCTCCCCGGCGACATCCGGATGTCGCTACGGGGAGGGGGGTCGACGGGCGTCTACGAGAAGGCGCGGCTCCAACGTCCCGAGGAGATCGCTCACCTGGACGTCCCGGGCTCGCTCCTAGCGGCCCGTCTCACCGGCTCGAAGCACATCGACGAATCGACCAGCTACGTGTTCCGGGAGGTCACGAGCGAGCGGGTCCACGTCGTGCTCGCCTTCGACCGGTCGGGCAGCATGTCGGAGGAGGGGAAGCTCGACGCGGCGAAGAAGGCCCTCCTCGCGCTCTACGTCGCCATCCGGCGTCGGTATTCCGATGCCACGATCGACGTGCTCGCCTTCGACAACGAGGTCCAGGTCCTCGACCTGGTCGAGCTGTGGGAGTGCCGGGCCGGCGCGTTCACGAACACGGCGGAGGCCCTTCGGGCCGCGCACTTGCTCCTGCGCGCCTCCCGGGCCACTCGCCGGGAGCTCTACCTCCTAACGGACGGTCTACCGGAGGCGTACACGGACGAGGACGGGCGGGTCCGTAGCGGACAGCTCGATGTTGCCATGGAGCACGCCCTCGTGCGGGCCCGCGAGCTCTCGACCGTCGTGTCGCTGAAGAGCACGGTGTTGCTCCTCAAGTCCGAGCATCCGGAGTACGAACCGGCCGCTCGGGCGATCGCGCGGACCCTCCGCGGAGAGATGGTCGTGACCGACCCCGCGCACCTCGGGGTCGAGCTCCTCGTGCGGTGGGCGCATGGCGAAGAGACCGAGCGCCGCCTCACGACCACCGCCCCGTTGGCCCCCCCCGCCCCTCCGAGGGCCGCCGCCCGGAGCCGTCGACGGAAGTCCGACCGCCGGATGGGCGGCTGACCGGCGTTGCGGATGCCCGTCAACCTTTATCTTCCGACCCGACGCTGACCGACCGAACGACCATGACCGACTTCCGCCAACAGGCCAAGTTCCGGGAGCACCTCGCCGAGATGCGACGTGCGGCCGGCGGGTTGGGAAGCGATTTCGCGCATGAGTTCTCCGACCTCGACCGGAAGATCGAGCGCTTCGGGACCGCGACCGCTAAGGAAGCGAAGTACCTCGGCCTCGAGATCCAGGACGACCTTTCCCACCTCGGCAAGACGATGGACGAGGAGATGCGCCGCATCCCGCAACGCATCTCGGACGCCGGCGTCGCGATTGGCTCCGGTACCGTCCGCGCGGCCGGCGCCGCCCGGGACGCGGTCGTCGCCGCGGGCAAAGCCGCGAAGACGGGCACGAAGAACGCCCTCGCCACGGCCGCCGGAGTGAAGCGGACCCCGATGCGTCAGTGGTCTCCCCCCGCTACGGGGGAGTCCCCGCCGTCCGAACAGACTCAGTAATCCGAGCCCGGCTCTTCGGAGCTGTCCGCCGCCGTCCCCCCCGCGGGTCGGTGACCTCGCGGCGGACCCGTTGGGCCGCGACCCGCAGGTACTCCCGGTCTATGTCGAAGCCGACGAAGGACACCCCGAGCCGGGCCGCCGCGACCGCGCTCGCCCCGATCCCGACGAACGGGTCGACCACGAGACGGGCGCGCTCGAGCCCGTGGAGACGGACGCACCACTCAGGAAGCTCGGGCGGGAACGTAGCCGGGTGGGGCCGGTCGCGCGCCCGAAAGCGAATGGTCGGGTAGGGAAGGAACCAGGTGTTGCCGCGGCACCGCCGGTCCGCCGCCCCGGCGGCCCGCCACCGCGTCACGTTCGACTTGTCGCCGTACGGGACCCCCACCGCGAGCCGGTCGAGGGGGACGTCGCCGCGCCGCGTGAAGTGGAAGACGTACTCCTGGGCACCGTGCACGTACCGGGCCGAGCGGACTGGTTTATAGTGGCCCAGCGCGAGGTCGCTCGATAGGCCGGCGGCGCGACCGGCGGAGACTCGGTCGATGGCGATCGACTTCACCCAGTGGAGGACGTTCTGGAGGACGAACCCCTGGGCGACCTCCCGTGCGACGTCCCACGGGAGCCACGGGTCGGACGGGGGGCCCCCGATGTTCAAAAAGAAAGAGCCCCGGTCGGCGAGGACCTCGCGAACGGAGTCCCGGACGCGGCCCGTCCAGCGAAGGTACTCCTCCCGGGGGCGGTCGTCCCGATACCTCGAGTACGGGACCCCGAGGTTGTACGGGGGGCTCGTGACGACCACGTCGGCCCGGGCGCGTCCGAGGCGCCGCCCGAGCCCCGGTAGGGCGTCCTCGCAGTACAGGCGGACCGAGCGGCCCCGGCCGAGGGAGACCTCGTCGAAGAGCGGCACGTTCGCGCCTCCGCTCGAGGGGAGGCGTCCGGGCGGATAGGGCTGCCCCTCTCGCCTAGCTCACGAGCGGGGGGTCGCCGGCGTCGCGGCCTTGACGCGCTGGAGCTCCGCGCGCGCTTCTTGGAGCGCCTTCTGCGGCTCCTTGTAGTAGAAGGAGACGAGCTGGCCCACGTCGCGGTGGGTGTACGGCTTCTGCCGCGTCGCTTGCGCGTCCTTCGCCATCATGAAGTCGAGGATCTCGACGCGGTTTCGAACCTCTCGTTCCATCTCCTTCATCGTGAGGTTCTTCATCAGCGCGACCCGTTCGTAGATGTACGAGTGCCCCGAGTAGAGGAACGTGTCGTCCGCCGGGTTCCAGGAGTAGACCGAGTTCGTGATCAGCTCGTTCGTCTCGGGGTCGAGACCGACGATCTCGGTGAGCGACTGGACGCGGCGCGTCATCTTCGTGCCGACCTTCACCTGCCGCTGGAGGAGGACGAGGTTGAGCGCGGAGACGAGCGAGCGGGGGAGCGTGATCGGCGGGTTCTCCATCCGGTGCACCATCGCGCTCACGCTCTCCGCGTGGAACGTCGTGTAGCAGGTCTTCCCGGTCGCCATCGCCTGGAAGACGATGAACGCCTCCGCCCCACGCACCTCTCCGACCATCAGGTACTGCGGACGTTGGCGGAGCGCCGCGGCGAGGAGGTCGAACATGTCGATCTCGCCCGCGGCCTTCCCGCTCACGAGGTTCTTCGCGCCGAAGCCGGCCTTCGTGAGCGACGGGACCCAGTTCTCGTGCGGGAGGTTGAGCTCCCGGGTGTCCTCGATCGAGACGATCTTCATCTGGGGCGGGATGAACAGGAGCGTCGCGTTCAGGGTGGTCGTCTTGCCGCTCGCCGTGCCCCCGCAGACCATCATCGATTGTCCGTTCTCGATGGCGATCCAGAGGTAGGCCATCATCTCCGGGCTCATCGTCCGGAACTTGAGCAGGTCGACCGGGGTGAACGGGTTGTCGCGGAACCGTCGGACCGTGAACGTGCTGCCGTGCTTCGTGATGTGCTTTCCGAGCGTCGCCTGGAGCCGGGAGCCGTCCGGCGTCGTGGCGTCCAGGACCGGGCTCGCGACCGAGATGTGCTTGCCCGAGCGCTGAGCGAGCCAAACGACGAAATCGTCGAGCTCCTGCGCGGTCTGGAACTTCAGATTCGAGCGGATGGAGCCGTACTTGCGGTGGTAGATGTAGATCGGGATCCCTTGACCGTCGCACGAGATGTCCTCGACATCGACGTCGGTCATCGGGACCTCGATGACCCCGTAGCCGATGAAGTCCCGTTCGAGGTAGTAGAGGATCCGCCCCTTCGTGATGGGGCTCGGGGCGAGCTCCCACCCTTGGAGCTGACGGTCGACCATGAGGCGAAGCTCGCGCCGCTTCGACTCGGGGTCATGCTCGGCGAGCGGTTCGAACTGCTCCACGAGGACGGTCCGCAGTCGCTCGAGGAGGTCCCGCTCGATCCGGGAGAGCGGCGGCTCGATGACCTCGTAGTTGTACTCGTTGCGGGTGTTGTGGAAGGTGATGCGGATGTACGATAGGCCCGGCCGGATCGGGGCGAGGTCGAGCTCCTTGAGCGCGGGGTCGGAGAGCGGCGGGACCACCGTCACCTCGCGCTCGGCGCCCTGACCCGAGATACCGAGACGAGCGAGCTTCACCGGCCGCGGCTCGGCCGACCCCTTGCGGAGCGAGGCCCCCATCCGCAGGAACGGGGAGAACCGTTTCTTTCGCTCCCCGGCCCTCGGGATCGCGGTCCCTTCCACGTCGGGGGTCGGTGCTTCGATCGCTTCGCCTGCCATGACCTTCCTCTTTCCGCTATCCCACGTTGAGCGGCGGGACGACGAACCGCATGATGAGCCAACCGACCGCGAGCATGATCGTCGCGTGCTGGAGGCCTTCCGCGACCCGTCCGTTCATCAAGACGCCCGCCATGATGCCGTCCCCGACCGCGTGGGCGATCACCGCCACCAGGAACGCGAGGAAGAGGGCCGGCACGAACCCGAACGCGAGGCTGACGCCTCCCGACGACGAGAGCCCGGACGTCGAGACGCCCTGGCCCGCCGTGATCATCTGGGGCAGGAAGGTCGCGCACATGATGTAGATCGTGACGAGGAAGACGAAGAACGCGATGTAGATCACCGTCACGTAGGTCATCATCGAGATTTGCCGCGCCTGCTGCGCGAGCTGGGCCTCGCGCGTGTCGTGCGCTACCATCGAGAGCACGTCCGCAACGTTCCCGCCGGCGTCGTTCGCCCGCGTGACGATCGACACGACGCGCTGGACGAGCGGGGTCGGGACCCGCTGCTCGAAGAGGGCGAGCGCCTGGGCGACGGGGACGCCCCACTCGATCTGGCTCGCCATCTTCTTGATCTCGTCGGTCAAGAGACCGTAGCGCCCGGTGCTCGCGACCACGATCGCGTCCGGCAGGGTCATACCGAACCGCCCCGCCTCGGAGACATCGCGCAGGAAGTCCGGGAGCCGTTCCTCGATCTTCGAGATGTTCCGTAGCTTGGCCGTCATCGCGAAGCCGTACGGCGCGATCATGCAGAGCAGCCCGAGGACGAAGAAGTCGATCGCAGGGTTGGCCCCCGTGGCCTCGCCCGGAGCGAGCGTGATGGTCAGGGTGCCGATGTAGTTCAGCATCGCGACCACCCAGAAGACGACGGCGACCAGGCTGCCCGCGATCAGCAGCCAGAGCTCGCGGGGGAGCCCCTCGGACTTCGTCTCGGCCGGGGCGACGCTGGCGGTCCGGACGGCCCGTGCCGATGCGGACGGGAGCGCGGTCGACATCCTAGTTCATCTCCTGCGCGATCGAATACATGAAGAAAATGAACCCGAACTGGGCGAGCGGGATCATCGCCCCGACGATCCCCCACAGCATGTCGATCATGAACGTGCCGCCCCCACCGATGACCGCGAAGATGGCGATGATGATGATCAGGAAGAGCGGGAACGCGACCACGACGGTCACGAACGTCTCGGCGAGGAGCCCCATCGTCTCCACGCGCTGCAGCTGCTCGAGCTTGTTCTCGCGCTCGAACTGCTCGGCCTTGAGCAGGAAGTACGGCTTCAGCTGCCCGCCGCTCGTGGCGGTGGTCACGACCCCCTGGAGGAAGTCCTGGAACCGCTTCGACGGGGTGCGGGAGGCGCCGTTGCGGATGGCGGTCAAGATATCGACGCCGAGGAGCTCCGTGTCGCGGGTGATCCATGCCGCTTCCTCGGCGACCTCTCCGTAGACCTTCTGCCGGCCGAGCTCCCGGAAGATCGCGTCGATGTTCACGTCGGCCGAGCTCATGGCCGAGATGAAGCTCATCGAGGGGGAGATCTTCCGGTCGATCTTGCGGCCCCGGTCCTTCGCCTTCGAGGCCGGGGTGCCCTTGAGCACGAAGAACGTCCCGATCGTCCCGAACACCGGGAGCAGGACCCCGATCAGGATTCCGAGGAAGGCGACCCCCGCGGACACGAAGAGATAACCGACGACGGCCCCCGCGACCGCGGTCGCGATGCCGACGACCAGCGTGGTCGCATAGATCACGGCCAGGTACTCGTCGGACCGCATCCGGATGTGGGCCTTGACGAGGTTCTCGTCGAGGGCGGGGTCGGTCGGGCGGGCCAGTACGCGGGAGCGGAACGTGCTCCAAGCCCAGCGTTGGAACCCCGTCATGCTCGAGTGGGTCGGCTGCGCGCCGCGCTTCAACCGCACGGCGCGGCTCGGGACGGTCGTCGTCGGCGGGCTGGTAACGCCCGCTCGGGCCGTCGGAGTCGCCGGCACGGTGGTCACACCTTCCCCGGCGACTCGGTCGCCCTCGCGGCCTGGGCGGCTTGGACGCGTCCCATGACCTCGTTCGGGTCCTTGTAGTACTGCGCGATCGTCTTCCAGAGCTGGCGGTAATCGGTCGTCTTGCTCTCGACGAGCCACCGGATGACGGCCGTCCGCCGCTGGAACTCCGCGTCCATCTCGTCCGTCGTGAAGTTCTTGAGTTCCATGATCTTGTCAAAGAGGAACGAGTGGCCCTTGAAGACGAACTTATCGGTCGAGGGGTCCCATTCGTAGACGGTGTTCGTGATGAGCTCGTTCGTCTCGGGCTCGAACCCGACGATCTCGAGGACCTGCTTCAGCCGGCGGACGACCCCCTTGTCGATTCGGGTCTGGATCTGGATGATGACGTTGTTGAGCGCCGAGAGGAGAATCCGTGGGGTGTTGATCGGCGGGTTCTCGAGACGGTTCACCATCGACTTCACGCTGTCGGCGTGCATGGTCGAGTAGGTCGTGTGGCCCGTCGCCATCGCCTGGAACATCGTGTAGGTCTCCTTGCCGCGGACCTCCCCCACGATGATGTAGTTCGGCCGCTGCCGCAGAGCGGCGCGTACGAGGTCGAACATGTCGACCTCTCCGGCGGCCTTCCCGTCCGACCCGCGGTCACCGGTCCCGCTCCGCGTCGCTCCCGGAATCCAGTTCTCGTGGGGCAAGTTCACCTCCCGCGTGTCCTCGATCGATACGATCTTGGCCGTGGGCGGGATGAACAGCGCGATCGCGTTGAGCGTGCTCGTCTTGCCGGCGGCCGGGCCGCCGCAGACGATGACCGATTCTCCCTGCTCCGCTGCGAGCCAGAAGTACGCGACCATCTCCTCGTTCGCCGTCCCCATGGCAACGAGGTCGACCGGGGTGAACGGTCGCTCCTTGAACCGGCGGATGGTGAAGCTCGCCCCGCGGGTCGTCACCTCACGACCGTAGGTGGCCTGGATACGGTGTCCCTCGGGGGTCGTCCCATCTAGGATGGGCGCCGAGACGCTCACGGCCTTGAGGCAGCGCTGCCCGAGCATGACGATGAACGAGTCGAGAGCGTCCTCCTCGGCGAACGTGACGTTCGTCTTCACCGACTCGTACTTCCCGTGGAAGATGAACAGCGGGACGTCGACGCCGTCGCAGGAGATGTCCTCGACCTCGGGGTCCAGGATGAGGGCGTCCACGGGTCCGTAACCCACGAAGTCCCGGAGCGTGTAGTAGATGATCCGCTCCATCGAGATGGGGCTCAGCGTGATCTTGCGGCTGCGGAAGTACTCCCGAGACTCCTCGCGCAGGTAGGTCCGCTTGTCGGCGAGGTTGAGGGCGCCCACGTCGGCTCCCAAGATCCGGGTCAGGGTCGCCTTGAGGTGCTCGACCAGCTGCTTCTCGTGCGCGGAGAGCTGGGGCTCGATGACCTCGTAGAGGTACTCCTTGTTCCGGTCGTTGTAGGTCACGCGAGAGTAGGAGTAGGGGGGGTTGACCGCGCTGACCTCGAGCTCCTTCATCGTGGGTTCCAGCAGCGGTGGCATCGCGGTGATGAACGTGCCGGGGAGCGCGGTCGGAGCCTCGACCGACGGCGTCGGGGTGAGAGGCGAGGTCTCGGCTCCGGCGGACGCGCTTCGGGGGATCTTGACTCGGAACGTTCCTGCGGCCATGCAATCACACACTCCCGATGCCGACGGTCACTTGCACGCCGGCATAGTACAGGTTCGCATAGTTAATCGCGTGGAGGTTGACCTCGAGGACGGTCGTGGCGCCCGAGGGGCTGTAACAGGCGCCCGTGTACGGGATGGTCGCGGCCTGGGTGGTCGACGCGAGATAGGTGTAGTTGTAGCCCTGCTGCGTGGCCGACGGATGCGTCACGAACGGCAGGCCACTCACGTTCATCTGCGACTGGAGGAACGACGCCCAGGCGCACGGATACTCGGTGCCCACTTCGAAGGAGTAGTTCAGGAACGGAAAGATGGTCTGCCCAATCGAGTTGAGCCGTTGATTCCCATTCGACGTGATCTCTTGGGTAAAGCGCAGTTGGCTGTAGATCTCCTCGGACCCCTGAGCGATCACGGTCGAGGTGTTGCCGTAGAGCTGCAGGAAGCTCGAGGTGACGGTCGTGTTGCCGGCGAGTCGGGTCACGTTGAACGGGGGCGCGACGGCCATGATATTGTGGGTCCCGGATTGGACCTGGACCACGGCATCGTCCTCGAAGTAGAACAGCTGGCTCGGGTAGTAGCGGTTCGGGAGCGCCATCTGGAGGATCCCGGAGGCCGCCTGCTCGTAGAGGCGAGGGGAGCTGCCCGGCCCGGTCGACATCGTCTGGTTCTCGAACACGCAGTAGCCGGGAATCACCGGTTGGCCGAAGTTCGTCGTCGAAGCTCCCGTCATTCCTCGAACGTAGAACCCGCCCGGGCAGGAATTCGGAAGGAAGTTGAGGACCGACTCGGTCGGTTGTGCGATCAGCGGCACCCCGCCCGAGCTGAGCGTGAAGGGAGTGCCCAGGAGCTGGGGAACGCCGAGGGCGTACTGGGTGTCGACGCCCCCCTTGAACTGGGCGAACGACGTCGCCGCCGAGTTCGTGAACTGAGCTTCGTTGTCCGTCATCCAGAGGGGTACGTACTGTGTGAGAAAGATCCCGAAGAGCGCGAAGAAGACCAGCAAGGCCAGCAACGTACCGATGACGGCCACCACTCCCCGCTTCCCGGAGCGGAGGCGTCGCGCCCGGCGATAGCGTCGCCCCGCCCGAGTTGCCACCATTCCCCCCATCAGATGGACCGCGGCCCGGAGCACGACCTCCGAGCAGCGTGAATTAGGCCCGATTCGTGTATAAATAGGTGCGCGGCGCACGCCGGGAAGAATTCGGCGCGGTGCCCAACCCCCTTCCTCGTGGCTTCCCGACGGCCGGGGGGGTCCGATAGTCCATACCCCCTGTCGTCCGGCACGCCCCCACCTCGAGACGGAGCTGTCGATTCGGTCCGCTCCTCGGCCACCCCCTTCGCACAAACCGTATGAGGGTTCGACCCTCCCGGAACGTCCGCGCGGTTGTGGTCTAGCGGTTAGGACGGTAGCTTCCCAAGCTACCTACTCGGGTTCAAATCCCGACAACCGCACTCTCCTCTCCCGAGCCGGGAGGCCTACGCTCGCCTCGGTCGATGCCGCCCGGGATCCGGTGAGAGGTCGGGGCCCTGCCTCCGGGCGAGTCCTCAGGTCCCGGCTGCCTGACTCGAACAGGCGACCTGAGGATCTCCACGGGGGCTGCCGGATTCCCGGCAGTCTCGCCTACAGTCCCCCGCTCTACCTCTGAGCTAAGCCGGGACGACTCGAGGAGCGGCGGACGACCTATAAACTCTCCGTCGGCTCACCTGCCCGCCATCACGTCATGCGCGTCGTCGAGCATCGCCGTCACAGTCGTCGGGACCCGGTCGATATCCACCTCAGTCCGGAAGGGGTCGAGCTCGCTCGACGCGTCGCCCCCACGCTCGGTCATTTCGACCGTGTGGTGACGTCCCCGAAGCCGCGGGCCGTCGAGACCGCGAAAGCGCTCGGGTTCTCGCTGGACGCGATCCTCCCGGACCTCGGCATGATGCCCGACGACGCGGGGCTCCCGGTGGACGAGCTGAACCTTCGCTCGTTCGCGGATTACGTTCGCGCCGCCGAGCGGAGCGAGGCGATGGCGGAGTACGCCCTACGTCAGGCTACCCTGATGCGCGAGCAGCTCGAGCGGCTCCCGGAGGGAGGCCGTCTCCTCATGGTCTCCCATGGGGGGGTCATCGAGTTCGCGGCCGCGGCGTCCCGTCCTCAGGACGCTGTCTCCTTCGGCCCGCCGGCCGGCCACCTCGAAGGCATCCGACTCTTTCTCGAAGGAGGAGCGTGGGTCCGCGGAGAGGTCCTCCGGGTTCGAAAGTGAGCGCCGGACCCACCTAGGTCAGGACCTGGCGCACCCGCGCCGCGACCTCGTCCGGAGTGCCGCTCGCATCGACCGAACGGAGGAGGTGGCGCTTTCCGTAGTAGTCGAGCAGGGGCGCGGTCTGCTCGGCGTAGACCTTGAGACGCGTGGCGATCGCCTCGGGTCGGTCGTCCGGCCGATGTACGAGCGGGGTCCCGTCCAGGTCGCACATCCCGGCGGTCGCCGGGGGCTTCGTCGAGAGGTTGTAGACCGACTGGCACTTCGGGCAGACCCTCCGCTCCGAGAGGCGGCGGACCAGGCGGTCCGGAGCGATGTCGAGCGAGACCACTCCATCGACCTCCGAGAACTTCCCGAGAGCCTCGGCCTGCGCGAGGTTGCGGGGGAAGCCGTCGAGCAGGTAGCCGACCCGCGCGTCCGGCTGCTCGAGGCGCTCGTGGAGGATTCGAAGGACGAGGTCGTCCGGCACGAGACGCCCGGCGCTCATATGGCCCTCGGCCTCGAGGCCGAGGGGAGTCCGTGCGGCCACCGCGGCCCGGAGCAGGTCCCCCGTCGAGAGGTGGGGGACGCCGAGGTCACGGGCGATACGAGCGGCCTGGGTTCCCTTACCGGCGCCGGGGGGGCCTAGGAAGACGATACGGTGCATCATGCCCAAGCGACCCGCGCCGGTCTACTAAGGCGTTTTCTCGGTTCCCGTCTCGCCGATCCGGCTTCCCCGGCACGGCCGCCCCACGATTGCGTCCTCGAGGTTCTCGAGGTCGCGGCCGGGAACGATGAGGAGCGGGATGCCGGCCCGGGCGAGCGCGTCCGCGCCGAGCCGGTCGAAGAGGAAGTTCTGCCCCGCCTCTCCCGAGGTCCCCTCGTGGACCATCGCGCGGAACTCCGACCAGGTCAACCGTTCGATGCGACGGGCCTCCGGGTTCGTCCGCGGGTTCCGGTCGTAGACGCCGTCCACGTCGGTGGCGTTCACCACGCGCGCCGCGCGGACGCGGACCGCAACGAGCGCCGCCACGCCGTCGGTCGTGTGGCCGGGCTCGGTCCCGCCCAGGATGACGGGGGAACCGGTCCTCAGCTGCTCTACCACGGACGCGACCGTGGTGGGAGGGTGCGCGGGAGCCGGCGGGCCGACGCGGGCGGAGAGAAGCCGCGCGTGGAGCCGGGTGACCTCGATCCCTACCTCGTCCAGCTCGACCTCGGTGAGCCCGAGCGTCCGTCCCAACCGGATGTACTCTCGGGCCGTGCGGCCTCCGCCGGTCGTCACGACGAGCGGTCGCTCGGCCCCGAGCCGGCGGAGGAGGTCGGCCAGCCGCTCGAAGTACTCGGAGTCGCCGGTCCCGGTGAGGAGCACGGAACCTCCGATCGAGACGACGACGGGAGCCCGGTCGGGCGGGGGAGCGGGAACCATTCGAGGTCCGGGAGCGCCCCTCGGCTTTATCACTGTGGGCCCGCGGCGGCGCCGGGTTGAATAGGGGGGTGGGTTCGGGGGTACGTGCCTGAGGACCTCGAACGGGCCAAGGGGGTCGCTGCTCGCCACGCGGTCGAGCACCATGTGCGTCCGGGCCTCCGTCTCGCCCTGGGGACGGGCTCCACAGCCGCGCAGGCGGTCCGGGCGATCGCCGAACGGTTCCCCGACGGCAAGTTCGACTGCGTCGCGAGCTCCCGTGCCACCGAAGAGCTCGCCCGGGAGCTCCGGATACCGGTCCGCCCGCTGCGCGGCGACGACCGGTTCGACCTCATGCTCGACGGCGCCGACGAGGTCTCCCCCGCGCTCGACATGACGAAGGGCGGAGGGGGGGCCCTCTTCCGCGAGAAGCTCCTCGCGCACCTGTCGGGCTCGGTCGTGATCATGGTGGACCCCTCGAAGCTCGTGGGGGCGCTCGGCGAGCGGGCGTCGATCCCCGTCGAGGTGGTACCGTTCGGCCGCTCCATCCTCGAGCGGGAGCTCGCCGCGGAGGGCTACCGTGTGCGCCTACGGGTAGGCCCCGACGGCCGACCGTTCATCACGGACAACGAAAACGAAGTCCTCGACCTTTCTCCCCGAGAGCCGATCCACGACCCGGCCGCGGCGGCCGAGGCGATCCGCCGCCACACCGGTGTGGTCGAGACCGGCATCTTCGCGGGCCTCGCGAGCCTGGTGGTCGTTGGGTTCCCAGACGGTCGGATCGAAGAGCGTCGACCGCCCGTCGCCCGTCGGACCTAAGCGGTCCACCCGACCTATCCGACGAGCCGACCGCCGGGGCCCGGGTGGAGCAGCATCGTACGCTCGACCCCCGGCAGCCCGGAGAGGCGGCGCCGGACCTTCGGGGCGTCGCGGGCCAGGGTGAAGATGTGGAGGTGCGCCCCGGCGTCGTGAGTGTACGCTGCGACAGGACGACCGGCGTCCCGGTTGATCGATCGGACCTCGGCAAGAAGGGCCCGCGAGGTCGTGGTCAGGTAATCGAGCGAGGGTCGGGTCGTCTCGCACACGTCGCGGAAGCTGTCGCATTCCTCCATGACGAGAGGGAAGAGCCGACGCGCGTCCCGAGCCCCGATCGCGGCGCGGATCTTGCGGATGCGGCCGGGGAGCTCCGCGAGCCGACGGGCGTAGGTGGGGCTCGTCGCGACCGTGGCCTGCATCGCGTCCGCGGAACGGACGGCCTTCACGGGCGCGGCCTTCACGATCAGTACGAGGTCCACGAGGGACGGCCAGTGGCCGGGCCCGTAGAGCGACCGAGCGTCGCAGTCGCCTCCGTCGGGACGGACGCCGGCCCGCCATTCCACGAACCCCCCGAACACCGAGCGTGAGGCGCTGCCCGAGCCGAAGCGGGCCAGCCGGGACAGCTCGCGGCCGGAGAGGGTCATCCCGAGAGCGGCCGTCGCCGCTCCGGCGAGGGCGGCGAAGCCGCTCGCGCTCGAGGCGAGCCCGCTCGCCGTCGGGAAGTTGTTCCGGGAGCGGACCTCCGCCCGGTCGGTCACGTGGGCCATCTCACGGACCCGGTCGAGGAAGCGGACGACACTGTCCCGGGGGCCACCGGTCGCCCCTTCCCCGTTCAGCACGACCCGGTCGTCCGAGAGGTCCGGTTCGAAGCGCACGGTGGTCCGAGACCGGAGCCGGTCGAGGGTGACCGAGATCGAGGAGTTGTACGGGATCGCCCGCTCGCGGTCGCGGTCCCCCCAGTACTTCACGAGGGCGATGTTCGGCGGGGCCTCGTAGGTGGCTTCGAGCCGAGGTCCTCGCTCCATTCGACCCGGGCGGCACGGCTCCGAGGAGTACTTATCCACGACGGCCGCTCGCACCGGCCGTGCCCCGCGCGAAGGAGCTTCCCGAGCCACGCCCCACGCCGCCGCTACCGGACCTGATGCACGCCGTGCGCCACGGGTTCCACCACGAGGTGGGTTTCAAGATCGACCTAACACGCAGCGGCCGCGGGACCTGCACGGTCACGGGCCGGGTCGAGCCGCGTCACCTGAACATCAACTCGGTCGTCCACGGTGGGGTCTACGCGACGATCCTCGACACCGCGATGGGAGGGGCCGTGCTCTCGATGCTGCGACCGGGCGAGACCGCCGCGACCACCTCGCTCTACGTGGAGTTCCTGCGCGCGGCCCGGGAGGGCGACACGCTCACGGCCCGAGGGGAGGTCGTGCGACGCGGTCGTCACTTCGTGTTCGCGGAGGGGGACCTGTGCGGCGAGGACGGTCACCGCCTCAGCCAAGCGCGCGGAACGTGGTACATCTGGGCCCGCGAACCGGACACACTACCCCCGAAGCGCGCGGTCCAGCGCCGACGACCGGGGGCCGCGTCCGGGCGCCCCGCTCAACGTTAAATACGAGGCTCCGGTCGGACCGCTTGGCTGACGGCCAAAGCGGTGGGGAAACACCCGGTCCCATTCCGAACCCGGAAGTTAAGCCCACTGGCGTTCCGCGCGGTACTGAAGTGCGCGAGCCTACGGGAAACGTGGAAAGCTGTCAGCCTCCTCCCCCTCCTCTTCCCGCGCGAGATAACCTAATCAATTCCCGGTCGCCCGCCCCCGGGTAGATGCGGCTCGGGGCTCACCTCGGAATCTCGGGAGGGCTCGCGGAAGCGGTTCGCGAAGGCCGTCGGATCGGCTGCGAGTCCCTGCAGGTCTTCTCGAAGAGCCCGCAGATGTGGAGCGGACCGGCGATCCCCCCGGAGGCCGCCGAAGCGTTCCGGGTCGCGGTGCGGGCGGAGGGCCTTCGAGCGACCGCGGTCCATCACGGGTACCTCGCGAACCTCGGAAGTCCGAAGGCGTTCATGCTGAAGCGCTCCCGCGCGGCGTTCGTGGACGAGATGCATCGCGCGGAGCTGCTCGGCGTGGACGCGCTCATCTTCCATCCCGGGGCGCATCTCGGAAGCGGGGTAGAAGCCGGGCTCCGGACGATCGCCGAGAGCCTTCGGTTCGCCCTCGAGGAGGCTCCCGAAGGGCACGTTTGCCTCCTCCTCGAGAACGCGGCCGGGCAGGGAACGACCCTGGGGTCGAAGTTCGAGGAGCTCGCCTCGGTCCTTTCCCAGGCGGACCGACGGGACCGGCTCGGGGTGACGCTCGACACCTGCCACCTCTTCGCGGCCGGTTTCGACTTCCGGGACGAGAGCAACTACGGGGGCCTCATGGACCAGGTCGAGCGCGTCCTCGGACGCGAGACGGTCCGAGCGTTCCACCTCAACGACGCCAAGGCGGGGCTCGGCTCCCACCTCGACCGGCACGAGAACATCGGCAAGGGCGAGATCGGAGCCGAAGGGTTCCGCCACCTCGTCACCGACCCCCGCTGGAAGGAGACCCCCGGCTACCTCGAGACCCCGCTCGACGACCGAGGATACGCTCGCTATGCCGCCGACCTGCGCACGCTCCGCTCCCTCGCGGAGCCCCCCGCCGCGCCCGCGAAGGCACGCACGACGGCCCGGCGGAGCGCCACGCGCGGGTCAACAGTCAAATAGCGAACCCTACCTCCGAGCGCCGTACATGCCGGAAAGCACCCCGGCCGAGCTCATTCGTTCGCTCGAGTCGACCGCCCGGGAGATCCGCCAAGAGGTCATCCGGATGACCTACGCCGCCCAGAGCGGCCATCCGGGCGGAAGCCTCTCCGTCACCGACCTCGTCACGGCCCTCGTCTTCCACGAGCTCAAGATCGACCCCGCTCGCATCGATTGGCCGGACCGCGACCGGCTCGTCCTATCGAAGGGCCACGCATCCCCGGCGCTCTACGCAGCGCTCGCGCTCCGGGGGTTCTTGCCGCGCGAGGAACTCGCCTCGTTCCGCCAGCTCGGAAGCCGCCTCCAAGGGCACGTGGACCGCACGAAGCTCCCGTGCATCGAGGCATCGACCGGGTGCCTCGGTCAAGGCATCGGGATGGCCGTGGGGATGGCGCTGGACGCCCGCCTCCGCGGGGCCCCGTACCGGACGTACGCGATTCTCGGGGACGGGGAGTGCCAGGCGGGCCCCACGTGGGAGGCCCTGATGGCCGGCGGGCACTACCGGCTTTCTAACCTCGTCGCGATCCTCGACCGCAACGGGCTCGAGACCGACGGGTCGACCGAGTCGATCATGGGGATCGAGCCGATCGCGGAGAAGTTCCGCGCGTTCCGCTACCACACGGTCGAGATCGACGGTCACGACTTCTCCCAGATCCTGGGAGCCCTCGCGGAGGCGCGTAGGACGACCGAGGGTCCGACCGCCATCATCGCTCGGACGGTGAAGGGGAAGGGTGTTTCCTTCATGGAAGGGAAGTACCAGTACCACGGGAAGCCCCCGAACAAGGCCGAGGCCGAACAGGCGCTCGCGGAACTCGCCCGCGGCAGCGAGGCGCGACCATGACCGCCGTCATCGGCAAGGCGCAGAGCCTGCGGGACGCCTACGGCCACGCCCTCCTCGAGCTCGGCGAGAAGGACCCCCTGCTGGTCGCGATGGACGCCGACCTTTCCGGCTCCACTCGGACCATCCTCTTCGGCCAGAAGTTCCCGGACCGGTTCTTCGACGTCGGGGTGATGGAACCGACGATGATGTCGATCGCCGCGGGGCTCGCGCTCCAGGGCCGGACCGTGTACGCGAGCACCTTCGCGGTCTTCGCCGCCGGGCAGGCGTACAACTTCGTCCGCCAATCGATCTGCTACAATCGCGCCAACGTGAAGATCGTCGCGACCCACGGCGGCCTCTTGGTCGGCGCCGACGGAGGGACGCACCAGATTGTCGAGGACATCGGGCTGATGCGGGGCCTCCCCGGCATGACGGTCATCGTCCCGGCCGACGCTCCGACCACCCGCGCGGCGACGTTCGCGGTCGCGGAGCGGGACGGCCCGGCCTACGTCCGCCTCACGCGCGAGAACCTTCCCACCGTCACCGACGGATCCTTCCAGATCGGCAAGGCCGCCGAGCTGCGGAGCGGGAGCGACCTCACGATCGTCGCCGTCGGCGCCCTGGTCGCACGCGCGCTCGAGGTCGCCGAGGAGCTCGCGAAGGTCGGCGTGTCGACGCGGGTGCTCGACTTCGCGTCCGTGAAACCGTTCGACGAGCCCGCGCTTCTGCGCGCGGCGCGCGAGACCGGGGCTCTTTTGGTCCTGGAGGAGCACAGCGTGCTCACCGGGGTCGGTGCGCTCGTCGCCTCCACGACGTCGGAGAACTACCCGGTGCCCGTACGTCGCGTCGGCGTACCGGACGTGTTCGGGGAATCCGGCGAACCGTGGGCGCTGCTCGACCGCTTCGGGATGTCCAAGGAGCGGATCCGCAACGAGGCCTGGGAGCTCCTGAGGCTCCGAGGCAAGGTTCAGTAGGTCGAACGGTTTCGGAGGTAGGAAGATGCAGCTGTTTCTCGATACCGCGAGCGTGAACGAGATCCGAACGATGTGGGAGGTCGGGATCCTCGACGGGGTCACGACCAACCCGACCCTGGTCGCGAAGGAGGGGCGGAAGTTCGAGGAGGTCCTCCGCGAGGTCTGCGCCCTGGGAGTGCCCTCGGTCTCCGCCGAGGTCGTCGCGACCGACACCGAAGGGATGCTCCGCGAGGGCCGACACCTGCGCGAGATCCACCCCGCGATCTACGTCAAGGTGCCGATGACGGCCCCCGGTCTCAAAGCGACGAAGATCCTGGCGAAGGAGGGCACGCGGGTCAACATGACCCTCGTGTTCAGCGCCAACCAGGCGCTCCTCGCCGCCAAGGTCGGCGCGGCGTACGTGAGCCCGTTCATCGGCCGCCTCGACGACCAGGGAGAGCTGGGGATGGACCTGATCCGGGACATCGTCCAGATCTACCGGAACTACTCGTTCGCGACGAAGGTCCTAGTGGCGAGCGTCCGGCACCCCGTCCACGTGCTCGAGGCCGCGAAGATCGGGGCCGACATCGTGACCATGCCCTACTCCGTCATGGAGAAGCTCGTCCAGCATCCCCTCACCGACATCGGGCTCGCCCGGTTCCTCAAGGATTGGGAGAAGGTCCCGAAGGGCTGAGCACCGCGGGCGCGGACCGACGGATTATAACGGCCCGCTCGCTACGTCGTGTCGCCCGTGACCACCGAACCCCCGCTCCTCGAGAAGTACCTCCGCCTCACCCGCGAGGCCCTCGCGAAGGTGACGCCCGCCGCGCCCGAGCGGTCGTTCCTCCGGGGCGCTTCGGACGACTTCCTCGCGATGGCCCGCTCCTACCTCGCGGACGCGGAGCATTTCTCGGCCGCCGGCGACCGCGACCGGGCCTTGGCGGCCGCGAGCTACGCTCACGGCTGGCTCGACGCGGGCGTGCGGCTCGGCCTCCTCGACGGAGGGAACGATGACCAACGGTTCACCCTCTTCCGATAGCGACCCTGCGCCGGTCCCGGCGGGGGTTCCCGAGACGGCGCTCGCCGGCATCGAGGCTCACCTGCGCCAGCGCGAGCTCCGTCGCGAGGAGCTCTACCAGCGCGCCCGTCGACTTCGCCGCCTCGCCCAATCGACCATGTCCCGCCTCCACGCCGAGCACACCGTTCCGCCGGCGGTCGCGGACGTCCGCCGGGAGCTCTCGGAGCTCGCGGACTGGTTGCGACGCGAGGGACGGGGCGACGAGGGGCTCGCGTTCGACGCGCTCCAGGAGGGCGTCGAGGGGGTCCTGCTCGCCGCAATCCTCTCGGGGACCCCTCTCCCGGGCCCGTCCGACCTCGGGGTCGACCCCGAGCCGTACCTGCTCGGCCTCGGGGACGTGGTCGGCGAGGTCCGCCGACTGGTGCTCGACCGCCTCGCGCACGACGACCTCGCGGGCGCCGAGGCCCATCTCGCTCTCATGGACCTGCTCACCCGCGACCTTCTGCGGTTCGACACGACGCGAGCGATCGTGCAGCTCAAGCCGAAACAGGACACCGCCCGCTCGCTGCTCGAACGGACCCGCGGCGAGGTCGTCATGGCCCGTCTCCACCTCCGAGCCCATGTCCCAGGCACCGGCACGGCCCGAGAGGGTCGATGAACGCGCCCCGGCGGACGGTCGCGGTCATCGGAGGCTCGGGGATCTCCGGGATCTTCGAGCCCGGGACGACGAAGCGTCACACGGTGGCGACGCCCTGGGGCGCCCCGTCCGGACCGATCGAAGAGGGGACCGTCGGCGGGGTCCGAACGCTCTTCCTGGCCCGACACGGGCCGGGCCATACGATCCCCCCGCACCGGGTGAACTACCGCGCGAACGTGGACGCCCTACGGTCCCTCGGCGCCGAGGCGATCGTGACCGTGAGCTCCGTGGGGTCCTTGCGGGAAGAGCTCGCGCCGGGCACGTTCGTCCTCCCGAACCAGTTCGTCGACCTCACGAAGCAGCGACCGACGACCTTCTACGACGGCGGTCGCGTCTACCACGTCTCCCTCGCGGACCCGTTCTGCCCGGACCTGACGAAGGCCGCCGCAGAGACCGGTCGAGAGCTCGGGAGCCCGTTCGTGGAAGGGAAGACGTACGTCTGCGTCGAGGGACCCCGGTTCAGCACCCGCGCGGAGTCGAAGTTCTTCCGCTCGTTCGCGGACATCATCGGCATGACCCTCGTCCCCGAGGTCACCCTCGCCCGCGAGCGGGCGCTCTGCTACGCCTGCCTCGCGATGGTCACCGACTACGACGTGTGGGCGGAGCGCCCCGTTGAGACGAAGGAGATCCTCGAGACGATGCAGAAGAACGCCGACCGGATGCACCGGGTGCTCTCCGCGCTCCTGCCCCGCGTCGCGGCGCCGCCCACGTGCGGTTGCGCCCACGCGCTAGACGAAGCCGGAGTGTGACCCGAACGCCTACGTCGCCGGGCCGCGACGCACGGTGATCGGGATTCGACCGGCGGCGAACTCGAGCTCGGCGATCTCGACCGGGTCGACGAGCGTGGGAGGAACATCGGTCAGGATCGGGGCGCCGAGCGAGATCTGGAGCGCACGGGCACCGAGGATGCGGGCCCGCTCAAAGCGGGTGTACTCAGCAGCACCGAGGGGGCGATGCGTCGTATGGTCGGTCACGCGGTCGCTTCCCCCGGCCACCGATAGCGCGGCGGCCGTCAAGGGCTCGAGGACCTAGGGCACCCTTTTTACCATTTGCCCCGGTGAGGGCTTTGCCCGAGAGCAGGCCTTCGCACGAAGGTTCTTCGGCCGAAGGCCCGCTCAGGGGCGGCGACCGTCGAGCAGCGAGGCGAGCTCGGGAAGGGAGCCCAAGGGGCTCGTCTGCCCGCTGACGAACTCGGAATCTGCCGGCGCCTTTTCGCAACGAAGAGTTCCCTCTCGCCACTCAGTCAGTCCCTTCGCCCGGACCTCGAAGACCAGGTCGAACGATAGGTATCCGGGGTCGGTGGGGGGAAGGGACGCGAAGAAGGGAAGCAGGTGGGCCCGGATCGTCGAATCGATCAGCGCCCGGATCAACTGGCCGTAGCGCGGGTAGAAGTCTCGAACGCGGTCGGAGTTCGCGACCACGAGCGCGAGCCGCGGGGCCTTTCCGCCGGCGCGACTGACGATCTCCTGCGCCCGGGGAGGAAGGCGAAGGAAGTCGGTGAGCTCGGCAATCGTGTCCTTAGGTTCGTCCGAGCGGATCACGGTCCATAGAGTGCGGTCGGTCACGGCGGGGCCGGGTTTCGCCTCCGACCTCGTCACGACGTAGAGACGGTCCTCCGGGACCGCTCCGAGGGCGACGGGCCCCGACGGGTCGGGTCCGACGTCGGCGTCCCGGAAATCGACCCAGACGGGATTGGGTTCATACGCGGCGGCCATCGCCTGGGCGAGCCACTGGACGAGGGGCCGCGAAGTCCCGTAGATGAAGGTCCCCCACGGTCCCTTGCCGACCGCCCGGAGGGGAGGGGGAGTTCCCGCGGCCCGGGGGGAAACCATCGATGATTCAGAGCCGGTTGATGAGAATAAAAACCTACGTGTGACGTTTGTGACGCGGCCGTCGGATTCCGTTGCGGGGGAAGATCCCGACGGGAAGCTCGCCGCGGGGCACGCGATGGCTTTTTGGGACGACGCTGCTGGGACGTACTCCGGGGATCGATGGTGCGACGTTCACGAGAGCTGAACTGGCGAGCCCTACTGAGAAGCTGGGACGCCCAGCAGGAGAGCTTCAACCCGGACCGGGAACGTCGGTTCTCCGCGATGTTCGATGTCCTCGAGGCGTCCGTCCCTAAGCGGTTCACGGCCCTCGACCTGGGGTCCGGCCCCGGGTCGCTGAGCGTCCGTCTTCTCCGCCGCTTCCCCGCGGCCCGTGTCATAGCCGTCGACTACGACCCGGTGTCGCTGCAGGTCGGTCGGAGCGCGCTCGGGAGCTTCCACGGCCGTCTGAGCTGGGTGGATGCGAAGCTCGGCGCTCGAGGATGGAGCGACGCGCTCCCTCGACGACGGGTCGATGCCGCCCTCTCAACGACCGCCCTCCACTGGCTCCCGGAGGCCGACCTACGGTCGCTCTATCGGGACCTCGGGCGGCTACTCCCGCGCGGGGGCGTGTTCCTGGACGGGGATCATCTTCCGTGGGGACCCCGGGCGAAGGGGATCTCCCAACTCGTAGAGAAGGTCCGACAACAGCGGTTCGGCGGCGGGCAGATCGGCGCGGAGTGGACCGCGTGGACCCGGTGGTGGGAGAGGGCCGAACGGATCCCGACCCTTCGCCCGTACTTCGACGAGCGAAAGCGACGTTCCGCGCATCATCCGAAGGAGGTCATCCTCCCCCTCGAGGTCCACGAGGACGCGCTCCGACGCGCGGGGTTCCGCGAGGTGGATGTCGTCTGGCAGGACCTCTCGAACCGCGTGCTCTTCGCCCGCCGCTGACCGTCCGTTCGTTAGTCGTAGCCGAACTGGCGCCGGGCGAAGTCCGTCATCCGTTCCGGGCCCCACGGCGGTTCCCAGACGACCTCGACCTGGACCTTCTCGACCCCGCTCGCATTCCGGGCGGCCGCCGCGACCTCTTGGGTGAGCGCGTCGATCACGGGACACCCGGCGCTCGTCATCGTCATTCGGATGGTGAGGCCGCCGGAGGCGTCCCAGTCCATTCCGTAGATGAGACCGAGGTCGATGATGTTCATCGGGATCTCGGGGTCGTAGATGTTGCGGAGCGCGTCCTGCACTTTCTGTTCGATCTCGGGCCGAGCCGAGCCCGGGCTCGAGCCGGGGGCGGAAGCGGCCGTGGAAGGGGCCAGGGCTGCCGACGTCGCGGGGGGGGCCGGCGCGGTGGCCGACGGAAGGAACGGGCCGACGACCTCGAACCCAGCGCGAGCCGGGTCGGAGTGGTAGCGGACCTCGGCGTCCAAGAGGAACTTCAAGCTGCTCTCGTCGAGCAGGAGCGGGACCGAGTCGACCGTGACCGGCACGTCCCGGACGGAGGGATGGTCGATCATCATCTGAGCGTGGGGTCGCATGCCCCGTTCGACCCACAGCCGGACGCCGGAGCCCGGAGGGCGGCCCACGAGCGCTGCGGTGAGGGCGGCGCGAGCCTCGGGCGTGAGCCGGAGCCGGACCGGGGGTGTCTCGGGAGCGGGTCCGTTGCGGTGAGCGGGGTCGGGGGACATGGGGTGCCTACCGGCACCCGGTGGCCCCGCGCGGGTTTACCTCTATCGGACCCAGTCCGACGGTTAGCCGCCCGTGACGTCGCTGAGGAACTCCCGGATCGTGCCGAGGAACTCCTTCGGTTGTTCCAGGATCGCCATGTGGCTGCTGCGGGCGAGCACGCGGAGGTGCGCGGGCTCAATCCGGTCCGCCATCTCGACCGACGGGCCGAGGAAGTAATCGTACCGACCGACGACGACGACCGTGGGCACCTCGATCTTGGAGTAGTACTTGCGGCCGTCCCAGTCGGCGATCGTGCCGTCGCACGCGAAGTCATCGCCGCTACGGGTCAGCATCGCGCGATAGACGGTCTGGCTGAACCGGGTCGCCTTCCAGTCCTTGGAGGTCTCCTTCACGAAGCGGGTCTGGAACGGCTGGTAGACCTGCTCCGAGAGCAGCTTGTACTCCGCGGAATCGAACGCTTTAGCCTTCGCGAGGTCCCTCAGGCGGTGGCGCTGGTGGGGGCTGGCGCAACCGATCATCAATCGATAGGCGGCGTGGATCTCCTCGGGAGCACCGGCGGTCGCGCAGAGGAGGAGCGACGTGATGGGGGTCTCGTACCGGTGGGCGTACTCGAGCGCCACGAACCCGCCGGTCGAATGCCCGAGAAGGTGGAGCTCGGTGATCTTGAGAGCGCGTCGTATCGCCTCCACATCGTCGGCCATGTTGGCGATCGAGTACTCGCTCGCCCGCTTCGGGGCCCAGCTGTGGCCCACCCCGCGCGGGTTGAACAGGACGACTCGGAGGTTCGCGTTGGCGAGCCGAAGCAGTCCGCGCAGGTAGTGATAGGTCCAGCCGGGACCGCCCGGGTGAACGAGGAGGGTCGCCGGACCCTCTCCCTGTGAAATATACTCGAACGACCGGTGTCCCGATACGGTCACGCGCCTCACGCGAGCCATGGAGGCACGTACCACCTCCCTCTCAAAAACGTCACGTTGCCGGGTCCGGTGCGCCCCTCGCGGGGCAAACCCCCTTATACCCCCTCCCGAAGAGCGGGTCGCGGACGGGCGGAAGAGCCCGGACTTTAATCCCCGGCCGGTTCGGCGACACGGGTGGTCGGACCTGTGACGAAGCGGCCGAAGAGCGGATTCGCCTCGCTGAGCGAAGTGGAGGAGGCAGCGGCCCGAAAGGTCACTCCGAAGACCTGGTCGTACATCGAGGCCGCGGCAGCCACGGGGTGGACCGACCGTGCCAACCGGGAGGCGTTCGACCGTTGGGTGGTGAAGCCGCGCATCCTCGCCGGGGTCCGCGAGGTCGACCTCAGGACCCACGTCCTCGGGGAGGCGGTCTCCGCGCCGGTCTACGTCGCTCCGACCGCCTACCAGGGCTTGGTCCATCCCGATGGGGAGGGCGGCACCGCCCGCGCGGCCAGCCGCGCCGGCTTCCTTGCGATGTTCAGCACGCTCTCCTCATGGTCGCTCGAGAAGATCGCGAGCGCGCGCCCGCGCGGGCCACGCTGGTTCCAGCTCTACCTCCAACCTGAGTGGAAGGCGACCGAGCGCCTCGTGAAGCGGGTCGAGCGGGCGGGATTCACCGCCGTGGTCCTGACCGCGGACACCCCGGTGCTGGGGGTGCGCGACGCCCAGCTGCGGACCGGGTTCGCGATCGATTCGTCCATCCCGCTCGGGAGCGGACCGGGGGTCGTCCCCCCCTCCCGAGGGCCCGAGCGGACCGGAGAGAAGTACTCTGTGGGGAGTGCTACCGGCGAGACCTGGGAGGTCGTCGACCGCCTTCGAGAGGCGACCGACCTGCCGATTGTGGTGAAGGGAGTGCTCTGCGCCGCGGACGCACGCTTGTCGGTTAAGCACGGGGCCCGAGCGGTCATCGTCTCGAACCACCGAGGCCGACAGCTCGACCGAGCTCCCGCCTCCCTCGCCATGCTCCCCGAGGTCGTCGCCGCGGTCGGAAACCGGGCCGAGGTCTACCTCGACGGGGGGGTACGGCGGGGGAGCGACGTTCTGATCGCGCTCGCGCTCGGAGCACGGGCCGTGGGGGTGGGGCGCCCGGTCCTGTGGGCGCTCGCCGCTAACGGCGAGGGCGGGGTGGCCCGCTACCTCGAGCTCCTCGCTTCCGACATCGCCTCGGCGATGGTGCTCACCGGCCGGAGCTCTCTCTCGAAGATCGACCGGACCCTCATCGCCCCTTGGCCGGCATAGGCTCGCCCCGCCAATCCCCGCAAGCCCTATCTGCGAGGCCGATGCACCGGACCCTACCATGGCCCCGGAGTCCCCCGATCGGTTGTCATCCCTCGAGAAGGAGGTCGTCGCCCACCTGTTCGTGGCACGGCCTACCATGGCGTCGTACCTCGGGCTCCACGAGTACGATGGCCTCCTGCCCGACCTTTCCGTCGAGAGCACCGACCGATGGCGGACGACGACCCAGGGCTTCCTCCGACAGCTTGGGGAAGTACGGGAGTCCGACCTCGCCGTCCACCGCCGGCACGACCGAAACCTGCTTCGGCTCCTTCTCGAAGGGGCTCTCTTCGACCTCGACGAGACGCGCGAGCTCGACCGGAACCCGATGAGCTATCTGTTCCAGCCGGACCTCACGAACTACATCGCCCGGGACTATGCGCCGGTCGCCGACCGAGTCGCTTCGATCGTGCGTGTCCTCACCTCGGTCCCGTCCCTGCTCGAGACCGCGAAGCAGCGGCTCGAGCCGGTCCTCCCTCGCCCGTTCGTCACCCTCTCCATCCAGATCGCCGGCGGACTGCCCTCCCACTTCGAGGAGGGTGAGTCGTTCGCGGCGACCGGCTCCCCATCGCTTCGAGACGAGGTACGAAAGGCAAGGGAAGGCGCCGACGCCGCGGTCCGGGCGTTCGCCGAATGGCTGACGACCCAGCGGTTGCCCCAAGCCACCGACGATTTCGCGCTCGGGCGGGAGCGCTTCCAGCGCCTCCTCTGGGTCCGGGAAGGGCTCACCCTGCCGGTCGAAGAGGTCCTTCGAAGGGGCCACGACGACCTGAAGCGCAACCGGGAGCGCCTCACCCAGATCGCTCGGCGCGAGCGGGTCTCGATCGACCAGCTCGTCACTCGACAGTACGACCAGCACCCCTCGCCGGAGGAGCTCCTACCGCTCGCTCGTCGCCTCGTGGACGAGATCCGAGAGTTCGTCCGTACGCAGGAACTGGCCACGATTCCCGAGCCCGAGGTCTGCCACGTGCGGGAAACTCCCCCCTGGGCCCGAAACCTGTGGACCGCGGCGATGAGCTCGCCCGGCCCGTTCGAGAAGCCGGTGGACGGGATCTACTGGGTGACGGGCGTGGACCCGGCCTGGACCCCGGCGCAGGCCGAGGAATGGATGCGGACCCTCAATCACGCGATGCTGAAGAACACCACCGTTCACGAGGTCTGGCCCGGACACTATCTCCAGTCCCTCCACTTCCGAAAGACCGCTCAGAGCCTCGCTCGCCAGGTGTGGTTCTCCTACTCGTTCGTCGAGGGCTGGGCCCACTACTGCGAGCAGGCCGCGCTCGAGGCCGGGTTCGACGACCGGTCGACGTCGGCCGAGGTGACCCAGCTGCACGACGCCCTGCTGCGGGACTGTCGGCTCATCGTGTCGATCGGCATGCACACCCAAGGGATGTCGGTCTCTGACGCGGCCCGGCTGCTCCGCACCGAAGCACACCTCGAAGAGGTCCACGCCCATCGGGAGGCGGTCCGCGGCACCTACAACCCCGAGTACTTCTGCTACACGCTGGGCAAGCTCGCCATCCTCGACGTGCGGTCAAAGTACCTGGCGACGAAGTTCCACGGGTCTCGAAAGGCGTTCCACGACACGTTGCTGGGATTCGGCGCGCCGCCGATCGGCTTCCTCGACTCAATGCTTGCGGCCGCCTGACGCGTCCCCCGAGGACCGGTGTCCGGCGCGACGTTCCCTCCGCTCCCTCCTCCGCACACCCGGGTCGGTGTGGGCGGGGCCCGGATACGCAATGGGCGGGTTCTCGTCAACCGGGCGGTCTACCGGACCCGGTTCACGGTCCCGAGCGGGTACGTCGAACCCGGCGAGAGCCTCGAGGAAGCGGTGGTTCGAGAGTTCGAGGAGGAAACCGGGGTGACGGTCAGGGTGGGGCGCCTCCTCCTCACCCGACACAAGGTGGTCCGGGAGGCGGAGAGCGATGTCTACTTCGCATTCGCCCTCGAGCACGTCGCAGGAGAGCCGAGCGCCCGCCCGCCCGAGATCGCGGAGTTCCGGGAGGTGCCGATCGCCGAGGCCCTCGAGGCTCCGTGGATATCCGAACTCTCCCGCCTCGTGATTCGGGTTGCTGCGGGACCGGATCCCGGTTGGCCGCGCTCTGCATGGAAGGGAGGAGAGGTCCCCGGGATCGCTTCAGAAACATACCTTCCGGATGTGTCCGAGTAAGCGGTGGATCCACGGTCCTGCCGAGTCCCCAAGCGATCTTGGAAGGCAGTCGCTGCTCGGCGCCTCGCCGTTTTCATCCTGGCGCGCGACCCCGATCGTCCCCCGAGGAAAGTGCTGTCTTTCCATTCTCGGCGGTGTTGCTCAGGGTCGCTCGAACAGCCGCAAAAGCTGTGGGTCGCCCGACGAGACGAAGACAGTGGCGGAGGCCCTCGCACGCCGGGAGCCTCCTGCGTCGTCGGAAGAAGGGTCCGGGCCGAACCCCGGTCACCAAAGAGCGCTCACCAGCAGCGCGAGGAACACGACCGCGAGATATGGACTGGAGAACTTGAAAAGGGTCCACGCCCCGGCCGGGGTCGGGCGGAGCCATAGCCAGATGCTCATGGCGACAAGTGGCACTCCGAAGACAACACAGACGACCAAGTACCCGAGGCCCGCGACCGGGGTCGCCCACGGCAACGCGAGACTGAACGGAACGAGAAGAGCGCCGGTGGCGACCATGCAGCGAAGCGCGGTCTTCTCGCTCGTCACGACGGGAAGCATGGGCACGCCGGCGCGGGCGTAGTCGTCCCGGTACCGGAGCGCGAGGCTCCAGATGTGGGTCGGGGTCCAGAGGACGACGAGCGCCGCGAGGAGGATCGCGGCGAGTCCGATCGACCCCGTCACGAACGCCCAGCCGAACGCTACGGGCATTCCTCCCGAGATCCCGCCCAGTACGATGTTCCATCGGGTGGTCCGCTTGAGCCACAGGCTGTAGACGACCACGTTGTCCAAGATGCCGATGGACATGAACGCGAGAGCGAGAGGGTTGCGAAGCCCCGAGAGGACCAGAGAAACCCCGAGGAGCGCCGCCCCCAGAACCACCGCGCGGTAGGCGGGAGAGATCCGCCCTGTGCACAACGGTCGCTCCCGCGTACGGCCCATCAGCCGGTCGATGTCCCGGTCGATGTATCCGGTCAGGGCGTTGCAGCCGGCCGTCCCAGCGGTGATAGCGATGATACCCGCGATGTACGTGGTCGGGCTCAGGCTCATACCGAAGGAGGCGGCGGCTACGACCATGCCGACAGCGGCGGTGAAGACGAGAAGGGCGACCATCCTCGGCTTCAGGAGCTGACCGTACGCCAACAGCGTGTCCCACCAGGGTTGATCGGGGTGTGCCCGAGACCGGGCCAACTCGCCCGGGGCGGGCCACCTGGTCGGTTCGTCGATGAACCCCATCGTTCGGTCCGGCGGTCGCGTTCCCTCCGCGCTTGCTGGCAGGTCGGGCCTCGCCGTCAAGAATGGCTCGTAAACCGAAGTTCACCCCGAACCGTCGAGCCGGCTTCACGTAGCGACTTTTGACCCCCCTTGTGTCGCCCTAGCAGGGTCGGGGCTAGTGAGCATCGGCGGGTCAGGGCGCGTTGGGCATTCGCCCATCTGTACCGGGGCGGCGCGACGCCCAATCCGTGCGGTATACGCGAGACCGAGCTCCCTCGTTCTCCGGACCTAAGGCAACAGATGACAGAGACGAGCGGAGCCGCACCTGTGCAGGAGCCGGCGCCGACCGAACCGAAGCTGAAGCCGGCGAGCCGGTATTTGATGACCAAGCGAGGGTACCTCCACCCTCAGAAGACCTACGTCTGGATTACCCTGCTCATCATCGGAGTGATGTCCCTTCTCTACTTCGTGCTGGGACTTTCACCGGACGCCCAGGGAACGATCCCTCCCGCATTCTCGTTCGGCGCCTCCGACCTCTACTTTCATTCGATCGCGATCGGGTTTGCGGCGCTCGGGGTATACTTGGTCTTCATGGCATTCGACCTCGACAAGTACGAGCCCCCCATCGACTTCCCCCTCTCGTACCGCGCGCTCGTCGCGAACGTGATCGCCGCGATCGGCGCGTTTTTCTACCTGCGGCCGGTGTTCAACCAAGAGTTCGCGCCAATCCCGCTCGGCCTCATCCTGCTGGGCCTCATCCTTCTCGCCGATGTGGGTGGTGCTCTGCTCGTGGAGCTGTACCTCCTTCCTGCCAAGATGGAGGGGACGTACGATTCGGACACGAACAGACTCGGGATGATTCCCCGATGGTCGAGCCTCCCCTCGTGGAAGCAGTTCCGCAAGATGGACTCGGCGTACTGGCTCACGTTCGTGACGGTGATTGGGGCGTTCATCGCGGGGATCACCGGGTTCGTCGTGTTCTGGATGAACTACTTCGTGGTCGATATCGGCCAGTCCCCGGGGTTGCTCGGCGGGTACATCAACTGGCTCGGCGGGCCCTCGGCCGTCCTTGGGACGGCGATGGGGTCCCACTCCCACGCGATCGTGATGTGCCTGATCCTCGGTATCGTGGCCGTCACCGTCCAGCGGTTCGAGGTCCTGCACGTCACCGGCTGGAAGCGGACCATGTCCGTGGTGGGGCTCTGGGTCGCTATCACGGGCGTGATCGCTCTCAGCATTATGTTCTTCCTGGAGGCGTACACGACCGTATTCCCGAACGGAATCCCTCCGGCTCTGTTCGCGAGCAACCCCGGGGGACCGATCCAGCTCTACTCGTACACCGCCCCGAACGGTATGGCGAGCGACGACACCACGATGTTGTGGGCAGCGATCGGGGCGATGATCGTTCTCGTCCCCCTCTTCTTCGTGAAGGCGCGCGGAACACCGACGTGGCGGGACCCCGTGCGGGCGTCGATCCTCGTCACGTGGATCTTCGCGTTCATCGCGACACCGATCGAGGGGTTCTACATCGAGTTCCACGAGTCGGCCCTTTCGGGCGCTCCGCAGGACCTCACGTTCGGGGCCCTGCAGTACTTCGCCCTCATCGGGATCCCCGCCATCTGCATGGCCCTGCTCGCTGTGGACTTCTACGTGGACCAACGGGGCATCCGGACTCCGATCGCCGGGGTCGCGGTGCTGTCGATCCTGCTCGCGCTGCTGGGGGGGTACTACTACGTGTTCCTCAACTGGCAGCAGGGGACCTGGGCCTACTGGCTGTTCAACGTCGGTTTCGTGCTGATGGGGCTGTTCATCCTCATGGCGATGGTGGCCGTGATCCTCGGAGTGCCCGAGAGGTTCTCGGACGGTGAGTCCGTCCCGCCCATACGGCGTAACGGCAAAACCAAGCCCAAGGCGACGCCCGAGGCTGGCAAGGCGACTCCGTAGGGAGCCTGCGGAGCTCGGAGGGGAGGTTGGACGCGGTCTCGCTCGGGATTCCGCTATCGCTGGCGGCCCTCACGGCGATCCTCGGTGGGCTGTCGGCGCGCGGTCTCCTACGCTCCCTCCGGGTCCGGTCCCGAGCTCAGCTGATGTGGGGCGTCGGGCTCGGACTCGCCGCGCTCGCCACGGCGGTGGAGCTGGTCGTGTACGCCGGGTTCGTTAACGGTCCCCTTCTCCAGACGTACGTCTTCCTCTCGGCGGCGATCGTGGGAGTGCTCTCGCTCGGGTCCACCCGCGCCATCCGGAGCGAACGGTTCCGGTCCGTGTACACCGTGTACACGCTGGCCATGTGCGCCCTCGTCGCGGGGCTCAGCTTCGCCACCCCCCTGTCGAGCGGGATGGTGTCGCAAGGGGTGATCTCGGGAAATCCCCCTACGGACCTGATCCTGGTCTCGTCCTTCATCACCGTTCCGGCGACGTTCGTGCTCCTGGGCGCGGTCGTGTTGGCCCTGCGCCGATCGTGGCAATGGCGCACACTCATGATGGGGGTTGGGGCGTGCGTTCTCGCCGGTGGAGGGGCACTCTACATCGCATCCTTCCCCGCCGCGCTGTACTACTCCGAGTTCATCGGAGTCATCTTCATCTTCGTGGGACTCGTCTCCCTGCCCCACTTCGCCTCGACGTCCACCGAGGTCGCTCGACCCCTCGGAAAGAGTGCGTGAGGTTGCCTCGCGAACCCCGCCGACCAGGGTTTCGTCCGCCGAGAAGAGAGGTGCGGGCACCGGGATTTGAACCCGAGTTATAGGCTTGGCAAGCCTATGTGATAACCAGACTACACTATGCCCGCAGCGTCCGGGGCCATCGCTCGTTCTATCTAAAGCCGCCCCTCGCGGACGCCACTAAAAGCGATAGCGATGGATGAACGATAGGTCCTCGGTATTGACGTCGTTCAGGACCCGTGCGACCGTTCGCTTCTGCGAAAGGAAGAACGGCAGGACGCGGATCGAAAGGTCCCCCCGGGCGTGGAGGTGCGTCCCCCCGGGAACGTCCTCGTAGCGGACGTCGAGGTAGCTCCCCGTGGTCCAGGGTCCCTCGCTCTCGAGGATCTCCCAGCGCGCCCGCTCGGGAGGCTGGTGGGTGATCTTCCAGCGCGACTTGAGCGGCTTCCGCCGCACGTCGATGACCCGGTCGACCACGATCTCCGAGTCCGTGCGGCTCACGGTCTTCTGGGATTGGATGAGGGGGTGGATGGTCAGAATCTTCGTATCGTCGAGGTGGTCGTTGAGGAGCCTCCAGAGGATGTGCCGGGGCGCCGCGATGAGGTCCTCGTCTTCGTACACGACCATGGCGTCGGCCCGAGCGGTCGTCCCCTTAAGATGATTCTCGCGGGGAGGGGGGGGCCATCGGACTCCCAAGCGCCGGGTTATTACGCGGAGCGCACCGTGGCGGGCGGAGAGCCGATGAGCGAGGCGTGGACCGAAGGGGACACGGTGGCCCTCGTGCGGGCCGGCGCTCCCGCGCTCCTCGTTCGATTGGCCCGCGGTCCCCAGAAGGTGGGCAACGAGGGGGTCCTCGACCTCACCGAGCTGATCGGTCGGGCTCCCGGCACCGGGATCACGTGGCTGGGGACGGCCTATCGCGCGGTCCGGCCCTCGCTCTCGGACCTCCTGGGCTCGCTGCGCCGAGGCGCTCAGATCGTCACGGCGAAGGACGCGGCCCACCTCCTCTACCTTGCCGGGGTCGGTCCGGGGGCTACCGTCGCCGAAGCCGGAGCCGGCAGCGGGGCGTTGACCGTGGCGCTCGCCTACGGCGTGGGACCGCTCGGTCGCGTGATCTCCTACGACCGCCGCGAGGACTTCCTCGAAGCGGCCCGCGCGAACGTGCGACGGGCGGGGCTCGAAGCGCGCGTCTCCTTCCGCCTCCGGGACGTGGCCTCGGACGGGCTGGATGCCACGGACCTTTCGAGCGTCGTGCTCGACCTGCCCGAGCCGTGGGCGGTGCTCTCCTCGGCCCGGTCCTCGCTCATGCCCGGAGGATACGTCGCGACCTACACGCCGACCTACAACCAGCTGGAACGCACGGTCCGTGCGCTGCGGGACCTCGGGTTCGACGATGTCCGGGCGGTCGAGCTCCTCGAGCGCGGCCTGCACGTCGGCGAGGGAGGGACCCGACCCGCTTTCGAGATGCTCGGGCACACGGGATTCCTGGCTGCCGGGCGGCGGGTTGACTGACGATGGTCGTCGCGTCGCTCACCCTTGGGGCCGTCGTCGGAGTCCTGTTCTCGGGCGGGTTCCTCTGGCTCGAGATCGGGCGGTACGCGGAACCGCAGGTACCGGTCACCCTGTTCGACGAGCGGAAGGAACTGTTCGCCTACACCGCCGGCCTGTTCGTCGGGATCCCGCTCGCCATCGCCTTCGTCCTGTTCCAGGTCTCGATGGGAAGCGGTGCCCTGATCGGGGCCTTGGTGTTCCTCGCGCTCTTGGTCGGAGGGGACGAGGTCGCCCAGTGGGCGCTCCTTCGTACCAAGTACTGGGGTCGGGAGCCGGCCCGGCCGTTCTACGCCCTGGGGTATCGTGCCGCGATCGGGGGGATCATCTCGCTCGCGGTCGTCTCCCAGTACCTGAGCAATCCGACGATCTCGGTGGACGGGACCGTGCTCGTGCTGCTCGAATCGCTCGCCGTCGTCGCCCTCCAGGTGTCGGGAAGCTTCCTATCGCTCCCTCCCACCGGGTCGGGCGAACGGGTCGGAGGCAGCGCCGTGACCGGCGCTCTGTTCAGCGCCGTCGGGTTCTTCCTGCTCGGTCTCGGATACCTCGGGGGAGAGGCGACGGCCTACGTCGGAGCGCTCGTCGCGCTCCTCGGCGCCATCCTCGTCTACCGCCGCCTTCGGCCGGCGCTCTCCCGTGTCCCCGCTCCGTCGGCCGGACCGACGCCGCCCGAACCCGAAGGGCCCCTCGCCTACGGTCGGACCGCTCGCTCCGAGCCGTTGCCCGCCGGAAAGCCCCCCCGCGGAAGCGGGTAGGACCGGGCGCCGGCGCCCCTCGCCGGCAGCGCCTCGGATAGCCTCTTAAGGAAAACCGCCTCCCGCCGGCAGAATGGCGACCCCGGAGAAGGTCCCGCTCGAGCGGCGCTTGCGCCACGGGATGAGGACGTACCGCGCGATCATCTCGATCTTCATCCTCGTGGTCGGCGTCCTGCTCACGGTCCTCGCGGCCGGATTCTTCACCCCGCTCTCCACCGTCGGTCCCTTCCCCGCGATCAACTCCGCGACGAACACCCCGGACTGGAACTACAACCTCCTGTTCGTGATCGTCGGACCGATCATCGTCGTTGTCGGAGCGTACATGGTCGGGGCGTACTTCGTCGCCCGACGCAAGTTCGAGCACCTGATGCTCACGAAGAGCAAGGCGGAGTTCCTGCGGAACATCACGGAGCTCGAAGACCTTCTCTGGGACCTCACTCCCATCGATGAGCGACGGTACGAGGCGAAGCGCGCGGAGCTTCGGGTCCGTCGATAGACCCCTTCGTTGCGACGCCGAGCTTCGGGTCAGTCCGGGTTAAGTACGGAAGGTCGGTCGTCGGGTCGTGGGAGCCACCGGCGTCAGCAGCGGCGTCCGAGATTTCCGGTTCCGACGGCTCGAGAAGCCCGAGGAATTCCGCCAGTTGCTCGAAGTGCACCGTGCGGTCTGGGGCGACGAGGGGGTGCCGGCACCTCTTCAGCGGGCTCTTCAGGACAACGGGGGTCTCGTCCTCGGGGCGTTCGCCGACATCTACCTCGCCGGGTTCGCGCTTTCCTTCCTCGGATGGGACGGGACGACGCTCTACCACTACTCGCATATCACGGCCGTCCGACCGGAGTATCAGAATCACCACCTCGGCTTCCGGCTGAAGTCATTCCAGCGGGACGAAGTGCTCAAGCTTGGCCTGCCGGAGATCCGCTGGACGTTCGACCCGCTCCAAAGCCGCAACGCCTGGCTCAACGTCCGCCTCCTGGGCGGCGTCCCGGACCGCTACCTCATCCACTACTACGGGCAGATGCCCGACACGCTCAATCGCGACATGGAGACCGACCGGCTACGCCTGCGCTGGGAGCTCTCCACGGCCCACGTCGAGGAGAGGGTCGCCGGTACGTTCCCCACCGCGGAGGAGGACCTCGCCCGGTGGAACCGCTCGGTACCGATCATCGAGACCGAGGTGGGCGAGAAGGGGCTGCGGCGGCCGACCACCGTCGCGGAGCCGAGCGGGAGTCCGGCTCACCTCGAGATCCCGTTCGACCTAGCCACCGTCCGGGAGCACGAGCCCGAGGCGCTCCGGCAGTGGCGACACGCCGTCCGGGACGGGTTCCGGGCCGCGTTCGACATGTTGTACCGCGTGGACGACTTCGTTGTGATCCTGAAGGACCACGAGCGGCGGAGTTTCTACTTCCTCTCGCCGCCCCCGACCGGGACCCCGGGGAGCGCCGCCCCGGCCGCCCCAAGTGTATAAGGCGGTCCCCGACCTTCTTTGGGGTCGGGTCGTCGACCGAACGTGACGAACAAGCCCGCGCCTCGCGTCTCCTGGGTCCTCCTGGTCGTCCTGGTCGTCGCCCTCGCTACCGGCGCCGCGGCGAGCATCCTCGTCACCGCATCGACAGCGCCTCCCCCATCCTCCGGCACAGCCTCCTTGGTCATTCTGCCCGAGTGGGCCATCGCCGCCATCTCGTGGGGGATCGTCGCGCTGGTCCTGGGGAGCATGGTCGTCTGGCGCCTCTCGGCCGGTCCGAGTTCGGCGCTGACCCGGATGGCCGTTACCATCCTCGCGGTCGTCCTGCTCGGGGTCGCCTTCCTGATCGCGGCCCGCTTCGCCGGCGTCGGCGGAGTGGTCGGGATAGGGGGTTCCACATTGCCCCCGAACGGTGGCAGCTCTGGCTCGAACAACACGACCATCATCAAAGGGAATCTCAACGGCACGGGAAATGGGGTCATCCTCTTCCCGAGCCTACCGGGGTGGGTCCCCTTCGTCATCCTCGGGTTCGTCGTGTTATTGGTCGTCGTAGTCGCGGTTCCCCAGACCCGAAGTTACCTCACCGACCGGCGCGAGCGCGGAGCCGTTCGACGTGGGTCGGCCGTGGCCGTGTCCGCGGGAATGCGCGCGGCCCTGACCCAGGCCTCTTCGGCGCTCGACCTCGGAGGAGACCCCCGGGTCGTCATCCTCGCCCTCTATGCGGCGATGCTAGCGCATCTGCAACCGATGGTCGATGACATCGGGACCAGCACCCCCGAGGAGATCCGCGCGGCCCATCTCGTCCGTCTCGGAGTTCGGCCGGAGGCGGCGAGGACGCTCACTCGTCTCTTCGAGGAGGCCCGGTACTCGGCCCACCCGATGGGACCCGCGGAGAGCACGCGGGCCCAGGAAGCGGTCCGTGCGACTCTCGACGACCTCGCCCGACGGACCTCCCGCGAATGAACACCGCCACGACGGTGTTCCTCTGCGTCGTCGCCCTCGTGGCGAGCGGGTTGGCGGTCGCGGCCGGGACGAACACGTCGGCGGCCCTCCCGGCGGCGGCCGTCGCGGTCACTGCCGCCGCGCTCCTGCTCGTCGATGTCGCCGCGCGGACCCGCTGGCCTCCCGGCCGTCCTATTCCAACTCTATCCGCCGACCCGGCACGGGTCCGCTCTTCGCTCCAAGCCGGAGCGTACGGCCGTCCCGCCCTCGTCCGGTTGCTCGACAACCTCGATCGGTCCGGGGGTAACGTGAGCCGGTCGGGTACAACAATCGAGGAGCTCGCTCGGATCCAGGCGCTGAACCCGGAGCAGTTCCGGGAGTATCTCGACGCCCGCGTGAACGACCTCGAGAGGCAGACGTGAGCGGTCCTCCGTTGCGACCCCTCCGATGGCGGCCGCTCGCCCCCCTTCTCTTGGCGACCGGAGCCGCGTTGCTGCTCGTCGCGGTCCTCACCCGCAACCCGACCCCTCTCTTCCTCGCGCTTCCCCTCCTCCTCGCGCCCGTCGCGGCCGGCATCGCGGGTCCGCGGAGCTCCCCACCGGTCCGGATCGACTTCGCGCTCGAGGGCGCGGCGGCCGACGTCCGGCTCCGAGGCGCGGTCGTGCCGGAACCGGGGGTAGACGCTCGTGACCTCGTCGTTGAGGTCGAGCGGCCCGCCAGCTTGGTCGGGGACCCGGCTCGATTCGACTACTCGAGCACGCAGATCGGGTTCCGAGCGAACTGGACCGCTCCCGAGCCCACGATCACCGAGGTCCGAGTCCCGACGGTCCTGTGGAGGGACCCGATCGGCCTCGTGGAGCGGGAGACGTTCTCCTCGGCCCCTCCCCTCGTTGTTTCCCGATACCCGCCCGAGCTCCTCCGGATCGGGGCCGTCCGCCTCGAGCGCACTACCCCCCTTCCGGGCGAGACCCACTCCCGACGGGTCGGAGAGAGCGGCGAGTTCCACGGGATCCGTCCCGCACGGCCGGACGACCCTCCCCGCCAGATCAACTGGCGCGCCACCGCCCGCGCCGGACGGCCGCTCGCGAACGAGTACGACCTTGACAAGACCGGGGACATCCTGATCCTCCTCGACGCCCGACCGACCCCGCTCGGAGCGTCGGTCGATGAGCGTCTCTTCTCGGTATCCCGTGCGGCCGCCGTGGGCCTGAGCGACTCCTTCCTCCGAGTGAAGTCGAGGGTGGGGGTCGGGGTGTTCGGAGAGTTCCTGGACGTCGTTCCGCTCTCCACGGGCCGGACCCAGCGGATCCGCATCGAGATGGCCCTCAAGCGAGCCCACCTTTCCCCGATCCGCGCCCCGGCCGAGCGATGCGCGGTCTCGGTCCGCCGCCATTTCCCTCCCGGGCTCACGACGGTCGTCTTCTCGAGCCTCTCGGACGACTCGTCAGAGGACCTGAGCCCTTACTTGAGACGGCGGGGCTTCCCGGCCGTGGTCCTCAGTCCCTCGCCCCTCCCGATCCTCTCCGCGGCGTCGCATCTCACCCCTGTGGACGAGCAGCTCGCGGGTCGGATCGCACGGCTCGTGCGTCGCGACCGGATCGCGCGGGCCTGGGAGGAGGGCCCGACGATCGACTGGGACGACTACTGGTCGCTCGGGAAGTTCGTAGAGTTCGTCCGACGGCCGCGGATCCGGAGGGCTTGATGAGCGCACCGACGGCGGGAGTGGGCCTTCGGTCCGTCCGACCGGTATCGCTCGCCCTCCTCCTGGTCTCCGCCACCTATCTCGCTTTCCTCTCCGGTTTCCCCGATGGGTTCGGCCCGGTCCTAGCGGCGGTCGCGGTCGCATTCGCCGCGGGGCTTCGCGTGAGCTCCCACCGGAGCATCGCCGGGTATGCACCGGTGCCGGTGCTGGCGGTCCTCGTCCTCGAGGTGGTCCCGGCCCCGGTAGGGCTCGGGACCGAGCTCGTCGCGGGCCTCGCCGGTCTCGCGTTCCTCGTCTGGCTCGCGGACGACCCGTCCCGACCGGTGGGAGGGGCACTTCGGAGCCTTCCAACGGTCGCCGTACCCGGGCTCGCCCTGGGGATCGCCTGGTCGAGCGCCCTGTTCCTCCCCGCTGGCACGGTCCCGCTCGGCGTCGCCGGCGCTCTCCTCGCCCTCACGCTCGTCGTCGTGGCGTTCCTCGTGGGGCGCCCGACGGTCTTCGACCGGGAGGAGGCGTGAAGCTAATGGGGAGCGAGCCGGTACCGGGGTCGGCGCGGCACCGCTGCGCCCGGGTACCGACGAAGGGTCCCTCTCGACTCAACGCGGACGGGTCGTCCGCCGAGGATGACGTGAGGACAACCCCGGTGTCCGACACCCCCGGCCGGGGTCAGACCCCTGAGAGGGCGTACGCCTACCGTGAGGGAGGTCGTTACGGCTGGGGAACAGTTCCCCCGCCACGAGCCCCGCCGTGCCCTAGTGCCGGGGGTTTCGACATATACCTCTCGGACCGTTCGCCGCTCGAGGGAAGACGATGAACCCGACCGAGGCCCGGGCGCTGGCGGACCGGATCCGCGGGGCGGTGCGGACCGCGGTCGTGGGTCGTGAGCTCGCGGTCGAGCAAGTGCTGACCGCGCTGGTCGCGGACGGCCACCTCCTGATCGAGGACCTTCCCGGTCTTGGCAAGACGCTCCTCGCGAAGTCGTTCGCGAGCGCGCTCGGGCTCGAGTTCCAGCGCGTGCAGTTCACGGCCGACCTCCTTCCGCACGACATCACGGGCGGAGAGGTCCTCGACCCCGAGAAGGGGGGGTTCTCGTTCCGACGGGGCCCGATCTTCACGAACATCCTGCTCGCGGACGAGATCAACCGGGCGCCGCCGAAGGTGCAGTCCTCGCTCCTCGAGGCGATGCAGGAGTACCAGGTGACGAGCGAGCGCTCGACACACCCGATCCCGCGTCCGTTCCTCGTGATCGCGACGGAGAACCCGCTCGAGCTCGAGGGCACGTACCCGTTGCCCGAGGCCCAGGTCGACCGCTTCCTCGTCCGGTTGCAGGTCGGCTATCCCACGCCCGAAGAGGAGCGCGGGATCCTCGAACGGCGACGAGCGCGCAAGGTCGAGAACGTCGAGGTCCCGACCGTCGCGCAAGCGACCGCGTTCCTGGGCCTCCAAGGAGCGGTCGAGGAGATCACCCTCGAAGCGAGCCTCGCCGAGTACATCGTGGAGCTCGTCCGTGCCACGCGCCACGACGTTCGAACCGAGGTCGGGGCGTCCCCCCGGGGGTCGCTCGCGCTCCAGAAGCTTTCCCGGGCGCGCGCCCTGCTCGAGGGCCGCGACTTCGTCGTGCCCGACGACATCAAGGCGTTCGCGGTCCCCGCGCTCGCGCACCGGATCATCGTGAAACCGGAACCGTGGATCCGCGGCACGCGGGGCGCCGACATCGTTCGGCACGCGGTCGACAACACTCCGGTGCCGAAGGTCGGCTAACTTCGGGGTAGCCCCAAGCGTTTTCAAGACGGCCCCGGTCGGTGTCTCGATGTCACCCGAACGCGTCGTCGTCGTCGCGGACCCGATAGACCGAGAGGCGCTCGGCCGGCTGAAGAGCGGCCCGTGCCGGGTGGTCGATGCGAGCGCCGACCCCGCGTCGTTGCCCGCCCAGCTCGCGGAGGCGTGGGCGCTCATCGTCCGAAGCCGGACGAAGGTGACCGCTGACCTCCTCGGAAAGGCCCCTCATCTCGCGCTGGTCGCTCGCGCCGGGGTCGGGGTCGACAACATCGACATGGCCGCGACCGCCGCTCGCGGGATCCAGGTGGTGAACGCTCCCAGCGCCGCGACCCAGAGCGTCGCCGAGCTCACCGTCGCGTTCTACCTATTGCTCGTCCGCGGCCTCTACCCGTTCATCTCGTCGACAAAGGCCGGGAAATGGGAGCGCGGAACCCACGGCCGCGAGCTCTCGGGGAAGACCGTCGGGTTCGTCGGCTACGGCCGCATCGCACGGGCCGTTGCGGCCCGTCTGGTGCCGTTCGGCGCCAAGGCGATCGCGTTCGACCCGTTCGTCCCGAAGACCGTGGACGGGACCGAGATGGTGCCGCTCGACGCCCTCCTTGAGAGGGCGGACATCGTGAGCGTGCACGCGGCGGTGACGGCGGAGAACCGCCACCTCCTCGACACCCGGGCGTTCGGACGGATGAAGCCCGGTGCCTTCCTCGTCAATGTCGCGCGCGGCGCCCTTGTGGACGAGGCCGCGCTGCTCTCTGCCCTCGCCTCGGGTCGTCTCGCCGGGGCTGCGCTCGACGTCTTTGAGGTGGAACCCCCTATGAACAAGGAGCTTCTAGCGAATCCCAACGTGATCCCGACCCCACACCTCGGCGCATCGACGCACGACGCCCAGGCGCGGGCGGGTACCGACACTGTGGACGAGGTCCTCCGCGCGCTCCGGGGAGAGCCGCTCACCGCGCTGGTCGCGGCCCCGGGAGGTACCCGATGACGTACGACCCCGAGACGGCGACGTTCCTCATCGCCGGACCCGTGCGGATTCATCCTCGGGTCCTCCGGGCGATGTCGATGCCGTCCCTCAACCACCGGGGCGATTACTTCCATGGGGTCGTCGCCGAGATCCGCGAGCTCCTCCCCGTCCTGTTCGGCGCGAAGGGCCACCAGGTGATCGTCACGGGCAGCGGCACGGCCGGCCTCGAGGCGGTCTACTCCTGCCTCGTCCCCAAGGAGGGACGCACGCTCGTCCTGACGAACGGGAACTTCGGGGACCGGACGAACACGCTCGCGCACCGGTACTCGAACAACGTGACCACGCTCTCCGCGCCCTGGGGCCAGCCCGTATCGATCGATTCGGTCAACGCCGAGCTCGCGAAGGGCGACGTCAAAGCGGTCTGCCTGGTCCACAACGAGACCAGCGTCGGGCTCGCGAACGACCTCCAGTCCCTCGCTCCCGCGATCCGCGCGTCCGGATCGCTCTTCCTCGTCGACGGGATCAGCGCGATCGCCGGGCTCCCGTTCCCGATCGAGGCGTGGGGCGTCGACGCGGTCGTCGCCGGCAGCCAGAAGGGCCTCGCGGCTCCCGCCGGGCTCGCGCTCGTCCACCTCTCCGACCGGGCGGTCGCCGCGCTGCACCCGGGGGCGTTCTACCTCGACCTCGCCGCTCACCTCAAATCGATCGAGAAGAACGATACGCCCTGGACGCCCGCGGTCCCGCTCTTCCTCGCGCTCCGCGAGGCGCTGCTGATCCTGAAGGAGGAGGGGCTCGAACACCGCCTCGAGCGGACCCACCGCCTCGCCGAGGCCTCGCGCGCCGCGGTCGACGTGCTCGGCCTCGAGCTGTTCCCGGACCGGAGGCACGCGTCCGACACGGTCACCGCGGTGAAGAACCCGACCGGGATGGGCGACCCCGAGTTCCGCAAGGTGCTCGAGCGCCAGTACAACATCCTCCTGCAGGGGGGTCAGGCGGCGCTCGCCGGCAAGATCTTCCGCATCGGCCACATGGGGATCGCCGACTGGCCGGACCTGCTCGTCACCTTCGCCGCGATCGAGCGGATCCTGGGGAAGGCCGGCACGCTCCCGAAACCCGGCGCCGCGCTCCGCGAGATCGTCGACCGGATGCCCTGAGGAACCCCCGCGCCCGCGGGCGAGCTCAGATATCCACGATCACCCGGGCCCGGCCGTGGGCCGCGTCGAAGACGAGGCCGTGGAGGGTCACCGCCTTGACCTCGGTCCGCGAGGTGTGACGGTCCGGGTCGAACCGTTCGCCCGACACGCTCGCCACGATCGCGGTCGGCGGGTCTCCGACCGGCCGGGCCCGGATATCACGGCCGACGAACCCTTCCGTCTGCTCGAGAACGATGAGCTCGGTCAAGAACGCGACCACGAGCTCCGTCGGGTCCGCTCCCGACGCGCTCACCGCCCGTTCCTCCCGACGGCGGACCTTCCTGAGGTCGGTCATGAGGGCGTACAGACCGAGCCCGAGCGCCTCGAACAGGGCCTCCGAGGACCCTCCGGTCGCCCAGATGCCGACGTCCGCGGTCGTCGGGAAGCTTCCCCACCGGCGGGCCCGGCCCCCGCGCTCCGCGTGTGGCTTCGTGGTCGCCGCGAGGCCCGAAGGAACTTTTAAGCGACCGGGAGGTCGACTCCATTCCCCCGATGCGCGCGACCCTCGTTATCCCCACGCTCAATGAGGCACCGTCGATCGCGCACGTGCTGCGCCTCTTCCGCACCGCCGCGTCCGAGGCGAACGCGACGATCTTCTCGAAAGAGCCGATCGACTGGGAAGTGCTCGTCGTCGACGGCGCCTCGGCCGACGGGACCGCGGCCATCGCGGAAGCGGAGGGGGCGCGGGTCATCACCGAGCGACGCCGGGGCTACGGCCGCGCGTACAAGACCGGCTTCGCCGCGGCGCAGGGGGAGGTCCTCGCCACCGCGGACGGGGACGCCACCTATCCGGTGGAAATGGTCCCCGCACTGGTCCACAAGCTCCTCGAGGAGCGGCTCGATTTCCTCACCGGGAACCGGTTCGCCCAGCTCGACCGGAAGGTGATGACGACCGAGCACTGGATCGGGAACGGGCTCCTGAACCTCTTCGTCGAGGTCGCCTACCACCACTACCTCAAGGAGGTCCCGGGGGGCGTTCTCCAGGACAGCCAGAGCGGCTTCTGGGTGTTCCGACGCGAGGTGCTGGGGAAGGTTCACGTCACCCAGGACGGAATGGCGTTCAGCGAGGAGCTCAAGCTCGAGGCGATCCTGCGAGGCGTGCGCTTCCTCGAGATCCCCATCCCGTACCGGGTGCGGCAAGGCCCACCGAAGCTCTCGAGCTGGCGCGACGGGACCCGGAACTTCCTGTTCCTGGCGAAGAAGCGTTTCGCGGTCGCCCGCGAGGCACGGAGCCACGTGCCCGCGGCTCCTGCGAACGGAGAGAAGGGCGGGGCGTCGTCGTAGCCCGCCCGCCAGGGGCCGGACTCGTGCGAAACGTCTGCGAGCGATGGAAGAGGCGCCCCGGGGACCGGACGGTTATGCCGTCTTGCCCGAGCGTTCCCGCGACTTCACGCGGAGGCCCTTGTAGCCGCACCGGCGGCACTGGACGGCCTTCGGCGGGTTCCGGGCCGAGCAGTTCATGCAGATCTTCTTGTTGAGCAATCGCTCGACCGCTTCGGGGAACGGCATGGGGAGGCCGCTGACGCGACCTCGGCTATAAAGCGTGCGCGGCACGCGCTCCGAAGAGGCTTTGCGCCCGGTCCGCGCTTTCGCGTTTGTGCTCGCGGTCGAGGATGGCGTCGCCGCGGTCCGGCTCGCCCGTCGGGCGATCGAGGGGGCGGTCGGATTGCACCCGGATCCGCACCCCACCGAGGCCGCTCCGAGCGATCGCCTCTCCCCGGTGTTCGACGAACCCCGAGGGGTGTTCGTGACGTTGAAGCGCTACCCCGACGACGCGCTGCGGGGCTGCATCGGCTACCCGCTTCCGGTCCTTCCGCTCCGCAAGGCGCTCGTCGGCGCGGCCGTCTCCGCGGCGGTCGAGGATTTTCGCTTCCACCCGGTGCGCGCGACCGAGCTCCTCCGCCTCACGGTCGAGGTATCGGTCCTCACGGTCCCCGTCCCGCTTCGGTTCACGACCCCGGAGGAGGCGGTCCGGGCGGTGACCGTGGGGCGGGACGGACTGATCGTCGAAGGGTTCGGCTCGAGCGGCCTCCTCCTGCCCCAGGTCGCTCCGGAACAGGGTTGGTCGGCGGAGGAGCTCCTGGACGGCACGTGCGAGAAGGCCGGTCTGCCGCCCCGGGCGTGGCGGGACCCGCACGTGAAGCTACGCCGGTTCGAGGCCGAGGTCTTCCACGAGGTGACGCCCGGCGGCGACGTCGTTCGGGCGGACCCGGCCGCGGCTACGGCCGGCGGAGCACGCGCGCGGAGAACGTGACCCCGTCGATCTCCCAGCTGCGGACCTCGGGGCCCGCGGGAAGCGGGGTCTCGGTGAGCTCGAACGGCTCGGCGAGGAGGTCGCTCGCCAACGCGGCGCGTCGGGCATCCAGCGCCCGGTAGATGGCCCCGGTCGCAACGACCGTGACCGCGACCTTCTCGGTGTACTTCAGACCCAGCTCCTTTCGGGTCTGTTGCAGGCGTCGGGCGACCTCGCGCGCGAGCCCCTCCTCCGCGAGCTCGGGGGTGGGCTCCCGCGGCAGGGCCGCGACAAGGACGCCGGCATCCTCTCGCACGACCCAGGCGGAGTCCGGGAACTGGGAACGCTCGCTCGTGGGGACCCGGCGCACCCGCTTCACGTTGATCTCGTCCGCGAGCAGCGCTACCCCTTCCGGGCCGAGGCCGGCGAGGGCCGCCGACGGTTCGCCGAAGAGGACGAGCTCGGCGAGCGGGATCCGGGACTTCACTCCGGCCCGGTGCCGAAGCTCGCGGCCGACCTCGACGAGGGCTCGCAGCTCGGCCATCGCGTGCTCGAGCGCCTCGTCGCGGGGCGCGAGCGAACTCGGCCATTCGGTCCGGTGGACGGAGAGGTCGCGTTCCCGGTACCCGTGCTCGCCGACCTCCTGGTGAAGCCACTCGGCCGTGAAGGGTAGGAGGGGCGCGATCGTTCGGCCGAGACCGAGGAGGCAGTAGGAGAGCGTCGCGTGGGCCGTCTGCCGGTCGGGGGAGCTCTTCTCCGCCCAGAACCGGGGCCGGGACCGGCGCAGGTACCAGGTTGACAGGTCGTCCACGAACGTGCCGACCGCACGGGCCCCATTGCCGATGTCGTAGCTCTCGAGGGCACGCTCGACCTCGGTGCGGGTCGTCTCGAGCCGGGACAATAGCCAACGGTCGAGCGCGCCCGACGGCGTCGGCCGCTCCGAGACGGGCGGGAGTCGGTCGGCCCGGGCGTTCCCGAGATGGAACGCGATGACGTTCCCGAGCGTTCCGAGCGTCCGCGCGGACGTCTTGCGGACCGTGCTCTCGTCCCCCCGCATCGGCTCGGTGTAATCGGAGGAGAGGAACGTCCACCGGAGCGCGTCGGCGCCGTACCGGTCGAGCATCGCCAGGGGCTCGAGCGCGTTGCCCTTCGATTTCGACATCTTTCGGCCGCCCTCGTCCAGCACGAGACCGTTCGTGATGCAGGCGCGGTACGCCGGTCGGTCGAACAGGAGCGTCGCGATGACCAGGAGCGAGTAGAACCAGCCCCGGGTCTGGTCGAGCCCCTCGGCGATGAAGTCGAGCGGCGCCACCGGGTCGAACGGTCCGGGCTCGAACGGGTAGTGGAACTGGGCGAACGGCGCGGAACCGCTGTCGTACCAGCCGTCGATCGTGTACGGCTCGCGCCGGGTCTCGCCTCCGCAGGTCCCGCAACGGACCCGGAGGCGGTCGACCGTCACCCGGTGCGGGTCGAACGGAGTCGGCAGCGGGCTTCCCACGAGCTTCTCGAGCTCGGCGAAGCTGCCCACGCACGTGGCGTGGCCCGCGGAGCAGACCCAGATCGGGAGCGGCGTCCCCCAGTACCGGCTGCGCGAGAGCGCCCAGTCCTTCGCCTCCGTGAGGAAGTTCCCGAAGCGGCCCTCCCGAAGGTGCTCGGGTCGCCATTGCACGCTCGCGTTGTAGCGGACCAGCCGGTCGGTCGCGCGCGAGGTGCGCACGAACCAGGAGTCAATGGCGCGGTAGAGGAGGGCCGAATCGCACCGCCAGCAGAACGGGTAGGTGTGGCGGAGGGTCGAGTGGCCGTAGAGCCGGCCGCGCGCCTCGAGGTCCTTCAAGAGGATCGGGTCGGCGGCCTTGAACGCCTTCCCCCGGACGAGCGGCACCGCGTCCGTGAACACACCGCGGCTGTCGAGCGGGTCGAACACGCCGACCTTCTCGCGGGCCCCGATCCGCTGGTCGTCGGGTCCGTAGCTCGGGGCGATGTGGACAAGACCCGTGCCCTCCTCGGTCGTCACGAGGTCATCGAGGACCACCCGGTAGCGGCCGGGCCCTGGCCCGGGGGTGTCGAACGGCGGCTGGTAGGTGCGCCCGGCGAGGGCCGTGCCGGGGAACCGTTCGACCACGTCGACCCCCTCGGGGAAGTATCGTGACACGGCGGCCGAGGCGAGGACCAGCTCCCGACCGTCGCTCGCCCGCACGACCGAGTACTCGAGGTCGGCCCGCGCGGCGACGAGCAGGTTCGCGGGAAGGGTCCATGGGGTGGTCGTCCAGACCAGAAGCTCACGCTTCTCCCCGGGCGGGCCGTCCAGCGGGAAGCGGACGGTGATCGAGGGGTCGGTCGTTTCCCGGTACCCCTGGGCGACCTCGTGCGACGAGAGAGGGGTCTCGCACCGAGGGCAGTACGGGAGCACGTAGTGCCCCTTCTCGAGGAGGCCGCGGTCGAAGAGCGTCTTGAGCGACCACCAGACGCTCTCCATGTACGGCGGGTCCATCGTTCGGTACGCCCGCTCGTAGTCGAGCCAGTAGCCGAGCCGTCGGCTCATCTCCTGCCAGACCGAAGCGACCTCGAAGGTCCCGGCCCGGCAGTCCTCGCAGAACCGCTCGACCCCGAACGCCTCGATCTCCTTCTTCGACTTGAGCCCGTGGCGCTTCTCGATCTCGAGCTCGACCGGGAGGCCGTGGCAGTCCCAGCCGGCCATCGGGCTCACGATGTGCATCCCGCGCATCCGGCGATAGCGGAGCTCGACGTCCTTGAGGACCCGGGCCACGAGGTGACCGAGGTGCGGCGCCCCGTTCGCGGTGGGGGGTCCCTCGGTGAAGCGGAAGATGGGGCCGTCGGGCCGGCCCGCGAGCACGGATGCGGGCACCCCCGTCGCCTCCCAGTAGGCGAGGACGCGGGCCTGGACGGCCAGCGGGGAGGGGGCCCCGGAGCTCTCCTCACCCGCCGTCATGGGCGGTCGCGACGAAGCCGGCAAAGATAAAGGCGAGCGACCCCGCCTCGACTACCGCCACAGGCCGTACGGCGGTCGGCTCTTCGATTCGAACCCGACCCGGCTCGACGGATGGCGCCGGACGATCGTCCCTTCGTATTCCGTGATGTGGGCGTCGCGACCGAGCGTGATCTTCGGGGCATGGACGAAGTGCACGTCCACCGCCTCGAGCGTGACCTCCTCGGCCTCGACCCGCTGGACGGTGACGGTGACCCGGCGGCCGAGGACCTTCTCTACGAGGTTCGGGACCTTGGCGCGCAGGTCGACCGAGGAGGCCCGTATCGGCCCTATGACGGAGTCCGCCGTGAAGCGCGCGGAAACCGAATGCCCTACGATGTCGCCGGGGACCTGCGCCTCCCCGTGGAGGGTGAGCTCCCCGACAGCGAGCGACGGAGCGGAAAGGCTCCCGCGCACGGTCAGGGCATGGTCGACCGAGGTCGCGCCGAGCACCCGAACGGTGCCCTTGAGGTCGGCGTCCATGGCGTGGAGGGTGAGGCCGGCCCGCAGCCCGCCGGAGCCCGAGAACGTGCCACGCACGTCCATCGCGCCCCCCACATCGAGCGTCCCATGGTACGCGAGCCCCGTGGCCGCGAGCTTCCCGCCGACGGAGACGATCCCATCGAGCGTTCCCTGCCCGAGGTTGACGTCCCCGGTCACCTTGACGGTCCCGCGGACGGTCCATCGGTCCGTATCGACCGATTCCTTGCGGACCGAGCCGACGTCCCGGACCTCGCCGGCGCGGGAGCGTGGGGGTTGTACGGGAGGCGGGGTGGGGGTCGTCGGAGAGGCGAGGGCGGACACCGGAGGAGCGGCCATCGACATCGTTTCCTCTCATCCCGCCCGGGAGGGCAGCGAACCTCGTAGTCGGCGATGCTGGACCATGATGCACAGGTTCTCGAATACGGTCATACCGGCACCTCGCGCTTTCGCGGCGGCTGCCGCGTTCTCGACCCCGAGCTGCATCCAGAGCACTTTAGCGCCACGGGCGATCGCCTCCTCAGCGACCGGGGGGACCTGGTCGCTGCGGCGAAAGACGTCCACGAGGTCGACCCGGACGTCGGCCGGGATCGCCGAAAGGGAGGGGTAGGCCTTCTCGCCCAGGACCTCGGTGAGCATCGGGTTCACGGGGACGATCCGGTATCCCTGCGACTGGAGGTAGCGAGCGACCTCGTTCGAGTCCCGGTCGGGCTTGTCGGAAAGTCCCACGACCGCGATCGTCTTGGCGCGGGCCAGGACGTCGCGGAGCTCGGCATCGGTGGCGACCATCGGAGGGGGAACACGGGGTCCGTTCTTGATGCTGACGGGGGACGGGGGAGAAGGGGCGGCCCGCTATCGAAGGGGAGGCAGGGGGATGGGCGGAAGGCCGGACGGCTCGCGACGCAGGTAGTGGGCCAGTCCGATGAGGGCTCCGACGCCCACGATGAGGTAGCTGATGATGAGGCTCCATTCGAGAGAGATGAGCTGGAGGAAGGAAGCGGCATCGTGGGCTCCGTGCAGGACCGCCGGGACGACCAGGTTGCCCCGGGAGAACCGGTACGTCGCCGCGAACGCGAACCCCAGGAGGAACAGCCCCGGGAAGATGAGGGGCGCGGCGGCCCCGTAGGTCGTTCCGTAGTACAGGTGGACCCCGGCGAAGACCACGCTCGTCCAGACCGCGGGGACCATCCACGGGCCGGAGCGGTCGCGCCAGTACCCGAACATGAACCCCCGGAAGATCGTCTCCTCGAACGCTCCGATGACGAACGAGAACCCGACGTAGAACCAGGGATTCCCCTTCGCCTGCTCGAGGGCGGGGTTGGGCCGGCTCAGCAGCTGGAGCGCCGCCGGGTCGACGGCGAGGTAGACGAGCTCCAGGACGAAGACCACGAGGAGGCCGAGCAACGTGAGAAGTCCGTAGAACCGGAGGCCGTGCCAGGTGGCGAGCCCCATGCGTCGACCCCAATCGCGCAGGGGCGCCCCGCCCACCAGCGCCGCGAAGGCGATGATCGGGATGCCGTAGACCACGGCGAGGTCGCACGGGAGGTTCCCGTAGACCACATCGGTGGCGGGGAACAGCTCGGGAACGAAGTACTGACTGAGGATCGCGAAGACCGTGATGATGACGCCGAGGAAGTACCGTCCGAGCGGTGCGGGCACGCGAGCAGGTCCGGAGCTCTCGGGTCCCCACTCCCCTTCGGCCATGGGCGATTATTCCGCGGGTGGGTCCTCGCGGCTCATCCGCCGTTCGGAGCCACGGCACCGTCGGTCGCGGTCCGCTCAGCCGCCCGCAGGCAGGCCAGGAGGTCATCAAGTGTGGCACGGGCGCTCGCGGCCGAGGTCGCCGTGAGGCGGACCTCGATGTCGTTCCCCTGCGCTTCGACCGACACGAACGACGGGTTGTCCGCCCGCACGGCCTCCACGACCCGGCGCGCCGTGGTAGGGTCCGGGAACGTACCCCGGAGCCGGATCGTCAGCTCGACTCCGGTCCCTTCCGACTCGGGGGCTGGGATGGTTTCCCTCCTGGGGCTGGGGCGCCGGGCCCTCGGCTGAGCGCTCCCGACACGATAGGGGCGGTGTGGGTCCGGCGAACGGTCTCGGCCTGGGCGCGTTCTTTGAGGTAGTTCACGATCGAGGGCCAGACCTTCCCGTCGTCCCTCTCCTTGTTCTCAAAGTTGTGCTCGCTGAGGAAGCGGGCGAACGCCGCCTGGCTAACGGCGTCCCAGTTCCCCGTGAGGCGCCCAGAGTAGTATCCGAGCACCCCGAGGTCATGCTGGAGCCCGCTCGCGACGTCCCCCTGGATCACGAGGAGCGTCGTCGGGTCCTCCCGGGTCAGCATCGTCATGTCGTAGATCTGGAAGACCCGCTTGAGCTCCTCGATCGGGGACGGGTGCTCGTCGACCCGGATATCGACCCAACGGTCGTTCCCTCCGCCGTACCCTCCCCCCTTGCGCACGGCATAGAGGGCGGCGGACTGCATCCCCCGCCGGTCACCCCCCTCTCGCTGGCCCGCAGCGAGGGTCGCCAGGAGCCGGTCGAGGATGTCCCCCCCGGTCGACTCGTACGTCCGCGCCATCGCGTGCACCACTTCTGACCCGAACAGGATGTTCCCCTGGCACGCGAAACCCTCGCCTACCACGTGACCGGCCCATTCCATGCACTTCGAGCCGGTGTACGAGGCGGAACCCCCCTTCGCGTCGACCACGCCGAGCTGACGCTCGTCCCGGCCGCTGTCGGCTTCGGTTAAGCGTCGGACGACCTCGGGGGCAGCGAGCCCCTGGCGGAGCAGCGCCAGGCCCTCGGGTCCGTACGCGACGTTCGCGAGCGCTTGGGTCGCGAGCGCCCCGACCCCGGCCTCGGCGACCGGGACGACCGCGCCGACGGAGATGAACTTCGACTGTACGGCGACTCCCCAGGTGGCGGTTTCACGGTCGAACGCGACGATCGAGAACGTTCCGAAACGAGGCGGCGCCATGGCGAGTGCGGACAGCTCGCCGCCCTTTAAGAGGTGGGCTTCTCGGAGCGCCGAACGGGGTCGGTGAGCGCTTCCACCTCGGTGAGGACGTCGTCCACGAGCCGCCGCCCTTTCTCCCGGTCGCCCTCACGGAACGCCTGGTCCGCCCGGTGCAGGCGGGCGACCGCGGCGTCGACCGAGAGGCCCTGGGCCCGCGCGAAGCCGAGGAGCCGGGAGGCGAGGCGGAGCCGGTTCAGGTCCCGGTCCTCGTCAGGCGAGGGGGTTTGCTCGGGGGCACCGGTCGGTGTGTAGTCGACCAGGCCTCGAGGCCACTGCGTCACCTCCCCCTCGCCGCGACGGACGCGCCGTCGACCGCCCTTGGGCGGGTCTTCGGTCACGCGTCCCTACGCTTCCTCGGGATGGGCCGCGGGGGTCGGAGCGGCCCCGGACTTCGGGGTGGGCAGCCGCCCGTGGAGACCGGTCCATATCGCGTCGATCTCCGCGTAGAAGGGCATTAGGCCCTCGGGCTCCGCGAGATGCGCCGCCGCCGTCTCGAGCCTCGGGGCGAGGTCGGTGGTCGAGACGCTGTGCGCGGCCGCCCAGGCCAAGCATCCCCGGGCGAGCGCGAGTTGCTCATCCGCGGTCTTCCGTGCTTTCTTCGCGTCCTTCTCCGAGGCCGGGAGGGCGTGATCCGGGTCCCAGGAAGGGGGCATCGGAGCGAAGATCGCGACGCGCAGGAGCCGGAACGGCTCAGGAAGGGTCGTCCAGCGAGGCTCGGCGAAGCGGACCGAGAGAAGGTCGAGGGCTGTCAGCGCGGCCGCGAAGTCGCCCTGCGCGAACGCCGCCTCGGCCTTCTGGAACGGGCCGACCAGCTCCGGGCTCGGAGCGCCCTTCCAGGTGTCGAGCAGGAGCGCGACCCGGGTCGGGACCAGACGGCGGAGCGCCTTCTGGCCCGGGGTCTCGTGGAACGGGGGAGCGGTCGGGGCTTCGGGGGCCTTTTCCGGGGGGCGGTTCGGGGCGCCGGGCATGGACGAACGGAAGGAGGTTCAGAGGAACTCCTCGAACTCCTTCGTCACCTCCGGGTACTTTTCGTGGACCGCCTTGAGGATGTTGTGGACGCTCAGCTTCTCGAGCTTATAGCCCTGGAGGACGTCGATGACCTTGTCGAACACCTCGTCGCTCAGTTGGACGAGCTTCTCCTTCGCGAGCCAGTTGCGGTAGAGCTTCTCCTCGAGGAGGGCGCGCCAGCCCTTCTCGTACTTCTGGAAGAACTCCTTCGTCGGCGTGCCCGCGTGGACGGCCTCCGCGGCGACGGTCCCGCAGATCTTCCCGGCGATGCAGCCGTTCGCGATACCGCCGCCGGTGAGCGGGTCGATCATCCGGGCGGCGTCCCCGACGAGCATGATCCCGTCGGCGACCGTCTGTTTGATCGGCGCCGAGATCGAGACCCCGCCGCCGACCATGTCGATCTTCTTGCCCTTCGCGTAGCCGGGGTGGTGGTCGATCCAGCGGTCGAGATAGGTCCGAGCGTCGGCCATCGCCGTCACCTTGCTCACCTGCACGCCGATCCCGACGTTGGCGAGGCCCTCGGCCTTCGGGAAGATCCACACGTAGCCGCCCGGGGCCACCTTGCCGAGGTAGAAGTCGCAGTAGCGGACGTCGCAATCGACGTTCGTCATCCGGTACTGGAGACAGGTATCCATGTCGCGCGTCGAGATGTTGGTGGGGATTCCCGCCCAACGCCCGACCTGGCTCTCGAAGCCGTCCGCGCCGATCGTGACCGGAGCGTGGATCTCGAACGTCTCTCCGGACCGCTTGACCTTGGCCCCGACGATGCGGCCGTTCTCCTTCAGCATCGTCACCGCGGCCGTCTTGAGGAACACATCGACGCCCACGTTCGCGGCGTCGATCGCGAGCTGCTTGTCGAACGCGGTCCGCTCGACGACGTAGCCGACCTCGTTCCCCGCGTCCTTCTCGTTGATCTCGAAGACCTTCTCGCTGGGCGAGAAGATGCGCGCGCCCTCGACCTCGAGGTTGATCCAGCGGCCGGGCTTGATGCCGACGCCTTCGAGCCACGACTTGCTGATCCCCTCGCCGCAGCGAACCGGGCTGCCGATCTCCTGCCGCTTCTCGATCATCACGACCTTCGCGCCGTTCTTCGCGGCCCACTTGGCCGTCATGCTGCCGGCGGGACCCGCACCGATGACCAGGACGTCCGTTTTCAGGTCGGACATGGACTTCGAACCCTCCGCCCGCTCACCCGATCTCGATCGCGCCGACCGGGCAGGCCTTCACGCAGATCTCGCAGCGCGTGCAGACCTTCTCGTCGAAGGTGATCCGGGTCTCGTCAAGGTAGATGCAGTTCAGCGGGCAGATCCCCACGCAGGCCCCGCAGTAGATGCAGAGCTGACCCGAGGACTCGATGTGAAGATGCTTCTTGCCTGGCATCGCCCGACCTCGCGTGCACCGGGCCAGACGATATTAAAGGATATCCAGCGAAGGAACCGGGTCCGGCCTTAGGCCGACTTGGGCGGCGGCGGGGCGTGGGGCCGCTCGTGCTCGGCGAGCCAGCGTTCGGCGTCGATCGCGGCCATGCAACCGGAGCCGGCCGCGCTGACCGCCTGCCGGTACCGCCGGTCGTGCACGTCACCGGCCGCGAAGACCCCTTCGACGCTCGTCCGCGTCCCTTGGTGGACCGTGACGTAGCCTTCGGGGTCGAGCTCGAGGGCACCGCGGAAGACGTCGGTCGCGGGGACGTGGCCGATTGCGACGAACAGGCCCCCGACCTGGAGGTCCGTCACCGCCCCCGTCCGAACGTTCTTCACGCGAAGGCCTTCCACCGTCTCGCGACCGAGGACCTCCTCGACCACCGAGTCGAGAAGGAACGAGACCTTCGGGTGGCTGCGGGCCCGCTCGATCATGATCGAGCTCGCGCGGAACTTGTCCCGTCGGTGGATGATGGTGACGTGCGTGGCGAAGTTCGTTAGGAAGAGCGACTCTTCCATCGCGGTGTCGCCGCCGCCGACGACTGCGAGCTCCTTCCCTTTGAAGAAGAACCCGTCGCACGTCGCGCAGGCGGAGACCCCGTGGCCCTTCAAGCGGTTCTCGGACGGCAGGTCGAGCCAGCGGGCGTTCGCGCCGGTCGCGACGATCACGGCCTCCGCTCGCACCGCTCCGCGGGAGCCGGTCTCGAGGACGAAGGGACGCTTCGCGAGGTCGACCCGTGTCACGTTGTCGTCCACGAACTCAGCGCCGAAACGGGCGGCCTGTCGTCGCATCCGGTCGACGAGCTCGGGGCCCTGGATCCCCTCGGGGAACCCGGGGTAGTTCTCGACGTCCGTGGTGATGAGGAGCTGGCCTCCCGGGGGAACGCCCGAGATGACGACGGGCTTCAGCTCGGCGCGGGCCGCGTAGAGCGCCGCGGTGAGCCCGGCAGGGCCGCTGCCCAGGATCGCCACCCGGACCGCTCGATCCTCTCCGACCATCGTCCGACCAGCTCCGACGGAGGTTAAAGGCGCGACTCCTAGCGTTTCCCGCCGGTCCCCAGGTGAAGCCGGTCGCCCGGTTCGGCCTCGGCGTAGGCGGACCGGAAGAAGACGAGGGGAGGGGCGTTCCGCCCGAGCTCGGCGCGGACGACCTGCCCGACGAAGAGGACGTGGTCATACGCGGGCGCGCGGGAGACCACGCGACACTCAATCGCGCCCAGGGTGCCCTCTAACAGAGCTACGCCCGTCTGACCCCGGTGCACGGGAAGGTCCGTGAACTTGTCGGTCGGAGGCACCGCACGGGCGAACCGCTCGCTCACGGCGCGCTGGTCGGCCGCGAGGAAGTTGACCGCGAAGAGCCCGGTCCTGTCGATGACGGGGGTTGTGTCGGCGTCCTCGGTTAAGCTCACGAGGACCGACGGCGGGGCGAGAGAGACCGACAGGAAGGCGTTCACGGTGAGGCCGGCGTCGAGAGGGCCGTCCCGAGCCGTGACGACCGAAACCCCGGTCGACCAGCGACCCATCAGGTCCCGAAACAAGGGGACGTCGACCGGGGTGGGGGAGGGTTCGCTCGTCATTCATCCCGCCACTTGAACAGACGGATGGCGAGCAGGAAGACGACCACCGAGCCGATGAGGACCACCAGCAGGTCGAAGAGCGCCCGGGAGGTGTTCGAGAACAGCATCACCTGGTTCATCCCGTCGATCACGTAGTACAGTGGAAGGATGTGAGCGAACTCCTGCAGCCCCATGGGCATGCTGGAGACGGTGAAGAACGTCCCCGAGAGGAACATCATCGGGAACGTGATGATGTTCCCTATCAGCGCGGCGCTCTCCGGTGTCTTGGCCACCGAGCCGGCGAGCATGCCGAGCGAGACGAAGAAGAAGGGCCCGACCACGAGGAAGGGGATCAGCCCGAGCGTGAGCTGGACGTGGGCGTTGAACAGGAAGATCCCCGCGCCGATCATGATCCCGGCCGTAACGAACGTCAAGCCCACGTACCACACGATCCGAGAGGTGAGCCACTCCGCCCGAGTGATCGGCGTGAGGGAGAGCTGCCGGAAGATCCCTTCCTTCCGGTACGACGAGGCGATGTCGACCATCGAGAACATCGGGCTCGTCAGGATTGCGAAGCCGATGAGCCCGGGAATGAGGTAGTCGATGTACTTGTACACCTGGCTCCCAACGTTCAGGGTCGTGAAGCCGATGGTCGGAGCGCACGACGTCCCGCTGCAGACGGCCCTCAGGTTGAAGCCGTTCGCGACGCCCTGGACCGCTCCCACGACCGTTCCGGTCGATGACGCGTCCTCGGGGTTCGTGTAGAGAGTGAGGTTGACCGGCGTACGGTTGAGGTAATCGTTCTGGAACCCGGCCGGTATCACGAGCCCGGCCGAGTAGTCGTTCTGGCCGAGGTACGTGGAGAAGTTCTGGGGCGTGACCGAGACGAGCTGGACGTTCACGACGCTCGTGGAATTGAGCGCAGCGAGGAACGCGCTGCTCTCGGCGGTAGGGCCGCCCTGGGGGTTGTGGTCTTCGTTAACGACGACGAGCGTGACCGCGCCGGTCCCAACTGCGGAGAAGATGAGCCCGAACATCGTGATCAGGATGATCGGGAAGATCAGCGAGAAAAACAGCGCCACGGGGTTGCGGAGGTAGGTCCGAGAGACGATCCGCAGGTCGGCGGCGATGTGTCGCGCTTTCATGGCGTGCCTTCCGTCTTGAGCGCGCCTTCGTCCATCTGGCCGACCAGGCGGACGAAGACGTCGTCCAAGGTGTCCTGGGTCGTCGTGAACGAGGACCAGGGAAGTCCGCTCGCTTCGATGGCGGTCAGGACCTTGAGGGCGTCCCCCTTATCGGAGAGGGTCACCGAGACCTTTCCGTCCTCCACGACCGCGGAGGCGCCGAGGTTCATCTGCAGGTAGGCCGCGAGCGCGGGACTCCCCTCTACGCTCATGCGGGCCGGTTTCCCGTGAGCCCGGATGATCTCCGCCGGGCTTCCCGAGGCGATGATCTTGCCGCGGTGGATGATCGCCACTCGGTCGGCGAGGAGCTCGGCCTCCTCGAGGTAATGGGTCGTTAGGAAGACCGTTCGACCCTCGCGCTTCAGCGTTCGGATGACCGCCCAGATCGCCCGGCGGGCATGCGGGTCGAGGCCCGTGGTCGGCTCGTCCAAGAAGCATATCTCCGGGTCGTTCGTGAGCGCCAGCGCGAGCCCGAGCTTCTGCTTCTGACCGCCGGACAGCGTGTCGAACCGCGCGTCCGCCTTGTCCGCGAGCTCGACCTGCTCGAGGAGGGCGTGCGGGTCGACCCGGGTGTGGAACAGGGCGCGGTAGTACTCGATCGCCTCCTTCGGGGTGATCTTTTCGAAGAAGCGGAAGTCCTGAGGGATGACCCCGATGCGTCGATGGAGCGCCGCTCCCTCCTTCCAGGGGTCGAGCCCCAGGACCCGAACCTCTCCCTCTGTGGCATGCCGCAGCCCCTCCAGGATCTCGGTCGTGGTCGTCTTGCCGGCCCCGTTGGGGCCGAGGAAGGAAAAGACGGTCCCGGGCGGGACGGAGAATTCGATGCCGTCGACGGCCGCGAGCGTCCCATAACGCTTCACGAGGCCCTCGACCTCGATCGCCGCCGACATCGGCGCGGTCCTAGATTCGAAGGATAAGAGGTCTCGCCGCGACCGTTCCCGGTTGGTCCGGGCGCGCTTCCGCGCCCGCCAGCCCTGGGTCGAACGAGCGTCGTGGACCGACACCGGTCGATTGCTTATCGCGACCCGCGGTTGCGCTCTCTGCAATCCCGTCCGAGGACGAAACGATTTATCCCGTCCCCGCCCCCCGACATGACCCGCCCGAACGGTAACCATGGCTCGTCCTCTTTCCGAAGCGCTCCGCACCTCACCGTTGTTCTTCGAACCCGTGCCGTCGCCCGCGCGGACCCCCGCGCATCGGGTCGCGGAACGTACGGACGCCCTCGTTCGGTTGATCGAGACCGTACCGCGGGTGGACGCCCTCGTCATTCCCGAGCTCGTCGATGAGAACCACGAAGGCAAGCCGCACTACCGGTCGGGGGACCCCCGGGCGTACGCGCGGGTGCTCGCCGAGCGCACCGGACGCGAGGTGATCACGAACAAGGTCGTCGCGCACCTACCTGACATTCCCGCGGTCGAGCAATGGGCCCGCGAGACGGTCGACCGAGGAGTCCGGCACGTCATCCTCGTAGGGGGAAGCAGCCGGTACATTCCGTACCCGGGACCTCCGGTCGCCGAAGCCGACCGGCTCTGTCGGCCGACCTTCACCGCGGCGGGCGGGTCGATCGGCAACATCGCGATCCCTCAGCGGGCGGGCGAGGCGCACCGGATGCTGGCGAAAACGCGAGCCGGCGCGTCGTTCTTCACGACGCAGCTCCTCTTCAACTCCGAGGCGGTGCGCGAGGTCCTCCTTCGCTACGACCTTCTCTGCCGCCAGGCGTCCTTCCCACCGGCGGCCGTGCTGCTCAGCGTGGCCCCCATCGCGGACGACGAGGACGCCCAGTTCGTCCGCTGGCTCGGCGCGGACCTTCCCGATTCGGCCGAGCGCGCGATCCTCGAGGGAGAGGAGAGCGAGGCGGTCCGCCGGAGCGGGACGATCGCCGTCTCGGTGTGGGAGGATGTCACGCGAATGGCCCGCACGGAGCGCCTCACGGTCCCGATCGGAGTGAACGTCGAGCAGATCTCCGCCCGCCATCTCGAGGTCGCTGGGGGACTGCTCAAGGAATTCGCCGGGCGGATTGACTCCTCCCCTCTCTCGTCCTAGGCCCACCCCACTGGGCGAGGGGGCCGAGGCCGGAGCGACCTACCTGCCTCATTCGACGGAGGCGCCCGTCGACTTCGAGTCCCGCGCCCTGGGCACGAGGGTCCCCTCCTCGAGGAACGGTTCTCCGTCGAGGTCCACCTTGGCGTCGCCCAAGGTGGTGAGATAGGCGAAACGCGAGGGGTTGCGACCCCCGAGCGAACGGTTCCCCCCGAGGAGGAGGCCGACCGTCCCCGCGGCGATCTCTCCGACCTCGGGGGCGCGCGAGATCGCCGGGTTGACCCCGAAGGTGAGAGCGCCCGGCAGTTCTCGTCCCCGTCCGCCCCGAAGGTACGCCCGGTCGAAGGCGGCACCTCCCTGGGTGAACGAGTACTCCGTGAGCCGCCCTCGATGGAACGTGAACCGCGCTCCGTGCGCGACGGGAGGGTCGGAGAACCGGTCGTACGTCTCCCGGTTCGATTCCCAAACGCCCTCGGCGACGCCCGGAGCGAGGGGGACGGCCACGACCCCGGTCGGGATCTGCGTCCAGAGGCGACCCGCGCGCCGGTCGGCCCGGTCCACTCGTCCGTCCTCGATGACCGGGGGCGCGCGGAGAAGTTCGAAAGTGATGTCGGTCCCGTTCGGATGACGGACGCGGACCTGGTGGGCTCGATGCAGCCGTCGCACGAGCCGACCCGCGGACCGGGCGAGTCGGTCGGGGGAAACGAGGCTCCCTTGCACCAGCTCCCGCTGCCAAGCGTCGGGGTCCACCCCGAACCGGGCCGCTGCCGTTGGGGTCGCCCCTGCCACCGCGAGCCGGGCCGCTCGAAGCCCGGCCCTGCGTGCCGCTCTCCACCACCCGGGTCCGTGCCGTCCGACCACGGCCTCTAGCTCTTCGGTCGACAGTCCCAGGAGGCGAGGGAACTGTTCGGGGCCGGGAAAGTAGACGTATGCGTCGCTCGCCTCCGCCAGGGCCGCGGGCGCGCTTGGGACCGTACGCGAGGCGGACTGCGCCAGGGAGCGGAAGAACGCCTCCTCGTCCTCGACCACCAGCGTGGGCTCGCATCCCCGACGCAGGGCTTCGAGGACGAACGCCCGAGCCCAGGGAAGGGTGTGGTTCCAGGTCTCGACCGTGACGGTCTCCCCCCGACGGACCCCCAAGCACTGGTCGAGGACCACCCGCGCCAGTCGGTCCTCGGGACGAGAGCGGAGAGTGCGCGTCACCGCCGACCGCCGTGCGGGTGGTGGTGTCCGGTCCGGCCTCCGGCGACCGCGGGGGCGGTCACCAGCCAACCTCCGTCCAAGACCCCCTTCACGCCTCGGAGGTCCTGGGCCGCCTCCTCGATCTCGCGTCGACGGCCGAGCAGCAGGACCACCTCCGCGCACGCATCCCCTTCGAGATGCACGTGCGTCGTGGAGCGGACGTGCTCCCCCCAACGGTGCTCGGCAGCGGTGAGACGTCGAAGGACGTTCGGGGTGTCGTGCCGATAGAGGAGCGCGACGACCCCGAGGGCGTCGGAGTTCGGGTCGGAGAGGGTTCGGTCCGAGAGCTCCTTGCGGATCAGCGCCCGGATCGCGTCCGAGCGGCTCGGGCTGTTCCGCTGATGCACCCAGTCATCGAGCTGGCGGAGCAGCTCCGGCTCGAGCGAGACCCCGACGCGGACGACCCGGGACGTCATGATTCGATCCTCGACGCGGAGGGAGGCGATTCCCCCGCGGGGGAAGGCGGCGGCGATCGGGGCGGGAATCCGATATCCTCGTAGCGTCGGTACCGGTACACGGCCATGGCCACGAGCCACGTGCCGACGAACAGGGCGATGATGCCGAAGCCCACATACTGCCAGGCGGTCTCGCCGTTCACCGCATTGAGGCTGTTCCAGAACGGTCCGGAGAGCCCGAGCTCGTAGGCGATGACGGTGAGCACCTCGAGGGTCCCGATGACGAAGGCGACCAGCACCGAGATGATCGTGATCGTGAGATTGTAGTAGACCTTCCGGATCGGCTTCAGGAACGCCCACCCGTAGGCGTAGCGCATCGCGATGCCGTCGGTCGTGTCGACGGCGACCATCCCGCAGGTGAACAGGAGCGGCATGAGCAACGCGGTCCAGACGGGGACCGGCGCCAGCCCGGTCGATAGCCCGAGCGTGAGGGCGATCACGGTCACCTCAGAGGCGGTGTCGAAGCCGAGCCCGAACAGGACGCCCACGGGGTACATCTGCCAGGGACGGTTGACGACCCGGAAGAGGCGGCCGAAGTAGCGGTTCATGAACCCGCGCTTGTTCAGCTGCTCTTCGAGGCCCTCCTCGGAGAGGCGGCCGGCCCGAAGTCCCTGAAATATCCGGTAGATCTCGAGGACGATGACGAGGTTGATCAGCCCGATGATCCAGAGGAAAGCTCCGGAGACGACCGTCCCGAAGACCGACCCCACCGCCGCGAAGGTGCCGTACGTGTGGTTCACGAAGTCGAAGGCGAGGACGAGCACCACGATCATCCCGACCACGATGGTCGAGTGACCGAGGGAGAACCAGGTCCCGACCGTGAGGGGGCGCTGCTCCTGCTGGAGAAGCTTTCGAGTGGTGTTGTCGATCGCGGAGATGTGGTCCGCGTCGACACCGTGCCGAAGTCCCAGCGTGTAGCTCAGGACGCCGAGCGGCAGGAAGAGAGCGTAGGCGCGCGCGACGACGAGCAGGAGGAGAAAGCCGACCGTGGTGGCGGCTGCGATGGCGGTGTAGACGGCAACGATGAGCAGCTTCTCCCGTGCGCTGAGCACCATCGAACGGGATGGGGAGGAAGGGAGGGAGGGCGAGGTCGATGGAGCGGCCGGTCCGCCCATGTCGTTCCCCACCCTTGGCCGTTCATAAGCGTTATGTCGCTTTTCGGAAAAGTGCTACGCGGTCGCGACCCTGCGCGACCGTTCCTCACTCTTCGACGATCGGCCGGCGGTCCTTGACGAAGTCCCCGCCCCGGAGCTCCCGCATGGCTTGGAGGAGCTCTTCATGGGTGTTCATCACGATCGGTCCGTACCAGGCTACGGGCTCGTGGAGCGGGCGCCCCGAGACGAGCAGGAAGCGGGCTCCCTCCTCCTGGGCGTGCGCGCGGACGGACCCACCCGGTCCGAAGAGTGCGGTCTCGCCGGCCGGCACGGGGTGACCATCATGGCCGTCGAACCGGACGTTTCCCGAGACCGCATGGGCGAAGGCGGTGTATCCGGGGTGGGTGGGTAGATCGAATGAACCTCCCGAGGGCACGGTGACGTCCAGGTACGTGGGATCCACCGGAATGCCCGCTACCGGGCCTTCCACGCCCCCATAGGAACCGGCGACGACCTTCACCCGGCTCCCCTCGTCGGTCGTCACCTCCGGGAATTCGGCCCGCGTCAGCCCGCGATACGCCGGAACCGACATCTTCTGTGCCGCGGGCAGGTTGACCCACAGCTGGAAGCCGGACATCGTGCCCTCCGAGCGCTTGGGCATCTCCTGATGGATGATCCCACTACCGGAGTTCATCCATTGGACGTCACCGGACCCGATCACCCCGGCGTTCCCGAGGGTATCGCCGTGCTCTACCTGTCCTTCGAGGACGTAGGTCACGGTCTCGATGCCGCGGTGCGGGTGCCAGGGGAAACCGGCAAGGTAGTCTTCTGGGTTCGAAGAGCCGAATCGGTCGAGCAACAGGAACGGGTCGAAGAGCGGCACTTCGTTGTTCGAGAACGAACGGCGGAGCCGCACGCCCGCCCCTTCGAGGGTCAGGATGCCGGGAAAACGGTGTTCGATGGAGCGGGGCGGTTCGGGCATGAGCGTTACCTCTCTCTATTCAATTACCTTGGGTTACTTAAAGGGGAGCGGAGGGCCGGGTAACCTTGAGCGTCGTTCTCGGCGAACGCCGGCTACAGAAGATGGACACGGGTGAAGAGCCAGACCAACCCGAAGCCGAGGGCGGCCCCGGATACAGGGCCCGCGGTCCAGCCCAGGAGGATGCTGCGGATCGGCTTCCACAGGACGGTCGAGCGGTGCCGCGCGATCCCGGCGCCGATCATCGCCCCGACCAGCGCCTGGTTCATGGACGTGAAAAGGCCGAACGCCACCGAAACGAGGATCACGGTCGACTGGGCCAGCTGAGAGGCGGTCGCCATCCTCGGGTCGAGCTCCACGAGGTCGAACGCGACCCGCTGGAGGAGCGGGCGGCCCCACGTCAGGACTCCTAGGGCGATTCCCAAGCCCCCCACAATGCCCGCGACGAAGAGGCCGAAGAGTCCGGTCATGATGAGGGCGCCCGAGGCGTTCGAGACGTCGTTCGCGCCCATCGCGAACGATGCCGCGGCCCCGACCCCGACCAGGCCGAGGACCACGTTACGTCCCAGCCCGGGCTGTCGGGCAGCCGTGTCCCGGGAGGGGAGGGGCGGGCGATACCAATCCGCCACTCGTACGAACAGGAACCCCAGGGCGAACGCCCCGAACGGGGCCACGGCCCACAGCACAACGAGCGAACCGATGGTCCCCCACTGAATGGGCAGCCCGGCAGCGAGGCCGGCCCCCACGGTCGCGAACACCAGGATCTGGATGGTCGAGGTCGGAACCGTGACGAGATTGTAGATGCTCGTGAGCGCGAGGGCCGACACGACGATGGCGAACGCGACGCCCAGGACGATCGTGCCGCCACCCAGTATCCCGTGACCTACGGTCGCTTCGACATGGCCGCTGGCGAACGCCGCTCCGGCGAGGGCGAGCGGAGCCATCAGGAGGAGAGCGTGCCAAGGGCGGATGGCGCCCGCAGCGTATGGCATTCCCATGCACGCGCCCGTGTAGTGGGCGCCGATGCTGAAGGCGAACGCGAACGCGACGACGACCAGCAGGTCGGCGGTCAGCGTCACGGCCGCTCCCCGGTGGGCGGAACAGCCTGTTCACCCCGGTCCGGGGCGTTCCCCCCGGGTACCGGGCCGGATTCGGACGGTGCCAACGCTGGTGGGAACTCCAACTAAGGTATAATCGCGCCGACCGGGCGAACCGGTCGTGCGAGCCGTTCCCAAGCCGATGGGAGCGTCTACTTCGGCGGGGACGACGCGGACTTCTTCCGCAGGGACTGCTCGATATCGTCGATCTGGTCCAAGACGCCGTCGGACGCCGAGACCTCCGAGGACGCGGCCGTGAGCCACCTCTCGTCCGTCTCCCAAGTCCTTCTCCGTCCCAGGGCCATCGGGTCGGGGTCGATCGAGGACTCGTCCCAATCCGGGGGAGGACTGGGCGCGGCGACCGCCTCCTCCGTTTCGACAGGTTCAACGAGCGATTCCTTCGCGAAAAGTGCCACCGTTCCGGCGCAGACCCCCGTGACACCCAACGCCGCGAAGAGGACCCATAGCCGAAGGGCGACGGAGCTGTTGCCCCCGAAGGACGCGTCGGCGCCCGCCATGTAAAACTGCAGGGACACCACGATGCACGCGCCTCCCACGATGAACAGCGGAAGGGCTGCGTAGATTCGTTCGCCCCAGCTCTCCTGCTCGCTTGCGCTGCCCGGGTCGGTGCGCGAAGATGTGGCCGAGGTCGGTGGGTCCGACCATCGGGCCGCGAACGGTGAGGACATGGAGTTCATCGCTCCTCCCCCGGAAGGACCCGTGCCCTCTTCATGGACACCCTGTCGTCGATGTGCAACGGTTCACTGTCACTTCGACCGCGAGGACGGTAGGGTTCGCGGTTCCAAGGTCCACGTAGAGTCGGAGCGAGATGGTCGACGTGGCGGCCCCCGTCGCCACACCGGTGGAGAAGTATCCGAACCCGGAGACCCAGCCGGTCCTTAGGTGGACCGCCACGTCCACGTCGAAGCCTACGGCGGGGCCTGCCGCTCGGGGCTGAGTGACGGTGAAGATCACGCGTTCCGTGTAATGTCCGGCGGCGATGGCGGGGGAGGACGCGGGGCGGTAGCGGTCCGTGCACGCGCCCGCGCACGACGGGAGAACGACGGTGGTCCCCTGAAGACCGGAAGACGTCCCTTGGACCCCGGCTGCGGCGTACCCGGGAGCGGCGCCCATGTACCGGACGGCGTACGCTCCGATCGTAACAGGGGGGGCGGCGGCCGGGGTGACCTTGGCTACGAAGTAGTGAGAAGCCGTGAACGTGCGAACCGAGGTGGCGGCGGAGGCGGACGCCGGGATCACGACGAGCAGCAGGAGGACGACCAGGCCGAATGCCCGCCACCCGCCGCCCGACCTTTTCATCGTCGTACGTCCTACTATGGAGGCCCGACCGCGGAGTCCCACTCCGACGACCGTGCGTCAAGGCCCGGAAGGGGCGGTGGTCCCGCCCCCTCGGGGAAAGGAAGGGGTTTCGCGTTCAAGCGGTCGTCGCCGATGCGAAGATGCCGGGCCCCCGTCAGGGGCAGACGGTCGCGCTCGCGCACTGGTTGAAGACCACGTTCAGCGAGTTGATCACCGGGGCCGTGGTCGTGGTCAGGTCCAGGAAGATGAAGACCGGGACCGTCTGGGCCGTCGCGGCCGTGGAGACCCCCGTCGCTAGATATCCCTGGACTACGACCGTGCCGGTCGAGGCAAAGACCGTGAACGAGAAGTCGAACCCGAGGCTCGTTCCGCCGGTCGCCGGCTGGACGACGTTAATGACGAGCTGCTCGCCGTAGTCCCCCGTGGTCGAGGCGGAGGGGGTCGCCGGGCGGAAGCCCTGCGGGGCACACGGAGCCGCGGCGCAGGTCGCGAGGGCGGTCGGCGTTCCGTCCAGGGCAAGGGTGCCGATCTGGGTGCCGGCGGTCGCCGAGCCGGTCATGGCGGCCGTGAGGACCACCAGCTGCTCGGAGGCGATGGTACCGATGTTCGTGAACCCGGTGGGCGCCGGAGTGCTCGTGACGTTCGAGGACTGACCCGGAGTCAAGGTCGTCAGGCTCGTTGCGGCCAGCGCATACCCACCGATCATCGCGACCATCAGCGCGGCCGTCACGATGTAAATCGCCCGATACTTGCTTCGTTTCCCTGTCATGCTACCCACCTAAGGGGGCCCTAAAAACGTGTATGAATGCGTATTTATACTTACTCCTGTCCACTCCGAGTGTCACCCCTGCATGGGCCCCCGATCAGGGCTCCGAGTAGCCCTCGAGCCATCGAATCGTCGTCCGTGCCCCGCAAGTCCCATTCCCTATCGAAGCGCAGAGTTCGATGGTCGTGCACGGAGAGCGGATTGGAAACCGGTTATACTTCAGGGCCGCAAGTGACAGCCCGACCGCGTTTGGGCATCCGAGATAGGGCGTTCAGGACCGGCCGCCTGGCGAAAGCCAACAGTCTGGCACCTCTCCTGCGAATCGAAGAACCCTTGTGAGCATCCCTCGCTCCCAGCCCGTTCGCAAGGGGTTATACAAGCCTGCCACGCCAGAAAGCCTAATGCCTACCCCAAATAGTGCTCGAGGAGAATTGTCGGACCGTCACCACGTGGGCCTGCGTGGTCGCGCTGGCGGGCGAACGAGTACTCGAAAGGAACCAAGTGAGAGTCTACGATGATTCTCTCCGCACGAAGAGCCGTCAGGCTGGGTCTCGTGCTCGTTCTTCGGACGGAAGCTCCGAGGCTCTGCAATTCCGGTCACCGAGGTAAGAGATGAAAGCACGCCTCTTGTCGTCGCGCAGCCGCGCTGTAGGGTTTGCCATAGTCGTATCGATCATCATGTTGGGGGCCGCCGCGCTCGCTTCCGCCGGCGCGGTAGTGGCTCCTACGTCGCCCTCGGGAACCTCGAGTGCACCTTCGACAGCCCCAACCTCATCGGCGGTGACACCCTCTCCCACGAGCGCGACAACGCGTGCTGCGGGCCAAACCCTTGAGGCGCCGACGATTACCTCGAATCCGGTCGTGTATCAAGGGCAGACTTCGACCCTGACCATGGCAATCCCGAGCACGGGAACCCCCACGTACTCGTGGCAGTGGCTCTACAGCGCAAACGGAGAGGCCTACCTTGCCGCCACGGCATCCCAGTGCGCGGAGTCGAGTGGCTCGGGCGCGTCTGCGGGGGCCACCGAAACATGCTCGTTCGCCACGACGAGCTCGACCCCCACGGGGAGTTACTTCTTCGAGCTACAAGTTACGGACAGCGCGTCAACACCAGAGACGGTGACGTCCCCGCCGTCGGCGGCCGTCACGGTCAATGCGGCATTGACTGCGCCCGCCACCTCGATCGGGGACGCGCGTGGCGCCTTCACTTTCTCCCCCCAGGTCAGCACTTCCCCCGCGACTGTGGGTTCTTATGCCCCTTCGCTGGCAGCTCTTCCCGACCGCGGGTCCTCCTCCGCCCCTGCCCCAGCCCCCATCGCCATCGTTGGATTAGGTCCTTCGCGATCGCCCCTGCCGGATTCGGGCGACCCCGCGTTGACGGCGGGAGCCGTGACACCGACGAACCCGTTCATCGACTCTGACCAGCTGCCCGTTACGCTTGCGGCGAACCCCTCCGGGGGGACCCCGCCCTACAGCCTCCAATGGTATTGGGACACGGTGACCGGAGTTGTCACCAACGGGGACGCGTGCGGACTGGGTACCAGCACGGCGCTAGGCACTGCGCCGACCCAGGCCACGGGGTCCGAGATCACGGGTCCCGGGGCGTACTACTACTGTTACATCGTGACGGACAGCGGGTCAAACGTCGCGTCCTCGCCGTGGGACCCGGTGATGGTTAGTTTGGCGCTGACGGCGTCCGCCGCGCCGACTATCACCTCGAACCCGATCGTGGACCAGGGTCAAACGTCGATCCTGACCGCAAAGATTCCGAGCACGGGGACCCCGACCTATTCGTGGCAGTGGCTCTACAGCACGAATGCGGGATCGACCTACAGCCCCGCGACTTCGTCGCAATGTGCTATACCGAGCGGCTCCAGCGCGGCGGCGGGAGCCATCGAGACGTGTTCGTTCGTAACAACTGGGTCGACCCCGACTGGAAGCTACATCTTCGAGTTTCAAGTGATGGACAGCGCGACAACGGCGGAGACTCAGACATCAGCGGCATCACCCAGCGTGACGGTGCTATCAGCGCTGGCGACCGCGAATCCCCCGACTATTTCGACAGCTTTGATTGACCGGGGGCAGACTCCGATCGCCGCGACCGACACACTACCCGCCACCCTTGGTGGGAGTGGCACGGTGACGTACACGTGGTTGATTTCCTTCGACTCAGGGTCCTACGCGACGGCGACGACGACCCAGTGTGCGACTCCTAGTGGAACGGCGTCGAACAGCGAGACCGTGAATTGTGTAGCGGGGGCAACCCTAGCGGTCGGGACCTACACTTATGAGATGCAACTGAAGGACTCGGCATCGACCCCCGTGACCACGACCTCTGCCCCCAGTGGGGTCGTGACAGTGAACACGGCGCTGACAGCGCCCGCCGCGCCAACGGTGAGCGAAACTGCGCTGGACGTCAACCAGGTGCTGACGGTCGGGGGAACGATCCCGTCGACCGGGACATCGTCGTACTCCTGGCAGTGGCTGATTTCGATCAATAGCGGTGGCTACTCGACCGCGACGCAATGCACTGTGAACAATGGTGCAGGAGCCCTTTCCAGTGCCTCGGAAACGTGCACCATCGCGGCGGGCACGTTGACGGTCGGGAGCACCTATGCGTTCGAACTGAAGGTGACGGATAGCGCGTCGGGACCGGAGACCCAGACGTCGCTACCCTCCCTGACGGTCACTGTGTACACAACACTGGCGACGGCGAGCGCTCCGACGGTCTCGACGGCATTGATCGACCAGGGGCAGACCCCGACCGCGGCGACGGACACACTACCGGCCACCCTTGGCGGCAGTGGCACGGTGACGTACACGT